>Ga0194133_10001847_pt1 | contig 34962 bp, 32 predicted proteins | sample TA2KigOf40mmetaG_FD_155448 | JGI IMG/M metagenome (GOLD analysis project Ga0194133, IMG submission 155448) | Freshwater microbial communities from Lake Tanganyika, Tanzania - TA2015055 Kigoma Offshore 40m | ecosystem: Environmental > Aquatic > Freshwater > Lake | place: Tanzania: Lake...
CCTTATTAAGCGTTGCCTCAAAATCGTCCGTAAAAAACTTGCACTGTACTTCGAGCGTACGGGCACTACTATTTTGGTGCAGTTCGGTGACACTGACATGAAAAGGATGTGCGAAGGCCAATCGATCGATCGCCACGTTATCCGCGGCCACGCGACCCACTCCGTGTAAAACCAACGCCTGCATCCCTAACCATAGAAAAAGTGATACGACCGTTTGCATAAATTATTTTCTGTTCACAAAACTCTGCATTATTTTCAAGTTTCGCGCAGATACGAAAATTAATTTGACCCTACTTTAATTTCAGATGCAGGCCATGGAAACGCTGCAGTTTTATTTTCCTATCGGTTGGGAGCATATCCTCAGTTGGGATGCCCTCGACCACCAGGCCTTTTTGGCTGCCATGGGAGCTTGCTTTCTGCTTTCGGATTGGAAAAAACTATTGATGGTCATTACCGCTTTTACGGTAGGCCACTCCCTGACCTTAGCGCTGAGCGTCCTTTCTGTTTTGAGCGTAAATAGTAAGTGGGTCGAACTGCTGATCCCCGTTACGATCGCTTTGACGGCTTTGCAACAGTGGTGGGGGCGATCGTTAGACCGAAGTAAGACCCTCCTGCTGTACAGCTCGGCCTTGCTTTTCGGCTTTATTCACGGAATGGGATTTGCGAATAATATCCGCTTTATGCTCGCCCAAGATCAATCCCTCGGGTGGGGTTTATTAGGCTTTAACCTGGGTTTGGAGGCCGGGCAGCTCGTATTTATGACCCTCTTTTTACTATTGGCACAGGGGGTGGTCCGGGGGTTAACGCTAGAAAGACAAAAATGGACCCAATCCGTGGCATTAATTACCTTTGGACTATCTATATATATGATCGCTCAACGTATTGATTTTTTTTAAAACCACTCGATAATGAAATCTACTTTTCTTGTAATGCTGGTATTGATGACAAACATGCTGTTTGCTCAAAATATCCAAAACAATCCTAACAGTAATCATGGTAACAAATTTGAGCAGTTGGGCACCACGTTTCCAACGCCCAACGAATACCGTACGGCCAGCGGTGCACCCGGGCCTCGTTATTGGCAGCAGCGATGCGACTACGATATTCGCTGCGAATTAGATGAGAAGAATCTCATGCTCAAAGGAGCGGAGACCGTAACGTATTTTAACAATTCTCCCGATGTATTGACCTACCTGTGGCTGCAGCTCGACGAAAATGAGCATAGTTCGGTCAACAACGCCAATTATCAAGACAGCGATCCAATGAGTCGCCAGCTAAGCGTACAGCAGCTTCAACAAATGGAAGAGAATAAAGGCGATAACGGTTATGGATTTCAGATCCGTAAGTTAACAGACGCCTTAGGCAAGCCCCTGCGTTATACCATTAACAAGACCATGATGCGCGTAGAGCTTCCTACCCCGCTCAAACCCGGTCAACGTTTTGTATTTATGCTCAACTGGGATTATAAGATCTCAAACCGCATGACCATTGGAGGACGCGGCGGTTATGAATACTTTTCCGAAGATGGCAATTATCTCTTTACCATGACGCAGTGGTATCCCCGCCTCTGTGTATACAGTGATTTTAAAGGCTGGCAAAATCAGCAATTTACCGGACGGGGAGAATTTGCACTGACCTTCGGTAATTTTCGCGTGCAAATGACCGTGCCCGCCGACCACGTCGTCCTTTCAACGGGTGAGTGTCAGAACTACCCAATGGTACTTACTCCGGCTCAACAAGCCCGCTGGAAACAAGCCCAGACAGCGAAAGAACCCATCGAGATCGTAACGCTCGACGAGGCAAAAGCAGCAGAGAAAAAAAAGCTGACCACCAAAAAAACCTGGATCTACAAAGCTGATAATGTTCGGGATTTTGCCTGGACCTCCTCCAGAAAATTTGTTTGGGATGCCATGCCCATTTATGTAGAAGGAAAAAAAGTAATGTGCATGAGTGGTTACGGTAAAGAAGCCTATGGCCTCTATCGCCCCTACTCTACCAAGGCCGTGGCCCACACGATCAAGACTTACTCCGACTTTACCATTCCATATCCTTACCCTGTGGCCCAGAGTATCGAAGCGTCGAATGGCATGGAATACCCCATGATCTGCTTCAACTATGGTAGAACAGAAAAAGACGGCACCTATAGCGAGAGTACCAAGAACGGAATGCTCGGCGTGATCATTCATGAGGTAGGTCATAATTTCTTTCCCATGATCATCAATAGTGATGAAAGACAATGGAGCTGGATGGACGAAGGACTGAACACCTTCGTAGAATACCTTGCCGAAGAGTTGTGGGATAATAAATTTCCCAGCCGTAGAGGTCCTGCTGCTTACATTACAGATTATATGAAGCTCCCCAAGGATCAGCTGGAGCCGATTATGACCAACAGTCACAATATTGTTCAATTCGGCCCCAATGCCTACTCTAAGCCCGCCACCGGATTGAATATTTTACGAGAGACCATTATGGGTCGTGAATTATTCGATTATGCCTTTAAGGAATACGCCAGAAGATGGGCCTTCAAACATCCCGAGCCAGCCGATCTTTTCCGTACGCTCGAAGATGCAAGCGGCGAAGACCTAGATTGGTTCTGGAGGGGTTGGTTCTACAGCACCGAAGCCTGTGACATTTCGCTCGATACCGTAAAATATGCGGTAGCCGATACCAGTATGGCCAATGTTGGGACGGCTCGCACTACGACCATGCGCCGCAGTGCCGACAAGCCCTTGGTCAATACTTTCGAAGATATTTCTAAGATCAGAAACCGCACCGACTCAACGATCGTATTTGCTACCGATGCCGATACGACTCTTCGTGATTTTTACTGGCGCTATGCCAGAGGACTGGAGCCCTATGACACCAGCCGCCGGGAGATCACCATGGGTGGAGGCGCTCCGGAACAACTGACCCAGGAAGAAAAAAATAGATACGCCAACCTGCATCAATATGAGCTTACTTTCTCGAACAAGGGAGGATTGGTCATGCCCATTATCATAGAGTGGACCTTCAAAGATGGTAGCAAGGAAACAGAAAAGATACCCGCACAAGTATGGCGTCTCAATGAAAAGAAGGTCGTCAAATCGTTTGTAAAAGAAAAAGAAGTCGCTTCTATCAAGCTCGATCCATTGCGGGAAACAGCCGATATAGATGAGAGTAACAATAGTTGGCGCACACTTTCCGCTCCTTCTCGCTTTACTATCTTTAAGCAAGGACAAAGCGGCGGAAGACGTTCCGGAGGCGGCCAGGCCGGCAATCCTATGCAACGTGCCCAAGAGGCCAAAAAGGGATTCTAAAAAATAAAGATTCCAAACAATAGGTAAGAGGAAGACGAGGTGACGGTTAGCGTTCTTTGATAACCGCCGCCTTCTCTTCCTCTTTTTTTAGCTTGTTCATTACATAGTGCTCCTGTGACAATAATTTTCCGGTACGCGGATCATAATACCTGAAAACCCCGTGTCGTATGGAGACTCCTTCGTTCTTTACCACCAGGTCTGCAACTTTCTTATCCAGATCTTTCAAGTCGTACACGGCTACCGTGTCATAGGCCCGTAAGGGATCCATGGCCCACCAGTTCTCTTCGCGGACCAATCCACCGAAATAAGAAAAGTAAAGTTGACGTCCATGCAGCTTTCCCCACCGATAATTTTCTTCGGCGATCTTGACCCCCTCTTGAGAGAACCGCTTCCAAATACCTTCTCGTAGGTCTTCTACATAATGACCCTCCTCCTCGTATCCTCTTTCACCACGCAGTTCGGGAACGGATAGTACCCAGGGACCCTGCTTTTTACCACTCCTGTCTACCCGGTTAAGGGTATCGCCTCGCGGGGATACTATAAAATCTTTCCACTGCGCAGAAAGCGGCAGGGAAGAAACCAGTAAAATCAAAAGAAATGATCGCATTTTTGTAAGTTTGATATATATGTACTCTTGCCAAAAAATTCCTGCTATGCAAGTTAAATCATCTGCTTTGCTCCGCCTGTCCCTGGCTCTTCTCCTCAGTTTACCCCTCTTCCCCCTTTTGGCGCAAGTTGCGCAGACCTCGGGGGTCGACAGGTTGCGTTCACTGGGGGAGCGAAAATCTCTTTTTGGCGATAGCTTACTGAGCAAGATTTCTTTCCGCTCCATCGGCCCTTCGATCATGAGTGGGCGGGTGGTCGATGTGGAAGCCAATCCCAATGACCCTACTGAATTCTATGTAGCCTACGCCACCGGTGGGCTTTGGCACACGGTCAATAACGGCCAAAGTTTTACGCCTATTATGGATAGCCTCGATATTCTTTTTTTAGGCGATATCGCGATCAATTGGAACAGCAGCCCTCGTATGATCTGGGCGGGCACCGGAGAGGCCAATAGCAGTCGCTCTTCTTACGCTGGAACAGGCATCTATCTTTCGACCGATAATGGAAAAAATTGGGCCTACCGCGGGCTCCCCGAATCACATCATATTGGCGATATCGAATTGCACCCTAGTGATCCCAAGACCGCCTGGGTAGCCGTACTCGGACATCTCTATACAGACAATAACGAGAGAGGCGTTTACAAAACCACCGATGGCGGCATCACCTGGCAGCAATCTCTTTTTGTGAACGCCCAAACTGGCTGTGTAGACCTGGCCCTGGACCCCACTAATTCCAACCGCTTACTTGCGGCTATGTGGCAGAAGAACAGAAAGGCCTGGAAATTTGAAGAAAGCGGTCCCTCTAGCGGAATCTATGGCAGCACGGATGGTGGAGCCACTTGGCAAAAAGTTTCCGGAGAAGGAAGCGGCTTTCCGCAAGGCAATAAAATAGGCCGTATTGGAGTTTGCTATTTTCCGGGTAACCCGCAGATCGCCTATGCGATCGTCGACAATAACACTCCCTTACCTGCTAAAAGTTCAAGCACCGATTCTTCGTACAGCAAAGAAGACTTTCGGGCGCTGAACACTGCCCAATTTGCAGCCCTTGATAATGGGAAACTGGAAAGCTTTTTAAGAAAGAATCGCTTTCCAAGACAAAATAGTGTAGCGCAGATCAAAGAAAAAGTGGCAGCCGGCCACTATGCACCTACCGTGTTATGGGATTGGCTGGATAGTGATGATGGATTTCAGAACAACGAAATTCCCGGATGCGAAGTATACCGAAGTGATGACGGAGGCCTACATTGGAAAAAAACCCACGAAAAGCCCATCGGCATCTTCAATACCTACGGATATTATTTTGCCAAGATCTACACTTCTTATCAAAGCCCCGACAAGGTCTTTATACTGGGCTTTAGCGCACAGGTATCTACCAATGGGGGCAAGTCCTTTACCAACATGGATAAAGGAAACGTGCATGCCGATCACCATGCCCTATGGGTCAACCCAAAACGAGACAGTCATATTATCAACGGGAATGATGGCGGGGTCAATATTAGCTATGATAACGGCGACAATTGGTTCAAGGCAAATACCCCGGCCGTAGGACAGTACTATGCCATTACCACGGACGATGCCAAGCCCTATAATGTATACGGCGGATTACAGGACAATGGAAGCTGGTGGGGTCCCGCTACCCACAAAGAAGATATTGGCTGGATCGATAATGGCCAGTATGGATTTAAAATGATAAACGGCGGAGACGGTATGCAAGCTCAAGTAGACAGAAGAGACAACAATACGATCTACTCCGGATCGCAGTTTGGTGTGTACGCGCGCTATCAAAAAGACAGATCCGGTACTGCAAAGAGCATTCGTCCACAACATCAGTTGGGAGAAAAGCCCTTGCGCTTTAACTGGCAAACCCCCATTATGCTCAGCCGACACAACCAGGATATTCTTTATTACGGGGCTAATCGAGTGTATCGTTCTCTAAACAGAGGAGATAGTCTTGTATTGGTCAGCGGCGATTTGACCAAAGGCGGAATACCCGGCAATGTACCCTATGGAACCATCACTACTATCGATGAATCACCGCTTCGCTTTGGACTGCTTTACACCGGTTCCGATGATGGGAACCTACACCGCTCAGAAGATGGTGGCTATACCTGGATCCCCTTGCATCGCATCGGAACGGCAGACAAGAGTAAGAGTCCCAAAACAGGATCCATACCTTCTGGTCTCGATACCCGACAACTTTGGGTCAGCCGTGTGGTGGCTTCGCAACATAACGAGAACCGCGTCTATGTAACCTTAAATGGATATCGATCCGATAATTTTGAACCCTTCGTTTATGTCAGCGAAGACAAGGGACTAAGCTGGCAGCCCATTGCCGGGAACTTACCCCTTGAATCCGTCAATGTGATCAGGGAAGATCCCAAAAATCCGGATCTGCTCTATGTGGGAACAGACGGGGGGCTGTATGTAAGTTTTGACAGAGGAAAAACCTATAAGGCCTGGCAAACCGGAATGCCCCGCTCGGTACCGGTACATGACATTGCCATTCAGCAAAGAGACAACGAGATCGTGATCGGAACCCACGGACGTAGTTTGTACGTAGGCAAATTAGATAAGCTGCAAAAAAATTAAGCGCGGCGCATCAACCATTGCAAGGCCAGGGCATAGCCCTCTAGCCCTAATCCGCAAATGGTGCCAACCGCTTTGGGACTCACAAAAGATTGGCGGCGAAATTCTTCGCGGGCATGTACATTAGAAATGTGTACCTCCACAACCGGGGCCTTGATAGCCGCTACGGCATCGCCAATAGCCACCGAGGTATGCGTATATCCTCCGGGATTCAAAATGATCCCATCGGAAGAAAAACCTGCTCGTTGTATCTCGTTGATCAGCTTTCCCTCTACATTACTTTGATAATATTCAATGGTAATGTTGGGAAATCGCTCTTGGAGCGAGCGAAGAAAATCATCAAACGAAACGGCACCGTAAAGTTCCGGCTCACGCTTGCCCAACAGATTCAAATTAGGCCCGTTGATAATGGAGACCTTCATACTTAATTTTTAGAGGTCTTTATCATATCTATAAATTGATCAAACAAGTAACGACTGTCGTGCGGACCCGGTGTTGCTTCGGGATGATACTGCACGGAGAAGGCAGGTTTCCCTTTTACCCGAATACCCTCAATGGAATGATCATTCAAATTGACATGGGTTACCTGGATATGATCGGCTTTCTTGACCGCATCGGGGTCAACCCCAAAACCATGATTTTGTGTGGTGATCTCGGAGCGTCCTGTCTCGAGATTTTTGACCGGATGATTGAGACCGCGATGTCCGTGATGCATCTTAAAAGTAGGGATATCGTTGGCGAGTGCCAACAACTGATGACCCAAACAGATACCAAAGAGTGGCTTACCTTCTTTCATCACTTCTTTGACCAGGGAGACTGCATAGTCCATGGGAGACGGATCGCCCGGCCCGTTGGAGATAAAATACCCATGTGGATCAAATTGCTTTACTTCTTGCAAAGGGGTACGAGCTGGAAAGACCCGGACATAGGCCCCACGATCTACCATACACTGCAAGATATTTCTTTTGACCCCGTAGTCCATAACAGCGATCCGAATATCCGATGCGCTATTCCCCATTTCATAGGCGGCATGGGTACTGACCTTCGAAGCCAATTCCAGTCCATCCATATTGGGAACCTGTGCCAATTGCTTTTTGAGAGCGGCCACATCATCGGTCTCAGACGAAATGATACAGTTCATAGCCCCCTTGGTCCGAATATGAGCCACCAGTGAACGCGTGTCCACTCCTTGGATCGATACCATACCACTTTGTTGCAAGTAATCTTGTAGCGAAGCGGCCGCCTGACGTCTCGAATAGAGCGGCTCGAGATTGCGGCCGATCAATCCACTGATCTTGATGCTGTCAGATTCTACATCTAGATCCTTTACGCCATAGTTTCCGATATGCGCAGTGTTCATGATCAAGATTTGTCCAAAATAACTGGGGTCGGTAAACACCTCTTGATAACCGGTCATCCCGGTATTGAAGCAGATCTCTCCGGTAGTCGTGCCCAGGGCCCCAAAGGCCTGACCCTGATGAACCGACCCGTCAGCAAGTACTAACACAGCGGAAGAAGTAGATAAAGGCATAGGGTGAAATTAGCGGTAAAAACAAATTGCGCAAAAATAACCCCTTTACGGGGCTGTACGATCAAAGATGTACACAAATTATACCAAGGGCTCTTGCTGACTCAGACAATGAAAACTCCCTAATCCCCAGATGATATCGACCGAGTCGATACCCACTACCTCGCGCCCGGGAAAACATTGCTCGATGATCCGCAAGGCGATCTCATCTTGCTTACAATGGAATACAGGCACGATCACCGACCGGTTGGCAATGTAAAAATTAGCATAAGAACAAGGAAGTCGCTGGTCTTCGTAATGGAGCGCCGTGGGCATGGGCAACTCTACAACGGTTAGCGAGCGATTACCGGTTAATCGCATGGCCTTTAACTGACGAAGATTGGTTTGTAAGCGTTCGTAGTTTTCTTCTGAACGATCGGATTCTACTGTGGTCAGTACCGTATCGACATTCACAAAACGAACCGTATCATCAATATGACCATCGGTATCGTCCCCAACAATGCCCTCGTCTACCCAAAGGATCTGCTCCACTCCATAATAGTTACGTAAATAATTTTCGATCTGCTCTTGATTCAGCTGCGGATTACGGTTGGGATTTAATAGACAAGCCGTGGATGTTAGTAAGGCCCCCGCCCCGTTGAATTCAACACTTCCGCCTTCCATGACGATCCCGGGATGCCATACCGGTAAAGAATAGTGCTCGGCAATACGCGTAGGGATAACATCATCGAGATCGTAGGGCGGGTATTTATTTCCCCAGGCATTATAGCCCCAATCGACGATCCCTTTTTTTTGCGCGGCATTCGGATTGATCAAAAAGGCAGGACCATGATCACGACACCAGGCATCGTTGGTGGGATGCAAAAAGAACTCCACTCTCGAAAGATCCACATCAAAACGAAGCAGCCAATCAGTGGCTTGCTGTTGCATGAGCTGATCGACCACATTGATCCTGACAAGTTCGCCCTTGGTCAGTTCCTTGATAAACTTCACATAGCTCGGATAGATCGAATTGATCTTGCCTGGCCAAGACGCTTCCTTGTGCGGCCAGCTGAGCCAGGTGGCCACATGGGGTGCGAATTCGGCCGGAAAATAATACCCCAGCTCCTTGGGTGTATGCAGATCAGTTTTCATCGACATATCGCTTGGTAATAGGCTGGTAAGAATCGATACGCCTGTCACGTAAAAAGGGCCAATGCGTTCGATAATGATCAGTCTTGGAGAGATCTACATTCACTACCACTGTCTCCTCTTTATCATGCGATCCCTGCCATACTAGGGTCCCAAAAGGATTGGATACAAATGAACCACCCCAGAACTGCATGGCACCATTTTGCTCCAACCCCACCCGATTAACACTTACCACATGCACTCCATTGGCCACAGCATGGCTGCGCTGCATGGTTTGCCAAGCCCCATACTGTTCGGTATTGGTAGCAGGGTCTTGACTGGTTGCCCATCCTATGGCCGTTGGGTAAAATAAGATCTCAGCTCCCATTAGGGCGGTAATTCGAGCCGCCTCGGGATACCACTGATCCCAACAGATCAGCACCCCAATGGTGGCAAATTTTGTCTTGAATACTTTATAGCCCAGATCGCCAGGCGTAAAATAGAATTTTTCGTAGTAGGCCGGATCGTCCGGGATATGCATTTTTCGATACTTGCCCAGATACGTTCCATCGGCATCGATAACCGCAGTAGTGTTATGGTAAAGCCCCTCTGCCCTTTTTTCGAATAACGAGGCAATGATCACAACGCCCAGTCGGCTGGCAACTTGTTGCAAGGCCTCGGTGGAGGGGCCTGGGATCGGCTCGGCCAATTGAAAATTTTCATAGGCCTCTACATCACAAAAATAAAGGGAGGTAAAAAGCTCCTGGAGACAGACTAGTTGCGCTCCTTTGGCGGCCGCCTTTTCGATTTCCTGAATGGCCTTGCTCAGATTGGCGGCCTTGTCTGCCGTGCAACTCATCTGGACCAATCCTACGGATACAGATCTCATAGCCAATGTTTGTGCGACAAAAATAACTGATTGCTTTCACTGGTCATCTAAAATATCGGCCGAACACTAGGGCCAAAAAAAATGCCCCTCAAGAAGAAGGGCATTATAATACAATTTGCTAAAGGATTATTCGGCAGCAGGCGTAGACGCAGCACTGGCTTCAGCGACAGCAGGTGTCTCGGCAGGAGCCGTAGCCTTTTTACGGGCACCGGAGCGACGGGTCTTTTTGGCCGTTGCTTTTTCTTCTCCTTTTCCTTTGCCGTAGATCTCGTTGAAATCGACCAGTTCGATCATCGCCGTATCGGCGTTATCACCGACACGAAAACGCAATTTAATAATACGCGTATAGCCACCGGGGCGACCAGCCACTTTCTCGGCCACCGCGCCAAAGAGTTCCTTAACGGCCTCTTTGTCTTGCAGGTAGCTGAAAACCACGCGGCGCTGATTGGTGGTGTTTTCCTTTGCTTTAGTGATGATGGGTTCTACATACACACGCAGGGCCTTGGCCTTGGCGGTAGTGGTTACAATTCGCTTGTGGGCAATAAGCTGACAAGCCAGATTGCTCAGCAGGGCATCGCGATGGGCTTTCTTTCTGCCGAGGTTGTTTACTTTGTCTCCGTGACGCATGACGTTTTGTTTTTATGAACACTGCACCGTGTCAGGAATTGCAGTGGTTGCTTTTCGTTAAGAAAAGCGTTAATGAATATGATTAAAATTCACTCAGGTCGATACCCAGTTTTACCAAGTCCATACCAAAGTGCAACCCTCTTTCAGAGAGAACCTGCTCGATCTCGGAGAGAGACTTCTGTCCGAAGTTGCGGAACTTCATCAGGTCTTCTTGCTCGTATTGAACCAATTCACTCAAGGAATTGATCTTGGCGGCTTTTAGACAGTTAAAGGCGCGAACAGAAAGATCGAGATCTTCGAGCGGGGTCTTCAGCACTTTGCGCAACTGAAGGGTTTGCTCATCGACCAGGTCTTCTTTCTTCTCTTCTTTATTATCGAAGGTGATGTTCTCGTCAGTAATGATCATCAGGTGCTGAATGAGAATACGGGAAGCTTGTTTAACAGCTTCTTCGGGATGAATGGTTCCGTCGGTCGCCACCTCCATGATCAACTTTTCAAAGTCAGTACGCTGCTCTACACGGGTATTCTCGATGCTGTATTTTACATTCTTGATGGGCGTGTAGATCGCGTCGACAGGAATATAACCCAGAGGAGCTTCTTTGGGCTTATTATCTTCTGCAGACACATACCCACGTCCTTTTCCAATGGTCAATTCCATCTCAAGACGGGCCGTACTATCGAGCGTACAGATCAACAGATCGGGATTCATGATCTGGAAAGATTGCGTATTCTCTCCGATCAGAGCGGCCGTGAATTCAGTTTTATTCTTAATGGAAAGATTGATCTTTTCGGAGCTAAGGTCTTGGTCTCCTATCTTCTTGAAACGAACCTGCTTTAAATTGAGCAGCAGCTCTACCACGTCTTCGCTGATCCCTTTAAGGGTGGCGAACTCATGATCGACCCCTTCGATCTTAACGCCAACGATGGCGTATCCTTCGAGCGAGTTGAGCAATACACGACGCAGTGCGTTTCCAATGGTAACACCATAACCGGGTTCCAATGGGCGAAACTCGAACAGCGCGTTAAAGTCAGACGCTTTTTGAAGAATGATCTTATCGGGTTTTTGAAAATTCAGGATGGCCATATTGATTGCTTTAAATGTTAAAGAATGAACTCCTCAGCTATTACTTGGAGTACAATTCGACAATAAGTTGTTCCTTGATATTCTCGGGCACGTTCTCTCTTTCTGGATAAGCGATAAAAGTTCCCTTGCACTCGGTCTCATTAAAATCGAGCCAATTGTACTTGGGATTCTTTCCCCGCACGGCACCCGAAATAGAGGCACGCTCCTTGCTACTGATCTTGACGGTGATCATGTCTCCTGGCTTCAATTGAAAAGAAGGCACGTTCACCACCTTTCCATTGACCTCGACATGCTTGTGGCTAACCAGCTGACGAGCAGCGGGACGAGAGGGAGCGATTCCCATACGGAAAACCGTATTATCCAAACGAGCTTCGAGCAATTGGATCAGGTTTTCACCGGTAACCCCTTTGCGACGAGCCGCTTCTTCGAAGGTTTTGCGGAATTGTTTCTCTAACACCCCATAGGTGTATTTGGCCTTTTGCTTCTCGCGCAATTGCAAGGCATATTCGCCAAGCGATTTACGTTTACGCTTTTCGCCGTGTTGACCGGGAGGATTACTGTTCTTTCCCAGCCATTTTCCATTACCCAGGATGGGCTCCCCAAAAATGCGGGAGATCTTGGTCTTAGGACCATTGTACCTTGCCATAGTGATTGTTCATTTAAGCTTTTTTAGAAACCGGTGTCGCGATCGGTAAAAAGCTTTGAAAAAATTAATCGCGCACCCTTTGATAAAATGAAACGCTGATGGCGTATGTCTATTATACTCTTCTCTTTTTGGGCGGACGGCAACCATTATGAGGTAGCGGTGTTACATCCTTGATCATCACCACTTCGATTCCGCTTTGAGACAAAGAACGGATGGCACCCTCACGACCGGAACCGGGTCCTTTTACATATACATCTACCCGCTTAAGACCGGCATCGAAAGCAGCACGAGCAGCATCGGCAGCAGCCATTTGAGCGGCATACGGTGTGTTTTTCTTAGATCCGCGGAATCCCATCTTCCCGGCACTACTCCAAGAGATCACCTGACCAGTCTTATTGGTAAGACTGATGATGATGTTATTGAAGGTGGCAGAGATATGAGCGTCGCCATAGGAGTCAACTTTAACGACTCTTTTCTTTGCGGCGACCTTAGCGCTGGGTTGCTGTTGTTGTGCTTTTGCCATGATGATTAAACTCTTCGGTTAATTATTTTTTAGCGGCCTTCTTCTTACCGGCCACGGTTTTACGTTTTCCTTTTCTGGTACGGCTGTTGGTCTTGGTACGCTGACCACGAACCGGCAATCCCTTACGATGGCGCAGGCCACGGTAGCAGGCAATATCAAGCAAACGCTTGATACTCATTTGTACTTCGGAGCGAAGCTGTCCTTCTACTTTCAGCTCTTCGGTGATCACAGAACGAATGGCATTAAGCTCATCGTCATTCCATTCATTCACCTTCTTGCTGCGATCAATGTTATGCTTGTCTAAAATATAACGGGCAGTGGCAGGACCAATTCCGTAGATATAGGTGAGACCGATCTCTCCTCTTTTGTTTTTTGGTAAATCAACACCGGCAATACGAGCCATAATTGTTTGTTATTGTTGAGTAGGTTATAAACGTAGATTAGCCCTGGCGTTGCTTAAAGCGAGGGTTCTTTTTGTTAATGATGTACAGCTTGCCTTTGCGACGAACGATCTTACAGTCGACGCTGCGTTTTTTAATGGAGGCTCTTACTTTCATCTTGTTTTATTTTTCGGTCTTATTTATATCGAAAATTGATCCGTCCCCTAGTCAGATCGTATGGAGAAAGCTCTACACCCACTTTATCTCCGGGAAGAATACGGATGTAGTGCATCCTCATTTTTCCAGAGATGGTTGCCAAGATTTCGTGACCGTTTTCGAGCTTTACACGGAACATAGCATTTGACAATGCCTCCAAAATAATTCCGTCTTGCTTGATCAGCGGTTGTTTCGACATACGATTTTAGGGGGTGCAAAGATAGGTCGTTATCAGGGAATAACGAAGAAAATCGCCGAATTTTTCCCCGCTGGTGGAAAACCTGTGACGCGGGGAGGAGAAAATACTATAATAAAATGATAATCAATTTTTTAAGAGGGTGTCGTCATTTTATGACGCGCTAACCCCTACTCGGCCCAGCTCATTACATAATTTCCGTTTTCGATCTCTAAAGCCTGGCGGGTGAGCATGAGTGGGCGGAAGGTATCGACCATTACGGCCAGCTCCTTGGTCTCTTTGGCGCCGATACTTTTTTCTACTGCCCCAGGATGTGGCCCATGGGGAATACCCGCGGGGTGCAGGGTGATCATACCCCTGGTTACTGACTTGCGGCTCATAAAATCGCCATCCACGTAATAGATCACCTCATCGCTATCGATATTAGAGTGATTATAAGGAGCCGGAATGGCTTGCGGATGATAATCGAATAAACGGGGCACAAAGGAGCAAACCACGAACGCGTCGGTCTCAAAGGTCTGGTGAATAGGAGGCGGCATATGCACCCGCCCGGTAATGGGCTCAAAATCGTGTATGGAGAAAATAAAGGGATAACAACATCCATCCCAACCCACCACGTCAAAAGGATGAGTACCATAATGCAACCCGTAGAGAATTCCTTTTTTCTTGGCCTTGATCAAGAAATCTCCTTTTTGATCGATGGTCAACAGGTCTTGCGGCGGCCGAATATCTCTTTCGCAATAGGGTGAGTGCTCCATTAGTTGACCGCGACGGCTGGTATAGCGCTTAGGATACCGTAATGGGGTAAAGGACTCCACAATAAAGAGTCGATTCTCTGGCGTATCAAAGTGAATCTGATAGATGGTGCCCCGCGGTAGAACAATGTAATCTCCATAGCTAAAAGGGAGCTGACCATATTGGGTCAATACTTTTCCGCTGCCCTCGTGTACAAAGATCATCTCGTCTCCGTCGGTATTCTTATAAAAATAATCGGTGGTGCTTTTGCGCGGGGCGGCCAACACAATATGACAATCGCTATTGACCAGCACCGGAATGCGACTTTGCAAATAATCGTCGATGCGAGGCACATTAAAACCCTCGAAGCTGCGGTGCTGCAACATCTTTTCTTCGGCGATCTGTGGCGATACATCCTGCTGCGGCTCGGTGCGGATGATCTGGGTAGGAGGATGACAGTGATAGAGTAAGGCATAATCATCACTGAATCCTTCCGTAGAAAAAAGCTGCTCGCTGTAGAGCGTGCCATCCGGTTTTCTGAATTGAGTATGTCGTTTGTGGGGGATGGAACCCAATCGATAATAATGAGGCATAGCGTTCGTTTAACGGATCAATCACATACCGGGAAACCAGGCGGGATTACCGATCCCGGTTCGGAAGGGCCAGGGCATGGCGGCCAAGATCATCAACAGCGAGACCAGTAAAGCATAGGCGACCGGCTTGTAGGCCAGTGTCTTGGCTTTTGTGCGGGCCCAGGTGATCATCACAATGGCGCCGATCATCAATGTAGGATGCTCGATCAGGTAAAACCGATAGAAGCCATCTTTCATAACGGAGATGCCCTCGGGAACATGGCTCCAGGCCCAGCGACCTCCTAAAACCTGATATAACCCTATGAGCAACATGGTATGAGCCGCGATCATTAGAAAGAGGCTGGTCGATTTTACCGATTCTTTTTTTGAAAAGGCCTGAAACAGGCAGAGCAATAAGAGCAAGAGCATGACCCAGCGTAGTAAATTATGCAGATGTAAAAGTCCGGTTTCCATAAGGTTGATTTTGAATAAACCAAATATAGGAAATCTATTAGCTTATTCTACCCAGTCTGCCACAAATACATTGGTATCACGCGTGCCACCATTGTTGCGATTACTGGCAAACACGATCTTCTTTCCATTGGGAGAGAACATCGGAAAGGCATCAAAACCCTTATCGCGGCTGATCTTTTGTAAGTTGGTTCCGTCCTCGTTTATAACATAGAGATTAAAAGGAAAGCCCCGCTTGTACTCGTGGTTCGAAGCAAAGATGATTCGCTTGCTATCAGGCATAAATACGGGCGCCCAATTCGCCTGGCCATATTGGGTTACTTGACGAGCATGGCTGCCATCGGCATTGGCCACCCACACTTCCATATTCGTAGGGGCTACCAGATCTTGGGCCAGCAATTCTTTATATTCCGCAACCTGCTCGGGAGTTTGCGGACGGGAGGCGCGCCAGATAATTTTTTTTCCATCGGGACTAAACCAAGCACCGCCATCGTATCCCAATGTGGTTGTGATGCGTGTTTCTTTTCCGGTAGCCAGCTCCATGATGTATAACTCAATGTCTCCGTCTTTGGTGCTGGTATAGATCATTTTCTTTCCGTCTGGAGACAATGTAGCTTCCGCATCGTAGAAGGGGGAGTGCGTCAATTGCTTAATGATCTTTCCATTCAGATCGGACATAAAAATATCATAGCTTTTATACAAGGGCCAGATGTATTTGTTGCCATACTTGGCACGATCAGGGACCGGCGGACAAGCCTCATTGGCCAAATGGGTAGAAGCATAAATGATATGCTTATTGTCGAAGGTAAAAAAAGCACAAGTGGTTCTTCCCTTACCGGTGCTGACCATGGTATACGTAAAGGGCTCGCTTGGGCTTACAGGTACCGTTCCCACAAAGATCTGATCGCAGGGGATTCCGTCTTTTATGGAGGTGCGCTGAAAGACCAACTTCTTGCCATCGTAGCTCCAATACGCTTCGGCATTATCACCACCAAAAGTCAACTGGCGAATATTGCGCAGGTGGGTTTCGTCGGCGTAGCGAAGCGAATCATAGTCTGCGTTTTGAGCGTGCAGCGGAAGGAAACTGCAAAATCCAGCTACCAAAAAGAGCAAAAAAAGCAATGCGGGGCGCAAGAATTGGATCATACGGAACGTTTGAGGAAGGCAAAGCTATCTTTGTGACGTCAAAAGACTGTCAATTAAATGTCAAACCTGATACTCTTTTTTAAACAGGTGACCTCTCTGCCGCTTTATAAAGCGGTCTTGTACGGAGGGGTACTGATCACCTTGGGTTGTCAATCTCCCAAGCAAAGCGACAAGGAGACCCTTGAAAAAAAAGATCTACAGAACGCCTCCACCGGTTCTTCCTCAACTGAAACTACAGGTCTTAACGAAGAAGCGCCCCCAGCCCCCCTGCAAGTGGCCTATGCTCGGGCTCTTCGTCTGGCCGAGCAAGGTGATGCCGCTACCCTTTTGCTTTGCGACTCCTTACTTTCTTTTCAAGGACCCCAGGGCGGAGCCGAGCCGTACTACTACAAAGGCATTTATTACGAGACCAAAGGCGATATAAAACAAGCGATCATTTTTTTTGATAAGACCCTGGCCGCTGACTATACTTTCTATGAGGGCTACATTGAAAAAGCCGCCTTGCTACTTGAGCTACGCGAATTTACAGCGGCCGCCAAGGAACTGGAATTACTGCGAAGCCTTTCGCCGGGCTATGCCCCAGTACATTATTGGTGGGGCAAATGGGCCGAGCAACAAGGTAAAGACCAACAAGCCCTTGAGCATTACCGCATGGCCTTATCACTCGATGGAACATTTAAAGAAGCTAAAGAGGCCATGGAACGGCTTCAAAAATGATCTGTATCTTGCAGCCATGCCACTGGTAGCCCCTTCGCTCTTATCGGCCAACTTTTTGGAGCTTCAAAAAGATTGCGACCTGCTGAATCGTAGCGAAGCCGATTGGTTTCATCTTGATGTAATGGACGGGCGCTTTGTACCCAATATCAGTTTCGGCCCCATGCTGATTTCCTTTTTTAGAAAGGCCACTCAAAAAACTTGTGATGTTCATCTGATGATCGAAGAGCCCGGGCGCTATGTAGAAGCTTTTCAACAAGCCGGGGCCGACATCATTACGATACATGTGGAAGCCTGCAAGCATTTGCACCGCAATATCCAACAACTAAAAACCCTTGGCGTAAAGGCCGGCGTGGCCCTGAACCCCCACACCTCCGTACATGCCATTGGCGATATTATACGCGAGATCGATCTGGTGTGTCTGATGAGCGTCAACCCCGGATTCGGAGGACAACAATTTATTCCGCATACCCTATACAAGATCCGCGAGCTAAAAGAATTGATCAATAGCAGTGGATCCAAGGCCTTGATCGAGATCGATGGAGGCGTTACGCTCGAAAACGCCCCGGCGATCGTTAAAGCAGGAGCCGATGTTCTGGTAGCTGGCAATACCGTCTTTAAAGCCGCCGACCCCCTGGCCACCATTGCACAACTTAAAAAGACCGGAGCGGCCTAGTCCATGCGCTGGGAGTTAAAAAAATTCAGGGAGCTTTCGCCCGAAGAACTCTACGCTTTGCTTCGCTTGCGAGCCGAAGTATTTGTGGTAGAGCAAACCTGCGCTTTTCAAGATCTGGACAATAAAGACCAACATTGTTTCCATTTATTGGGATACGAGAAAGATCTATCTGAGCAGGAAGTCCTTGTCGCCTATACCAGATTGGTGCCGCCGGGTATTTCCTACGAGGCCGCCTCCATAGGAAGAGTAGTAACCTCGCCCGCGCACCGCAAAAAAGGATATGGAAAACTCTTAATGGAGCAGTCGATCAAAAAATGTGAGCAGCTATTTGGCGACCATACCCTTGTGATCGGCGCCCAATGCTATTTATTATCATTTTACCAATCCTTTGGATTCGTGGCTTTGGGAGAAATCTATCTCGAAGATGGCATAGAGCATATCGAGATGACCCGACAACGTTAAGCAGCTCATCAACTAAGTTCGGATGCCAAGAAACGAGCTGTGTGCGTAGAGACCGATCGAACCATTTCTTCTGGAGTTCCCTCGAACAAGATCTTACCACCGCCATCTCCCCCTTCGGGACCAATATCGATAATATGATCGGCCAATTTGATGATGTCCATATGGTGCTCGATGACCAAGACGGTATTGCCCCGGTCCACCAACCGATTCAATACCTCGGTCAATTGACGGATATCTTCGAAATGCAAACCGGTCGTGGGCTCATCGAGTATATAAAATGTTTTGCCAGTGTCTCGCTTAGACAACTCGGTCGATAACTTGATACGCTGGGCCTCTCCCCCACTCAAGGTAAGTGCGGATTGTCCTAAGGTGATGTAGCCCAACCCTACTTCTTGTAACACTTTTATCTTTCTGTATATATAGGGAACCGGCTGAAAAAATGCGATAGCTTCGTCGACGGTCATTTCCAATACATCGGCGATCGATTTTCCCTTGTACCGCACTTCGAGTGTCTCCCGATTATAACGCTTACCATTGCATCGGCTGCAATGAACGTAGACATCGGGCAGAAAATTCATTTCGATCACTTTCATACCACCCCCTTCGCAATCAGGGCAACGCCCTGTCTTTACATTGAAGGAGAATCGGCCAGGGCCATATCCCCGAACCTTACTTTCGGGCAAAGAGGCAAAGAGATTACGGATGTCAGAAAAAAAGCCACAATAGGTAGCCGGATTGCTGCGGGGCGTACGCCCGATTGGGGCTTGATCGATCTCGATCACCTTGTCGATATGCTCGAGCCCACTGACCGATTGATAGGCCAGCGGTTGCTGTCTCGAGCCAAAGGCGTGTTGAGAAAGTATCGGATATAGTGTCTCGTTGATCAGTGTCGACTTTCCTGACCCGCTAACGCCTGTAACCACGATAAAAGTTCCTAATGGAAAATGAACATTTACTTTTTGTAAATTATTTCCCGATGCCCCTTTTAGCAAAAGCGTCTTACCGGAGCCCTTTCGTCGCGCAGCGGGCAAGGGCAACTTATGTTTCCCATTCAAATAGCCTGCTGTTAAGGTCTTGAGCTTTTTTACAGCGGCGGGTGTACCCTCCGCCACGATCTTTCCACCATGAATTCCGGCCTTAGGACCGATATCGATCAAATAGTCTGCGGTTAGCATAATATCCTTGTCATGCTCCACTACCAAGATGCTGTTCCCAAGATCCCGAAGTTGTTTTAGTGCATCGATCAATCGTTGATTATCGCGCTGATGCAGTCCGATGGAGGGCTCATCCAAGATGTACGTGATCCCCTGCAACTGACTGCCGATCTGGGTAGCCAGTCGAATCCGTTGTGATTCGCCACCGCTGAGGGTGCGGGTGGGTCGGTTCAGCGTCAGATAACTCAATCCTACATTGAGCAAGAACTGCAAGCGCTCCCGGATCTCCTTTAAAATATCCTTGGCAATGGCCTTTTGCTTGGCATCGAGTTGTAACTCGATACCATCGAACCATGCCGCCAGGTTATCGAGATTCATGGTACACAGGGCGGCAATATTTCTGCCGTTGATACGAAACCAACGACTCTCTTTTTTCAAACGTGTTCCCTCACAGGCCGGACAGGGCTGTACCTCCATAAAATCTTCGGCCCATTCCCGGATGGAGTCACTATAGGGGTTGGCATACCAGCGAAGTAATAAATTAACGACCCCTTCGAAGGGAGCGGACGGATCGAACTTTGCATCAGCAAAATCCATCTCAGAAAGCGTGCCTTCCGCATTTCCGTAGAGTAGTATGTTAAGCTGCGCAGTGGAAAGTTCCTTTACGGGCTTTTGTAACGAGATCTTATGCTGCCGTGCCAATTCTTGCGCCTGCTTATACACCCATGCATCACGCGCTTCGCCTAAGGGAGCAATGCCTCCTTCGCTGATCGATAGAGAATTATCGGGCATCAGCCGTTCCATACTGACCTGGTGTTGTACGCCTAACCCCTTACAGGTTGGACAGGCCCCATAGGGAGAATTAAAAGAAAAGGCATTGGGAGAGGGCTCCTCGTAACTGATACCCGTTTCTTCGCACATCAACTGACGAGAATATTGAATAAGTTGATTTTTCTCTTCTGTAACCACAAAGAGCAACCCTTTGCCGAGTTTGAGTGCCTGTTGCACGCTGGCACTAAGGCGCGGCTGCAAGTCTTCGGTCACTTGCAAACGATCTACCACCAGCTCAATATCATGTATCACATAACGATCCAGTTGCATACGGGCGGTCATCTCTTTGATCTCGCCGTCTACCCGCACTTTTACGAATCCTTTCTTTCGCCACTCCTCGAATAGCTCGCGGTAATGCCCTTTACGTCCACGAACCAACGGAGCCAGTAAACTGATCTTTTTTGACCGACATCGTTCCATGATATTATGGACGATCTCTTCTTCGCTCCACTTGACCATGGGTTTTCCGGTCTCGTACGAAAAGGCTTGCCCGGCCCTGGCAAAAAGTAACCGTAAAAAGTCGTACACCTCGGTAACCGTTCCCACCGTAGAGCGAGGATTTTTATTCGTGGTCTTTTGTTCAATGGCGATGACCGGAGAGAGCCCTGTAATTCGATCCACATCTGGCCGCTCCATATCTCCCATAAATTGTCTGGCATAAGCGCCAAAGGTTTCCATGTAACGTCGCTGGCCCTCCGCATAAATTGTATCGAAGGCTAAAGATGATTTACCCGATCCACTGATACCGGTAATCACCACCAACTGATTCTTGGGAATGCGCAGATCGAGATCCTTGAGATTGTGCTCTCGCGCTCCGGAAACAACAATATGCTTGTTATCAGCGTCTATAAATGCGGTGGAGGAAACAGATCTACGGGGCATAAGAGCTCACAAAGATAAGGTGGGGCCACCGCCAGCCCTATTTTGTGAAAAAGATTAGAGAAGGCGATCGATCAGCAGGTCTTGGGAAAAGTAATGATGCCCTAGACGAAGGGACTCTACGCCTTCGAGCAACTGGGGCAATTGGACCTTTTTATTCACATATCCGTAAATACCTCCCCGGGGCATACAAGACAAAAAATGTTCCTCTCCGCGATCAGAGAAGAAGAGAATACGGATATCGGGATTGATCAAGCGGAGCTTTTTTACAACCTGCCGAAGTTCCCCCTCAAAAAGCAGATCGTCCATGATTAGCAGATCGATGGGATGAGTTTTAAAAACTTGCATCAACATTTCTGCGTCCCCTGCTTCGTGGACTTGCTTTAGCTCGTAATGCTTATTGAGCGTACTACTCATACCCAACCGAAAAATGGGGCATCGGTCAGCGACAAGAATATGTCGTAATGGTAGGACTTTGTGAAACATTGTAACAAATATAGGGAGACAATGCATCAACAAAAGCACGATTTATTTGTAACTTTTTTACTACAAAAAAGGACGGCTTACAAAATGCAAAACGCCTACTGTACCAGTAGCTTGCCCACCGCAATGCGCTCACCCACTGTCTTACCGATAAATACATAATAAGCACCCTTGCTCATGGCAGAAAAATCTACATCCATACTGCTATAGGGCCCAGTAATCGGAAACTCCCTGGTAAAGACCAATTGTCCGCGTTGATCGTAGATGTAAAGCACGCGCTTAAAATTGAATACGGTAGCACGACTATAATAACGAACCTTAAAGGGGCCGCTGGTGGGGTTGGGACTAATCCAAGCCTGCTCGGAGGCGGCCGCCGTAATTCGACGGCCTGGTGAGGTAGCCGAACAACCTTGTGGAGTCTGAGCACTCACGGTGTACAAACCCAGATCGTCAATTCCAATTGTAATAGAAGCGCCGGTAGCGCCGCTGACAACCACTCCATCTTTTCTCCAGGTATAGACCAACCCTGTAGAAGCAGGTGTAGCCGTAGCGATCAGTGTGGTGGTCTTACCCGGCAATAAACTGGTATCTCCCAATACCTCAACACTCATTGTGGGAATGGGTGTAACCGTAACCGCTACGGTTTCGCAAGAACGAGTGGTACCGCAAGTACCCCCTTCGGTGCGCACAAAAAAAGTAGTGGTACTGGATACCGCCACCCCTGTTAAAGAAGGGCCTGTACCAATTCGCGTGCCACCACAACTGCCGCTATACCAAACCCAAGTAGCTCCTGTAACTAAAGGACCACTTTGTACATTGAGGTTTACCGAGGTGGGGCCACAAGAGGCGGTAACGCTACTGCTAACCGTCACATTAGAACCGCAGGTACCTACCACAGCGGGGGTTCCGGTTAGTACCACATCGTCTATACGAATGGTAACCGTGCCTCCTGTATTGCGCACAAAACGCAGTTTGAGTCCGTTTATCTGGGCTGCAGCAGGCAATGAAATGGTTTTGGCTGGATACCACCCAACAGGTGCCGTGGCCGCTTCGTTGAACAAGGCCGCTGCCGTATTACCCAAATTAACCCAGGCCGTTCCATTCCAGTAATCAACTGAAAAATTCGGGAAAGCAGAACTACTCTCTTTACGATAGGCAAAATCCAGGCTCAGATTCCTAAAGGCAGAGGCATTGATTCCCTCAATAGAAAATCCACCCGCATTGGTAGCAGATGTGCCGGTATAAAACACATTTCCTCCGCCGGACGCCGTGGGATAATTCGAAGAAGCGTTGGTGGTACGAACATCGGCAGAGGCGGCCTGTTCTCCATTGGAAAAACTTAGAACGCCGGCATTTTGCCATCCGGTGTAAGAGGTAACTACTGTTGTGGCCGAGGGCACGCCCATATTCTCGGCAAAGAGAACAGTCTGCGCTTGCGCAGCAGGGATACAGGCGATCACAACAAAAAAGCACAGAAAAGAATGGAGCAAGTGTTTAATTCGAAGGTTCATAGCGGTTGATTGTACGATGAAGATTACGCGTTATTTAAAAGTTGATGTGGGATAATGAACAGAGCGAAAAAAAGCGCCGGCCTGCTTTGCTGTTTCAGCATTCGAATGGGCCACCCCCGGCAGCGATATCAAGGTCCACTGCAAAGGAGTCTTAAGATCGTTCGCCACCGTCCGCACAAGGTTGAAAAAATTCTTACCCCTTTCAAAGCGATTGGCGCCTTGCTCAGAATAGGGATAGCCCTTTTGAAAATTAGCACTGGTGGTATCCGTATCGGCCTCGCCCAAAGCAAGCAGCAAGGGCTTTTTGAAAAAAGGCGTCAACACCTTGTTGGCATTAGGGATATTTTTTATTCCAAATGGATAATCATTGCGCAGATCGGGCAGTGTATACCAGCCAGCATTGGCCAAAAAGACTTTGGAGGCGCGATTTTCGGGGACAAAATAGAGAAAGCGATGAACGAATTGTGCGCCGGCAGAGTGCCCCGATAAAAAATACTGCTTTTCGCGACTACCCAAGCTCTTTACGACCTGATCGAAAAGAGGTTCAATAACAGAAAAGGTCCATTGGTCAGCTGGGGCAAAGCGCTCAGTGGCTTCGTTCCATACGTTTCCTAAATTATATCGATCACTTCCCTTAAAGTTCTCTTTATCAAAAACAGGTGCGATCACTACCAACTGATATAGATCGGCCACCGAGGCCCACTGATCGATGTATCCGGAGGCATTTCGCTCGGCCCCGTGTAACATGATCACCAGCGGAAGGGTGTCAGGCCTATTTGACGGGCTATACATCCAAACCGTCACCGAAGAAGGCAGATCAAGCTGAGATGAAGAAAATAAAAAAGATTGCTTCCCTCTTTGCAATAACGGGGCTTGTGCCTGAACAGAGAGCATCACTAAAAGCATCCCGCCCAATAGCGCCGCCCTACCCGCTGAGGCAAGAAGGTTCATGCCGATCAAACCTGAGGAGTGCTGTTTTTTATAATGCATGCTATTGGACATCGATAAGCTTAATGGATTCGAGAACTTAGAAACCAGGGTTTTGAACCAGATTGGTATTGGCCTGCACTTCCCCTACGGGAATGGGCAGAATCGTTCTGATATAAAAACTGCTGGTGGTGGCATTATAATCTACCAGACGAGAAACCGCATTGCCCGCACTACTGATCTTTACATAATTGGTACGAGTACGATTAAGATCGAAGAGGCGCTGCCCCTCGAGCGCGAATTCTCTTCTACGCTCTAGCATGATCGTATCGATATAGGCGTTCACACTGATCTGTCCGACAGGTGGCGTAGGCAGCAAACTCACTACAAGCGGACGACTACCCGTGGCGGTATCGCGACGTGCCCTCAACAGGTTGAGGTCGGCCACGGAACTATTTAAAGCGGCCTGGTCGTTGGTAAGGGCAGCTTGTCTGGCCAGGGCCTCGGCTCTGGAGAGGTACATCTCTGCAAAACGTAAGACCTTTGTATTTTCCAAGAAGGTAGAAATATTGGTATACTTGAGTGCGAGTGGCACGTTCACTTCTCCTCCTAATGAATTACGGTTTCCTAAGGCAACGAACTCTCTTCTACTATCAGTGGCGGAATAAGCCTCATACAGTCCTCTAAAGGTAGATAAGGTGGTACCGGTGCTGCGGCTATTCATACTTTGTCTTGTACCCAGTACTTCTCCATAGCCCTGTTGGCTACACAAGTAAGAATAAGAATCCGTTCCGGGATTATCGTTGGTGTTATTGGCCACCTCTAAAATAGATTCTGCGTTACCCACCGTTCTGAACTCTTGTACCAAACCGGCATAAGAGTACAGCGTATAGCGACCTGAGTTGATCACCTCTGTGGCCGAAGCTACGGCAACAGGCCAATCGGATTTATAGACGGCAATACGGGCACGAAGAGCCAATGCCGTAAAACGATTGAACCGAATACGCTGCCAAGAAGGATTAGCCACCCCATTGACGATCACATTTCCTGAGGCGGGCAAGCGCTCGAGTGCCGCATTCAGATCGAGATTGATCTGATCGTACACTTGCTTGGCCGTAGCCCGGGCAGGATACGTTACGTCGGCCACCGTTGTAACAGGATTCAACACCAATGGTACGCAAAGGTGTGAGCCATCGGCAGAAAAGTTCAGCGGACGAGAAAAGAACTTAGCCAGATCAAAGTAGACCATGGCGCGCACGGCATAGGCCTCTCCGATCAACTGGGTTAGCTCAGGCAATTCCAGCGGAGCCACGATTCCTTTTAACTTTTCTTCATTGGCAATAATAGCATTGGCATTGACTACGACGCGATATAATTGATCCCATAAACGACCTACGTTGGCATCGGTGGCCGTATGGGTCATGGTATTCATTCCGGTGTAACGATTACCCGTACGGACGCTACGCGTGGCATTGTCAGACAGTACCTCAGGTATGACCATGGCATCACGCCCATAGTAGCTGTACGATTGCATTTGAGAGTACAATCCATTTACAGCGGCCCGAGCCGTACTCAGGCTAGAGAATACATCGGTGGTAAAGATACTTTGCTGTGGACGAACATCGGTAAAGCTTTTCTTACAAGAGAGTGTCACCAACGCCAGCAGGGAAACCAAGACCAACGAATAATTTTTGATACGCATAAAAATTAAATTTATCAATTAGGCGATGAATTTTTTAAAGAGTAAAATCAACTCCGAATAATACCGTATTGAAAACAGGAGGACGCTGCGACATCACCCCATCGATACCCACCTCGGGGTCTGTATTGAAACGCTTGTCCCGTACATAGGTAAACAGATTCTGTCCACGCACGTAGACACGGCCCGAAGAGACCTTTGCCTTGGCCAGCCAACTCTTAGGAAGAGTATACGAGAAACTGATATCTCTTAAGCGGATATAGCTTCCGTCATACAGAAAACGGCTGCCATCATAGCTACCCGCCGAAGACTGTGTTCCCAAAAATACAGGCTTGGGTACATCCGTGATCTGACCGGGTGTTGTCCAGCGACGACGATATTCATAACGACTCAAGCCATTGCTTTGATCTGAGAAGCCGAGGTTAGCATCGGTCTTTTGCAGATACCCATATTCGTCGTAGATCTGGTTGCCCCAGTTGATAAAGAACTGGAAATTCAGTTTGAAATTTTGATATGTAAAGGTGTTGGTCCACCCTCCATAGAAGCGGGGAATGGCACTTCCATACTCTATACGAGGCAGGGCCGTGGTAAATACATTGGTGGTAGATTCTTTATCGGTAGAATTATACCATAGCGCTTCACCATTCAGGGGATTGACACCAGCATAGCCTCGCTGAAAATGACGGTAATAATCGCGGCCGATCCTTCTAAAATAATTACTGTTATTGGAAAAGGCCGGATCGATCTCAGTGATCTCATTTTTGTATGCGGTTACGTTCAAATCGGTCACCCACTTGAATCCCCTGGCTTTGCTGGGTGAAATGGGAACGGCAGAAAGCGTTACCTCTACCCCCGTATTTTTCATAGCCCCGTTATTGACGGTTATACCGGTTACCCCATTGGTACTGGGGATGGCTTGGCGAACCAAAAGATCGCTGCTGGTACGAGTATACCACTCCAGCGTACCCGAAAATCTTCCCTTCAAGGCCACAAAGTCCAAGCCGATATTGAATGGAATATTCTTTTCCCAGGTAAGGTTATCGTTGGCCAACTGTGAGAGCGTAAGCCCGGAAGAGAAATTATAATCACTGCCTGCACTATAAAGACCCTGCGATTCAAAATTGTCAATACCCTGATTACCGGTATATCCATAACTGGCCCTGATCTTCAGTTCTGTAATGGCCGCTACCTTAAAGAATGATTCGCTGGCAATATTCCACCCGGCGCCCACCGACCAGAATACAGCCGATTGAAAATTACGGGCAAAGCGAGAAGAGGCATCTTCACGCACCGAGCCTGATACAAAATAGCGATCTCCCAATGAATAATTAGCGTTAAAGAATTTACTCACCAGAGTATTGGCCGTTCCGGTACCTGTAGTCAATTCGGGGCTCGATCCACCGGCCGCAGTAGAGGTGCCGGGCGCGATACCATTTACAATAATATTTAGATCAACATCACTACGACTTTGTGCTTCGTATCCGGCAAAAGCCTCTACGGAATGATCGCCCTTAAAATCTTTCTTATAGCGAAGAATATTGGTGGCGACCCAATTCGTGATGTCTTGCGTATAATTTTCGATAGAACCGCCGACGGCAACATTGGCATTTCCTACCCGGGGATCGTAGAAGGTAGAGCGGAAGGCATGGTTGAAGTCGAGTGCGAAACTACCCTCGTAGGTAAGGCCATCCATCAATTTATAGGTGGTAGAAGCGTTTGCGCCAATATTGTAGGTATTGGCCTTACGCTTGGTGGTCTCGATAACGGCAACAGGATTGTATCCGCTATTATACCCCAACTCATAAGTGACACCATCCGACTTATAGACAGGAAGCCAGGGAGCCAATCGATACATTGCGCGAATGGGGTTGGCAAAGAAACTTCCTCCTAAGAAATTAGTAGAGCGCTGGTAGCTTCCGCTAAATCCTCCCTTGATACTCCAACGGCTGGAGAGTTGAGAAGTAAGGTTCATTCGGTAGGTGGCCTTATCGTAGTCAACACCCTTGGTGGGGGCCTCAGAATTATAATAACTACCCGACATAAAATAGGTAGACTTATCGTTACCACCGCTCACGTTCATATTGTACTGCGAGTAGCTACCCTGACGAAGTACTTTATCGAACCAATCTGTATTGACAGTGGTATCAATAGAATTGGCCCGCAGTAGCGAATCATAAGAGCCCAATGAGTTGCCGGCATTGACCCAGCCTTCGCGATAGTACTGAATGTACTCAGGTGTTGACAATGTTTTTTGTTCTTCCCGTATGGTATTGCTGTTATATCCACGCTGATAGGTAAAGCTGACCTTCGACTTTCCGGGCTTACCACTTTTTGTCGTGATCAACACCACTCCATTGGCCGCACGAGAACCATATAACGAAGTAGCAGAGGCATCTTTCAATACGGTCATAGTTTGAATATCGTTGGCATTAAGACCGGCAATCGTATTAGAGTTGAACCCGGAAATATCACCACTGACCACGGGGATTCCGTCAATTACATATAGTGGCGTGGCACTGGCATTGATTGAGCCGATCCCCCGCACGCGGATATTGGGAACGGATCCTGGCTGACCACTTCCATTGGTAGATTGTACCCCGGCTATATTACCCTGAATACTTTCTTGAACAGACGCATTGGGCGCACTTTCTATCGTGGAATTTTTTACCGTTACGGCCGAACCCGTAAAAGTGGTACGTTTTTGATTGGAGTAGGCCAACACCATTACCTCGCTCAAATTATTGTCTGACTCGGTCAGAAATACCTGAATGTCGCGCGCCTCATTGACCTTAATGGACTTGGCAATAAAGTTTACACTAGAAAATTCCAAGACTTGCCCTTTCTCCACTTCAATGCTGAAGCTACCATCCACTTTAGTGACTGTTCCTTTTTTGGTGCCGACGATCTTAACACTAACATTATCTACAGGTGTATTGTCTTTGGCATTGAATACTTTTCCTTTAATAGGAAAGGTCTCCGCCATCAATTGTTCCAGCCGGATCAGTTGTTCATCGGACGACTCCACAGCTTGAGGTACAGCGCTCGGCTCTGCTCGGTTGGCAAAACGCAATACGAAAGTATTTTCGCCTGCCTTTTTAAAAGACAACCCCGCCTCCGCGGCAATATCTTCTACTATCTGCTGTATGGGTCTTGCCATATTAGGCTCCTTCACCATCAGGCGTGCGATGGAGGGATCGGCCAATAAAAAGTAAATGCCCTTTTCTTTATTGAGCCTCTTTAAAAGATCTACCACCTGAACGGATGACCCCAACGGCTCGTTGCGTTGCTGAAGATGGGTCTTCGCTACGGCCCATGAGGGAGATTGAATACCAGGGTGCTGAGGAGCAGCAGCGGCCATAGCCACCATACTAATCGACAACACGACACAGCTAAAAAAGGAATGGATTCTCATATCGAGTTATAGTTTATAAAGGAGTGAATACAATGGTTGAACCCTCTTGCTTGCTTACCGACTCGGTAGCGATTCGCAGGGCGTTAAGTAATACATCTAAATTATCATTGGGTAAAATACCCGTAATTCTTCTGGCCGCTAATTCAGTGGATGCAATAACGATCTTGACCGGATAGCGTAATTCGATTTGTCGTGCCACTTCTTCAATGGTCATGTCTTCAAAAACGATCTTTCGTTCCAACACCGGTACATCCTGCAAAAGTTCGGGCTGCTCAGCAAAACCAAGCTTGGGACGGTTATATGCATAATAATCGCCTGGGGCCATGCGAAGGGTCTGTCCGTCTTTGAAAATGAGTTGCACCGTTCCTTCGCGCAACAGTACACTGGCTTTATTTGGCATGTTGATTGCCTGAAAGACGGTCCCCGTAACCAACACATCGAACGGGTCCATGTGCACAATAAAGGGCTTTTTATCTTGCTTCTTCTTAACCGAAAATTCAACCTCTCCCTTTACCCACACCTCTCGTCGTGGCGCCTGGTCAAATGATGGACTTAACGTGATCGTACTGTTGGCCGCTAATGTTACCACGGTCCCATCTGTGAGGGTTCGCCCCCCCGTTGGACTAGCGACAGGGCGATCAGAAAAGAGATTGAAAGAAAAAAATACCCAAATGCCAAGGGCGATAACAATCGTCACTAATGAAGCATTCATGATGAACGAACGGGTAATTCTTTTTGTCTGGCTTTGCCCCTCGATAATGTCAAGCTGACTCAGTAATCGATCTTTTTGAACAGAGCGTTCCGGTGATATAGCCGTTGGCAAACAAAGGGAATGATATAGTGAAACAGCGTCGGCCAACTCGTCTTCTTGCTCGGTCGAGTAGGCAATTAGCATCTCAATCCATTGATTATCAAATAAACTACGATTATTTTCTACCCACGACAAAAACCGCTCGTCGAGCAATAGTTCTTCGGCCGTAAGCAGTAGGTTATCTCTCATATGGCAGTGTGGTCGTAAGAAGTGTATAATTTGGTGGCGCTGTAACATCATTTAGGCAATAAATTTACCCCCGCCACCCCTTTACGATTGCAAGCGCACAGCGACCATATTCTTTGGGACAGCTTTAGGCAGGGCAACAAAAATGCACTAGCCGAGCTGTTTGAGCGGTATTACGACATGCTGCATCAATACGGCATTAAGGTTTGTCGGGATACCGAAATGGTGAACGATTCGTTGCAAGATCTTTTCATCGAGATCTGGCAACAACGCAAACCGGCTCCACTACTATCCATACAAGCTTATTTGATCAGGGCCCTTCGTTACAAATTAATACGCTCTCTTAAAGGCCAACAACCCCTACCGTCCGATCCAACCGAATTACCCTTCGAGATAAGTCACGAGAGTTTTTTGATTCAAACCGAACAAGACAGAGCCACTGTATCGGCCCTGGCGGAACAACTGGGACTACTTTCTCCCAAACAACGCGAGATCATTTTTTTGCGGTTCTATCAACACCTCAGTTACCGGGAGATCTGCGAGATCATGAATATAGAATACCAGGTGGCGCGCAACCAACTCTCTATCGCCATTAAACGATTACGAAGCCTGGTAAAATTACCGCAATACTGAGCCCTGCCTAGTTTTTCGTAGCCGCCACTTGCTCGATATACTTTACAATGACTTTTGAAAATGCAGCGGCAAAAACCGGACGACCCGTTTTATCGCGTACTCCTTTCATATTGGACTCGATCTGCCAGCCCACCACCTCGGGATAAGCAGATGCTGTGTAACGCCTTGTATTATATCCTCCGTTAAAATATTTCTGGCCCTCTTGAGGATAGGGATCTTGTGCACTGGGAACAGCCGGAAACCCTTCATTGGCCATGAGTGTACCAAAGGCCTGTGGGCCAAATAACAGATCTGCGATCTGCCACTTTCCTTTTGCGCCATTTATATAATTACTAAGTGAGTGATGCTTAGTGGGGAGCGTTTTATTTAGATAGAGCGCTTGGAGTTCCTTATCACTAAGCATATAACCCAACTCGAGTCGCTGCTCTGGATGCCCGTGGCCATGCAGATCGATATAGACACAATACCCATATTGTGCGACCACTTCTTTAATGGCCTCATCGATCTGTGTATGAAAAACAGTCCAGGGGGCGTCCATCCGGCTATCTCCACAAGTCGCTTCGGGTTTATCGCGATTTTGATCGATATCTTTTCGTACCAAATTGCAAATAACCAAATAAGGGGTCTTGCTATTGAACTTTTGCAGGTAGTCAGCGATCTCCAGCGCCAATTCTTTAGTATACGAATCCGTTACAGTAACCGCTCCTTCGCAACTACGGTCCGGGATCTCACTCAGATTGATCGCTCCACCGTGGGGGACACTGATGACCAAGGGCATCGTACCTTGCAAATAGCTTGTCCAGCCTTCTTTATCGATCAGTTTCGGAACAGCGGTTCCCTGCCCCATGGCCCAGGAACCGTAGAGAACAACCAAGAGCAATAAGCAGAGTCTTTTCATAGCGGGAGTTTTATACAAGTGTGCGATTAACGAGATTTGTAACTAAGATATAGCAGGCGATTTTTATATGATAATTTACCCTATCTTTCTTGTTACGTTGGATCCCCATGGGGTGCGAATCCTAAAAGGCCATGGCCTTTGAAAAAGTCGGGACCCCCTCGAATCAATAATAGTAAAAACTAAACCCTTTCTCTCATGAAAACAAGCTCGAATCTTATCCTTTCGCTACTCACTATGCTGCTGCTGGCTACTGCCTGTAACTCGAGCACAAAAGGAAATTGGTCAGACGCCGACAAAAAAAAGTTCAGAGAGGAAATGAACGAAGTGGAGGAACTGGCCAATTTTGGCAAGAACAAATCAGCCTGGATAGAGTGTTACTTGCGTAAATGCGAAGCCAATTATTCATCATTTGCCGCAGCTGATCGAGACGAGAAAGGGGTTGAGATCATTGCCATAGAGTGCAGCAATGAAATTCTGGCTAACGGCAGTGTAAAAGGAAAATGGTCCAAATCGGATAAAGAGAACTTTCGCCAGAAAATGGATGCCGTTGAAGAACTCTCTGTCTTTGGTGAGAGCAAATCGGAATGGATCGAATGCTTTCTTAGTAAATGCGAAGCCAATTACTCGTCTATGCACGAAGCTGACCAGGATGAAGAGGGTGTAAAAAAGCTCGCTTTGGAATGTAACGAGTATATCATAGAATCATAAAAAGGCTACCATCAACTCATTATTATTTAATCAATTTTAACCCAATTTTCAATAGCGCTATAACTGAGGCCTACATTTAGGTCCGAAATATTTACAAGTTAAAAGGAGGGATTCTTTGTCAGTATGATCAGAAAAAAGATAAACTTTTTATTAAAAATTAGATTATGATCTACTATAATCCCAAAGATTGGTTTTACACCTTATTTCGCTTCCATAAGTCAGACACTTTTCGGAAGCTTTTCCCGATGATGATTATCATTGGTCTTTATTCTGGTGGAATTGCATGGCTGGAACTTAGCTATTGGCGCCTATCTGATAAAAATAGTATTCGTAATTTGACAATTCTTCATACACTATTAGGTTTCGCAATTTCCATGCTATTAGTCTTTAGAACCAATACTGCATATGAAAGGTGGTGGGAGGGACGAAAACTTTGGGGAAGCTTAGTAAATAACACGCGAAACCTTGCAATGAAGTTGAATCAAATAATTCCAGCAGACCATTCAGATGATAGACGCATATTTCGTGAATTAATACCTGCCTTTGCGTTGGCCTTACACAACCATCTAAGGCGAATATCGACCCAGACAGAACTATTTGAATCCTATGCTCGAAACCCTGAATTACAGCATTTAAACCCAGAGAAACACATTCCAAATCAGATTGCTTCTGCTATCTATCAGCGAGTAGGCGTCTTAGAGACCAAAGGCATTCTGACTCCTTATAATACACTATTTATAAACAACGAACTTCAAAGTTTATCAGAAATATGTGGGGCTTGTGAAAGAATCAAGAACACTCCTATTCCCTTTTCTTATAACGTATTTATCAAGAAATTCATTTTCATTTATATAATGACACTACCGATTGGTTTTGTATTTCAGCTGGGATATTGGATAATACCAATTGTTATTTTTGTTTTCTATGTTTTAGCCAGCTTAGAACTTATCGCAGAGGAAATCGAAGACCCATTTGGAGGTGATGCAAATGATATTCCGACCGACTTGATTCAAGCAAATATTTTAAAGCATACACAAGAAATATTACTACCTTAACTTGGCATCTTGGATTTCCATTTGTAAACCGAAGTGATAAGCCAAACTATTTAAAGATAGTTACTTGCTTTACTTTTGGTTTCAATCAACTACTGCTTTGGGCAGCAATATATTCCATTAGCACATTTAGCTCCAATTAAGATACTGGCAAAACCCCAAAAACACAAAAGCAACAATGCCAATTATTCAGAATGCAAGTCTGGTAAATCGATATGAACGGTAAAGCAAAAATCAAATCGATTAAAGCCAAGAGCAGCTAATCAGTTCAAGCGAAAATAAAATGTTTAAAAAAATATGATTGACGAAGAAATAATCACAAGCATTGTTGGACTGACTGGCATTGTTTTGGCAGGAATGTACTCCAGGAAATATAATCTTATAGGGGGCGTAAAAGGTGTTCAAGGGAAACCATTACCAAATGATAATACCATTGAAGCAATTAGGGATATGTGGGATGATGAAGAATTTTTAATGGAGTTGAGTAATATTTTGGCAAGAGAAGGTGACTTTGATGAATTGATGCCGAAAGTAAGAGCTGTTAGTGTAAAAGACAAAGATGATCTAAGCGATACAACCGATTTATGGAAAGTAATTAATGATGTTTATTTCAAACCCTCCCAACGAAAAAGAGCACCGATTTCTCGATGCTCTTTTTGGTCGGGAGGATAGGATTACTTTCAGTGATCCATTAGGGGGGGTACACAATTGAAAAAGCCTTGCTCGCTTCGCGAGCCTCATCTTTTTTATGACACCGCGCATTAAAGCAAGCTTTATGCGAATGCCAATAAAAAAGCCTCAGGCTTTCGCCAAAGGCTTTTTCAATTGGTCGGGAGGACAGGATTCGAACCTGCGACCCCCTGGTCCCAAACCAGGTATTCTACCGGGCTGAACTACCTCCCGATCCCTTTCGGGGCTGCAAATATAAGGGTTGCTGACGGAATCTCAGGGATGCCTACAAAAAGTTCTCCAAAAATGTCAATCTGGCAAGTTTTTGACAGCTGGAACGGGTCTTGCACTATATGGGGAAACTAAAATCCCCTCCCATGACCAAAGAAAAAGGTACGATCTCGATCAATACCGAGAATATCTTCCCAATCATCAAGAAATTCCTTTACTCTGACCATGAGATCTTTTTACGAGAGCTGATCAGCAATGCCATCGATGCTACCCAAAAAATAAAGCGTCTCAGCTCCTTAGGCCAGTACAATCAAGAATTGGGCGACCTGACCATTCAAGTAACGGTCAACAAAAAGAAAAAAACCATCACCATCTCCGATGCAGGGCTGGGTATGACGGCCGAAGAGATCAAAAAA
>Ga0194133_10001848_pt1 | contig 34892 bp, 33 predicted proteins | sample TA2KigOf40mmetaG_FD_155448 | JGI IMG/M metagenome (GOLD analysis project Ga0194133, IMG submission 155448) | Freshwater microbial communities from Lake Tanganyika, Tanzania - TA2015055 Kigoma Offshore 40m | ecosystem: Environmental > Aquatic > Freshwater > Lake | place: Tanzania: Lake...
TTCTAATTCAATGCCAGGATTAAATAAAGAGGAATCAGAAAAAAATTATGAAAAAATAATTAGTAATGTTGCTAAAAAAGTGATAATTGATAAAGAAAATTTCTAAAATTTATTTATCAATATAAAATGATTACGCAACCGAAAAAATATCATAACCAAAATTACAAATCTCATATATTTATATTTTTTTGATATTCTAATAAATATATATTTTATTGATGTTTAGATAGGTCCCAAGCTTCAGTGACTGTTTGGTATTTACGTTCTTGCTGAGGTCTCAAAATATTAAATTCAATCATAAACGTATAAGGATTATTTCCAAAATTTACTAATCTCCCATTATGATAACGTAATTTTATTTTTAGTTTCCTAATTTTTTCGGCAACAGGATAGAAATACTTATAAGGACCATCGTAAGAGTTTTGATCAAACCATTTATCTATCGGTATTTTTGTGATAGGTATTTTAGCAAAACATGAATTAGTTACACCATTTGTTTGATTTGTAGTCAAAGTAAATTTTGATATGTCATATGGAGATGTTTCGTCAATACAATTTAGTCCAGCTATTTCCATATATATAAAAGAAGGTCCTAAAAAATTTATTTTAAAAGGTGCCATAAGAAACCATACTGTAGCACCTGGTAATTCAGGTACTAACCAATATCCATTATTTCCAAATGTATCGTCTTTATAAAAAAATCGAGGTAATCCATTTACACTTATACTAGTACCTATCTCATATGAATAAATAGTGTTCTCAGTTAAAACTTGTGAACTGTCGACAGAAATTGCTGGACAACGAGTAAACCCTAAATAATATGGTAATCCCCAATTATCAAATTCAGGTAAAACATTTTTATCGATACATTGTTTGTTAAATTTATCAGATAAATAAATTGTAGAGTCATTAGTTAATATAAATTGATCAGCATTATTACCAAACCATAAATGCTTTCCAACAAAGTTATATACTATTTTAAAACGATTATAAGATGTAAATAGACTAGCAGCACCACTATATGGAGCTCCTTCAGGTGAATTAAAAAACTCTAAAATAATTGCTGTGACTTGTTCATTAAATTTGTTAGTTAGTTCATTTGCCATTTGTTCTGGAATATAGTATCCAGGTTCAATATCAATAACATATTCGTGATTTTTATTATAATATAGAGCAGCAAAAATAGCTTCAGTTAGCGCATCTGAATAATAATGTTCTCCTGGATTGTATAATTTAGAGAATTTGAAAGACATGAATAAATTCTCATTATTAGCTGAAAATACACTGTAATTTGATGGAAAAGCCCAAGAATGTAATTTAACACTTAATACATTAATATAATCTTGTGGTAGTTCAATTTCAAACTCACTTGAATTAGGATATCGAATTATATCTCTATCTTCAGAGCTAATTGTAACAAATTTTTTTTCATATAAATATTGGTTGGAATTTGGAATAATTGGATGATTATTAAATAGATTAAATTCGCTCATATAAAATTAGCAAATATTTTTTTAAGTAAATATTTAGCTATTTAATATTCTTTCTTTTACTTATATGTTTATTTTGAAAAGTAAATTATATTTAACAAGTTTCAGAATATCATAAAAAAATATATTTGTAATATTTATGAAACTAGAACCAGAATTATTTAAAAACTTGACAAATATATCTTATGCTCTACTAGTAGCAGGTTTTATAATTGTTATAGTTACCACTGGACTAACAAATGAAAATTCATTGGCCGCACTAATTAGCGGTTATTCTGTTTTGTTAGTTTCGCTATTATTTTTGTTATGGTTAAATTGGCTAAATATGGATAGTGTTTCAATATTTATTATTTTAAAAAATCTATTTCCATTTCTAACAATAATAACATTAATCGTTTTATTAATAACATTTTTGTCGATATATTTTGATAGAATTGCGTCAAATCATGTATCGAACTATTATTATACATTCTCAAATTTATCTACTTTATTTTTAGTTATACAAATATTTATATTATTTAGAGAACTTACAACCAAACAATTTGAACTAACAAAATCGCTTAGTCCAAGAATTTTTTCAACCCTAATGTTATTAACTACTATAAATGCTGTAATTGTTGGAACTCTCGGAATAGTCCTTAAATTTTATATTACTCAAGGATAAATTATATTTTTATAAATTTATAGGTTACTCCAATTTCTGTATCTGTTTCCCATAGTCCAGATATTTTTAACATAAATGAATTATTATGGAGTTTTGTTATAGAATTTGTATTAGAAGAATAATTTGGTTCATCATTTATAAAAATCCGAATAGTTCCTGTAGAAAGTTGTTCATATATCTTGTATTTTTTGATTTTGTTAGTATTTACTCTATTTAATATATTTTCTTCAATTAGTTTTAATTGTAAAATTAAATTTTGACAATTATTTACATTAAATGAGCATTTTAGTTTATTAAAATATTTTTCGACAACTACAGTATCTATATTTATTAACAAAAAGATACCATTTAAAACAAATGTAGATGTTGAATATATAATACGAATAAAGCTACTGTTATTCATAATATTATTCCGTATTGGTTCTAGAAAATACACATTATTTATATTAAATTGATTTAATGTTTTGACAATATTCATATATTCTTTATGTAATAAAATATATGTTTTTATACTCTTTTTACAAATTTGAAATATAATTATTATTACTTAAACATAATTATAGAAAACTAACAAAGAATAATGAAATTTTTAGAGACACATTTTGATGAATATATAAGCGAAGTGAAACGCTCAAATAATCATTCAAAAATTGAGAATTTATACGATAATTTTCCCGAAACAATTGAAAAATTAGGAAATCTAATATTTTATGGTCCAAGTGGAGTCGGAAAATACAGTCAAATATTATATTTTCTTAAAAAATATAGTCCATCAGAACTAAAATATGAAAAAAAACTTAATATAACATATGATAAAAAGCAATATTTTTTAAAAATTAGTGATATTCATTATGAAGTTGATATGTCGTTACTTGGTTGTAATTCTAAATTATTATGGCATGAAATATATCAACAAATACTTGACGCAATAAACGCAAAAATAAATAAATGTGGTATAATTTTATGTAAAAATTTTCATGATATTCATTCGGAACTTTTAGATAATTTTTACAGTTATATGCAGGAAAATAATTCAAATCAAATTCACGTAAAATATATTTTACTCACAGAACAAATTAGTTTTATTCCAAACTCGATAATAAATTGCTGTGAAATATTACATTTTCAACGACCTAGTAAAACCGCATATATAAACTGTTGTAAATTAAAAAATCTGTCTATTAATAACTTAAATTCAATAAATAATATAAAATCTTTAACAATAGATATCAGTGAACTAAATAGCCCACATAAAATTCTTTGTGAAAAAATTATAGACGAAATGAATAAACCTGATACTTTAAAATTTCAGAGTTTCAGAGATATAATATATGATCTATTGATATATGGCCTAGATATATATGAATGTGTATGGTTTATATTGTCATATTTTATTAACCAAAACAAAATAAAACAAAATAGATTAGCAGATGTATTATTAAAAACATATAGTTTTTTTAAGTATTATAATAATAACTATCGTCCAATCTTTCACTTAGAGAGTTACTTCTTTTATTTAATAAGCATTATTAATGAATATTGAGGAAGCATTAAATACATTAGAGCTATCATCTTATGAAATAGATGAACTAACAAAAGAGCAACTCAAAAGACAATATCATAAATTGGCTCTAAAATGGCATCCAGATAAAAATAATAATTCAAATGAATCGAACGAAAAATTTCAGAAAATAAATGAAGCTTATGAAATTGTTGAAACAATAGTTAATGATAGTAGTAGTGCTAATCCAATGGATTTTACAAATATATTAAATTCTAAAGAATCATTATTTTATCTTAATATCTTAACAAAATTTATATCTTCTATTATAAAATCAGACAACACATTATTAGATATAATGAAGGAAATAGTGACTATAGGATTAACAACAACCACATTGTTAAATGATCTAAACAAGTATCAAATATTAGAAGTTTATACATTATTATATAAATTTCAAGATATTTTACATGTTAATAAAGAGACATTGGAACTTGTTAGTTCTGTTATAGCAGAAAAATACAAAAATGATCAGATTATTACATTAGTACCCTCAATCAATGATTTACTTAGTGATAAACTATATATGCTGACAGTTGGAGAAAAACAATATATTGTTCCATTATGGCATAATGAAGTATATTTTGAAGGTCCTGATACTGGAGAAATTATTGTATTATGTAAACCATTATTAGAAGAAAATTTAAATATAGATGAAGATAATAATATTCACTATCAAATGAAAATTAGTATAAAAGATGAATTACAAAATATATTACAGAATAGCCAATTTGTTAGTTTTCTTCTTGGTGATAAGACATTTTTAATTCCATTAAATAAACTTTCTTTATTAAAAGAACAGAAATATATATTTAAAGGTCAAGGTATTTTACGTGTAAATGAAAATAATATATATGATAATTCATTAAGAGGGAATATTGTTGTTAAAATAAGTTTAGTCTAGATAATATACGTTTATTTTCTTTTCTTTGTTTTTCTTTTTACTATCTTTCCCTTTTTTTTTGTATTATTTCGTCTATATTTTTTTCCACCTGTAACATTTTGTAGACTAAGTAAACCTTGAATCGCTTCTTTTTCTAATTCTGTTAGCGTTGGTTGTGATACACTAGGACTAGAAACTGGAATTTCTGTCTTTGGACTAACAGGTTTTTTTTCTATTTTTACAGGAGTAGGTGTATATTGAATATATTTTTGAGGATTACACACTAAATCTCTATCATTAATATTCGAATTACTTTTTGTTAGTTTAGTTCTTGTGACAATTAATTGTTTTCTGTCACTAGAATACCCACCAAACGCATAGTTATTTACGCATTCTGGTCTTCCAAACATTAACATAATAGCATAGCGACATGCTGATGGCTGATCTTTAGCAATAAACATACGCAAATTGTCTCCACTTGGATTATTTAAATTCCATTTCATAACAGTGTTATCAGCATAATAAGATCCATCATTTAAATATCCACCATTTTTACAGACACAATTAATTTCTTGAAATAAGTCTCCACAACCTTTATAATATATATTTGCGAATATGTTGAAGAAAAAATCATAATTTGAAATGTATTCATTTGTTAGTTGCTTGTTGAAAAAATTAAAGAATAGATTTTTCGGTTCTTTTGAAGGACTAGATAATATTACACTGGTATTGATTAATTCTTGGTATTCATTCGTATTTGTTGTAGATAATAACTCTAGTTTACGAACTATAAGTAGTAATGTATTAAATAGTACACGTTTTGCTTCAAATGGAACAGGACTTGATGTACGATCTATATTTACATACGGACTTTGTAAACCTAATTCATTATATACCGATAACGGAGTAATTTTACCCATTGGACAAACAATATCTACATCATATCGAACTGTCTTCAAATTATTCAATATTTTAGGACGATTTGGTTTTAATAAATCAACAAAAGTTGATTTTCCGTTATATAAATAAGAACCACTATCATTTTTAATAGAAAAATCCATATTACCTTGCTCCATCTGGCCTTTACTTGTATTCCATGAACACTGAACCATACCATCCAATATAGATGATGTTGAACAATATATGCGATTTTTTATTCCATTATTTAAGATACCTGCGGCATTATCAATAATATATTTACTGTTAGTTTGAGTACCAGTACCAATACCTTTACCACAATAAATTTCTGCTCCATCAGGAATTATGTAACCTTGTTTTTCAAAATAGCCTAAAGTTACATCAAATAAATAAGAATCTAAATTGGTAATGGAGTATACTTTATTCCAAGGTTTTTTGTATTGCTGTGAATACCATTCAGAATGATATAGTAATATTTTAAGTTCTTCTCTAAAAAAATAGTTGATATCGTTAAATTCAGTTGTAAGTATTTTTGGGTCAATACGTAAATTACCATTTAGATCACACATTCCATTCAAATATAGAGTTACTCTGGCAACAACAATATTAAAATTTTTTCTCAACTCTGCTTCAGCTGCTGGCAAAGATGGTTCTTTCTTTTTAGTTTCATCTGATGCTTTTTTTATAAGAGGTTTTTCTTGCTGGGCAATAATTTTATCATATTTTTTCTTATAATTTTCGTAAATGCTGTTAAAGTAATTTAAAGCTCCTTCAAATTGATAAGTATTAACATTAGCAATTTTTCCTCCACGTGCTACTTTCAAAATGGGTATAAATGAGTCAGGCCTTGCGTCAGTACTACTATTATCAACTTGTCCACTAGTTTTTAACTGTTTATTTTTTGTTAGTATAGATTTCAATTCTGTAAGAATTTGACTACGTTCTTGAGCATATTGATCTTTTTTTGACTGATCAATATTCCCCATATTATTTTTGAAGTCGAAATATATTTCAGCTAAGTTATTCAACTTTTCTTCAGTTAAATATGTGTTTTTAAAATTCTCTAATTCGTCAACAAATGGACGTATCTCAGTTTCAAAATCCTTTAATGGTTCATCCTTAGCACCTCCTAGTTGACTAAATGAACGTTTTTGACCTGTAGATGGAGAAGAAATTTCTTGTTCTTGTGGAGAAAAGCAGGATAATATACTATTAGAGAGGCGGTTAGTATCTAAAAAGTCGACTAATATTCTATAAAAGTCGACAAATGGTAAAGAAAAGTTTTCTAAAGGATTTTCTTGAAGAAAATTGTTAAACTGTTGATTATTAAAGTATAAATATGTAATAAAGCCTGAACATACTTCTTCAAAAATTTCTTGGATTATAGAATTATATTCGTTGTTAGAAACTAACATAAATCCAAAAGATCCTATTAATACATCCAATAGTGTATAATTTGAATTTGTGTTAATATAAATCTTATAATAAAAAAGACAAAATATACAACTTAAATTAAGATCATAAATAAACTTATAATATGCTTCATTTAATTCTTCTTCGTTTAGAGATAACTTGGTACCTATCAAAGATGGCTTTCTCTTTAATCTCATCTGATAACTACTACTTGATGAACTGCTACTAGAAGGCATAACTGCTGTCATTGTAGATGAATTCATACCACCTTTTAGTCTTTGAAATTTAGCACTAGAAAATGTATAGGAACCAGTAAATTGAGATAAAATGTCCATATTTTTGGCCCAACGGTCTGGTGTTGAATTTCCTCCAAAATCATGTATAACGTCGTGACCCAATATATTTAACATAATAAATTTTATTCCTGAATCATTATATATTAGTTCATTACTCATAATATATATAAATAAAATATTTTTATACATTATATAAATTACAACTTAGAAAACTATTTGCTTCTAAATATTACACCTACCGAAAAGAAAAATGAGACAAACTCACTTTAAAAGCAATTAAAGCAAAAAAAACTATTGAATGTATGTGATAATATAGTAAAAATTTCCTATTCTGGTGAAGTTTTGTATAATATAGTTTTAGAGAATCATACATTTATTGTTGTAAATAACTTGATAGTTGAAACTCTTAGTCCTAATAATATTATCTCAAAAATTTATAGTTTAAATTTAACAAAAACAGAATATGAAAGTATGTTGTATGAATATAATGATAGTATATTAAAAAATGATCATAAAAAATATATGAAAATATGTAGACTACTCGAAAAATAAGTATTTTAATTTTTTACTCGAAATATAAAAAAATTAAAATAAAATATTTACAATTTATTTAAGCATCAGGTTTCTTAGTTCTAGTGATCTTCTTCTTAGGCTTGGCTTCTTCAGTATCAGCTACAGTAATAGGAGCAACTACAGGAGTAGGAGCAGGAGCAACAGGCATATCAAATTCCTTTTCATCATCAGAGTCTACCACCAAAGTAGCTCCTTGAACACCATCAGGATCAACATCATCTTCAGGAGGAGGTAATGACTTCATCTTTTCTTTATCAGCAGCCTTAGGTCTAAGGAAACAAGTTCCTTCCATTGTAGCCTTGGGCTTTTGAACAATAGCTTGCTTCAAATTCCAAGTAATAGATACCTTACCATTAACAAACCATAATCCACCACATTGAAGCAAACACATAATATGGGTCTTTGGCTTTAAGAATTCCAAAGGAGATAAATGTGTATTCGTCTTTCCATTGATATAAAGAGGTTCTCCATCTTCGTCGTAAATTTCGGGCTTCCAAACGCCAGACCATTGAGGAATTTTTACAGTGAGAGTAGGAGGCTTATTGTAATCTAATTCCGCACTATTCTTTTCCTTCTTAGGATGTCTTAACATCAAATTAAACTTTTCATCAATTACTTCAGCACTCTTAATTTCCTTTCCAAACCATTCCTTGGAATGTGCCATAGCATCAGCCTTTACTTTACTTTCTAATGATCGCATAGATCTTAAGAAAGCCTCAGCATCATCGTTACTATAATCAGCGCTGGGAAATTGGAGAGCCAATGTCCATTTTCCAGTTAGCTTACCAGTACCTTGTTCTTTACCTTCTTGAGCACCCCAAGTAAGCATAAGCGGAGTAGAAATTGTAAGAGATTCCTTAGCATATTTATTATATAAATTAACTACCTTTCCACCAGAGGCATGAGCCTTCGGAGCAGAATAGGAGAAAGCATTAGTATCAATATTAGTTCCGTCGATAATATATTCAGCCATCTTATAATCAGTTATACTATTAACTATAGTGAAATCTTTAAATCAATTTTTTTTTAAATTAATAATTATGATATAAAGATACACGCAATTTTAGTAAAATACTAATTTTTTACTACATATATAGTAGGCATTATTAATTATTTATATAGGTTTAAAAGAATAATATAATAATAATATAAATATGGAACCCCAAACAGAAATAAAATCATATAAAAATAAAAAAAATATTTCAAAAGAAGATTTGTTAAGTGTATTGTTTGAAAAAAACAATGAACTAACAAATAATATTTCAAAAACAATGAAAAAAATACACGATGATGAATTCAGAATACCAAAATATTCTGAATATTCTCTGTTGCACACTACAAACTATAATGTTCAGCAATTAAAAAACATAGCAAAGCATTATCATATTAAGGTGTCTGGTAATAAGGAACAACTAACAAGTAGAATATTAACATTTTTGTATTTTTCATATAAAATAATATGTATACAACGTATTACTAGAGGTTTTTTACAAAGAAAAATTAATAAACTTAGAGGACCTGCTTTTTTAAAAAGAAATATTTGTGTGAATACATTTGATTTTTTGTCAATGGAAGAACTAACAAATATACCGTATACGCAATTTTTTAGTTATGTAGATAAAGAGGATGGTCTAATTTATGGTTTCGATATTTTATCATTACATAATTTGTTGTCTAAAACTAGTGGAGCTGTTAAAAATCCGTTTAATACCAAAAAATTACCTTCAAATGTAATAAGTCAATTTCGTTCGCTAATAAGAATTAGTAAATTACATAAAATTCCTATTATAGTTGACTTAAATATAGATGAAAATCCAAACATAATAATATCTAATAATCAATCTGTAGATCAAAGAGCTATTCAATTATTTCATAATATTGATTTATTGGGAAATTATACGCAATATACATGGTTTACAGAACTAAATATTCAACAGATAATAAGATTTGTAAGAGAATTATTAGATATTTGGAATTATAGAGCAAATTTATCTTATCAAGTAAAACAAAATATTTGTCCTCCTAACGGTGATCCATTTAATAATGTTCCTCAGATTATATTTAGTAGTATTCAAGTGGGAACACAGTATTTTTCTCATAGTGAATATCAGATTTGCGCATTAGGAATAATGGAAAAAATGGTAAATTCAGGAATTGATCGAGATTCAAAATCTTTAGGTGCGTTCTATGTTTTAGGAGCGCTAACTTTAGTAAATAATTCAGCCGCTACATCATTGCCATGGTTATATCAATCTGTCCTCTATAGTTAAGTAGGAATAAGTTTTTGAATAAAAAATTGAAATTAATATTTTAATAATATAAATTTCAAAAGCTTAAGACCATATTCAGTGAGAATAATATATATAAGCCCCAAAACTACTTAAAAAGAACTCCCTTTAGTATAGTATAATAGAATGGCTAAACAAACCAAGGCTACTAAGACTACTGATGCTCCCGTTTCCGCTCCCGTTGTTAATACTGCTTCTGCTTCTGCTTCTACTCCTGTAGTTGCTGAGCCAGTTAAGACCAAGAAGGCTCCCAAGGTAAAGGTTGAACAACCTGTTTCTCCCGCTCCTGTTCAACAAAATGTCGAAGTCCAAGAAGTTGTTGAACCTGAAGTTTCTGAACTCGATGCTCAATCAAATGAATTTGTTAATAAGCTCAATCAACTCGGTACTTTGATCGCTAGTTTGAAGAATGAATATAAGAACTTGAAGAGCAAGTGGTCTCGCGAATTGAAGACTGCTCAAAAGACCAGTTCTAAGAAGAAGAGAAAGACTGGTACTCGTGCTCCTTCTGGTTTTACTAAGCCTAGTTTGATCTCTGATGAGCTCGCATCTTTCTTGGGAAAGGAAAAGGGTACTGAAATTGCTCGTACTGATGTTACCAGAGAGATCAATAACTACATTAGAACTCATAATCTCCAAGACAAGGAAAACGGTCGTAAGATTAATCCTGATGCCAAGCTTAAGACTTTGTTGAAGTTGAGTAAGACCGATGAGCTTACTTACTTTAATCTCCAAAAGTATATGAGCCCTCATTTTCCCAAGGTTCAAAAGCCTGTTACTGCTACTGCTTAAATAAAAAATATTATATAATTGAAAAAAATAATTTTGTATAATTGAAAAAACATAATTTTATTATTTATTAAATTTTTTGCTTAATATATAATAATTTTCAAATACTTTTCAGTAAAAAAATAATTTTAGTCACAAAACATAAATCCATCCTCTTTTAAAATTAATTTAATTTGATCATGTCTTATAGGACCATTTTCAATATGTATTTGTTTAAATATATTTAGTTTTTCTTTGTCAAATGTTAAGTCAAACATATTATTTATTTTTATTAATAATTCTATATCACTTATATAGTCTGTATTGGTTTGAAGCCATTTATAAAATGAAATGTCATGATTTTTATTAATATTTTTTTTATATTTATAATAATATTTCAATGTATTATCTAAATTAATTATATTATTAATTGCTCCTGAATTAGATGTATGTATATTATAATCTGTACCAGACAATATACATATCTCTTTAAAATCTTTATGACGCATATTTAATTCATTTAAAATACCTTTATAATAGTATAAAACTACTGTATGACCTACAAGACTAAAATATCGTATCACTCTTGTACATCCATACACAAATAAATCCATATCTTCGCTCATACAAGCCCAAACTTGTTTTTTTATGACAAGTGACGCACACAATTCATCCGCTTCACCAGGAGCATCATAATATGTTGCCCCATATGCTCTTATTAATTCTTTAACTTTTTCTATTTTATCTCTACTTATTTGAACTATTTGTTTTTTTAGTTGATCCATTGAAGAGATTATTTCTTGTTTATCATCATAATCTGTTGCTTGTTTTAATTGTTCATTTAATTTGGAATATTCTTCTTGAGCTTGAACTCTATCTTCTCTGCGTTTTAGAAGCAATGCTTTTTTTTCTGGAGGAGGTTTTCCATCAAATATAAAGATTGGAATAACATTATAATATCTAAATATGGATAACATTAAGTACATATTTTCTAACAAAAGATCTTCAGCTTCATATTTATATAAATAAATACTTATATCTACAGCTATTTTTTTACCTGATAAATCAGCCACTTTAATATGTCTAATTGATTCAGGACAGCTTGTTCTTAAAAACTTATTTAAATGACGAATACCCATTTTTTATTTATATATTTATTAGTTAAAACAATCAATACATTATTTATTTTTTCAATTTTTTAACTTTATTTATATTATAATAATATATATGCCAAAAAAATTTACATTAAACCGACAAAAAGGTGGACTTCAAATTAACAACTTGACAGCAAAGGATGCTTTTGAACACTTTATTTCAAATTCTAAAATAAGCCTGTTGTCTAACGGTTCATTTGGACTAACATTTGTAGCAAAATTGAACCCAGGTGTACAAACTAACTATAAACACTTATTATGGTACAAATTTGACGAACCTGTTGATATAATACTATTTAAATTATGTTGTCTATATAACAAAGACGCAGGAGAACCGTATGAAGAAATTGATATAACTATTAATAATAAGCAACGATATTTAGGCTGTGTAGATGTAAAAGAATTTGAGAAAGAAGTAAACATTCAAACAGATATTTATTTCAAGTCATTGAGTTATTTACAACCATATTGTCCTGGAATTGTTTATGCTAATAAATATACATTAAATAGTAATACACAGAACTTATTAAATATTATAGCAAACAACATGACTAATGAAAGCAATACAAAACTTATTAAATCTATTCAAAGTGCTTTTATTGGAAAAGATTTTTCTGGGATTGGACTTATAGGTATGGAATTCTTAGAAGGATATAATACATTATATAGACAAAAACAACTAACACCAAAGATGGATATTTATAATTCACTTGTGGCAATATATTTACTTATAAAAGTAGCAGTCGATACAGGTTATACACATGGTGATTTTCATGAAAATAATATATTAATAAATGTAAATGATACTGGTTATTTTCATCAAGCTAATTTAAATAATGTGTTTTTTGGAACACCTATGTTAATTGACTTTGGATTATCAAAAAAAATATCTCCTGAAAATCAAAAGGATATAAAAGATTTTTATGAAAAAAAAGATTGGCAAAGTATTATGGTAATGTTATGTAATCTCGGAAGATCTGATGGATTAAATCTATATAAATATGAAGTATATGATTGGATATGTCTTAATCTAAATTTTCCTAAAAATGTTATGGTTGCTCTTGATTTTCTTTTTAAACAACGTGAAAAACAAATTGACAGTATTGTTAAAATATTTAATAAATTACATGACACGTTGTCTTCTACTTACCCTTTATTACCTATTTCAAACTCAATTAAAAATAAGCTATATTCAGGAATGATTGAGCCTACACCATTTTCTACTACTGATGAACTCCAAAATAGTTATAAGAATGATTTTGAGAAGATATTGAAAACCGCTGTCACTGCTGACTCAACAGATAGTATAGATGTTGGAGCAATGGTTGGATTACAAGATGTTAGTAGTGAATCTTCAAGTGGCATGCCTTTTAAATTTAGTGCTGGTACTAGAAGAAAATATAAAAAGAAAAGAAATACTAGAAAAAATAATAGAAAATAATAAACCTATCTATAGAATAAATTATAATTCTAATTCTGTCAAAGACATACGTAAAGTTGTACCTAATTTATCATGAATAGTTAATTTATCATATACATTATTTATATAATTTATTTTTTTTAAATATTCTGGGCTATTATACATATTCTCTATTAATTTACAAAAATGTATTACATTTGTATTGGTTTTTTTAAAATTTATTAAATTATTTGGATTATTTCTTTCACACCATTTTAAAAAACTTTGGTAATTTGTTAGTAATATACTAGTTATAATGTAATAAGCCAATACATTTGTCTTTTCTCTATATTTAGATTTAGAATAATGTTCATTTTGTATTAAATCGATATAAGTTAAATCCATATGCTTTAATACTTTGTTTGCTTGGAATAATGAATAAATTGTTTCTAATTGTAAAAATTTGTTAGTTTGTATAAGATATTCAACAACATTACTTGTGATAAAATAGGAGCAAAAAAATACATTTATTATACGTGCCCATACTTCACAATATGTTTCATATAATTTAATATTTGTATTAGCAAAAAACATGGATGACATCGATTTTTTATACTCATTTATGTTTGATGTTGAAAAATCAAAGCCAAAAGTATGAATAGTTTCATGAATAAAAACCTTGAACCATTCTTCTTTTCTAAAAATAACAATTTCTGCTCTTTTAGTAGGACAAGTCATAGTAAAAGCTGTATTAACAGTTTCTGGATCTAATATATTTCCTTTTGGTGGTAAATGTTTTTCTAAATTAATATGGTAAATATAAATTGCCAAAGGGATGTTTTCTATACAATTTTTTTTATTTTTTTCTAATAACAATATTACATAAATCCAAACTAACATCTTTTTAACATAATTATTATAAACATTAATGCTAATATTTTTAGTTGATGTAAAAAAATGTATTATTATTGGCTTATTTAAAAACGTAAAATTATAGGATATACAAGTTAACATTTCTGTTTGTATTTTTTTTTCAATATATGGAGTAAATGGTTTGGATGAAAATTTTGTAGGATAAATGATTTTGTTAGTTATAATAGGCTTTAATTGTATTTTATTTTGTTGTAAAAAACTATCAGCATAATATAGCATATAATAAAATAATAACATAATTTCATCAGTCTTAGTGTCATCAGGACAATTAAATAATTTGTTTAATTTATTTATATGATTAATATTTTTTTTACTGCTATTTGTTAGTTTCATATATGTATAGTTCTATATTATACATATATTATAAAATACCTTATGCTAAAAAGATAATTTGGTTATTTCTTGATACACTTGAATATTTTTTTAATAAAAGAAGGAGGCTTAATAGCTTTTAATTTTATCAAATCTATAGAGGCATCAATAATAACTAATAATTGATCTAATAATATTTTTTGTTCTGGATTACATCTTTTTTCTAAAAATACTTCAAATGATACTTTTATTAAAGTTTTAACAATAGAATAATAATCAGCCTTTTTAAGTAAATCCTTATTCTTTTCTACTAATTTATACGTTAATGTAACAGCAACTAACAAATCAGGAATATCTTTTGAATTAATCATATTATCAGCTAATAATTTTTCAATAATTTTCTCCAATTCAGCAAAATAACTTGGTTCTTCTTTTAATAGAAGTAAAATAAATTGTTTTATTTCTGGTTCTACATCTAATTGTATTTTATTCAATGTTTCATTATTTTCTAACTCTTTTTGTAATATATCCTTAAGAGCAATGTTTAAGACAGCTTCTTTTAAATTGTCCATTTCCTCAAACTTCTTATCTACTTGATTATTTAATTCCTCAAACTTATTATCCATATTTTTACTAAGTTCTATATCATTCAAAGGTTTCAATTCTTCTTCCATTATATATATTTATAGAAAAAATATAATATGTTTCATACAATATTTTTTATTCTAAATATTTCAATCTTTTACTAACTTATCTCTAATAATCATAAGATTATCAAAAGTTTCTGGCTCTTGTGCTCTTCTATGATGAACTAATTTCGCATTTTTTGTAAAAATTAGCATATCTTTTAAATCTTGATTTTGTGAAAATTTTGCGTATTGGGCTTCATACATTTCTTTATCTGAACGTTTTCCAAAAAAATCAGGATCTAATACAACTTCTTTTGGACGTAAAAGTGTTCCTTTATATTTTCCTGTTTTTCCACCAGCACCTTTTGCCATTTCAGCATTTTGAGATAATTCAGTTCCAGAATCTAGAGAAAAGGATAGATAAAAATCAGGATTTTGTTTTTTAAATTTAGATGCCTGGTAGTAGTGTTCAACAGATGCCCACTTATGGTTATCCAGAGTGAAAGGTTGTATCCAAAAATTAGACAATTTTTTTCGCCATTTTGGAACCTTTGCTAAATCAGCAAATTCTTTTTCAAGCCCCAAAGGAATTTTTTCACCAGAACCTTTTCCAGGTTTAGGATCATCTGATGACTTTGAATAAAATGAAAACACGATATTATCATCATATAAATTTAAAATTTTGGCTTCACCTAATTCATCAAAGTTTGGTTTGTCTACTTTAGATCCAGTTATTTTATCAAAATCTGGTATATATGAGAATAAACCAGAATTTTTTTCCATACATTTATCCATTATCATACGTTTAATATCATAAGGAATTTCTCTAAAAGAAAATATTAATTTTTTTTTGTAACCGATTAATTTATAGTGATCTCCAGTATGATCTACAACAATGTAATATTCTGGCATAAATTCTCCTCTACTTTGAATTATTGGATCAATAAACCCACCACATTGTAACACATTGTCATAATCTTGTTTGTTATATATATCACTTGACATAACGATAAATTTAATATTCAAAATTCGTTCTAAAGTAGAGATAGTCCATTCATCGCCCCAAAAGTCGCATGTTCTGATAAGTTTTTTAAAATCTTCCATTGACTTAACATTTTTCATGAATAAAACATCTTTAATATTATCTTTAGCAGTCTCGTGTTCTCCTTTAAGGCTTTCATATAATTTTTTAATATTTACAGCAGCATCTCGAATAATGAGTTGTTGTTGTCTATCTATTGTTTGAGATAATTTATTTTTAAGCTCATCATATTCTTTTTTGTAACGAATAGATTCTTTTTTGGTTCTCTCAATCTCGGCAGTAAACATTTCATATCTTTCTTTATATGTATTATAGACATCACTCTTTACTTCATCAGATACTTTTGTTCTTAATTTAGAAATAGTAGTATCTTGACCAATTGATTGAAAAGCATCTCTTATAGTAGCAAAAAGACAATCACCACCTCCCTCATTATCAACAATTGTATAATTACCATTGCTCATGTATATTTGTATCCAAGTATCATGTTCTCCTTTATGATATTTGTCTCTAATATCCTGGGCAGACTTCGCGGTTTCTGTTTTCAATGGTTCGGCTATATTTGCACCAATTCTAGCGGTAAATATATCTCTTCGACCCTGAGGAATAATAATAGCTTTTTCTTTGGAGATTATTTTTTCTGTAACTTTTTTTTTCTTATCTATTGTAGGAGTTTTTAATTCTTCATCTGGTATTTTTCTGAATTTACTTATAAAATCAATTGTAGCAAAACTATAAAGAAGAGGTTCATCTAATTTTTCCAAATCAATATCATTTTCATTATCTGTATAGTTTAGCATTTTATCAGACGGCACTTCATAAACTCCTACTTGTAAAACCTTACCATTATGTTTGACTAAATAAATAGGAAAATATGTTACGTTTTTTTCAATAAATGTATTTTTTGCTTTTCCTAACGCCACAATAACATCTAGATCATATAACTGTATTTCATATAAATCAGTTTCTATACTGAGATCCTCTGGATCAACACGCTTTAATTCTGGATAATTTATTGTATTGTCTAATTTAGATACAACCATTTGTATATAAATTAGTTAGATTTATTTTTTTAATATTGAACTAACAAACTATAATTAGATCCAAATAATATATTTACTCATTTTAGGTTCTGCCAATAATTCTTTTAAACAAGCCCACATCTTATTTCTTTGATAAACTATTTCATAATTTTCTGGTAATTGTTCAAATAATATAATTGCTTCTATTATGTCCGATTTTTTACATTTCGCTGTTTTTAACTCTTTATCAATACCATAATATTGGCAAATTTTCCAAAGTTCTTTTACAGTACATATATCATTATAGAATTTTCTATCATCATTATAATGTTGTTTCACTTTTAAATACTCCAACTCAATAAAAAAATGATCAATATTATTTTGTAAACAAAAGTCAGATACAACATCATCAGTAAGATTTTCAAAAAAATGTGTATCAATTATATCATCATTAAGTGAAATATTTACGTTATTATCCATCTAAAATAATATACATTAAAATCTCTAATATATTATTTTATAAACTAAATAATTACATCTCAATTAAATCCATATACTTAAATATTGCCTTATTTGATAAACTTTTATAATCTTTTGATTTTGCTGATGATAATATTTTTATTGTTTGTTGTATAGAATTACCATTTATATCAAAATCTTCATCTTCATAATCTGGTTCTTCTTCAATTTCATCCAATATACTTTTTGAATATATAATTGCTATATTTTCTGTTAGCTCATCTACTTCATTTTTTTTACCATTCTCATTAATCATATTTATAACTATCGTGAGAAGTTGTTTTAATAACCTCATATTATCAATATTTTTGATAAATCCATGTTTTGCCAAATTTACTATAAACATTGTATGTGATTTTCTTTTTTCATTAACTTTATTATTTTCACAAAATTCATCATAATTAACATTAGGATCAACATATTTAATATTTAAATAGTCATTTAAAATATTATCGTATCTTTCTTTAAATATTGATGATAGCCAATTAAACTTAGCAATTAAGTCACAATATAATTTTGCGTATGTATCTGAATAAAACTTGTTATTACTAAGAATATCGTATATTGTTTGTGATATTTTCATTGTATCTTGTATAGATATTTGTTCTTCATTTGTAATGCTTTGTATTTGTTCACATATTTTTTCGTACATATCATTGTAAGTTTTTTCAGAGATTTTGTTAATATATAGACGAATTTGATCAATATAAGTATCAATACCTGTTTTTTGTTCTAATTTAGTTGGTTGAAATGTACTAAACTGAGTTTTTACACCAAATTCATTATTATCCCATTCTTCATCTGTTGCTTCCATTCCTCTATTCCCCTTTCTTTTTTTATTTATAGGCTTATTTAATATATTATGAACAGAAGAGAATATATTTGTATCTTTATCGATTAGTTGCTTTTTTTGAAATAATGGATTATGAATTAAATTATTAGAACCAACTTGCGAAGTCAAATAATTTATTATATTTAAAGTTTCTTCAGGAATTATAAAATTAAAACCTTCAGAGCTAATATTATTAAAATCTTCAATAGTATATTTCAATGTAGCTGTTGTCATTATATCAATAATAATATAAAATTGAAATTAATATTTAAATCAATTTTTTTTATATATTATATTTTAAAATACACTTAAAACTATCTTCTAAAATATTATAAAATGTCAGACCAATTAAATACCAAAAACTCTGAGGATCTTGAATTATTCTCAAAATGGGATGAATTAGATAACATAAATCCTTCTATTTTACGAGGAATTTATGCTTATGGATTTGAAGCTCCATCACCTATTCAAAGTAAGGCAATTATTCCTATTATAAAAGGTCGAGATATTATTGCCCAGGCTCAATCAGGAACAGGAAAAACTGCTGCTTTCTCTGTTGGTGCTCTTTCTAAAATTGATACAAGTAAAAAAACAAACCAAGTTTTAATTTTAAGTCCCACTCACGAATTATCAAGACAAATATTTGAAGTTATACAAAGTTTGGGATCGAATATGAAAAATCTGAATATAAAAATGATTGTAGGTAAGACTTCGATTGAAGAGGATGTTGAAAGTATGCGCGAAACTGTCCCTCATATAATTGTTGGATGTCCAGGAAGAGTATTTGATATGATTAGACGTAAACACATTAAAGCTAATAATTTAAGTCTTATTGTTCTTGATGAAGCAGATGAGATGTTATCATCTGGTTTCAAAGATCAAGTACATAGTATTTTCCAACATATTAGTCAAAAAACTCAAGTTGCGTTGTTTAGTGCTACATTACCACCTCATATATTGTCAATCACTGAAAAATTTATGAATAATCCATTAAAAATCTGTGTTAACGCTGAAAGTCTAACTTTGGAAGGAATTAAACAGTATTTTGTTGCTTTAGAAGACGATAGACATAAATATTTAACATTAAAAGATTTATATCAGACTATATCAGTGTCACAATGTATTGTTTATTGTAATAGTGTAAAACGTGTAACAGATTTATATGAAGCTTTAAAAGAAGATGGATTTCCTGTTACTCATATTCATAGTAGTATGGATAAAGTTCAAAGGGAAAAGTCTTTTAAAGATTTTAGAACAGGAGTAGTACGAGTATTAATATCGTCTGATATTACAGCTAGAGGTATCGATATACAACAAGTAAGCATTGTTATTAACTTTGATTTACCAAGAGATATACACATTTATTTACATCGTATCGGTCGTTCAGGTAGATGGGGACGAAAGGGAACTGGAATAAATTTTATTACTAGAAAAGATATTAGAAAAATGCGTGAAATTGAGGGTTATTATGATACACAAATTGAAGAATTGCCTAATGATTTTGTTACTAATTAAGTAAAATAATGATAATTTTTTTTTCTTTGTGAAATAAAATATTATTATATTTTATGTCACGACAATTAAATGATAGTATTCCACCAAATGTTACAGTTAGACCACAGTCTACTAAAAGACGAAGACGTAGAACTGGAACATCATTATTTGATTTGATTTATAATCAACATACAGATGAAGCACTTGAATTAATTGAATCAGGAAATTATAATCCAGATGAAAGAGATGGTCAAGATAATACTCATTTAATAGCAGCATGTCAAAGTGATTTGCCAGATGTCGCATTAGCTTTAATTGATACTGGAAATTCTAATCCAGGTGCTGTAAATAATAGAAAGGAAACAGCATTAATGATAGCATGCGAACATGCTCTTATTGATGTTGGGCTAGAGCTAATACAAACAGGCGAGTCTTGTCCAGAATGTATTAATGTGGAAGGAGAAACTGCTCTTTTACTTGCTTCAAAAACGATTGATCCTACCATAGATACTCTAGTAAAAGAAATACTAAATACTGGAAATTCATTACCTCACACAAAAGATAATGATGGGTATTCAGCTTTATCAAACGCAATTTCAAGAGGTAATATACAATCTGCTATTTATATATTAAATTATGATCATACTACAGCTAATTCTGTTAATAACGAAGGAGAAACACCTTTAATAGTGGCAACTGACGTAAATGCTATTGAAATAGCAATTCCTTTATTAAAATCAGGTGAAAGTCATCCTGAATATGCAGAAGATAATTATAATACTTCTTTAATGAATGCTTGTCGAAATGGCATGGAACAAGTGGCATTAGAAATAATTAATACTGGAAAAAGTAACCAATTTATTCATAATTTAGATGATGGAAAAACTGCTATTAATTATGCTGATGAAAGTGGTTTAGATAGTGTTATTAGTGCTATAAAAGCACTAGGTACAAGTGAAATAGAAATAAATATTAACGCAATTGGGTTTGATTCTGAACAACAAGAAAATATTCAAATCAAAAAATATCTCTCTCAAAGTCAGGATAACATATGTTTTAAATTTCAAAATTCATATTTTTTAACAAATATAAATTCAATTGAAAAACACATGTTAATGTTGCAAAATATAAAATACAAATGTAAAAAAGCAGGTGATAATGTATATGATAGTAGTAATAATTTAATCTCATATGATTTTACAGAAGACCAAAATATATTGTATTCTAGAGAATATTTTAGCATGTCGGCATTAACTGGCCTTCAAATATTAGTGCCTCTTGAAGAAATAAAATATATAACAACTAATAATACTTCATCCAATTTATTTTGCTTAACTTTAATAAATCATGCTACATCCATTATTAGTGAGGCTTATGTTCAAGGAATTACAGGTGTTGGTGCTGATCATTGTCAAACTGGTAAATCAACAGATATATATTCTATAATACGAGGAATACCTGTATGTGGACCAGAGGAAACAGTTCCAGAAGAAAAAATTACAACACTAAATAATACAATTAATATTCAATATAAGACGAATACTATTGTAATGCCTTTTGAAATTAGTCAAACAATAGGTAAATTGAAAGAATTATTTTTAGAAAAACTAGTTGATCAAGGCTTAATAGATAATACAACTAACAAATTAGTAAAGTTTATTTATAAAGGAAAGGTTTATGCGAATGACAAAAATAACGAATTAGTCAGCTCATTGCCAGACTTTGCCCCAGGGCAAACACTATCTGCTTTAGTAGCTTCTTCAACGAGTGGAGGCAAACGTGTAACAAAAAAGAGGCAGAGAAAAGGTATAAAAAAGCGTTATACAAAAAAGCGTTAAATATAATTTTGTAAATTCGTAAAATGGATTATTTAAAAATCTATTTTACAAATAACGATGGGAACAAAAGTAGATTTAGAGGAAATACATAATGTTTTTAAATTACCCATAGAATACAATCAAGATACAAAGGTTCTAAAAAATGATATTATAAATGAACTTGAACTAACAAAATCAATAAATAATAAAGAATTACCTATTTATGAGTGTATTTTTGATACAAAAAATCAACTGTCAAAAACTATTTTAAATAAGACTGTAACTAAATATACAACTAATATACAATTTCTTCAAGAAACACAAGAATTAATTAGATTATCTAGTAAAAAACCATATAGCGACGAACATATACACAATAATATGTTAGCATCATGGAAAGAAATTAAAGAAGAAACAGGTTTTTGTGAAAAATATTTATTTGTTAGTTGGAGTTTTGCTAAAGATCTCAATTCTAACCCTCATTTTTTACAGATTATGAGTTTATATAACATTATTTCGCCAATATTATCTCTTTGTTTACCAATTATTGTTTTGTTAGTTCCATTTTTTATAATTAAAATGAAAGGTTTACAAATTAATCTTAAAGAATATATAGAAGTTCTTAAAGTTATTATTAAGAATAACGCTTTAACCAAAATTTTTACTGAATTCAATAGTGTTTCAAACGGTCAAAAAGTGTATATGTTATTTTCTGCTTTTTTCTATCTATTTTCTATTTATCAAAATATTTTAATATGTGTCAAATTTTATTCTAATATGAAAAAAATTCATGATTATCTAGCTCAAATAAAAGAATATCTAATATTTACTACACAAATAATGGAACAACATATTGAGATATGTAAAAATCTTATTACTTATAAACCTTATCTAAATGACTTACAAGAAAAATATATACAAATAAAGACTACTTTATTAGATGAACTAACAAAAATAACTAGTTTTTCTGTTTCATTTACAAAGGTAACCGAAATTGGTCACATAATGTCTACTTTTTATAAATTACATACATCAACTGAACATAATGAGCTAATACTTTACGCATTTGGATTAAATGGATATATTGAATTAATACATACATTGTCTACACAAATAACAACAAAATCAATGAATTTTACTACATATGCTGATGTTAGTTCAAATTGTTTCAAACATATATATTATCCAAAATTCATTACGTCATCAAATAACTGTGTAAAAAATGACTGTGATTTAAGCTCAAATATTATTATTACTGGTCCAAATGCTTCAGGAAAAACCACAATGCTAAAGACTATCCTAATAAATTCCATTTTGTCACAACAGTTTGGACTAGGCTGTTATACAGAGGCTATTATTAATCCATACGACAATTTTTACTGTTATTTAAATATACCAGATACTTCTGGTCGTGATAGTTTATTCCAAGCAGAAGCTAGACGTTGTAAAGAGATTATAGATAATATTAGTTTAGAACCTAATCAAAGACATTTATGTATTTTTGATGAACTATATTCAGGCACAAATCCAGAAGAAGCTGTAAGTAGCGCATACGCTTTTATGAAATTCTTATGTAATAACAAAAATGTAAAATGCTTATTAACAACACATTTTATAAAACTATGTAAGCGTCTAAGTAAACATACTAATATTAATTGTTTTAATATGAAAACTACAAAGATAAATGGTAAATTAAAATTTAAATATATATTAATTGAAGGAATATCGAAAATTAAGGGTGGAATAAATGTTCTTAAAGATATGAATTATCCAAAAGAAATATTAGAAAATATTTAAAAAATATTTATGAATTCGTTATATTTCTCGTTTTATAGTATCAATGTTGTTTAAGAATGAGCTTATTTGAAACATTTAATAGTACATTTTTGATAAGTTTAGGATTAACATTATTGTTAATATCTATCTTATACTTCTATATTACTAACAAATTTGCTGAGCAAGATCATAAAATTAATTCTATGTTTAGTCTTGTTAGTACAATGGCTGAAGAACAACAATATTTTAGGGCTAAAATATCTAGCACAACAAATATTGATAGGGCTCAATTTGCGCCACATATGTTTTTAAATCAAGAACAAACAAATGATCAAAATAATGTAAACCATGAAGAAGAATTGATATCTGTATCTGATAATAATAGTAGTATTTATGATGATGAAAGTGAAACAAGCTCTTATTATGAAGAAGATGAAATAGAAGAAGATGATGAAATTAAGGTAAATAATATTGATATGTTGAATTTAGGGTTAATTAATCATGAACATATTCATTTGAAAAATGATGATCAAGAACATTTCGATAAAATAGAAGAAATAATGGTAAATATGGATTTAGAGACAGATGATACTAATAATGAAGTAAAAACAGTACATTTAGAAGAACCAATCGATATTCATTCAGAAATTCATGAATTGAATGAAACTTCTAGTGTCACAAATTTTTCTTCAAAACCAGAAACTGATTATAAAAAAATGTCAATTAATAAATTAAGAGAATTAATTGTTGAAAAAGGTATTGTTCAAGATGCTTCTAAATTGAAGAAAAATGATATTTTAAAAATGCTTGGTGATGAATAAAATATTATATATAAATAGTATAATATGAATACACAATATTATACTATAACTCCTTTAGGAAATAGCGACTATTATTCTTGGCAACCCCAAGGCACAACAAATGCTAAACTAGTTGCTCAGGAAGGTTTGACATCAAATTGGAAATATAGACAATATATGCAAAAAAATGCGAAAGAAATAATGAAATATGATACAAATGAGTATTTTCAAGCATCTGGTAATAATCCATATACATTATTAAATAACCAATCTGTTCAACAAAATCCATATATTTTTGGTTCATTGTATAATGATCAACAGCCTCCAATTGTTGGACAAATGAGTGATTTAAAACAACAGTTTATTCAAAAACAACAAATGCAAGCTAGAATGATTTCGCCAAGTATTCCTATAAAATACTAATTATAACAAATATAAACTTAAAAGTATATTTATGTTATTAGTTAATAAATATATATGATTTTAAGTATTGATGTTGGTATTCGTAACTTATCATATTGTTTAATAGATGAAGAAAATGTTTCTATTATCTCTTGGTCTGTAATTGATTTAACGGGAGATTCAGAAAATGTTTGTACTACAATCGATAAAAATGGATTATGTGGATCTAAAGCAGTATTTAAAAAATCGGAAAATTGTTTTTGCTTGAAACATGCCAAAAAATCTATATACATACAACCAAATAAAGAACTTGGACAGTCTAATTTAAAAAAAATGTCTGTAAGTAAATTAATTGAGCTAGCCGATAAATATAATATAGCATATGATAGTCCCGTTAAAAAAGTAAACATTTTATCTTCAATTTTAAATTATATAAATGAACAATGTTTAGTTCAAATTAAAAAAACAAGCGCAAAAACACTAGACTTAGTTACTATAGGAAAAAATATACAACAAAATTTTTCTTATTTATTACACGAATATGAAGTTGATATAGATACTATTATTATTGAAAACCAAATTGGTCCTATTGCTAACAAGATGAAGACAATTCAAGGACAAATAGCACAATACTTTATAATGAAAAATAATAATATTAATATAGAATTCGTTAACGCAAGTAACAAACTTAAAAATTTTATAACAGAAAAAACTGACTATAAACAACGAAAAAAATTAAGCATCGAAATAACAAAAAAAATTATTCAAAATGATCAACGATTTAGTATTTGGATAGACAAATTTAATAACAGTAATAAAAAAGATGATTTAGCAGATTGTTTTTTACAGGGTTTATGGTATATAAATTATAAAGAGATTTAAAAAAATGATATATATTAAAATATATAGTAAATTTAGAAATAATATATATTTTAATTCGTAAGACTTAGAATTATTTGTTCTTAATAATTCATAATGAGCAACGATATAATTGATATCTCTATGGATTTTGAAAATGATTGGGCACCTAATTCTAACACCAATTTTGGAGGAGGTATTGAACTTTTAATGAATGATAAAAAACCCAATTCTGGAGGACCAACAAGTGATATTGATATTGATGACTTAAATCATTTAGAAAGCGAATTAAATAATTTGACATCTGAAACAAATGGATTATCTAACAATTTTGATTCTGGATTATTTGGAATAAAGTCAAGTTTTGATATTGATGAAAAACCTTCTGTTAGATTTGATGAACAACCTTCTATACATATTGATGACAGTAATTTAGGATATTCAACATCTAACACTATGAATGACACAAAAACCTGGGATGGCTATGGTAAGTTTAATAATATTCCTATCAATCCTGACGCTAAATTCTCATCAGAACCAAAATTATCTAGAGAAGAAATGTTAAGAGAAAAATTCAAGTATTTGCGTAAGTTAGAGGCACTTGAAAAAAAAGGTGTTGAACTAACAAAAAAATATACAATGGATTCCAATTTGACTGAGATGCAAGGTGAATACGAAATGATTATGGAGGAAAAAGCTAAACAAAATTCAGTTAAATTTCAAGGAAATATGATGATGGCGATTATTAATGGAATAGAATTTTTGAATTCTCGTTTTGATCCATTTGATATTAAATTAGATGGCTGGGGCGAACAAATTAATGAAAATATCACAGATTATGATGAAATTTTTGGTGAATTATATGATAAATGGAAGTCTAAAGCATCTGTTTCCCCTGAATTAAAATTGCTTTTTCAACTTGGTGGAAGTGCTATGATGGTTCATATGACTAACACATTATTTAAATCCGCTATGCCTGGAATGGACGATATTTTAAAACAAAATCCTGATTTAATGCGTCAATTTCAACAAGCAGCTGTTAATACAATGAGCAATTCTAATCCAGGATTTTCTGGATTTATGAATAATGTTATGCAGTCAGATAATTCGATTAGAGGACCTCCTCCACCCATGGCAACTCAAGGTCCTAGTGCTCCACCACCGCTTGCTAATAGAGGTGGCAATAATATGAATGTACGTCCTGATATTTCTATGGCACGTAGCTCTTATATGGATGATGGAATTAGTGTGAAGGAAGTGAATATGGGTATTCCTGGATTTGAGCAACCTCAACCATCTGTAAAATCGTCAAGAAGACCAGATATGAAGGGTCCAAGCGATATATCTGATATTTTGTCTGGACTAAAAACAAAGACTATTAATATTGCTGAAACTGTAGCTCCAGATAATAATAGTAGTATGATAAGTTTAGATGACTTAAAAAGCATACAATCTGATGCTAATGTACCGAAAAGAACACGCAGAAAGAAATCGGATAAAAACACTGTTAGTTTAGATATTTAGATAATCATACCAAATAATATATATTTTATATTCATATATATATTATTAGATATGAGTAGAATAATAGTAGGTGAAGGCGCATATGGATGCGTTCATAAACCAAGTTTACATTGTTTAAAGGAACCTGAAAATAATTTTGACTATTCGAAATATGTATCAAAGATAATGAAAAACAAAAATGCTGAGAATGAATTAAAAGAATTTGTTACTATTTCTAAACTAGATACAAAGGATAAATACCATTTAGGAACACCTATATTATGTAAACCAAATCTTGATGAAAAAAATGTTAGATCAGATATAAAACGTTGTAAACATATTAAAGATGATATTGAACAAAGTCCAGATAATTATAGTTTGTTAGTACTTAAATTTGGAGGTCCAGATTTAAAAAGCTTTAGTATAAATTATTTGTCTACATTTATGAACAAAGATACTGTTAAAAAAAACGATTTATTCTGGTTAGAAATACATCATTTGTTGAAAGGGTTAAAATTTTTTAGAGATAATGAAATTGTACATTACGACTTAAAACCACAAAATATTCTTTTTAACTCAAAAACAAAACAAATGAAATTTATTGATTTTGGACTTATGCGAACTAACAAAAAAATTATGTCTTCTTCTGAAAAGAATAACAATATGTTAGGTGTATTTCATTGGTCGTATCCATTTGACTGTGGTTTCATGAATAAAAGTATTTTTAATAAATATAAGAAACTTAGTTTAAAAGAACGTATAAAGTTAAAAAATGATTTTGGTACTTTGATTGTTAAAGGAACAACATTTCAAAGTAATTTTCCTATTCAATTATCGAGACCAGAGTCGTTTAAGATACTATTCACTTATTTAGACCCAACATGTTTAGAACCTGATGCTGCTACCCAATACGGATATATAAACGCATTTTTTGATGGTCTAGATAAAATGGTTAATAAATTTAGTTACAAAGAATATTTGGAAAATACAATTAAATCTATCGACATATTTGGACTAGGACTTACACTACAATTTTGTTCAAATCATTTTTATAGACATAAGTTTTTATCGTTAAGTGATTTTTCTATATTAAATGCTTTTTTCAATAAAATGACGGATTTTAACCCATTAACAAGAGAATTAGATATAAACTTGTTGTTAGATGAATATGAAAATATACTTTTAAAAAATGGTGTATTGATTAGACTTGGAAAAAGTTTTGACGATAATCATAAATTAATTGATAAACCACCTACTCCTGTTGAAATTATTAAAGAACAAAAAATAGACGAAAAAAGTATACCAAAACCTTTATCAAAAGAACTAGATAAATTAGCTGATAAAGATGTAGTACAAATTCAGTCAAAACAAGTTATTGAATGTGAACCTAATAAAGAATTAAACAAAACTACTGGTCGTTGTGTTAAAAAATGTAAAACAGAATTTTTACGCAACAAAGAATTTAAATGTATAAAAAAGACTAGAAAAATACAATCACATATTGTCAAAAATAAAAAGACAAGAACACAAAAACGATTACATACTAACAAATTAAAAAAAAATATTAGTAAAAGTATAAATACCATCTAGATAAGTGATGTATTATACCATTCATTAATTTTCTCAATTTCATAATTATCTTTTATTTTATATGATGTTGAATATTTATATCCTATACTACCCATATTTCTTTTTGCTATTCTTGATATAGTGTATACATTTGTCTTATAATAATATGAAATAGTGAACCATTTATTATAACGACCTATATTTGCGCTAATGTGATTATAAGTATAAAATGGTTTATTTATCATACTTAATACATTATATCTGTAATCATCCTTTGTTAATCTCGAAATAAGAATATACTTATTATTTCTAATAAGAAGATTATTATAATATTCAAATATTTTCTTTTTAAGATCAAGAGGAAACATTTCAAAATATTTCTCAATAAAATCCATAGTATACAGATTTATATATGTTTATATAATTTATTAAATATCTAATTATATAAAAGAAATGACAAAAAATGGATTATTTATATTTCGTAGAGATTTAAGAATTATTGATAATACTTGTCTTAATCAAATGACTAATTTTTGTGATAAAGTATATCCAATTTTTATATTTACTCCTGAACAAGTAGGATCAACTAACAAATTTAAATCAGATAATTCAGTTCAATTTATGATTGAAAGTCTTGATGATTTAAATAGAGCAATTAGTGGAAAGCTTCTTTGTTTTTATGGACACAATATTTCAATATTAAAAAATCTTGTAAAAGACTTGGATATACATTGTATAGGTTTTAATGTAGATTATACACCTTATGCGTCAAAACGTGACACAGAAATTGAAAAATTATGTCAACAAATGAACATTGAATTAGTTGTATATCATGATTATTATTTAAATCCACCTGGTACCATATTAAATGGTACTGGTAATCCATATCAGAAATTTACTCCATATTATAATGTTGCTTCAAAAAAACGTGTTGAAAGTCCTCAAACTAAGAAAAATATCCCATTTGTTTCTAGCACCAAGGATTTAACAGGTAAAATTAATTTGGGACAAACAATGGATAAATTCGTTGGACATAAAAATGATAATATATTAGTTCATGGAGGACGTCAAAATGCTCTAAAACAAATAATCATTGCTACAAAGAACACGAAAACATATTCCAATAGTCGTGATCAATTATCTTTACATACATCAGAACTAAGCGCATATATTAAATTTGGCTGTGTTAGTATAAGGGAAGTTTATAAACATTTTAAATCCAAAACTGCTTTTATAAGACAACTTTATTGGCGCGATTTTTATGCTACAGTATTAGCCTATTTTCCACACGTTTTAGGTTCAGCTATGAATAAAAAATACAATAAGATACACTGGAACCATAATACAAATTGGTTCAACTCATGGAAAAATGGTACTACAGGGTTTCCTATTGTAGACGCAGGTATGAGACAATTAAATAAAACAGGATATATGCATAATAGAGCTAGACTTATTGTTGCGTCATTTTTAGTTAAAACACTTCTTATATCTTGGGAAAAAGGTGAAGAATATTTTGCTACTAAATTGACAGATTATGATCCAGCAAGTAATAATTTAAATTGGCAATGGACTGCCTCAAGTGCAATTGATTCTCAACCATATTTTCGTATTTTTAATCCATGGAACCAACAGAAAGAGTATGATTCAAATTGCGAATATATTAAACAATGGGTTCCTGAGTTAGCTAATTTGGATCCTGATATTATTCATAATTGGAATACAGAATATTCAAATTATAAGGATATTAAATATGTCAAACCTATTTGTGATTATAGTTTACAAAAAGAAAAAGCATTAAAAATGTATAAAGACGCTTTATACTAAAATACTTCTGTCTCTCAATCCCTCAACCCATCTTCTTCTAAATCCCTCTCTATAAGCACTATTAAAATGATTTTCTTTAGACCCACGTAAAACAAATAATCTTCTTACAAATTCAAGCATTATAATAATATATATAAATAACTTTTATATATAAATTATATATAATATATTTATACTTTTAATAAATCTATTAGCATTGGTCTCCATCTATTTCTCTTACTATAACTATCTAACTCTCTTTTAAAATCTGTGTCGATACTAGTATATTTCTCCTTTAACTTCAAAATATTTATAATGGTGTAATCATATAATGTTTTCAATTTATCAAGATCTTCTCTATTTTTAGTATTATCTTCTTTGTTCTGATTTTTTCTTCTAATATCAGTTTGTATATTCATAATATCCCTTTGGATATTTGTTAGTTCATTAATATATAATTGTTCTTGTATACCTATGTTTTTTACTTCTGTAAAAATATTTGAATTTGCTAAGTTTGGAAAATTATAACGAATTGTTTCTGGTAACACAAACTGATTTGTCTCTTTTATCTCTCTTATATGTGTTTCAATATTATCTATAATCTCATACATTTTTGTCTTTGCGTCAGATAGAAATAATTGTTTAGCTGATTGAAATTCTATATACGACAATAGTTTATCATATTTATATGCGCTACTACGATGTGCTTCTGCTCTAGCATCTAGCTTCAAATAATTAATAACTGCCAATATAAATGCTATTGCTCCATTTAGTATGCTTGTTATTAGATTTCCATATATATAATTTTTTAATAATAGATTACTAATACTACATACTACCGTAAAAAAAATAGATGGTAACATTAAACATGATAACCTTTGTTCACATGTCGTTTTTGCTTCCGTATATAATATTTTTTGACCTTTTACGTACATTCCAAGAATATCCAAGATATTGCTATTATTGGTGTTAGTTGTATTATACATATTAGCTATATAATCATTTATTTGTTTGTATGATTTTGGACCATTCGCATCATTATTGCTTACACTTGTATTTGTATTGCTTTGACTTGTATTTGTATTGCTTTGACTTGTATTTGTATTGCTTTGACTTGTATTTGTATTGCTTATACTTGTATTTGTATTGCTTTGACTTGTATTTGTATTGCTTTGACTTGTATTTGTATTGCTTTGACTTGTATTTGTATTGCTTTGACTTGTATTTGTATTGCTTATACTTGTACTTGTATTTGTATTTGTATTATTATTTTCAATGTCTGGTTCAGCCATAAATACATAATATTTTTATTTTTAATATTGTTACATATATATAATGGAACATTTTTTAAATATATTATCTTTGGGTCAATATAATTTGAAACCAACTAACAAACCAAATAAATTTCCTATTGCTGCTGCTCTTTTATCTCCAATAAACGATAACGGTAGTATAGCTATTAATAATGATAGTCAAGTAAATAATGATATAAATCGTTTATTTTTTGATAGTGGTTCAGATATAACTAACAAATCAAAACAATAAACATAAAAAATTGATTTATAATAAATTTCATTTGTTAGTTATTATAGTTTAAATAAATATGTCAAACAAAATATTTATCATTATTGACGGGAGTTATTATTGCTTCTATAGATTTCATTCATTAACTACTTGGTGGAAAAATGCGTTTCCTGAAAACCAAGATGTTTTAAAAGATCCCATAAATAACCCAATGTTTGTTGAAAAATTTATAAAATTGTTCAAAGAAAATATTGAAACTAACATACTAAAAAAACTAAAATTACATAAAAATACAGTAAAACCAATTATTTTAGTTGGTAAAGATTGTCCAAGAAACGAAATATGGAGAAAAAAATTATTTGATGACTATAAAGCAAACAGGAACTATGATGGATTTACAGGAGCACCATTTTTTAAAATGGTACATAATAAAGAAAATAATCTATTTTTACAATCAGGAGCACAACAAATTTTAAGTCATCCACATTTAGAGGCAGATGATTGTATTGCTCTAACAACCAGTTCTTTGTTAGTTAAATATCCTGAATGTCAAATATATATTATAACTTCAGACAGAGATTATCTTCAAATATCATCTAATAGGGTTCATTTATATGATTTGGCATTCAAAAATTTAGCAGAGAAAAAAAGTAGTACAGGAGATCCACTATGCGATCTATTTTGTAAAATAGTTATGGGTGATACAAGCGATAATATTCCATCAGTTTTCCCAAAGTGCGGTCCTAAAACAGCATTAAAATACTATTTAGATAAAGAATTATTTTTAAAAAAAATCGAAGAAAAACAAGAATATAAAAACCAATATGAATTAAATAAAAAACTAGTAGATTTTAACATGATACCTGATGATTTATCTAATGAGTTTCTGGAAACAATTGATAACTTGTAAAATAAAACTATTTTGATAATTTATATATCTAATAAATGAAAAAATCACTTAAAAATAATAACATATATTACATTTAAGTATATCATATTTAATACTCTATTTTTTATGGATATTACAAATATAACAGCTACTTTATTACCAGATAACAAAATTGTTGATCTTCATCTTTTTATATTAGACCCATTATCTACTATTATAAAATTGGCTATTCTAAGTAATAAGCCAATAGGAACAAAAATACACATTCAAAACAATGTAATTTATTTTCAAGACCCTGGACCATTTCAAGCTCTATGTAGATACATTTATAATGATAACAAAACAGATTTACAATATATATATAATCCGATTGAATTGGCATGTAAATATTATTTATCAAAAAGTTCTATTCAAACGAATCCAAGAATTAAAGATTTATTTAAATGTGCCCAAAATGGATTATATAAATTAATTGATACATACAGAAATTGTTCTATGATAAGAATTTGTCTAAATTACTATTTAGCATTAATATCAAATTATCTTGATGATGTGACATATAATGAAGGTCTATTTAAAAAAGATCATATGACAGCATTTTACAATGACGAGATTTTATTAAAAGTTAATGGAATATGGTCTCAAGAAAAAATAAAAATTGTATTAAATATAATAAATTTTTTAATTAATGATGAAAACGCATTATCTAATGTAAAATCACTAGAAACTATAATGGAAAATATTGATAAAGAAATACAACAAATTATTTTATAATTGGAATACAATCGCTAACAAATTCTGCTTGTCCATTTTCATTCCATTTTACTTGAATAATTATTATTTCAACACCTTTTTCAATAGCATTATAAAATGCTTCTTTATAATATGGATCCTTATCTGATGGTTGAAATCCAACTGTATCATTTCGTTGTATTACATAACACATAATACAACGAATTTTTTTATTATTATTTTTAGATTGTTCACTAATTAGAGCCAGTTCATTAATATGTTTGAGAGCTCGTTCACTTACGGGTCCATTAGGCGTCTTTTTGTAACCATCAGGAAAATATGATATCATTTTTTCATTTGCCAAAGGTACATTTTTTACTTCCATAATAAATGGAACACCGTTACTGTCAAGTCCAGTAAAATCAAAGCGCGAGTCAACATTTATACCCATTTGAATTACTGTTTCTCTTCTATAGAATTTGACATTATTTAGAGACTGTAATAAATTTTGTTTTAAACAATTTTCAACAATTTCTTCTGCTAACTTTGGATGTATACCAATAATAGTCGTAATATTTTTTTCTTGTGAAACATATTTCGAGCAATAAACTGTATATTCGCATTGTAAACCTGCCTTGTTCATTGGAACCTTATTTGAATTATTTTTTTTATTTTTTTTTGTAACGTACACATTAGAACTTGTTTCACATAATCCGCAACAACCAAGTGAAGGACTATGAGCTAAAAAGCTTTCATTTAGTTCATCAATAAGTATATCCGCAACATAGGGAGACTTTACGTATTTGGATGGACGTTTAATAACTTCAGCTTGTATAAATTGATCTAATTCATAAACTAACATATTTATCAATATTTGAAACAATTTTAATTTAATTAGATTAGTTATGTATTTTCTAACAAAAAATCTTAATTCAATTTTATTTGAAAACTAATAATAATTATATTTTTTTTATATTTTTATATTATAAATGTCGAATAGCATTGGAGTATCATTTTCTTCAGGTTCAA
>Ga0194133_10001850_pt1 | contig 34878 bp, 36 predicted proteins | sample TA2KigOf40mmetaG_FD_155448 | JGI IMG/M metagenome (GOLD analysis project Ga0194133, IMG submission 155448) | Freshwater microbial communities from Lake Tanganyika, Tanzania - TA2015055 Kigoma Offshore 40m | ecosystem: Environmental > Aquatic > Freshwater > Lake | place: Tanzania: Lake...
CCAGGGGCGCGCTGGCTTGCGGGAAAGCAAGCATCAGGGTCCAGCATGGCGCGACCCGGACCGCCTGTAGGCGTTCCTGAATTTCAGCGCCGACCTGTGAGGCGCGCAGCAGCGCTGCAGCCTGCACCGAGGGCAGGGCCAGCATGACTGCATCAAAGCCCGCATGAACCTGGGCCTGTGCTCCCGGCCCCTCGGTTTGCAACTGCCAGCGGCCGCTGCGCAGTCGATCGGCTACGATGCGCGTGACCAAAGTCTCCAGGTGAATGTGGCTGAGCGGCTCGGCCCACAGACGCGGAAGGCCCTGCATACCCGGGGTGGCCACCCAATGCGGCTCGGCATCGGGGCCAGAGGCTGCGGCGATTCGGCCGGCCTCGTCCATGATGCGCACGGTGCTGACCTGCCAGCGCGAGAGCACGCCACCGGCCGTCTCGAGGGCCCGCTCGAAACGCTTGTCCCGGACGGTGAAATACTGGGTACCGTGGTCAAAGCCGCCAAATTCGGTACGCCGCGTCGCCATACGGCCACCCGGCCCCCGGCTTTTCTCGAACACGCTGACCTGGTGACCAGCCTGCGCCAAAGTACGGGCGCAGGCAATGCCTGCCATACCAGCCCCGATCACGGCGACTGACCGGGGTGCGGTCAAGGCCGTTGGGGAGGTGGTGTTTTTTTGCTGGGCCATGACTGGACTCTACACCCTTCAGATCTGCGGGTTCGGGATTCAATCCTACGCGATTGTCTGGTATTGAAAGCATCTTACAGTGGCGTCCGAGTGATTAAAAATTGTCCAGTTTCTGACCCAGCTTCAACATAGCGCCTGCCCATGCTTACCCTCAGACCCTCGCGAGATCGCGGCTATGCCGATCACGGCTGGCTCAAGTCGTTTCACTCCTTCTCCTTTGCGGGGTATCAAGACCCGGCGCACATGGGTTTTGGCAATCTTAGAGTCATCAACGAAGACCGTATCGAGCCCGGCACCGGTTTTGGCACGCACGGTCACCGCGATATGGAGATCATCAGCTATGTGATGTCTGGGGCTCTGGCCCATCAGGACAATATGGGCAACGGCGCGGCCATACTGCCCGGAGATGTGCAGCGCATGAGTGCCGGCCGTGGCGTCATGCACAGCGAGTTCAACCACAATGCGCAGGGACAGACGCATTTCTTGCAGATTTGGATACACCCGTCCCGTCAGGGCATAGACCCAGGCTACGAGCAAAAGAGTTTTTCCCAGGCGCAAAAGCGCGGCCAGCTCCGCTTGGTGGCCAGCCCCGATGGCGCCAAGGGCTCGGTTACCCTGCATGCCGATGCGCGCCTGTATGCGGGCCTGTTTGACGACCAGGAGTCGGCCTCGCTGGCCCTGGATCCTCGCCGCAAGACCTATGTGCACCTCATCAAGGGTCAGTTGCGGGTCAACGGCTACGATCTGCAGGGGGGGGATGCGGCCAAGCTCGATGGCGAGACGCGTTTGCACCTGGAGCGCGGCCTCGATGCCGAAGTGCTGGTGTTCGACTTGAGCGCCTGATTTTTTTCCCGGAGTTTTCTATGTCTCAGATAACGGTTGTCTACCACTCGGGCTACGGCCACACCCAGCGCATGGCGCAAGCCGTGGCCGAGGGGGCGCAAGCAGGGTTGATCGCAATTGATGCCGAAGGCAATATCCCGGCTTCGGCCTGGGACACGCTGGCCGAAGCCGATGCCATCATCCTGGGCTCGCCCACTTACATGGGGACGGTCAGCTGGCAGTTCAAAAAGTTCGCTGACGCCTCGTCCAAGGCCTGGTATGCCCAGGCCTGGAAAGACAAGCTCTTTGCCGGCTTTACCAACAGTGCGGCCCTCAACGGTGACAAGGGGTCGACGCTGACTTATCTGTTTACCCTGGCCATGCAGCATGGCGGTCTGTGGGTCAGCCAAGGGATCTTGCCCAGCAGCACCAAGACCGCCCGTCGGGACGACCCCAATTACCTCGGCTCCTATGCCGGCGCCATCGCCCAATCGCCGGCCGATGCCGGTGCGGGCGAGATGGCAGCCGGAGACTTGCAGACGGCTCGCGCCTTCGGCGCTCGTGTCGCTGAAGTCGCCACACGCTACCGCCGACGCTAGCCAGCACTTAATTGGGGTCAGAGTCCGATTTTTCATGGGGCTTCCCGACTCTCAGGGATGAGAGTCTCGTGACCTGAGCTGAGCCTAGAATCGTTCGCATGTTCGTTCACCTGCGCACCCACACCGAGTTTTCCGTCGTCGACGGCATGTTGCGAATCGACGATCTGGCGCAGGCTGCCGCCGCTGATCGGCAGCCTGCGCTGGCTATCACCGACCTGAACAACCTGTTTGGCGCGGTCAAGTTTTACAAGGCGGCGCGTGCGTCCGGGGTGAAGCCCTTGATCGGCGCTGATGTTTGGGTGCAGACACCGGGCCGCGAGGAGAGCGCCGCCGCGGCGCGCTTGCTGCTGTTGGCGCAAAATCAGCGGGGCTACCTCAATTTGTGCGAGCTGCTGACCCGAGCCTGGACTTCCAATGTGCAGCGCGATCTGGCTGTTATCAAGTCAGTCTGGCTGGAGGAGTTGTCGGAGGGCTTGATTGCGCTCTCGGGTGCAAACAGCGGTGCAGTCGGCCAGGCTCTGCTGCAAGGCGACGAGTCGCGCGCCAGTGCGATCGCCCTGCATCTGGCCAGCCTGTTCCCTCACCGCTTTTACCTGGAGCTGCAGCGGGCCGATCAACCCGACGATGAGCGCCATGTGGTCGCTGCGGTGCGTTTGGCCAGTCGGCTTGGTCTGCCGGTGGTCGCAACCCATCCGGTGCAGTTCGCCTGCCCCGATGACTTCGAGGCGCACGAGACCCGGGTGTGTATTGCACAGGGACAGACGCTGGGCAATGCGCGTCGGCCGCGTTGGTTCACTCAGTCTCAGTATTTCAAGTCGCGAGCGGAGATGGCGGCCCTTTTTGCCGACATCCCGTCGGCGCTGGCCAATGCGGTGGAGATCGCCCGTCGCTGCAGTCTGGTGCTTGAACTGGGCAGACCGCAGCTGCCTGACTATCCCACGCCTGTTCAGGATGGCGTTCCCATGCCCATCGACCAGTATTTCAGGCGTGCTTCGCGCGAGGGCCTGACGCAGCGTCTGCGGGCCTTGTTCCCCGACCCATCGTTGCTCGAGACCCGTCGTGCCGAGTACGAGCAACGCCTTGAATTTGAGATCGATGTGATTCTCAAGATGGGGTTTCCAGGCTATTTCCTCATCGTCAGCGACTTTATCAACTGGGCCAAAACCCACGGCTGCCCGGTGGGACCGGGTCGCGGCTCGGGCGCCGGGTCTCTGGTCGCCTACGCCCTGGGCATCACGGACCTTGATCCGATCCAGTACAAGTTACTGTTTGAGCGCTTCCTCAATCCTGAGCGCGTTTCCATGCCCGACTTCGATATTGACTTTTGCCAGGCCAACCGCGATCGGGTCATCGACTATGTGAAAGCCAAGTACGGTCACGAGGCGGTCAGTCAGATCGCCACCTTTGGCACGATGGCCGCGCGAGCGGTGATTCGTGATGTAGGCCGTGCGCTGGACATGCCGTATGGCCTGTGTGACGGCATCGCCAAGTTGGTGCCCAACAAGCCCGGTATGACGGTGACCCTGCAGTACCCGCCCAAGCCCAAACCTGAAGGAGACAAAAACAACTATGTCCTCGAGCTCGAGCCAGTCCTGGCCGAGCGGGTGGCGCGCGAAGAAGAGGTTCGTACGCTGATTGAATTGGCCCAAAAACTCGAGGGGCTGACCCGCAATGTGGGTATGCACGCGGGCGGTGTGCTGATTGCCCCGGGCAAGCTCACCGATTTTTGCCCGCTTTACGCCCAGCCCGGCAGCGACGCGGCGGTCAGTCAGTTCGACAAGGACGATGTCGACTCCATTGGCCTGGTCAAATTCGACTTTCTTGGCTTGGCCACCCTGACCGTTTTGGAGATGGCCCGTCAGCTCATCGTCGAGAGGCATCCGGCTCAGAAGAACTTTAGTTACGAATCGATTGCCCTCGACGACACTGCGACCTTTGATTTGTTCAGTCGGGGCCAGACCGAATCGGTGTTCCAGTTTGAAAGTACGGGGATGCAGCGCATGTTGCGCGATGCCAAGCCCACCCGACTGGAAGACCTGATTGCACTCAATGCCTTGTATCGACCCGGGCCGATGGAGCTGATTCCCAGCTTCGTTGCCCGCAAGCACGGTCGTGAGCCGGTTCAGTACCCGCACCCGCTGGTCGAGTCGGTGCTGGCCGAAACCTACGGGATCATGGTGTATCAGGAGCAGGTGATGCAGACGGCCCAGCTGCTTGGCGGCTACAGCCTGGGCGGCGCTGATTTGCTGCGACGGGCCATGGGCAAGAAAAAACCTGAGGAGATGGCCGAGCATCGAGTGATCTTCCGCAAAGGTGCAGCCGCAAAGGGTATAGGCGAGCAGCAGGCTGATGAGATTTTCACCCTGATGGAAGCCTTTGCCGGTTACGGCTTCAACAAGTCCCACGCAGCTGCCTATTCTCTGCTCGCCTATCACACCGCCTGGCTCAAGGTGCATTACCCGGCGGAGTTTTTTTGTGCAAACATGACGGTGGAGATGGACGACACCGACAAGCTCAAGGTGTTGTACGCCGATGCAGTGCGCATGGGCCTGGTCTTTGAGGGTCCTGATGTCAATCGCGGCCAGTATCGATTCGAGCCCATTGGCGACCGGCAGATTCGCTATGGGCTTGCCGCCATCAGGGGAACCGGCGAGCAGGCCATTGCCGCCATCGTCGCCGCCCGTGACGCGCAGGGGCCGTTTACTTCCTTGTATGACTTTTGCGTCCGCGTTGATCGCACGCGGCTGAATCGACGCACTGTTGAGGCCCTGATCAAGGCCGGTGCCTTCGACAGTTTGCAGCGCAACCGTGCCGCACTGCTGGCCTCGGTCGACCTGGCTCTCGACTTTGCCCAGGTGGCGCAAGCCAATGTCAACCAGGGTGGCTTGTTCGATGCCGATCCGCAGCAGTCGCAGTCCCAGGAGCCGCCGCTGGTGGAAGCCCTGCCCTGGGGCGTGCGCGAGCGACTGACCCACGAGAAAACAGCGCTGGGATTTTTCCTTTCGGGACATCTTTTCGATGAGACTGAAAGTGAGGTGCGGCGCTTTGTCAGACGCCGCATTGGCGATCTGACGGAAGGCCGTGAGCCTCAGGTGATCGCCGCTATCGTCTCTGAAGTGCGGACAATCAATGGGCAGCGCGGCAAGTTGTATGTGATCAGGCTCGACGATAAATCAGGCGTGATCGAAGCGGCCGTGGATGAAACTTTTTACAACCTCCACAAGACCTTGCTCTGCGAAGATCAGTTGCTCATTGCACAGGGGACGGTGCAGCCCGATCGCGCTTCGGGACTTCGCTTCAGGATGGCCCAGGCCTGGAGTCTGGAGTCGGCTCGCTGCCGCTTCGGCAAGTATGTGCGCATGGCGGTCAATGGCAGTGCGCCAGACATTGATCGCTTGCTGCGCGATTACCCCGCCCGGCGCGAGCACACCGATCAAGGCGAGCGTGTTTTGGGACTATCCGTACGCCTGAGCCTGTTCAGGGAGGGTGCTTGCGCCGATCTGCAGTTGGGCGAGACCGCCCGCATCTACCCCAGTGATGCGGCTCTGGCCAGCATCCTGGCCCAGGCCGACAAGGGTTTGGCCCAGATCGTCTACGACTGAGCCGGAAAGGGGGGCTGTACCCCTTTCACAGGGTGACGCGTATCTCCAGGCCCTCGCGCAACAGCATCTCGGGAATCTTTCCGTCGATGTCCCTGGGCACCGTGCCCATTTTCCTGATGCCGCGCAGAACCGCCTCATCAAAAAGGCGATTACCGCTACCGGTGATGATCCGGGTCTCGCGGATTTCACCGTTGGGGGCCGTCTTGACCATGACCAGTACCGATGGCTGATCGGTGTCTGGATTGCTGTACTTGGTGTTGTCGCGGATCTGCTGTACGATGCGACCGGCATAGCTGGAGGAGGGCGCCGCCGACTGCACTGCGGCTCCTTTGGACTCGGCCGTACCGCTTCCTGCAGCCGTCTGTGGCGTGCTGGCCTTGGCCTGCTGCTGCGCGCGGCGCAGCTGGTCTTTACGCATTTCCTCTCCAAGCGCTGCGTCGCGTCGCTCCTCATCCTTGCGTGCTTTCTCGGCCTTGACTTGATCGGCTTTCTTTTTCTCGGCCAATTCGCGGTCGGCTTTCTCTTTGTCGGCCTTGCGTGCTTTCTCGCGTTCACGCCGGTCCCGCTCGGCCTGCTCCTTGGTTTGCTTGTCCTTCAAGGCTTTGGCCTCTTCCGACTTTTTGCGTTCGTTTTGTTGTCGGCGCTTTTCCAGAGCAATTTCGGCCTCGCGTTGCTGCGCCAGTTCGCGCATCGGCGGCGGCGATGCCGGCGCGGCCTGCGGTGGGGCAGGTGGCGGCTCGCTGGGGGGCGCCGGTGGCGGCGCTGCGGGGGCTGCCTCCTGCACGGCAGGTGACCAGATCTCGGCGTTGAACGCGACCATGGGATCGGTACGCGTCCACTTGACGCCCCAGGCCAGCGCCAATACCAGCAAGCCATGGGCCAACAGGGACAGGATCAGGGCCGGCCCGAGCCCTGGCGGTGGCGGCGGCTGGAAGTCCAGATCGGAGGCGTTGACGGTCATCGCCAAGGACGCAAATCAGGAGCCGGTTTGTACCGACAGGGCGATGCGGGCCACCCCTGCTTTGTTCAGGGCGTCCATGACCTTGACCACGGTTTCGTAGCGTATCGACTTGTCGGCGCTGATCACGACGGGCGTGGGCGATTCGCCTTGGGTACTGGCGGGCTGCAGTTGTCGCACGGCCTCGCCGACCTGATCGAGGGTACTGGGCTTGGCTGACCCATCCCCGGCTTTGATCTCGATGCGCTCACTCTTGTCGATCATCACCTGGATCGGCTTGACGGGCTGCGCCGCCGCCTTGCCGACACGCGGCAAGGCGATCATGCTGGGCGTGATCAGGGGCGCGGTGACCATGAAAATGATGAGCAGCACCAGCATCACATCGATGAACGGCACCATATTGATTTCGTTGATGGTGCGGCGACCGCGGCCGCGGGCTTGAACGCCAGGCATGGCTCAGTGACCCGACGCCGATTGGGCGCCCAGGTTGCGCTGCAAGATGTTGGAGAACTCCTCGATGAAAGTCTCCAGGCGGTTAGCCACACGGTCAATGTCGTGGGCGAAGCGGTTGTAAAAGATAACCGCCGGGATGGCCGCGAACAGGCCAATGGCCGTGGCGACCAAGGCCTCGGCGATACCCGGAGCGACTGTTGCCAGGGTCACTTGCTCCAGGCTGGCCAGCCCGGTGAAGGCGTGCATGATGCCCCACACCGTGCCGAAAAGACCGATGTAGGGTGCGACCGAGCCAACAGTGCCCAGGAAGGGCAAATTCGACTCGACGGCATCGAGTTCGCGCTGGTAGCTTGCGCGCATGGCACGCCTTGCTCCGTCCAGCAGCGCCGCTACATCGGTGACCCGGCGCTCCTTGAGCTTTTGAAATTCGCGCATGCCACTGGCAAAGATGCGTTCCATCGGTCCGGTGCTTTTGGCATTGCGCAGCGCCGCAGCGTAAAGGTCGTTGAGGCTGGCGTCTGACCAAAAAGCCTTGTTGAATTCCTCGTTCATACTTTTGACCTGCCGCAGGCGCACAAGCTTGCTGAAGATGGCGGTCCAGCTGGCCAGGGACATGCCGACAAGGATCAGCACCACGGCCTTGACGACCCAGCTGGCGTTGAGCAGGAGTGGGATGATGGAGAGGTCTTGGTTCATGGTCAGGCGTGCAGTGAAGTCAAAACATGGGCAGGAATACGACTGGGCTTGAGGCTGGCATGATCGACCCAGCCTATGCGTATTGTGGCGTGGGCCAGCAGGCTGCGGCAGCTTTGCAGCCGGGCCTCTTGGCTTATCACCAGGCTACCGCGGCCCGTCTTGTCCAGCCGCGCAGTGACGCACAGCAGGTCGTCAAGTCGGGCTGGCTTGAGATAGCGGACATCGGTCTGACTGACCACAAAAAAACCGCCATCTTCACGGCGCAGGGTCTCTTGCCCCAGGCCCAGATGGCGCAGCCATTCGGTTCGCGCCCGTTCAAAAAACTTCAGGTAGTTGGCATAAAAGACGATGCCGCCGGCATCGGTGTCTTCCCAGTAAACCCGCACGGGCCATTCAAAACCTGGTGCGCCGTCTTCAGCCAAGGAGCCTCCCCAGGCGGCTGATGGCCTCCTCTAATTGCCCCATGCTGCTGGCGGTGGAAAAGCGCAGATAGCGGTGCGGGTCGGCCTGCCCGAAGTCGCGTCCCGGCGTTACCACCACCCTCGCGCGTCGAATCAATTCGAAGGCCAGATCCCAGCTGCCGCCCGTGCCATCCGCACGGGGGCCGGGCAGTCCCAAACGGCTGATGGCTGCGCTGGCATCGGCATAGGCATAAAACGCACCGTCCGGCCGCACCGGCACCTTCAAGCCGATGCGTTCCAGCGCCGGCAGGAAATAGTCGCGTCGGGCCTTGAATTGCTCGCGTCGATATTCGAACTGCGCCAGGCTCTCGGGCTCGAAGCAAGCCAGCGCCGCATGCTGCGCCACGGCACTCGGGCAGATGAAGAGGTTTTGCGCCAGCCGCTCCACGACCGGCACCAGCTCTTGCGGCAACACCAACCAGCCCAGACGCCAACCGGTCATGCTGAAGTACTTGGAAAAACTATTGATGCTGATCACGGACTGGCCGAGCGCATCGGGCAAGGCCAGAGCGCTCTGGCCAAAGTGCGCGTCATAGCTCAGGCCCAGGTAGATTTCGTCGATCAGGCAAATACCACCGCGCGCTTGCACGAACTCAATGAGCCGGCGCAGTTCCAGTGGCTCAATCGAGGTCCCGGTGGGATTGGACGGCGAGGCCAGCAAGATGCCCCGGGTGTTGCGACCCCAGGCCCGACTGACACTTTGCAGCGAGAGTGAGAAGCGCTCGGCTGCGGTGGTGGGCAGCAGCACCGCCCGACCTTCGGCACTGCTGACAAAATGCCGGTTGCAGGGGTAGCAGGGGTCGGGCATGAGGATTTCGTCGCCGGCCTCGATCAGGGCCAGACACGCCAACTGCAGCGCTGCCGATGCCCCGGCGGTGACCACAATGCGCGAGGCCGGCACTTCGACGCCGAATCGCCGCAGGTACCAGTCGCTGATGCGCTCGCGCAAAGCGGGCAGACCCAGCGATTGCGTGTACTGCGTCAGGCCGTCACGCAGTGCTTTCTCGGCCGCCTCGCGCACCAAGTCTGCCGCTGTGAAATCGGGTTCGCCGATGTTCAGATAAATCATCGGGTCGGCCCCCGCGGCCGATTGACGGTCGATCTCGCGGGCCGCCTTGGCCACTTCCATGACATAGAATGGCTCGATACGCTGCGCCCTTTGCGCAATCCGAAAGGAATTCATGAGCGACGACGGACTTCGTCAGGGCGCAGTTGCGGCGCCAGTTGGTTGAGCACGCCGTTGACCCACTTGTGGCCATCGGTACCGCCAAAGCTTTTGGCCAGTTCGATGGATTCGTTAATCACAACGCGCCAAGGCACATCAGGGCAGTGCATCAATTCGTAAGCGCCGATCCACAGCACCCCGTGCTCGATGGGCGAGACTTCGGTGAGTTTGCGGTCCAGATGCGGTGTGATCCGGGCGTTGAGATCGGCCTCCTGGGCGATACAGCCATGCAGCAGCGCGTCAAAGTGCGATGTATCGGCTTTGTGAAAGCCGATCAGATCGCGGGTGAAAAGATCAATCGATTGGGCCTCATTGCGGCCCACCAGGTGCTGATACAGCGCTTGCAAGGCAAATTCGCGCGCCCGGGTTCGCGCTGATTTGTCCGAGGCCTTGCGCGAGGCGCTGGCCGGACGAGGGCTTGTTTGTACAGAAGGCATCAAGGACTCGTTGCGTTCATGGGGTCAGCGTTTGCAGCAACCGGGCCATTTCTACGGCTACGCGCGCTGCATCGCGCCCCTTGTCGTCTTGGCGGGCCACGGCCTGGGCCAAGTTCTCGGTGGTCAAAATGGCGTTGGCGATTGGCAGGCGGTAATCGAGCGCCACACGGCTTACGCCGGCGCCGCTTTCGTTGGCCACCAATTCGAAGTGATAAGTCTCTCCGCGGATGATGCAGCCCAAGGCAATCAGGGCGTCGTACTCGCCCCGCCCGGCCAGCGCCTGCAAAGCACTGGGAATTTCCAGGGCTCCTGGCACCTCGATGACGGTGGGATGGCTCAGACCCAGGCGGCCCAGTTCGTCGAGGCAGGCCTGCGCCAGGGCCAGAGTCACATCTTCGTTGAAGCGCGCTCGCACAATGCCGATGCGCAGGCCTCGGGCCTGCAAGGGGGCTGGGGTTTGTCCTTTGTTGGCTGCTTGCATGGGGTGTCTTTAAAGGTTCTGGGCCTCGCGGCTGAGGTAGCCGCATATCTCCAGGCCATAGCCGGCCATGCTGGGCATGCGTCGGGGGTTGCCCATCAGGCGCATCCTGCGCACTCCGCTTTGCAGCAAGATCTGGGTGCCGATGCCGTAGGCGCGTAGATCCATGCGACCACGGCCCGGTCCATGACTGGGTGTGGCCAGGCCCTCGAACTGCGCCATCAATTGGTCTGGGCTCTCGCCGCAATTGAGCAGTACAGCCACCCCACGGCCCTGGGCAGAAATAAAACGCAGGGTTTCATCCAGGCTCCAGGAGTGCATGGTGCGCCCGGTTTCCAGCACATCGAACAGGGAGAGTGGCTCGTGCACGCGCGCCACCACTTCCTCATCGGGCCGCCAGCTGCCCTTGATGAGCGCCAGATGCAACTGCCGGCTCGGTGCGTCCCGGTAGGCCTGGGCGGTAAATTCCCCCCAGGGCGTGTGCATGGTTCGGCTGCCGACCCGCTCAATCAGCGATTCGTTGCGGCTGCGGTGCTCGATCAAATCGGCGATGGTGCCGATCTTCAGGCCGTGCACAGCCGCGAACTCCAGCAGATCGGGCAGACGGGCCATCGTGCCATCGTCCTTCATGATTTCGCAGATCACCGCAGCCGGCGAGCAACCCGCCATGGCTGCCAGATCACAGCCGGCTTCGGTGTGGCCAGCTCGCATGAGCACACCTCCATCGACTGCCTGCAAGGGGAAGATGTGGCCGGGCTGCACCAGATCGGTTGGTTGCGCGTGGCGCGCTACCGCCGCTTGCACCGTACGCGCGCGGTCGGCCGCCGAAATGCCGGTGGTCACGCCCTGCGCCGCTTCGATCGACACCGTGAATGCGGTGGCGTGTTTGGTGCCGTTGCGACTGACCATGGGGGGCAGTTGCAGCTTTTCGCAGCGCTCGCGGGTGAGTGTCAGGCAGATCAGACCGCGTCCGAATCGGGCCATGAAGTTGATGGCCTCAGCGCTGACATGGTCGGCGGCCAGAACCAGATCACCTTCGTTTTCACGGTCCTCTTCGTCAATGAGAATCACCATGCGGCCGGCTTTCATGTCGGCCACGATGGCGTCGATCGGCGAAATGGCCACGGGGGCTTTCATGGGGGCGTTCATGTCAGGGGCTTTCTCTGCTCGAGCATACGCTCTACATAGCGGGCGATCAGGTCGATTTCCAGGTTGACGCGAGCACCGGCACTGAGCTCGCCCAGTGCAGTGTGCGTGATGGTGTGGGGGATCAGGTTGATGCTGACTTCACACGCATGGGAGGACAGATCCTCGACCTGGTTGACGGTCAGGCTGACGCCATTGACGGTGATCGAGCCCTTGTACGCCAAAAATTTGGCCAATTCCCGGGGTGCGCGCACGCGCAGTTCCCAGCTCTCGCCCACTTGGGCCAAGCGCGTGACCTCACCGATGCCGTCAACATGGCCACTGACGATGTGCCCGCCGAGCCGGTCGTGGGCGCGCAAGGCTTTCTCCAGATTGACCGGGCCGCTGCGGTCCAGGCCGCAGGTTCTCGTCAGGGACTCGGCCGACACATCCACGGTGAAGCGGCTGTGCGCCAGATCCAGGTTGGTGGCGGTCATGCAGGCTCCGTTGATGGCGATGCTGTCGCCCAGGCCGACATCGTCAAGGTAGGCTGGCGGTGCTTCGATGGTCAGGCGCTTGCCGTGGGTCGAGGAGCTGCCGAGGGGGTGGCTGGCGACGATACGCCCCACCCCGGTGATGATGCCGGTAAACATCGGGCTATTCTCGCAGGTAAACCAGCCGCCCCCCTTGGTGCCCGGTTTGGCGACCGTCGGGCGGGGCTGCCCGTCTGTTAAAAGTGCTCGCGGCCCTGCAAGCGCGCGCGCAGACGCAGGTCGGGTCCTGTACGCACCAGGTCGAGAAACTGCAGGGCCTGACCTTGATCGAGCCGCTGCAAGGCCGGCAGCGCCATCAGGCCCTGGCCGGGTCCGAGCAGCACCGGGGCCAGGTAAAGCAGCAGTTCGTCGATGAGGCCGGCCTGCATCAGCGAGCCATTGAGCTTGCTGCCTGCCTCGACATGGACTTCGTTGATTTCGCGCTGGGCCAGATCTCGGCCGAGTGCCTGCAGATCCACCTTGCCCTGGCTATCGGGCAGGCAGATGATCTGGGCTCCCTGCGCGAGCAGGGGCGCTTGACGCTGTGGGTCGCTGAGGGCGCAATAGATCCACACCGGTCCGCCGCCCTGCAGCAGGCGCGCGTGTGGCGGGGTTTGCAGACGGCTGTCGATGATCACTCGCACCGGCTGACGATCGGTGACTACTTCGCGCACGGTCAGCGCTGGGTCGTCGGTCAGCACGGTGCCTATGCCCGTGAGCACTGCGCAGGCCCGGGCCCTCCAGGCATGCCCGTCGGCGCGCGCTTGCGGCGAAGTGATCCATTGGCTCTGGCCGTTGCCCAGCGCGCTGGTGCCGTCCAGCGAGGCGGCCACCTTCATGCGCATCCAGGGTCGGCCGCGAACCATGCGGCTAAAAAATCCCAAGTTCAGCTCTCTGGCCTGTTCGGCGCCCGGTCCCACTTCGACACGGATGCCCGCCGCGCGCAGGTGGTCTAAGCCGCGCCCGGCCACTTTCGGGTTGGGGTCAACCAGGCTGGCGATGACCCGGCTGACACCGGCCTGCACCAGGGCCTCGCAGCACGGTCCGGTGCGTCCGTGGTGCGCGCAGGGCTCCAGGGTCACATAGGCGCTGGCCCCCTGCGTGGCGTGCCCGCGGGCCTGCGCGTCGCGCAGGGCCATGATTTCGGCGTGCGCACCACCCGTGCGCTGCGTGTATCCCTCGCCAATGACTCGTCCTTCGGCATTGACCAGCACGCAACCCACCGCCGGGTTGGGCGGCGCTGTAAGTCGGGCCTGAGCGGCCAGTTCGAGTGCGCGTTCGATCATGAGAAGCTGGGGCGACTGGCCTCAGACCAGCGGCTGCAAAGTGTAAGCCGCGGCGGTCACGAAACAAGAAATTACACGCTCGAGTCCATGCCTTCCTAGCATGGGGCGGTGTCTGAAGTGACGCCTTCCCAACCGGGCGATGCCTACCGAATGCGAGGTTTTTCCTTGCTCGAAATCATGCTGGTGTTGGCCTTGGTGGCCCTCTTGTCCACCCTGGCCCTGCCGGCCTATCAGGGCTTGTTGCAGCGCTGGGCGCTCAGCCGTGAGGCTCAGACCCTGGCTGACGATCTCCGGCATGCCCGCACCCAGGCCCTCGCGCGCGGCCAGGCTGTCTCCATTTGCCCCTCCCTCGACGGGCTCAGTTGCGCCTCCCACACTGACTGGGGCCAGGGTTGGCTGATCTTTCTTGACGCCGACGCTAACCGCCTTGTGTCGGCCTCAGAGACGGTTCTGTACCAGCATCGGGTCACGCCAGTGGTGCGCTCGATCAGCAGCAATTCGGGCGCGGCGCGAGCCGGACTGACCTACCAGCCCAACGGGTAAGCGCGCGCAGCCGGACAGGCGATCACCTTGTCGGGCACCGGCCCCCGGCCCTTGATCCGACTGGTCTGCGTTTCCATGCAGGGGCGCGCCTCAGTGCGCCCGGAGGGGCAAAGCCAGTGCGCATGAAGGCGGCAGCCGGCTTCCTGTTGCTCGAAGTCTTGGTTGCTCTGACCCTGACCGCGCTCGGTATTACAGCCTGGATGCAGGGCCAGGCCAGCGCCTTGCAACAAAGTCGGATCAGCGCCCACCGCACGATGGCTCTCATGCTGGCCACCGAGCTGGCCGAGACTTTGCGCGCCAGTCCAGCCCAGGCACCTGCGATGACCCACGCAGGGCCCTTTGCGGGGGTTTTGCCGGCTCCCCCGGCGGCCTGTCAGCCGTCTACCTGCGATGCATTGGCCTGGGCTCAGGCCGATTTGCTTCAGTGGCGCGATCGTGTGCGTCAGTCCTTGCCCTCGGGCTCCTCGCAGCTCAGCGTCGACCCCCTCGCACGAAGCGCCCGCATTTCCGTGGGCTGGCACGAGCCAGCGGGGTGGGCGCACACAGCCCAGACGCCGGCCTATCTGCGATGCCCCGATGCCTGGGCCGCCCCTGCGCCTGCCCCTTCATCGGCGCCGGCGGTGCGCTGCCTGCTGATGGAGGTGGCCTGGTGAGACTGGGGCCTGTCCGATCGCGATACCGTGGTGTGAGCTTGCTCGAACTGCTCGTTGCCCTGTCTTTAGGACTGACTTTAATCACGACGGTGATGATGCAGGTGCTCGGCGGCGGCCGCGGGCAGCGGCTGCAGGCTGCGCAAGCGCAAATGATTGAGGACGCGCAGATCGCGCTGGACCTGCTGCGCGCCGACCTGATGATGGCCGGTCACGCCTGGCCCCGCCGGGCGCAGACCGGCTCCTCGGGGCTGGCTTCCTGGGGCGATGATCTTACGGGCCCGGTCTTGCTGGCCTGCGACGCCGGCTTTGCCAGCTTGCCGAGCAACGGCGCACCGAGCTGCGCCACAGTCGGCGCTGGCTCAGCCTCGGCGTCGTCCGCGATCGAGATCGCCTATGAGGCCGATGTGTACAGCACCGTGGTGGGTAGCGACGGACGACCGACCGATTGTTTGGGCAACTCAATAGCGCCGACGGTTTTGCCCGATGGACGGCTCGCGTTCCTGGCTTACAACCGATGGCAAATCAGCAGCAGCAGCGGCCGAAGTGAGCTGCGTTGCGGCGGTCGCGGCGCGAGCGGTCCACAGCCGGTGGTCGATCAGGCCGAGCGGCTTGTTCTGACCTGGGGGCTACCTGTCGATACATCACCGGGAACAGCCCTGCGCTATGTCAGTGCCTCGCAGGTGACCGACTTCGCGCAAGTGCTTGCCATACGGCTGTGTCTGCAGATGCGCAGCGCCGACGCACTGCTCGGGCCGCAAGACATGCGTACCTATCGCGACTGTCATGGCGTGACACAGAGCTCAAGCGACGGCCGCTTGCGGCGCAGCTTCCACACCACGGTGGCCTGGCGTCATCACAGGGCGCGATGACTTCACCCCATCTTCTTGCCAGGCGCGATGCCAACCGCGGTTTCAGCCTCGTCATGGTGCTGGTGCTGCTTTCTGCACTGGCCTTGGGCAGCGCCGCCTCCATGCGTGGCAGCGCCAACTCATTGCGTGTGGCGCGAGCCACTCTGATGCAGACCTACGCGAATGAGCAGGCCCAATGGGCGCTGTCCTATTGCCAGAGCCAGTTGCTATTGCCTTCGGCTGCGCGCGATCCCAAGCTCTCTACGCCGGCCCTCACACCGGCTGACCGACCCGCCTGGACTTCTGCGGCCCTGTGGCGCAGCGAGGCGTCGGTACTGACGGTGCTTGCGGCCCAAATGGAAGGAGCAAGCCGCGCGCCTGTGTGCTTCGTGGAGCAGCAGGCCCTGCCCAATCAGCCCGATGGCCTGCCGCTGCATGTCTTGACCGCGCGCGGCTTCAGCCCCGATCACCGCGCCGACCCACTGAGCGGTCTGACCGTCTCTGGCGCCAGCGTCTGGCTGCAGCGCGTCGTGCTGATCGATGGCGACCAAGTGCGAGCCCGGACCGACAAGCGCATTCTCAATCCCCCTCTGAGGTAGAACCATGTCAGAAGTGACTGTTGTGCGAAACGATTGCACCGACGGTGGCGGTGCCTGCAACCGGTCAAGGAGCTTTACGCTGATTGAGTTGCTGGTCGTCCTGATCATCATCGGCATGCTGGTGGCGGTGGCCTGGCCGGCCTACCGGTCGCAGGTGCAAAGGGCGCACCGGGCCCAGGCCGCAGCGTCTTTGTTGCAGGCCCAGCAATTCATGGAGCGCTTTTACAGCGTTCAGGGCAGCTACCTCATGACCGACGGTTCGCCGCCTGCGCTGCCATCGGATTTACAGGCGGTTCGCTCTGATGAACGAGTGCTCTACAGGCTGCGTATCGAGCGCGCTGACGGGAGCGCCTATCAGCTGCGCGCCGAACCCGAAGGGCCGATGCTTGGCGATGTTTGTGGTGCGCTGTCGCTCGATCACGCCCACATGAGGGGCCGCAGCGGCACTGGCCCAAGTGTCCACGAGTGCTGGCGTTAGGCTAGCGCCGCACCTCGTCAACCAGATTCTTGAAGTCCTCGAGGTCTTCAAAGCTGCGGTAGACGCTGGCAAAGCGCACATAGGCCACCTTGTCGAGTTTCTTGAGTTCGCGCATGACCCATTCCCCCAGGCGGCTTGAGGGCACTTCGCGCGCGCCCAGATTGAGCAGTTTTTCTTCGATGCGCTCGATCGCTGCATCGACCTGCTCTGTGCTTACCGGCCGCTTGCGTAGTGCCAGGTTCATCGAATCGACCATCTTGCTGCGACGGTACTCGATGCGGCGTCCGTCCTTCTTGACGATGGACGGAAAATTCACATCGGGCCGCTCGTAAGTGGTAAAGCGCTTTTCACAGGCGCCGCACTGCCGTCGACGGCGGATGACATCGGCGTCTTCGGACACCCGGGTCTCCACCACCTGGGTATCGAGATGGCCGCAGAAGGGACATTTCATGGGCGGGGGCGGTGCGTTCCTGTGCGCGGGCCCTGTGGATCAGCCCGTGTACACGGGGAAGCGCTCGGTCAGCGCGTGTACCTTGGCCCGCACCGCTGCGATGTGTCCGGGGTCATCGGGCTTGTCCAGCACATCGGCAATCAGGTGGGCGGTCAGGCGCGCCTCTTCGTCTTTGAAGCCGCGCGTGGTCATGGCCGGTGTCCCGATCCGCACCCCGCTGGTCACCATAGGCTTTTCAGGGTCGTTGGGGATCGCGTTCTTATTGATGGTCATGTGCGCCTGACCCAGCACGGCCTCAGCCAGCTTGCCAGTGATGCCTTTAGCGCGCAGGTCAACCAACATGACATGGCTTTCGGTGCGGCCGCTGACGATGCGCAGACCGCGCTGCGTTAGGGTCTCGGCGACGACCTGTGCGTTCCTGATGACCTGCTGCTGGTAGATCTTGAACTGCGGCTCCAGAGCCTCCTTGAAGGCCACCGCTTTGGCGGCGATCACATGCATCAGAGGCCCGCCTTGAAGCCCGGGGAAGATCGCGCTATTGATCGCTTTTTCGTGGAGAGACTTCATCAGGATGATGCCGCCTCGCGGCCCCCTGAGACTCTTGTGCGTGGTCGAGGTCACCACATCGGCGTGGGGCACTGGGTTGGGATAGACGCCGGCAGCAATGAGTCCGGCGTAATGCGCCATGTCGACCAGGAAGATCGCTCCGACCTCCTTGGCGACCTTGGCAAACCGTTCGAAGTCGATGTGCAGCGAGTAGGCCGAAGCGCCGGCGATGATCAGGCGGGGCCTGGCTTCATGCGCCTTGCGCTCCATGGCGTCGTAGTCGATTTCTTCCTTCTCGTTGAGACCGTAGAAAACCACATTGAACCACTTGCCCGACATGTTCAGGGGCATGCCGTGGGTGAGGTGGCCGCCTTCGGCCAGGCTCATGCCCATGATGGTGTCGCCGGGCTTGAGGAAGGCCAGAAAAACGGCTTCGTTGGCCGAGGCTCCGCAATGCGGCTGCACATTGGCGGCATCAGCGCCAAAGAGCTGTTTGACCCGATCGATGGCCAACTGCTCGGCCACATCGACATGTTCACAGCCACCGTAATAGCGCTTGCCCGGATAGCCCTCGGCGTACTTGTTGGTCAACTGCGAGCCCTGAGCCGCCATGACTGCCGGTGAGGCATAGTTTTCGCTGGCGATCAGTTCGATGTGGTGTTCCTGGCGGGCGTTTTCCGCCTCGATGGCGGCCCACAGCTCGGGGTCGGTCTGGGCGACCAGATGGTGTCGGTTGTACATGGCAGTTCTGAGTGAGACGAAATCCCTGCATCGTGGGCAAGGCTGCCCAGGCGAACGGCTCAAGACGGGGCCGGCTCATGCCGTTCCGCCGCGCGCTCCCCAGTGGTTGTCCACTTCGGCCGAACCGCTAGAGCGGTGTCAGCTTATCGCCAGTTGCGTGCGCCGGTCAGTGTAGCGCTATCAGGAACTCTCTTGGCCCGGCCTGGCCGGCGCAGTTTGCGTCGGACGAGAGGCTGGCACCGCCCAGGCCGCCTGCCCGCTGGTGGGCACCGGACGGCCCTCGGCCACCATGTTCAGGCGCGCTTGCTCGGCCAGCACTTTGTTGGCGTAGCCGCTGTCGTCGTCGAGATTGGCGGCCCCGACATAAAACTTCAGGCCACCCTCCAGAGAGCCAGCGCGCTCGATGCAGGCCAGCAAGACCCGCACGCCCACCCGCATATTGGTCATTGGATCGAAGGCGGCCATCCTGCCGCCAAAAGCCGAATACTTTTGGTGATGCACGCTGGTCATCACCTGCATCAAGCCCTGCGCACCCATCGGGCTCTGGGCAAATGGGTTGAAGCCGGACTCAACGGCCATGATGGCCAGAATGAGGGTGGGCTCCAGTTGCACCTTGCGCCCGAGGTCGTGCGCGGCGGCCACCAGCGCTGCCACCGGTTCGGGGGCCACGCCATACTTGCGACTGAGCCAGTGGCTCAAGTCAGCCTGGGGCTTGGGCAAATCGGACGGGTTGACCGCAGTGGCCCGTCGGGCGGCATCCGGCTCGGCCAGAAGAAGGTTGGCTTCCTGCCTCTCCACGAGGAGGGCCATGAGCTGGTTCTCTGCCTCCTGGCGCAAGTCTGGCCGGGCTGTCAGGGCAATCACCACAAAGGCCACAGCCAAGCCCAGCATGGCAAAGCTGTTGTGAGTGATGTCAAAAAACCCCTGGGCGATGTCCTGTCCCACATGTCGCAGGCTGCGCTGGGCGCGCTGGATCGGGGAGCTTGCCAGGTATTGGACGGTCTTTTTCATGGGGTCCTTTCTTGGCGAAACTTACCGCCATGACCCAGGGTTCTCCCTAGGTTTTCTGAAAGCTGAGGGATTTTAGGGGGCTTCTCATAACCAATCGAAGCTATAGAGTTAACTCTCTATTATTTCGGATAATGAAAAAAAGGCGGGATCCAGAGGGCCTCAGGGCATCTGGGCCTGAAAGCGGCCCCTCGATGACGGTCAGGATTGCGGTCAAAATACCGCTTCCCCCCGACTTTCGCGGTTCGCCAAGTTGCCTGCTCTGCGCTGCCGACAGGACGGTTTTGTTTTTGATGTTTTTGTTTTTATATGGTTCATTCTGGTTCAGAAACCTCGCTACGCCCGAAGTCGTCAGACATGCAGGCACTCGATGCGCTGACCGGTGGCGCCTTCAGTGCCCCGACCGCAGGCGAGCGGGCCGCCCGGGTCCGCCTCTGGCTGGAATCTGACCCGCCGCCCGAGCAGTTGTCGGAGGTGTTCAGGGAGTTGTCCCATCGCGACAAGGGGGCCGCCCGACCGGTCAAGGACCGTCTCGATGAGCGCCGACGCGTACGCCATCAGGAAGCGCTGGCCCAGGAATGGGCCGATCGGGCCCGCACGCTGCTTGAGCCGCAGCGGCTCAATCTGGCCGACGCCCTGGCCTGGCAACGCGATGCGGCCAAGGCCGGTGCACCGCTGTCGCGTGAACCGTTGGCGGGCTTGCGACAGCAACTGGTCGATCGGGTCAAGGTCATCGAGGACTTACAGCACCAGGCCCAAGTGCACCGGGAGGCGGCTGTCTTGCTTGCCCAGCGTATCGAACTGCTGTCGACCAAGCCCTGGCGCGAGGCGCAAATTCAGCAGGCAGCCCTGCTGGAGGATGTCAATCAGTGGCGAGCGCAGGCCGATGCCCTGGAAAGCCACGCGGCCTGGGTCAGCATCGACCCGCGTTTTCCTGTTCAAACCGAAGCCGCCCGACAGCAGTTGCAACTGGTCTGGCTGGCTTTCGACGCCGCCCTGCTGCAAGCGCTCAACGCTTCAACCGACCCGCAGGCTCCTTTGCCGGCGGTACATGTCTGGGCCGATGAATTGCGCGTCGCTCGACAGCAGGCCGAGTTGAGCGACAAGCCAGCACGCCCCAAAGCCGATCCGGCCGTGTTGGCTCAGCAGCGGGCCGCGGCGGCTGCGGCGGTCAAGCAGGCCCTCGATGCGCTGAGCCGGGAGGTTGCCGAGGGTCATGGCAAAGCGGCGCCTAAGGCGGCAGCCGACTTGCGCCAGACCTTGAAGGAGCATGGGCGCCATATCGATGCGACCCTTGAGGCACAGGCTCACGCGGCACTGACCTCGGCCGGCGAACTCGAAGGTTGGCAGCGCTGGCGGGCCGATCAAATCCGCGAGGAACTCGTGGCCAAGGCCCAGGCACTGGTGGTCCAGCCCCTGGGCGGGCGCAAGCAGCAGGAGGCCCTGCGGCACTTGCGAGAGCAATGGAAAACCGGGGATCAAGGCGGCGTCCCTAACCATGGCCTGTGGAAAAAATTTGATGAGGCCTGCAACCAGGCCTACAAGGTGGTCGAGGAATGGCTCAAGCAAGCGCGTGAGCAGCAGGAGGCGAGCAAATCGCAACGCCAGGCCCTGATGGACGAAGTGCGCGCCTGGACCGAGACGCTTCAGGGCGATGCAGACTGGAAGCTGCAGGTACGCGCGCTGGCTTCTTTCGAGCAGCGTTGGCGCGAGGCTGGCCATCTCAGCGAAAAGCTCTATGTGCAGTGGCAGACCCAGTGGAAAGCCTTGATCGAGGCGGCCGAAGCGCCTCTGAAGGCCGCTCGGCAGCAAAGCCTGGAGCACAGACGCGCGCTGATTGCGCAGGCCGAGGAGCTGGCCACCCAGCCGCTCTTGCGGGTGGATGCGGTACGGTCCTTGCAGCAGCGCTGGCAGCAGGAGTCGCAGCGCGTCCCCTTGGACAGGCGTCAGGAGCAAAAGCTGTGGGACGCCTTTCGCAAGCCGATTGACGAGGCGTTCGCGCGCAAAAGTTCAGAGCGTGAAAAAGCGGCGCAGGCGCTCGGAGAGTATGACCGTGCGGTTTTGGGTGCAGCGCAGGCGCTCGAGCAGGCCAACGCGTCCGGGCAGGCCCAGCAGATTCAGGCAGCTGTGCGCCAACTCGAGGAGGCCCTGCGTGCCCCGGCTGCCTCTGCCCGGGTGGCGGCTGCTCCAGACCAGCCCGAGCCGGGCCCGGTATCGACGGGTCAAGAGGCTGCGCCCGACGATGTGCAGCAGCCGAGCCCCGAGCCTGTCGCCAAGCCCAAGCTGGTTCTTGCCGTACGCGGTGATGACCGGCCCGGTGCGCGCAAGGCCGAGCCGGCAGCCCGTCCCGAGCACGGTCGCGGCTTGCCGCGCGAAGCAGGGCGTGATCGCGGCGCGACCCGCTCCCCGCGCGAGACGGGCTTTGACCGCGGTCGCCCCGACGATCGTGGACCGCGCCTTGGCGCGGTGGCTTTTCGCGCCCAGAGGGAAGCCCTCGACCATGCGCAGCAGGCCCTGCGCAAACTCGCCGCGCAAGCCCATGGGGAGGTACTCACGGGCATCCTGCAAGCGTGGCAGGCGCGTGATGCCGCGCAACTGCCGACGGCCCAGGCTTTGGGTAAGACCTTGTCAGCGGCAATTCGTCAGCGCTGGGTGCAGTCGCTTTCTGCGGCGCCGGCCGATCAGGCCGATGCCGCTGCGCAAGCGCTCCTGCGGCTCGAGATCGCCGCTGATTTGCCCACGCCGGCCGGGCACCTGCCGGCGCGTCGCCTTTTACAGTTGCAGTTGCTGACGCAGCGACACGCCGCCGCGCCGGCGCAAACCTGGTCCGAGGATGTGTCGTCCGTCCTGGCCTGCGTCTATGAAGCAGATCAAGCCCGGCGCTTGCAAGCGATTTTGAAGACTTTGCTGCGCTCGGAAAGATAGTTCCAGGCCGGGTTATCGCCGCGAGGGCGCGGCTCCCACACCTCATCGCCGCGAGGGCGCGGCTTCCACACCCTGTAGCCCGTATTGCCCTTGCAGCACCACCCTGGTGCGATGGGGCTTTGTGGGAGCGCCGCCCTCGACGCGATAACCTTGTTACCTTGACGGCTCGTCTGCGCCCCGGAAGAAGTCATCAAACAGCTCGGTCAAATCAGGCCATTCAATGGCAAAGCGCTGGCGCTTGACGAAGTAGGCTTCGCAGGCCACCGCAAAAAATTCGGCCGGCGCTGTGGCTGCATACGGGTCGAGCCAAGGCCTGGGGCCGCCGAACCTGTCGGCTAGCGCGAGGGCCTCGGCGAATCGCTCATAGGCTGCCTGCATCGTGGGCGGCCATCGCCGCGCCAGATCGCGTGAGGGCAAGGGCGGACAGCCATCGGCCACGCCGTCGCGCAGGTCGAGCTTGTGCACAAATTCGTGGATCACCAGGTTATATCCCTCTTCCCCGGATTCGTTGAGCACATCCTCCCAGCTCAGAGTGACCGGCCCGCCGGGCATGGCCTCACCGCTGAGTTCTTCATGGTAGTGGTGGACCACGCCGGCCTCATCCTCGATCTGGCGCGGCGCTCGCATCGCCCGGGGGTGCACCACGATACCTCGAAAGTCGTCGTACCAATGCAGCCCCAGGCCCAGAACAGGCAGGCAGGCCTGCGCCGCGATCGACACAGCCATCTCATCATGGATCTGAAGGCCGTGCGCTCCGCTGAATTGTTTGTGACGCAAGAACTGCGCGCACATCCATCGCAGCTTATCCCGCTGCGCGGCGCTACGCTCAGACAGAAAGGGATGACTCGTCAGGGTACGATCCCACAGGTCTTGCGGTATCGAATCGGCCTCGGCTGGGCCGAACCACCCTCGTTGCCACCATCGAGCTTTGCGCACCATAGCCCAACCCGGCCTCAAAGCAGGTTGATGCGCTGCAAGCGGCTTTGGGCGCCTGCACTGACCGTCATTCGCAAGACTTGCGCGCGCGGTGGTCGGGCCTGAGCGTCCCAATCGCTGAGAACTTCACGGCTCAGGCCGGAGCCGAGCTCATGCCGTGCTGGCCGGTGGGTGTGCCCATGAATCAAGGTCTGACCGCGCACCTGTTGCAGGCTGCGTGCGGCCGCCTGGGCATCGACCTCGGCGTAGCCCTCGCCACGCGCTGCCCTGAGTGATTGCTGCTCCTGGCTTTGCTGCCGCATCTGTCGGGCCATTGCCTGCCTTTGGGTCAAGGGCAGCGCCAGAAACTGCGCTTGCCACGACGGGCTGCGCACCTGTTCGCGAAATTGCAGATAGGCCGTATCGTCCAGGCACAGGGCATCGCCATGGGCGAGTTGCCAAGTCTGCGTCCCGCTGATGAGCGTGCAGGGGTCGGCCAAAAGCGTGGCTTTGCACCGTCTGAGGAAGTCCTCCCCAATGAGAAAGTCGCGATTGCCATGCATGAGGAACAGCGACAGGCGCTGCCCTGCCTGCGCCAGAGTCTGCATGCAATTTGCGGCAAAGCCCTGGGGCTCGTGCTCGAGTTGGTCGTCTCCCACCCAAACCTCGAAGAGATCGCCCAGGATGAACACCGCATCGGCCGCCGTACTCGCCATGAATTGGACCCATGCCGCATGGGTCTGTGGTGATTGGGCTTCGAGGTGGAGGTCGGAGATGAAGTCCAGCGTACGCCAGTGTGCAGGCGCCACCAGTTGCCTCAAGCCCGACATCGTGTGCGCCGGGCTTAGGCCAGAACCTGAGCCTTTTCGATCAGCACATCAGCCTCGGGCACATCATCGTGCAGGCCGCGGCGCCCGGTGCGAGTGGCGGCGATCCGGTCGACGATGTCCGTACCCTCTACCACCTTACCGAAGACCGCATAGCCCCAGCCCTGTGCGGTCGGGGCCGAGTGGTTGAGGAAATCGTTATCGGCCACATTGATAAAAAACTGGGCAGTTGCCGAGTGCGGCGCATTGGTGCGTGCCATCGCGACGGTGTAGCGGTCATTGACCAGACCGTTATTGGCCTCGTTCTCGATAGCCGCATCCGTGGGCTTTTGTTTCATGCCCTGCGCGAAGCCCCCGCCCTGGATCATGAAGTCGGGGATGACACGGTGGAAGACGGTGCCGTCGTAGTGGCCCTTGCTGACATAGCTCAAGAAATTGGCCACGGTTTTGGGCGCCTTGTCCGCATCAAGCTCGATCGTGATGTCGCCATGTGAAGCGATGCGCAGTTGGACCTTGGGATTGCTCATAGTGCCTTCAGGGAAGTTCGGTTGCGGAAAGAATGATCGCGGGCGTGCGCGGGACATCGCTGGGGAATGGACCGCCCGCTCCAGTGGGCCTGGCCTTGATTTTGGTGATTACATCCAGGCCACTGACGACCCGGCCAAAAGCCACATAGCCAAAGAGTTGTGGCGCAGACAGCAGATTGGCTCTGGGCACATTTTCAAAAACCCGGCCCTGGTACTGGAAGCGCGGCACCGGGTCACCCGGCGGGATTGGCACGGGATCGAGGAAGCCGTTGTCCTTGACATTGATGAAAAACTGCGCCGTGGCCGAATGGGGGTCGTTAGTGCGCGCCATGGCGATCGTGCCATTGAGGTTGAGTGGGCCGCCCCGCGCTAGCGACTCGCGGCCCTCGTGCGCAACGGGAGCCCGTGTGGGTTTTTGCTGGAAGCGGGTGTCGAAGCCCCCTCCTTGAATCATGAAGCCGTCGATCACCCGGTGAAAGAGCGTGCCGTCATAGTGCTTGTCGCGTACATACTGCAAAAAGTTTTCGACCGTCTTGGGGGCCTTGTCGGGGTACACCTCGACGACGAATTCGCCGTCGCTGGTGACAAAGCGTACTTTGGGTGCGGTTTGTGCCTGAACCAACGGCGCGACCAGCGCGGCCACCAGGACGGCGAAAAACAGTTTGCGCAGCATTGCAGTCAGAGGTGCCTGGTTAATGACGGGGCTCAGGGCGCATGGCCGAGGCTGAGCATTTGTTGCAGTTGTCCGATCTTGCGCCGGTTGGACGACCGGCCGGGCTCGATCTGCAGCGCCTTGGCATAGGAGCGCGCCGCCAGTTGGGCCAGCACATCCCCCAGGTTTTCGTGGGCGGTGGCGTAGCTGGGATCGTTGCGAAGGGCCGCCTCCAGAAGCACCCGCGCCTGGTCCAGGTCTTGTCGGGCGGCTAACAAGACGGCCAGGTTGTTGTACGGCTCGGGCAATTCCGGAAACTCCCGGGTGAGTTGGCGGAAGATTTCCTCGGCCTCCGCGCCGCGGCCAATTTCGGTTAGCGTGACCCCACGCAAGAAACGCATTTGCGGATCGCGCGGCTTTTCGCTCAGATAGGCATCAGCCTGCGCCAGGGCCTTGCCGTGCTGGCCGCTGCTACTGAGCCGTTGCACCTCCCGGTAGGGGTTGGCTTGAGCCGTCGTGCACAAGAATGCGGTCATAACCACGCCAAGCAGGCTTGCCCGCAGGGCTTGCAATCGGTTCGTGCGGGGCAGGGGAGTGCGGTCAGCGTTCATGATGTGGGACGGGGCGGTCGACGGATGCGGGTTGCGGCCTGGGCCACCCTACCCCCATGAAAACGCCGACTGCCCAAAAGTGTAGCGCAGGGGTATAGTTGGCGCCAGGGTAGAGGCCGCGCTCATTCAAGCAGTGCCTGGTCGGCCCCCTTTCGAACTGCACACCTCATGAGCTTACGCATCTACAACACGCTATCGCGTGCCGTGGAAAACTTTTCTCCCATGGAGCCCGGTCGTGTGCGCATGTATGTGTGCGGCATGACCATTTATGACCTATGCCACATCGGCCACGCGCGCATGATGATGGCTTTTGATGTGGTCCAGCGTTGGTTCAATGCCAGTGGCCTGCGCGTGACCTATGTGCGCAACATCACTGATATTGACGACAAGATTATTCGGCGGGCGCTCGAGCGCGGCATCACTATTGGTGAATTGACCCGCGAGATGACCCAGGCCATGCACCAGGACATTGCCGCGCTCGGCATTGAGCCGCCAACGCTCGAGCCGCGCGCCACCGAATATGTGCCCCAGATGCTCGATCTCATTGGCCGCTTGGAGTCGAAAGGCCTGGCTTATCGGGCCGATAACGGGGATGTCAATTTTCCGGTGCGCAAGTTCCCGGGCTATGGCAAGCTCTCGGGCAAGTCTGTGGACGAATTGCGGGCAGGCCAGAGAGTGGCCGTCAGCCCGGGCAAGAACGACCCGCTTGATTTCGTGCTCTGGAAGTCGGCCAAGCCCGAGGAGCCTGCCCAAGCCAAGTGGGACAGCCCCTATGGCCCGGGTCGGCCCGGCTGGCATATTGAATGCTCGGCCATGAGCTGTCAGACCCTGGGCGAATCCTTCGACATTCACGGGGGCGGGGCCGATCTGCAGTTTCCGCATCACGAGAATGAAATCGCGCAGAGCGAGGGTGCCAGCGGCAAGACCCTCGCGCGGTTTTGGATGCACAACGGATTTGTGCGCGTGGACAACGAGAAAATGTCCAAGTCGCTGGGCAATTTTTTCACCATCCGCGAGGTGCTGAGCCGTTACGACGCGGAGACGGTTCGCTTTTTCATGGTGCGCACCCACTATCGCAGCCCGCTTAACTACAGCGATGCGCATCTCGATGATGCGCGTAGCGCGCTCAAACGCCTGTACACCGCGCTCGAGCCCTTCAAGCGAGAACCCGCGGACATCGACTGGTCGCATCCCATCGCCCTTCGATTCAAGGCTGCGATGGACGAGGACTTCGGTACGCCCGAAGCGGTAGCCGTTCTGTTTGATCTGGCCGCCGAGATCAACCGCAGCGCTTCGGCCGATGCAGCCCATCTGCTGCGCGCCCTGGGGGGCACGCTCGGTCTGTTGCAGGGCGACCCGGCCGGCTTTTTGCGTGCTGGTGCGAGAGTCTCGACCGAGGAAATTGAAGCCTCGGTTGCCCAGCGTGCTGCCGCCAAGGCCGCCCGCGACTTTGCCTTGGCCGATCGCATTCGGCAGGACTTGCTGGCCCGCGGCATTGCTCTGAAAGACTCTCCCTCGGGCACGACCTGGGAAGCAGTGTCATGAAAACCCTGGCCAAAACCGGGCCGGGCTCTGCCGAGCTGACGCAGGCTGCTGCGGTGCAGACCACGGTGCCGGCCTATTGGCAGGAGGCGTGCGCTCACCTGGTCAAGCGCGATCGCGTCATGAAACGGCTCATTCCTCAGTTTGCCCAGGCCTGTCTGCAATCGCGCGGCGATGCCTTTGTAACGCTGGCGCGCAGCATTGTGGGCCAGCAGATATCGGTCAAGGCCGCTCAAAGCGTGTGGGACCGCTTTGCCGGACTCCCGCGGCAGGTGACTCCGCGCAGTGTGCTCAAGCTCAAGGTCGACGACATGCGCACGGCCGGCCTGTCGGCGCGCAAGATCGAGTACCTGGTCGATTTGGCCCTGCATTTCGATTCGGGCGCCGTTCATGTGCAAGCCTGGGAGGCCATGGGGGATGAGGACATCATTACCGAGTTGGTGGCCATACGCGGCATCGGCCGTTGGACCGCAGAGATGTTTTTGATTTTTCACCTCATGCGGCCCAATGTCTTGCCCCTCGATGATGTCGGTCTGATCAACGGTATCAGCCGGAATTATTTTTCGGGCGAGTCGGTCAGCCGAAGCGAGGCTCGCGAGGTGGCCGGAGCCTGGGCGCCCTATTGCACCGTGGCAACTTGGTATATTTGGCGCTCGCTTGACCCGCTGCCTGTGTCGTACTAGGACGGGCCAGCCTTGGCACAAGAGGGGAACCAAAAATATGGGCAAGAAAGTCTTTCTCGACTTTGAACAGGCCATCGCCGACCTGGAAGAAAAGATCGAGGAGTTGCGTTATGTGCAAACCGAATCGGCGGTGGACATCTCCTCTGAGATCGATCAGCTCTCCAAGAAGAGCTTGCAGCTGACCAAGGACATCTACAGCGACCTCTCGCCTTGGCAGATCACCAAGATCGCACGCCATGCCGAGCGGCCGTACACCCTCGACTACATCCAGGAGATCTTCACCGACTTTGTCGAACTGCACGGCGACCGGCACTTTGCCGATGACCTGAGTATCGTCGGTGGTCTGGCGCGCTTTAATGGCTCGCCTTGCATGGTGCTCGGCCAGCAAAAAGGGCGCGACACCAAAGAGCGGGCGGCGCGCAATTTCGGCATGACCAAGCCTGAGGGGTATCGCAAGGCTCTGCGCCTGATGAAGCTGGCCGAGAAGTTCAAGCTACCCGTCTTTACCTTTGTGGATACGCCCGGCGCCTACCCCGGCATCGATGCGGAAGAGCGTGGTCAGTCCGAGGCCATAGGCCGCAACATCTTTGAGATGGCCCAACTGGAGGTGCCGATCATCACCACCATCATCGGCGAGGGCGGATCCGGCGGCGCGCTGGCCATATCGGTGGCCGATCAGGTCATCATGCTGCAGTACTCGGTGTATTCGGTGATCAGCCCCGAGGGCTGCGCCTCCATTCTCTGGAAGACGGCTGACCAGGCGCAGAGTGCTGCTGAGGCCCTGGGCATCACCGCACACCGGCTCAAGGCCTTGGGGCTTATTGACAAAATCGTCAACGAGCCGGTGGGCGGCGCGCATCGCGATCCCAGGCAGATGGCTTCGTTCCTCAAGCGCGCCCTCGGCGATGCACTGCGACAGGTTTCAGACCTTAAGGCCAAAGAGCTTGTCGAGCGGCGTTACGAGCGGATTCAGGCGTATGGCCGATTCACCGACACCCGAGCCGAGTCGCGCTAGCGTGCCCGCAAGGGGTGCGTCAGAGCCGGCTCGTGAGCCGGCTTTTTTGCAGGTGCATGGCGACTTGCTGACGACCGCGCTACAGAACTTCGTTTTGGCGCAGCGTTTCGTTGGCCCTTACGCTGTGGCCTACAGCGGCGGGGCCGACTCTTCGGCCTTGCTGCATGCGGCTGCGCGGTGCTGGCCCGGACAGGTTCGGGCCGTGCATGTGCACCACGGCTTGCAGGCGGCGGCGGATGACTTTGAGCGTCATGGCCGACAAGTCTGTGCAAGCGTGTCGGTACCCCTGGAGGTGGTGCATCTCAAGGCCCATCCCCAGCCCGGCCAAAGCCCGGAAGACGCCGCGCGCCGACATCGCTATGCCGCTCTCGCCAAGGCCGCTCGGCATCACGCCTGTTCGGTGGTGCTGCTGGCCCAGCATGCCGATGACCAGGCTGAGACGGTGCTCATGGCCCTGGGCAGGGGCGCTGGTTTACCCGGCCTGTCTGCAATGCCAGAGCGTTTTGAGCGCGAGGGCATGCTTTTCGCGCGTCCTTTTTTGACCTTTCCGGGCGCTGATTTGCGCGGCTGGTTGACCGAGCAGTCCTTGGGCTTCATTGAGGACCCGAGCAACGCCGACGAGCGCTACAGTCGCAACCGTTTGCGCAGACGACTGATGCCAAGCCTGGCCGAGGTTCTTCCGCATTTCCGTCAGACATTCGCGCGTAGCGCCCGCCACGCCGCGCAAGCCCAAGGACTCCTTGACGAACTGGCGCAACTCGATCTGGCGCAGACCGGCATGCCGCCGAAGTTGGAGGCCTTGCGCCGCCTGTCTTGGGCGCGTCAGGCCAATGCGCTGCGCCATTGGTTGACCGCTGTCCATCAGGTTCGGCCCAGCGCCGCTCAACTCGATGAACTGCTGGCGCAGATACAGGCCTGCAGCACCCGGGGACACGCGATTGAGCTCAAGGTGGGGGCAGGGCGGGTGTACCGTGACGGGAATTTCTTGCTCTACCAGCCCGCTTAAGAGGCCACGCCGAGGCTAACGCCCTGAGGGCGCCCGCCGGCGAGGGCCGGTTTTATAATTGCGGGTTTCTCACAGCGGACCGTCCTGCCTCTCAGGGTGCCCGGTGACCGTTTTCTTGTTGACCTATCCATGGCTCTGATCGTTCATAAATACGGCGGCACTTCAATGGGCTCGACCGAGCGCATCCGCAATGTGGCCAAGCGTGTGGCCAAATGGGCCAGAGCCGGCCACCACATGATCGTGGTACCCAGCGCCATGAGCGGGGAGACCAACCGTCTGCTGGCCTTGGCGAAGGAAGTTGCACCTGCCAAGGTCGACACGGCCTACCACCGCGAGCTCGATCAACTGGCCGCTACCGGCGAACAGGCCTCCTCAGCGCTTTTGGCCATCGCATTGCAAGCCGAGGGGATGGCCAGCGTCAGCTATGCGGGCTGGCAGGTGGCCATCAAGACCAACTCGGCCTACACCAAGGCGCGTATCGAATCCATCGACGATGCCCGCGTGCGCGCCGATTTGGCCCAGGGCAAGGTGGTCATCATCACCGGATTTCAGGGCGTTGATGACGGGGGCCACATCACCACGCTCGGCCGCGGCGGCTCGGACACCTCCGCCGTGGCGGTGGCTGCTGCCATGGGCGCTAAAGAGTGCCTCATCTACACCGATGTAGATGGCGTTTACACCACCGATCCGCGGGTGGTCCCAGAGGCGCGGCGTCTGAACACCATCAGCTTCGAAGAAATGCTCGAGATGGCATCGCTCGGCTCCAAGGTATTGCAAATTCGTTCGGTCGAATTTGCTGGCAAGTACAAGGTTCCGCTGCGCGTGCTTTCTAGCTTCACGCCCTGGGATATCGATATCAACGAGGAGGCCCGCTCGGGCACCTTGATCAGTTTTGAGGAAGATGAAAACATGGAACAAGCCGTTGTCTCGGGCATAGCCTTTAACCGCGACGAAGCCAAAATTTCATTGCTCGGCGTACCCGATACGCCCGGTATCGCCTACCAGATTCTTGGTGCGGTGGCTCAGGCCAATATTGAAGTGGACATGATCATCCAAAACCTGAGCCACGAAGGTAAAACCGATTTCAGCTTCACCGTCCACCGCAATGACTTTGCCCGCACCATCGACCTGCTCAAGGCGGAGGTTGCATCCAAACTCGGGGCCAAGCAGGTGGTTGGTGATGCCAAGATCTGCAAGGTGTCGATTGTGGGTATCGGGATGCGCAGTCATGTAGGCGTGGCCAGTCGCATGTTTCGGGCCCTGAGCGAGGAGGGCATCAACATTCAGATGATCTCCACCAGCGAGATCAAAACCTCGGTGGTTATCGACGAGAAGTACATGGAACTGGCCGTGCGCGCCCTGCACAAGGCCTTTGACCTGGATCAAGCCCAAGCCTGACCCCCGCGTGCTGCCAGAGGCCCCCGGAGCCGTGCCATAATTGGGACAAGGAAACGTGACCGAGTGGCCGAAGGTGCTCCCCTGCTAAGGGAGTATGGGGTGTAGAGCCTCATCGAGGGTTCGAATCCCTCCGTTTCCGCCAAAGGCGCCCCATGCGGGCGCTTTTCTTTTTCCTTTTCCCTCTGAAACCACCCTCCCGCTGGACTCATCAATGCTCATCGGGTAGCATCAGAGCACGCCAAAGAAGGTGGGTGAGAAGGTGGAATGCCAAAAGTCGCAAAAGATCTGACGGCCTTGGAAGTCAGGCGCCTGAAGCAGGAGGGGCTGCATTTCGTCGGCGGTGTGCCGGGGCTTGCCCTGCGCATTAAGGGCCCGTCTAAATCCTGGATCCTTCGCGTAGCTGTTGGGGGCAAAAGGCGAGAAATCGGACTTGGCGGCTTGACCTCGAGCAACGGCCTCGCGGAGGCGCGTCGCAAGGCCATGGAAGAGCGCGAGAAGATCCAACAAGGCATCGATCCTGTGCAGGCTAGGCGCTCGGCCCGAGCCGCTCTCAAAGCCGCTCGCTTCGGAGGGCTGACCTTCAAACAAGCAGCCCTCGAATTTATCGAGGCCAATCGAGCCGCCTGGAGCTCTGACAAGCACGCGGGGCAATGGTTTGCGACGCTGGACACCTACGCCTTTCCTTCAATTGGCTCGATGGCGGTAGCCGATATCAACACAGCCCACGTTCTTCAGGTGCTGACTGAAGGAGACCTTTGGTCCCAAAAACCAGAGACCGCGAGCCGGCTGCGCCAGCGTATCGAGAAAGTTTTGGCGGCCGCCGATGTACGGGCCGGACGCGAGCGCCTCAACCCCGCAAGGTGGGAAGTGATCGGCAAATCGTTACCGTCAAAGTCCAAAATTGCAAAAGTGCAGCATCACGCGGCGCTGCCGTGGGCGGAGATGGCGTCATTCATGACTGCACTGCGAAAGCAGGCCGGCGTTGGCGCTCTCGCCTTGGAATATGCCGTGCTAACGGCCGCCCGATCAGGGGAGGTGCGAGGGGCGACATGGTCCGAAATTGACCTTAAACGCAACGTCTGGTCGATTAGTGCCGAGCGTATGAAAGCTAGGCGCGCGCACCGCGTTGCCCTCTCGCCTCAAGCCCTGAACGTGCTCGAGCGTGCCAGGGCGATGGCAGGCTCTAAGAGCCTCGAGCCATCTGAGCTGATATTCCCGGGCGTTGGGCGACGCGAGCTGAGTGACATGACCATGGCTGCCGTGCTGAGGCGGATGAGGATTGACGCAACCGCACATGGCTTTAGGGCAACATTTCGCTCTTGGGCCGGTCAGGCGACTCATTACGCGCGGGAGGTCATTGAGGACGCGCTCGCACATCAGATCGGTAACGCATCCGAGCGGGCGTACGCCCGTGGCGATTTACTTGAGAAAAGGGTGCCGCTCATGTGTGATTGGGGCTCGTGGTGCGATGGAGAAACGGCCGACAGCAGACTGGTACGGGCGCAATGATGAAAGAAGACCCTCTCTTGGTCCCGGGCCCGTGGTTTAAAGGACTGATTCGTGAAGCCCAACCCGCAAAGCGGCCAAGGCGAAGGGGAGGGGCGGCCAAGACTGAGACCTCTACCCTTGCTCTTGAGAGGAACGGGCGAGTTGTGCCTGGCGCTGAGGGCTTTAGGCGTGCGCTCGCCGTCAAGGCCAGTGAGCTTATCGAGCAAAATCGTGGTGGCGGCATCACCGCTTTACTGCTGCCACGAAACCGGCGCGAGATTCGGCGTTTGATAAAGGACCGCGAACAGTACACGTTGCGGCACGTGCAGATCAGAAACAGGGGGCGCTTCGAAGATCTACGAATCCAACTGTGCAACCCTGGGTTGCTAGTCGACTTGATCCGCGTTTATCCAGAAGCAAGAAAGCCAACCATAAAAAATTTTGCTTTTTGGCTGCACGAGGAAATGGTCAAAACAGACTCTGCAGCACACCGGATCGTCTTGGCTCATGCCCCTAACCTCTTGACTGTCAAGCGCAAGCGTACCTGGATCCACCGGATGCTGCTCAAGAAAATGTCGCGTTAAGCGCCATTGGCGCGCGGCGCTTAGTATGCGGGCAAGTTTCTGCCTACCCGCATGCCGCCTCCTCGTACCCCATCAAATCTCAAGCCCGGTTGGTTTGATTGCCTGGCGGACGTTGCGCTCGTTCGCGAGTTCAGGCTTCTCAGCGATCCCAATAACCTCTCCCCCCTCATTGACGTCAGCGCCGAGACGTGGCGCCGCTGGGGGACGCAGGGCCTCGCGCCTCGAGCCGTCACGGTCGCAGGCTGCCGTTTTTATCGAGTGGGAGAGGTGCGAGCTTGGCTTCAAGGGCAGTGGAAGCCGGAAAAAAAAGAGACGTTGGCGAAAGGCGCTGAAAAGTCACTTTGCAATCCCGTGCCCATCTGGCTCACCAAGCATATAGCGATTTTTTATTCGGCTTGATGCAGGGGCACAGCCACTTTTTGACGATAACCTATCGGGGCGCTGACGTGGACGCTAACTCGCGTAATGGCCGTGAAAAGTTTGAAGCAACAGTCGCCCACTTCCTTCATCGCGTGGATCGGAAAACTTTTGGGCGAAGGAGCAAGCGTGCCGAGGGCCGGCTGAACCGCCTGGTCATCATCGAGTCTGCCTCGGCCAAGAGCGGTCGTGTCCACGCTCACATCACGCTACAAGCGCCGGGGGGCTTTTCTCATCAGGAATTCACTCAAGTCCTGCGGGGCGCTGTCAAGCGCTGCGAAATGCTGGGCCGTGAGTACTGGCTTGAGGACATAACCGACCCGAGCGGGCTTGCTCGCTACCTTGCGAAGGAGGGGCCTGAAGCCTTGGTTCTTGAGCAGCCGCGACTTTAGTGCGGTCCCGCCGGAGCCTGAGGGGTTCCATCGCGGGTGTAAATCAAGGTCAGCATCTAAACGCGCCCTTGATAGCTCTCCTTTTCCCCATTGGGCGAGTCTGCGCGTGGCCGGCACCCAGTCAACGCCTGAGTACCGGTCTCCGCATCACAGCTGCCGACCAGCCTTGGGTACGACCTGCCGATCAGACCAAGGCTATTCGAAGGAATCTCTGATAGCTCATCTGCGCTGCCTGCGCAGTTGTCCTCAGAAGGTGGTTTGAGGCGTTGGAGCCCGTGCGGTCCATCGGGTTAAACCGTAAAACACATTTTCATTGACCTCGGGCCTGCAGTATTCCTATCTCGGTCAGAAGTCGCCAGGCTTGCGCGATGGTGTGGATTGGCCTGTAATGACAAGATTTCCGGCCTGGTAGACGCGCCCCGTCGACGAGCCCGAGAAGTCGAGCAACATCTTCTAGTGCGCTTATTTCTGCTGAAATCCTTGCGGTGGCTTGACGGGACTTTTTGGACTGGTGGCCATGCCTGAGGTGGGCTTGCGCGATGCGCTGCCGCCCTCTTTCGGAAGTTGGCCCCGAGCTTTTGGCCCCATGAAAACTGCACTTTGCCGAGGGGCTTTCCCTTGACGCTGGGCGAGAACATTGCTGTTGTGAGCGCTTACTGCGAGCAGTACACCTCC
>Ga0194133_10001855_pt1 | contig 34821 bp, 41 predicted proteins | sample TA2KigOf40mmetaG_FD_155448 | JGI IMG/M metagenome (GOLD analysis project Ga0194133, IMG submission 155448) | Freshwater microbial communities from Lake Tanganyika, Tanzania - TA2015055 Kigoma Offshore 40m | ecosystem: Environmental > Aquatic > Freshwater > Lake | place: Tanzania: Lake...
CCCAGTTTGCTAGATCAAGGGTTGTTGCAACGATATATGTCTCCATACGCCCAAGGTGTAGTGGATGTTCAAAAACGTGAAGCGATTACGGATGCACAGAAAGCCCAACTAGGAGCAAACCTTGGTGCAGCACGTCAAGGAACTTATGGTGGTGCTCGACAGCTTTTAGCCCAGACGGAGCGTGAGCGTGGGCTTAGAACCCAGCTTGGTGATATTCAGGCTCGTGGTCTTCAAGCTGCATTTGAAGCAGGTCAGAGAGGTCTTGAGGCTGAGCGTACCGCACGACTCCAACAAGCTCAGACACTCGGTACGATTGGTCAGCAATTTGGTCAACTCGGTGTGGCGCAACAGGCAGCAGACATTGATCGGCTTAAGACTCTTGGCGCATACGGCGACCTTGAGCGTGCTATTGCACAGCAACAAAAAGATATTGACTACGAAAATATCATGCGTCAGATTCAGTTCCCCGAGTCTCAACTGGGCAAACTCAGTGAGTTTATTCGTGGTATTCCATTGGATCAAAGAACCACAACTACGACTCCACCGCCTAGTTTTGCTAGCCAGCTTGCTGGACTTGGCTTATCGGGGCTTGGCATTTACAACATGCTGAACCCGAGGGGGTAATCAATGAGCATCGCACAAAACCTCAAGCTTCTAAACAAGCCAATTGCTGAGTTGGCTATGTTGCCTCAAGAGACCATCATGCAGATGGCCCAGATGGGGCAGATCCCTGTTCAGTTCGTGGCTCCCATTCTTAGTGAAAAGGCCGAGCAGGCCAAAGCTGGTGCTAATGCAGCCGCTATGATGGCCCAAGCAGACGCTCCTGCTGGAACAGTTTTAGAGGGTTTGCTTGCTCAGAACGCGGCCAATGAAGCAAAAGCGGCTATGCCAGAAGACAGTGGGATTGCTGCTTTGCCTGTGGATGAAAGTATGGTTCCTGAGTATGCAGGTGGCGGGATTGTGGCGTTTAGTAACGGTGGAGCAACAAGCCCGTTTGGTAGGGACGTTGAAAGTGTGCTTGAATCCACCGGTATTCGTGGATACATGGATACTGCCGAACGGCGCCGAGAAGAAAACAGGCTCCGTAATCTCCTACGCCAACAATATGGAAGACAAGCGGGGATGTTTGGGTACTTCATGGAGCAAAGTCCGGAAGAAAGAGCTAGGGCGCAAGATATTGTCAGTCGTCTTAACACCATGTCTGCTGAAGAAATGCAGCAACTTTTGGGTATGCCCACAACCGCGCCGAGTGCTATTGAAAGCAGGATTGCCCAAGCCGAACGCGGTGAAGGCCCAGATGTAAGCCGACCCAGTGGTATCCGTCAAGATATTCCGTTACCCGGACGTGAACCTAAAGCACAGGCACCTACGGCCCAACCTAGAGGGACACCGGCTATCATGTCGGCGCAAGACCAACTTAGGCGGATTGACGAACTGAATAGGTTGGCGGGGGTTTCTGAAGATCCGGATGCTGCCATTAGAGAAAGTATTGCTAAACAACGGGCGGAGTCTAAAGAAGCAAGTAGAGAAGCAAACGCCATGGCACTTATTGCCGCTGGTCTAGGGATTGCTGGTGGTGACTCGCCTTACGCCTTACAAAACCTTAAAGGTGCTATTCCTGCACTGCAACAACTTGGCGTTGACAAGAAAGAAATCCGTAAGCTTGATCGTGAAAGCGACAAGATTGAAGCCGACTTGGCCCGCGCTGCGGACGCTCGTAAGCGTGGTAAGGTTGAGAAAGCCATTGAGTTGGAAGATAAAGCGTACGGACGACAGTTGGAGTTGCGCCGCACAGTTGCTGCTGAAGCTTCTGCCAATAAGCCAAGTCAGTTTAGCGAAATGCTTGCAGCATTTAAGTCTGACCCTGAAGGATTTACAAAGATGATGCAGTCTAAGGGTACCGGTAGCGAGACTGCAGACGTTAATCGGGCTAGATATGCGTTGCAGGCTATCGACAATCAACTTATGACGATGAAGCGGGATGACCCAAGGCGTAAACAACTTGAGGCTCGTAGGGACGCTCTTCTTAACAATTTGGCTGGCACAGGCGGTGGCGCTACAACTGGAAAAACAATACAATTTTCTGACATTTAATAGGACTTTAGATGCCCTATAACATCCAGTTGCCTGACGGGACGTTAGTCGAAAACATTCCAGATGAAATAACCCCCGAAGCAGCTAAGAAAAAGATACTGGCATCTAGACCAGATTTAGCCGGTGCGCCTACAGAGGACACCGGATATTTCGACATGCTTGGGCGGGCTGTAACCCGTGGTGCCAAGCAGACTGGGTCTCTTCTCGGTGATGTGCTTCCTGCTATGGCGGCTAGAGCGGTCGGTGCTGACAAATACGCAGCCCGGCAGATGGCAGAAGCCGAAGAAACCCAAAAGGAAATCGCACAGAAATATGGCGCACGTTATGGGGAATTAGCCGACGTTAAAGGTATTGGGGACATCCTGCCGTTTGCATCAGAAGTTATTGCCGAGCAAATACCTAACATCGCTACTGCGTTAATCCCCGGTGTCGGCGGTGCCGCCCTCGGTGGGCGCATGGCTGCGCAAGAAGCCGCAAAACGTCTGGCTGCTAGGAAAGCAACTCAAGCCGGTGCCCGCTACACCGCAATGAAGACCGCGCAAGGCCAAGTGGTTGGTGGTGGTGTCGGTTCGTTCCTCGGTTCGTATGCGCTTAACGCTCCTGAAGTTTTTCAGAATATCTTTGAAGAAACTGGTCAGATGGAACTCGGAGCCGCCGCTTTGGCTGGTTCTGTTTCGGCTGCGTTAGACGCAATCCTTCCCGCTTACTTGGTGCGCCAATTTACCCCCGGCATGAAAGCTGGGGTGGTTGAGAAAATCCTTGAGCGCTCCGGTATGCCTCCGGGTATTGCACGCCAAGCCACGGCTGGTGTTGTCACAGGTGCCGTAACAGAGGGGCCGACTGAGGCTGCACAGGAAGCAATTAGCATCATTGCGGAAAAGTTTGTCGACGAAAACGCTGAATCTTGGGGTAGCAAAGAGTTCAACCGGCTGGTTGAGTCTGGCGTTAGAGGCGCCGTCGGCGGCGGTGGCATTTCTGGTATTGCCGGTGGAGGCAAAGGATATTTAGAAAAGAGGGCTGTGACCCGTGCGCAACGGGATCTAGAGGAAGCCACAAGGTCTAAAGAAAAGACTGCTTTTGATGAAATAGACGATATTGATAAAGACAAGGATATCCCGCTTGACCTGACGCCACCTGCAGAAGTTACACTTGATGAAGCCGAGATGCAGCAGCTTCAGGCTACGGTCATAGATACTCAAAACCGACTTGGCAGGAAGTTAAGTATTGACGAACTTGAAAGTTTGTACAATGGGTTTGTCCGTGAAAAAATAAAACGGCAGACCCCGGAGGATCTTTTTGATGAAGCCGGACTCGGTACTAAGGTTGACATCGGAGCAGTTAAACGAGGCGTTTCGATGCCTAGCGGGGCAGGTGCCGTATTGGGCGCTGGAACCGGAGTTGAGGGGGCTGGACAACCTGTCGTGGGCGGTGCTGGCGGAGTGCCTAGTGGAACTAGAGAAGGAGAAGGACGCGTCGGTGCTCCACTAGGGGGGCAAATTCTTCCCACCGGTGTATCAGACGAAGACAGACGTGCGTTCCTAGAAGAGTTTGGAGTTCGGGATTACACCCAGCCTAGGTTCACATCGCTTACCCCCAAAGAGCAAGAAGTCACCCAACAAGACTTAATTGATGCTGGCATCGACGTTGGCAAAGCCAATTACTTTATCCGCCAAAAGATTAATTCAGACGGCAAGAAGGTTAACGCCGAAGCTAAAGAGGCATTTGCTTTAGCCGCTGCTAGGAAAGAAGGCGGGCAGGAATTGTTGTTTTCTGGGATGTCTCAAAAGAAAAGAGCACCTGTAAGTGATATGGTTGCAGGTTTTTATGAGTCACTTAAACCTGTTTCTCAATATTCAGAACCGGAAACTTCAGGTAAACCCGAACTAAAGTTTAACGAACAAACGGGTAACTACGAGTTGTATGTAGATAATAAACTTAGTAAAACTTATTCAGTTGTGGCTCCAAAATTGTTGGCTGCATTTAAGGGAGATGCACGAGACAGAGTTATTTCGGATGAGATCACAAAATTTAATGCTTCAGAAAAAAGTGTAGAAACACGACGGGATTTAGATAAAGCCACAGCAGCATGGCAAGAATCTCAACCTTTAAACCAACAAGAACAGGCTTTTGATGAGCGTCAAAAAGAGGCAGGTAGAATTATAAATTCTATTCGCCAAGATAATTCACTATCTGAAACAGAAAAAACAGAAAAAATAAAAGAGTTTATACGTGAAATAAAACCGTTTGTTGAACCTACGAGCAATATACGTGGTTCGCTTGCAAGCAAAAATTACTACAGTGCGGCAAGACCAATCCAAGAAACATTGTTTGCAGGAACTTCTATAGAAAACAGGCTTGCTCAATTAGAAGCAGATATGCTTAATATAGAAAAATTTAAGCGTATATACAGTGATGAACGCTCGGAAGAAGAAATTAAAAAAACATTGTTTGGTGACTCTACGGAATATGATTTCCCGGTAACTAAAGAAGAACGGCAAATTAAATTCTACGACTTAAGAGATATTGGTTTTACTCAAAAAGAAGCACAGGTAATTTTAGATGAAATTGGAGACGGCGTCGTAAATAAACAAACTAAAGACCTGTTATCTAAAATATTAAAGGCTAAAAAACGATTTGTACCGGGCCAAGAAACATTGTTTGCTGCTCCGAGGAGTGAGCAGCTTGGGTTTGATCTAGCCCCTCCAGAAGAAGGTGCGGCTTACACACCTGTAGAAAGTGCAGTGCCGTTCCCCAAAGAAAGGCCACAGGCCGAATTAGAACTTACGCCTCTTGAAGAAGGTGCGGAACGTGGGGCACCGCCGCCGGTTGAGCGAGAATTTGAGTTAGCACGGACTGAAGGAAAGGTAGAAAAAGTCTCCCCTGAGATGGAGCGGCTTATTGATATCGACAATTTCTTAGACGAAGTGCAAGAGTTCTCTGGCCCCGCAGTTGCTACGCCAGCTCAAAGACAGCAAAACGCCTCTCTGCTTCGTGAGTTTTTTGAAAGGGTGGAATCTGTTGCTAACCCTGAAGCGGTTGCCCAAGCCCTTAGTTATCCCAACAGCCGAGGCGCTCGGCAGCGTATAGAAGCCCTAGCCGAGACCGAAGACTTAAAGGCACTGCGCACTGCACTAAAAGAATTTGCTAACGAGAAGGCTACTCAAGGTTTGGGTTATGGCCCTGAGCGTTCTGCGTTTAGTCGTATCGATGCTGGCTTTGGCGCCCCCGAGGGTCGGATAGTAACTGTCTTACGTCTGCTTAGAAGTCTTAAAGCTTCCGAGCGTGACCCGGCAGAAAAGGCTGCGGCTAACTATTTCAGCACTTTCAACTACAACATCGCCATGAAATCGGCGGCGTTTGACCTAGCCAACAACATCCCAGAAGGCGATATTGTAAAAGGTCAAGGGGGAAAAACTGCCGACTTATTCCGGCAATACATCGAAGAAAACTTCCCCGCCGAGGAGTACGCTAAGTTTGAGGCATTGGTAGATGCATACCGCACTAACTTGCGTAAAGCTGCAACAGCTTTAGAACGCTACAGCAAGAAGCAAAATAAAGTCGCTGCCGTTGCAAAAGTTGAGGGTATGAGCACAGAAGAAGTCGAGCGCCATATCTCCCGTATGCCCCTTCGGTCTGGCAAGCAAGCCGAGTTCAAGCCACTGCACCCGTATATCGAAGAACGCATTAAGGCAAACGACCTAAACGGCGCCCTTGCATTTATGGCTAGGCTTGGCAAAAACACCTTCAACGGGTCTATTGCTTCTCGGCTTTTGGATCTTAACCTGCCAACAACCATAGCATTTGACCGGCAACAAGAATTTTTTAACACCATGGTCAACGCAGTTCGACCTGAACTGCAGATGTTTGGTAAATACTTGCAAGACACGTATCCGGATTTGTACGCAAAGTACTTGGAAGGCGCCACTGACTTTGAGATTGCTACAGGCTTAGAGAAAATTAAAAAAGAAAAGTTGTTGCCTGACTACGTGCTAGAAAACACAGCATACAAACGACTGTTCGATACCTACCAAAATGGCATTACGGCCCTTATTTCTGACGGGTTTTTCTCCCCCGATGGAGACGCTATCAACATCAATCGCATGTTTGGTGGTGGTACTCATTACACGCTTTTACATGAAATAATCCATGCGGCAACGGCTTATCAAATACGCAACCGGGATGCTTTAAATCCAGACCAACGCAAAGCGCTAAACGAACTGGAAGAGTTGTATCAGTTAGCCCAAAAAGAAGTGAAGGTTGATGAGTACGGCTTAACAAACCTTGATGAGTTTATTGCCGAGGCGTTTACCAGCCCAAGTTTTCAAGATCAACTGCGTGCTATCAAGTACAAAGAAAAAGGTGAGTCGCTTTGGAATAAATTTATGCAGGCTGTCTTAAAGCTGCTTGGTGGTGCACGGGACAATGCTTTGTTCTCAACACTCTATAACGCCGACATTCTTATGTCTGCTGGTAGGGTAACACCAAAACAGGGGCAGTTTGCTGGGACGTTGCTAAACGCAAAAGCACCGAAAGTTGCTAAGAGCACCACGGCTGGCACATTTAAAACTGCCCCCGACGGACCAGATCAGAAGCGCAATAAGGCTTGGCTTGAGTCGATCATGAAGCGGGCTAACTGGAGTGCTGTCAAAGAAAACATGCCCCAGTGGCTAGAAAACCTCGACGATACCGCTAGGAAGTACTACCTCGGTGCGTTCACGCTTCGGCAACTAAAAGACTTGGCTGGAGAAAAGATCCCGCAACTTGGTCGGTTTATTGACAGCGTCGAAGCAATGCTCGATGAACGCAACACGATTCTACAAACTGTTTCTGATATTACGAAAAAGTGGGAGACATATCAGTCTAAAAACCCCGAGCAAACCAAGAAAATGAATCTTGTAATGATCGACGCCACTCTTGCTGGTGTTGACCCTGATACTCAGCCGGGGGTTGATGCAGACTTAGATCAAAGATGGAGTGAACTTGACGACGATGCAAAGGCTATTTATCGGGAAGTGCGTGACTTTTACGAGGCACGGCTGAAAGCCTACCGGGGTACGATTCTTAAGAACGTTGAGTTAGCAATGATTGCTGATAACAAGACCCCCGAAGAAATAACTGCCACGCTCACAGAACTCCAGACTCGGTTTGACGCTAACACCAAGCGTCCTTACTTCCCCCTTAAACGCTTTGGTAGGTACTGGGTGGCTGTTAAGGAAAACAAAAAAGTTACCAGTTTTTACATGTTTGAGTCGGCTGGTGCCCGTAATACTTTTGCTAGAGACCTAAAAGCCAGTGCGAAACCTAGCGAAGCAATAAGTACAGGTAACGACATATCTAACCTTGTCACCGAAAACATCCAAGATTTGCAGGCGTTGAAAGGCATCAAGGAAATTGTTGATAAGGCCACGGAAAGCGACAACACCGATCTAAAGACGGCGATTAAAGAAAGCCTAGATCAGATGTATTTGCTGACACTTCCGGACAAAAGCGCACGGAAGATGTTTATAAACCGTAAAGAGATCAGTGGTGCAAGTGCCGACATGCTGCGGGCTTTCACGACATCGTCGTTCCACATGGCTTATCAGCACTCTAGATTTAAGCACGCTCGTGCTATGTATCAGCAAATTGCTGCCGCTCGGGCTATGCTGACCCCGGATATGCCAGATGTAGACGCAAGGGTTGCTAGGGACTACATCATGGAGTTGGAGCAACGGCTTCAGTACGTGATGAACCCGACAGATACTGGACTTATACCGTCCACGTTGTCAAACATTTCCTTCGTCTGGTATCTGACCGCTCCTGCGTCGGCCTTGGTAAATATGATGGGTGTACCAGCAATCGGCCTTCCTGTCGTGTCTGCTAGATACGGCTGGGGTAAAACCTCCGCTACGATGACTGCGTACGCAAAGCGCTTCCTGAAAACTGGGTTTAAGAAGACAGAACTTGGTCTTGAAGCGCCGACTCTGGAGCGTGGAGATTTAGATGACTTAGAGCGTCGTGCTTATGATCGGTTTGTGAAAGACGGTTTGATTGACGTAACCCTTTCCCACGATCTGGCTGGCATGGCTGAAGCGCCTACTAACTTGTATACCGGTCGTACACACAAGGCGATGCGCATTTTGAGTTATATGTTCCACAACGCCGAGAAGTTCAACCGGGAAGTTGTGGCGATGGCTACATTCCGCATGGCTTACGACAAGGCTAAGAAGGATGGGTTTACTGACGAAGCTGCTTTTAATAAGGCGGTTAACGACTCTAAAGACCTGACATACCGGTCGATGTTTGACTACTCGACCCTAAACAAACCACGTTACTTCCAGAACTCATACGCCAAAGTTATTCTGCAGTTTAAGCAATTCTCACAGCAAATGACGTACTTGTTGGTTCGCAGTGTTTATGAGATGACGGCTAACGAGGATCCTGCTGTCCGCAAAGAAGCAAGAGACCGACTACTTGGCACATTGGGTATGACGTTCTTGTTTGCTGGGGCCACCGGGATGCCACTTTTTTCTATCGGTGCTGCCACAATCGAGGCCGTGCACGCTGCGTTTAGTGACGACGATGAGCCGCCCCTCGACTTTGAGAATTGGTTCAAAAACTGGATGGCGGAAAACTTTGGCAGCTTCATGGGGGACTCCATCTCTCGTGGCGTAGTGACACAAGCCAGCGGATTAAACTTTGCCGATCGTATGAGCCTCAATGACTTGTGGTTCCGTGACGTACGTAAGAGTCAAGATGAAGTTACTGCACTGCAAAATATGTTCATCAACCTACTCGGCCCAACAGCAGGGTTGGCAATAAGCGGTGCCGAGGCGGTCAAACTTTACAACGACGGTCTTTACTACCGCGCTGCGGAAAAAGCACTCCCCGCTTTCTTGAAGCAACCCCTTGTCGGTGCTCGGTATATGACTGAAGGTGCGTTGACTACCAAGGGCGATACCCTGATTGAAGATATATCGGCTAAAGATGCACTAGGTCAGATGCTGGGTTTCTCCCCAGAAGTAGTGGCGCAGAAGCAAAAAGCCAACATCGAAATGAAGACCGAAGAACAGCGCCGAATTGGTGAGCGCCAAGATTTGCTCAATGCTTTCTTTATGAGCGTCGATACTTCGGATGATGGACTGTATGACCGAGTGCTGGACAAGATTGCAAACTTCAACAACAAGTACCCCGAACTTGCAATTACTGGTTCAACACTAAATCGTTCTGTGAAAGAGCGCTATCGTCGCCGTGCATTGGGTGAAGTTACCGGAGGCATCTCGATTGATAAACGCTTGATTGGTTCTCTTGGAGATATGGGCGCCTACGGCGAACCGGACTAAAAAAGACCCCCGCACTGGGCGGGGGTGAATACCAAGGAGAAGCCCACAGAGCAAAGACTGTGGAAGTAGCGGGGAGAAGTCCGCTACTGCGGTCGATAATACTACTTAATTCTCCACACACGCAACCCACGGATTCCGTTTTCTATAACACCACGCGTTTCCACCTTGTATTTAAGGCGATTGCACACCGTTTTCACCTCAGTTTTTGCAGCGTTTATATCCAAGCAGGGGAGAAAAAAGGTGCGCCCCGGCTTAAATTTAGTCCAATCAATCTCAAACTTTATCCCCTGAATCCGCATCTTCGTCTGTTTTCAGTGAGTTTGTGTATGCAGCAGTGTCAATAAAGTCACCTTTAGTTGTGTCAAAAACGTGCACATCTGTGGCGACACCGGGGATTTTAGTCCCTTTACCCATGCGTTTCTTATCTTTGCCAGCGTAAGAACCGTCAACAGTCAGCGCTGCCAAGACATCCTTCAAAGTTACCTGTCGGTCTGAGCAAAACTTACGGAGCTTACCGGCGTTGATAAACATTAAATTGGTATCTGGCTCGATGCGTACAAGCAACTCAAACTTCGGCTCTACAACCGGTAGTTGCTCCATGCCCGTGCGCCCATCGACCTGACCATTGATGACAAGCACAGACCCACGATGGGAGTCCAAGAACTCACCAATGATGCTGGCATGGTTGGTGGCAGGAGGCTTGATCTCAAACCGCATCTTGTTGAACTCTTTTACGCACCACTGATATGTGCGCTGGATATCAAAATCAATAAGCCCAAGCCGACGGGCAATCATGGCACCAGCCAAATTACATGCCGCTACGCCAGACCAGAATCGCTCTCGTCCGCTAAATCTGATTTCGCGGTCTAGGATAATTTGGGTTTCTTTGACCATTTTGATGGCTTCTTCTAGGTTGCCAACCAGCCATTGCAGATAGATACGTCCCGCATGTCCGTAGTTTGAGTACAGTTTAGGGAAGATTTCTCCAGCTTCTTCCTTGCTAATCAAGTTGGTTTGGGGGATTTGGTACTCGATCAAACGCATCATCTCCCCATCAGGTGAGTTTTTGAGCGCCGCAAGTTTGTCGTAAAACGAAGCGTTTGACGTCGTGAGGCAAATAAGCCCCCACTTAGATGTGTTTAGCCGCTCGGTGTTTTCGTTCGACTTTAACCTGCCTCGTGCCCTGCCCTGCGATACGGCATACAGTAGGTCTGAGATTTCCTCGGGGGGCATGTTTGTCACTTCATCAACCATAATTGGTAGGTTGTTCATGACGCCGAGGCGGTTGAGTTTCATGTTCATGGTGTCCCTAGCGATAAGCATTTGCTCCTCGGGGTGCCCGTAAACACTATGCATGGCTAGGCCGACTGTCGTTTTACCGGTACCGGAACTGTTGTTAATTAGGTTGATGACTGCACCTTTGAGGTTCAGGTGGGTCAAAAGTGGAGATCCAAAGGCTGTAAAAAAGCCAAACGCATGTGGCTCAAACCCCTCTCGGTTGTACACACCGACCGTTTTCTTCCATTCTTCCAAAGTACCTACGGGGGCAAAGTGCTCCGTCAACGCCATAGTTACAGCAGAAGGGGGGCTATACCGGATACCGTCGGCTTTAATCTCTTGATCGCCTAAAATAAATTTGCTGTTTTTGTCTGTCCATCCGAATTGCATACGCATAACCTCCAGTTCAGTCTTGTATTGAAGTTCATTCACACATGAATTTATGTAGAACATGATTCCGTCCATCTGCTTTTGTAAGGCAGATATGCCGTGCCATGCCAACCGCTCTCTTAGTCTCTCTTTGGTTAACAACTCTGTTAGAGGGAGGGAAAACTCCCGCACGCCATCCCGTGGAAGCATCAGCCGTAACCAAATAACTTCACCACGCTGGGGATCTTTCAGGCGCTTGACTACAAATAGGTCGTGCTGGTAAACGCAAGCAGGGTCGTCGTCCGGTATCTCTCTGTAGACACCGCCGTTCTTGCCACGAAAGTACGGATATGGCAAGTCGGGGATTGTGGTCGGTGCTGAAACATCTTTTTTGTCTGATGTAGAATCTTCCTCAAGGATAGGGATAGACTTGTTTTGGGGGGTTCTTTTGCCTAACGCAATCGGCCCCGGTATCTTCCCCCGGTGAGGGCAGTCAGCGCATCCTTCAGGATTCCATTTGGCAAACGTCTCACATCTCTGCGGGCCACCCGTATCAGATGCTTTCCTAATAGTTGATTCGAAAGAATAGTCAGAGTGCCCCTCAGATATTTTATGTATGGCGACATCTTTGTCTTCGCAGGCCCACGCAACTGACAGCCCCGCTCTCCATAAGTTATAGTCAACTGTGTCTTGATTCGTAAGAATATGCTTGATCTGCGCACAGCCCTCTCCCTTTGAGGTCTTACGGACAATCTCTCTAAACCAATTCTCCTCGTTACCAGCCAGATGCTTGGTCAGTTCGTTAATAGTGTTCCGTGGGATACCGCTTTCAGGCGGTGCAATTAGTACTCCCAGCGTTTCTTTAAAGTCCGCATAGGAAACTTCCTTACCCTTAGACCAAATCTCGACTGGTTTTGGAGGGTCGTCTTTGAAGTTAAGTGTGCCTGACACCCGCAGTATGGATGCAGCGTCGGCAGTTCTAGACGGGTCGGCGTCCAAGCCCATCTCATCGCACAGCGCTTTGAGTCTGTTGGCAACCGGAGTCCAGTCCTTTCGGCTAATTACTTCAGACAGCACCCAGTAGACATGCACACCCCGACCCGAGTTAACCAGCAGTGGCTTAGGGAGTTTGAGTCGATTGCAAAAATCTTTTAGAGCCGCAACGCCTTCGGCCTGATCTTGGTAAGTTTTAGTGGGGCCACAGTCTATGTCGAGCCAAAAAGACTTGAAATAGGTAGCGTTGTCTTTGGTACGGGTGGTGTGCTTTTCGTATTTGGCACAAGCAAAGTAGACGTCGTTCTTATGTGCTAACAGATCCTGTATCGCTGTCTCACACTCGTTGAGTGTTTCGTAGAATTTTTGCTTGACACCACTCCCGGCTTTGATGCCGACTATGCAGTAGTACCCTTTAAGAGGGAGCACTGCCGTCAATAATTCCTTCGTATCCATAGCCGCCTTTGCACCGCGAAAAAGATAGGGCGTCAGGGGGCGCGGCGTGACCCCTTTTCGTTCCGTCGAACTAGACGCCCGTTAACCTAACTCTTAAAGTTTGCCTTTTCTAATACGGTCGCAATCTTCTCTACCTGACGTTTACGTGGGATCCATTGACCGGTAAACCACTTGTAAATGGTCATTCGGCTCACGCTAAAAAACTCCGCCGCGTCCCTAGCAGGTACTTCTTGAGAAATGCAGAACCGCCCCAGCATTACGCCGGGGCTAGAAATGTCAGCCTCTAAGTTCGCTTTAACAATTTTCGAACTGTAGCCTCGACTGTCCATGATTACTCGTCGTCAACAGCCCAGTCGTTCATGATAGAAGCAAGGTCTTTTTTAGGAGCCGGTTCAGACGCCGCTTTCTTTGTTTGGCGCTTAACTGGTTCCGCAATCTCCTCTGCCTCCTCAACTTCAGCCTTTACGGGGGCTGATGCTGGTGCCGCTAATTTAGGAGCACTCTTATTAGCGTTGTCGGCTTGGTAAGGAGTCATCACAACTGCAGACTTAGCTTCGGGGGTGTTTGACTGACGCTTTGCCACTTCCCACTGCTCTTTAGACAAGAAACTTAAGGGGCGGAAAGTAACTTTGGCGGTATCGCTGTCATCATCCATCCGCATCTCAGTGACGATTTGGTTGATGTTGTAACCCTGATGAGCAATGTACTTGGCGTACTGTTCAAAAGGCATCGCCTTGTTGTCATCGCTGCGACCGAAGTAAGACTTTGACGGAAGCGCCAACTGGTACACGGGGCCGTTAATATCGTCGGCAAGCACAACTGCCAGACGCTTCTCGTATCTACAAGCGCGGCTATCACCCTGTCCCGAACCCTTAATGTTCATCGAGCACTCTTGACAATTGCTGTGCTGTGGCAACTCGATAGAAGCATCGGGAGTCTGACCGTCGTTTGACCAGCAGTCGGGAGGAAGCGACTCCCCCTGTTGATACGCACCAGCGTAATATTTACGCGATACGTACCTAGTGCCGTTGACCACAACGATGTTGAGTCGGTCTGAGTTGCTCTTGGTAATTTCTTCCCCATTAACAACCATGCGAAACTTCTTACCACGCAGAGAGATACGGCGCATCCCACCTGCACCACCAAGGGCTTTGGTAAGGTCATCAAGTTCTGCAGACTTGATATAGTCAGGCACTTGTGCCTGTTCAAACAAAGCAAGATCATTGCTCATCTTAGGTTCTCCTATTTACGACGGACAGTAATAGCGTATTCGCTATCGACGTTCAAACCCATTGGGTGTAGGTCTGGGTTTTCTTCAAGGAACTGCTTTATGTTGGATTGGTGAATCCGCCGCTCCAACAACTCCATCGCACCTTGCTCCTGCATGAACCGATGGAAATTCTCCCAATCGTTCGTCCAGTAACGTTGTTTGATGGTTCGGTAAGCGGTGCCATGCGGAGTGCGAATGCTGTCGGCACCGTTTGTTTTGCAAATCTCAAGCAGTTGCTGGTTGATCGTCTGCATCTGCTCTTCGATTTCATTGACCTTAACTTCCATTTCGCGCTTAATTTCATCGCGCTTGTCCCGCATCTTTATGAAGACGGAAACAAGTTTGTCTGCGGGTATGTCCATTGGCTTCTCCTGATAGTTCGGTTCTTTGACCGTTTTCCCATCTTACCTACTAAACTGTACTGTGTCAAGTATTAATTTCGCTTTGATACAAGTCCACCAATTTTGTGTGGGTATCCAACTTGTTCTGAAGCATGTTGTACAACTTGCGTTCTACCGGACTGCCAGCGATATGCACGACAGTCATAGGATTCTTCTGCCCTTTGCGGTGGATCCGAGCGTTGGCTTGCAAATAGGTCTCAATAGAAGTGACAGGGGCGTACCATACTACCACATTAGCGGCTGTGAGTGTGACCCCATGTGCGGCGGCTTGCGGCTGAATTATCAGCACCCTTGGGTTCTCATCCTCTTGAAACTTCTTGAAGATTTCTCCCCGCTTGTTGACGTTCACATCGCCATTGATGACGTCGCAAGTGACCTTTTTCTTGAGCAAGAAATCCTGTAGTAGGTTGATAGTATGCGTAAAGGGCACGAATATTAGCACCTTATGGGACGCCTCTTCGATGACCTCATGTATCACCGACAAGCGGTTGGATACATCAAACTCCACTACGTTTCCGGTGTCGGTGTAGACCGCACCCCCTGAAATCTGAAGCAACTTAATAATCTTGGCGGCAGCATTGACCGAACTAACTTCCTCCCCGGCGGCTTCGATCATCATTTGTTCTTTGAGCGTCTTGTAATACTTCTCCTGCTGGGGAGTCAACGGAGCGTTTCTGTAGGTGTAAGTAATTTCTGGTAGGTCAATACATTCTTCTTTGGTAAACCGGATTGCAGGTTGAAGTGCATTGAACACAGTCTGCTGTGCATTGGGTTTGGGCATCCACTTAAACCGAGTGATGTTGGTCATCACCATATCCCTGAACGCCCCAAAAAACTTAGGCACATTGTCAGGAACGCACAACTTTGCCAAGCCGTAGGCGTCTGTAGGGCTTTGTGCTGCTGGAGTGCCAGTCATCATCCAAAGCCAAGTGCGGAGTCCAAGTAACTTATTCAAAACTTTCCAACGCTGGGTCTGCACATTCTTGTAGGCATTGGCTTCATCAACGATGATTAGGTCAAAGTCACCGCTTTGCTGAATAGCGTCGGCAACAACCTCAACCCCGTCGTAGTTGATAATGACAAACTCAGCGCCACTGTTTATCACATCTTTACGCTTTTCTCGATTGCCATGAGCGATTGCCACAGTTCGGTGCACCACACATTTAAACAAGTCCGACTGCCAAGAGGCTTGCATGATCGACAACGGGCAGATAATTAGAACTCGTTGCACTGCACCAATATTCATTAGGTAGTCAGCGGCCCATATAGCCGCCGCAGTTTTCCCTGTTCCTTGCTCGTTAAAGCAGAAAGCCCGCTTGTAAAGTGTCAGAAAAGACGCGGTTTCTTTTTGATGTTGCATCGGAGGGTAGGCTCCGGGCCAGTCGTAGTCGCGCATGATCGGCGATGGAACGTTTTTCATACGCAATTTGCGTAGGAATTGTGCCTCTTCTAGTCCCCAGTTTACGGCTACTTCGCTTACTTCCCCTTCGGAAAGCAGTCGGCTTTTTTTTAGTGATTCAGTTATTCGGGCGGGGTACTTGGTTCTGACTACTAAAACTTTGTCGTCAACTATTTCCATTCTTCTTCACAGTCTTGTCGGAGTTGCGTGAAAAAGACCGATTAGTGCTGGGCTTAACAACTCGTAGGTTCGACTTACTGTTCGTACCGCCTTTAGATAGCGGCTGAATGTGGTCGATGTCCTTCCCCTCTCTCCGGTCGGCTTTGCCATTCTTATTGTTATCGGTGCCATTCTTGTCCATGTGGTACCGAGCACGCTCTCTTGTGGCGCGCAGTTTTTTCTCATCTCTGTTCTTCTGTTGTTCCCACTCTTTTTTGTAGGGTCTTGGCTTCTTGACGTAGGGCATATCACACTCCGGACAAATAACACTAAGTCTAACACTACTCAGCAATCGTGTACAACTTTTTGCGCCCCACCTTAATTACCTTGGCTTCTTTTTCGGAAACCAAAAACCGAAGGGTTTGCTGGGAGGTGGTGTACGAAATCATAAAGTATTCCGCCAAATACTGAGCGCTAGCCGGGGTTTTGTGCGTGCGGAGGTAATTAAATATTTTTTGTTGTACTGGCGTTAGGGTTAGCATTTTTTTGCTGTAGGCAGATTCAAGAATAATTTTTATTTCAATACCTCCGGAAGTGCGACCTTGCCAGCCCATACGTTGGCGCAAGTAATTTCAAGTTCAAGGGATGGACGGGGTGAGACTCGTAGGGCTTCCTTCTTCCCCGCTTCAAAGACTTCTACCATGTCCATGGCTTTAACACGGGACCCATGGTGTACACCGATAAAAAATATGGCGGCAACAAGGATCACCATTCCTGATACAACTGTTGCTAGGATGATTTTGTCTTTCATGTGTTCCTCTCCTTTATTGCATTGATGCATCGGTTTGCTCCAAGCCTTCTGATGTCGCGTAGATCCCGCTTTACGTCTTCACATAACTTCGCACACGCCTCACGCTCTGCCTTCTGAACCATGAACACAAAGTCCAGCAAGTTCTCACTCGGGAAGTTCCACCGACCAAAATCGTCTTGGAACCCGATCTTTTCCGCTAGTTCAAATACTTGTTCGTCGTTCATGTGTTCTTCTCCTTGTTGTAGCCGTTCTCAGCCCACGCTACTTCTTGCTCAAGTAGACTGATACGTCGTTCGTAGTGCTTGGCAGATGCGACCCACGCTTCTTTGAAGCAAGTGTAAAAAGCTTCTTCGTTACGGGGAGACCGCTTAATAAACCAATCAGCCCATGCTTCATTCATTGCGGATACGTCAGAAAGGTGCTGGCTCATCGTCAGGCTCCTTTGGTGTATCGGATTCTTTGCACCGAACAAGTTTAGATGGATGGCACTTTACATAACTAGGAAAAGGCCAGTCGTTATCACTTGGTATCCGAACTTCAACTAAACCGGAAACCGCTTTGACGACTACGCCTCTCCTACCAGTCTCTTTTACCATCACCCAAGTACCTTCACGGTACGAAAAGTCGTGATCAGCCATTGACACGAATGGACTCGATGCGACGGACCATGTAACTGCGTGTGATCTGCAACGAACGAATGCCAGCGTCAATGTCCTCGATCTCTTCTTGGAAGATCTTGATTAGTGGGTGGACTGGAGCATCTACTTTAGGGGTATTTACTTTTGGCGCTTCTTTGCCAAAGAAAGGGTCGCGAGGATCTTCTCTGACCACTCCCACCAGTTTGCCAGCCATCTTGAGTGCGTTCTGCTCGACCATGCGCTTGATGATCGGGTAGATATTGGCAGGGCTTATCTTCAAACCCTTGGCAAGCGCCGCTTGGGTTGTTGGGCCGTTCTTCGTCAGGTACCGCAATATACGATTGTCATACTTAGGTTTACGTCCACTCATGGTTACTCTCCTTAGTAAATGTTTTTTCCGTTATGTTCACAGTCAGTGACGTAACAGAACTTCTTGCACGTAAAATTGGGCTTTGGGTTCCACACGTCGGTCTCAAAAGACTTCTCTAGTCGTTCAATCTCAGGCAACCACTTTTGCCAGCCCGAGTCCTGCAGATCAGCGTCAAAGTCGGCCTTGACCAAGTCTGATGCGACAAGGAATACCAAACCCGCTTTGATTCTTTTTATGTTTGGGAAATGCTTAAACGCCGCCAACGCCAGCAACTCAAGTTGTTTAACGTCGGCATACTGACTGCTCTTGCTTGTCTTGTAATCGATGAGTCGTACATCTGACCCGTTAACAATCATCAAGTCTGCAATACCACGAAACCACACACTGGGATCATCGAACCGACACGGCTTGAAGTCGCGGGTCAAACCCATCTCATGCTCACATAACTTCTCGCCCGGCAGGGCCTTGAGCACATCAAGATGTGGCTTGATAAACGCAAACTTCTCGGGTATCGGCTCGTTGTCCCTGATGTATTTCTCAGCCGCCTCGTGAACCGCAGATCCGTAATCAAGGTGTGCTTGTGGCGGCTCAACTATGTCCTTTAGCACCCGCAGTCGGTAATACTTCCGAGGGCACTGCTGGAACAGCGAGATGCTACTGTACGACCAAGTGTATTTACCCATTGTGGCGAATCGCTACGTATAAGAGTTTGGCTTCAACTGCCAACTTAAGGGCTATCTCTTCGGCTTCCCTGTGCTTACGCTCATTGGCTAAATCATATACGTCTCGTAGCAAACGCTTTATCTCTTCGATGTGGAGAGCGTAGTCAACTACTTCACTTACTTTCATTTTTTGCCTTTCGTGGAAGTAACGCTTCTTCACTAGCTAAAAAAGAAATCGTTGGGGTTTCTTTCCGTAATGCGTAATACTCTAACTGAACCTTAGCTGAATTAATCATCTTACCGGCAATGTTTGCTAGTTCTGCGGCGTCGGTGTGTTTAACTGTGTTGTTACGCAGTTCATAAAAAACTTGTGACAATTGTTCTCTTAGCTCAGTTACGTTTTTCATCTTGGCTCTCCTTTGTTAAAAGTTTACGTCGTCTTGCTGCGATTCTTGCTAATGCGTTTATATGTTCCCGTTGTTCGGGGGTTAGGTTCCTACGCTTAGCATTTATTGCTTCTTTATTTTTAGCGTAGTTATTTTTACTTCTTTCTCGAAGTGCTTCTCTGTTTTCTTCTCTATACTTTTTACCCCTTTCTAATTGGTTCTCTTTATTTTTGTGGTACCTAGCCTTTTCTTGGGCACGTATTTTTTCTTTGTTGGCTTCTCTCCACGCGTAATTTGCCGCTAAATATTTTTCTTTGTTTTTTTCCCGCCAAAGTTTTACGGCCTCTGCGTGTTTTTGTTTGTTGGCAAGATAGTAATTTTTTGCAGCGTTTGGATTTCGTGCCTTACTTTTTTTCTTTGACTCTTTAAGCCTTTCAGTTGGCGTAGTGTTAGCTAAGTATTCCCGCCTAATTAACATTTCTAACCTCTTAACTTCTACTAACTCTTTGGGGATATCTTTGTAAGTTAAGTTAGTGTGTTTTACTAATATCATTTTTACGTAATTATCATTAAGATTTTTAATGTTATCTAACCCTCTTTGTTTACCTTTTTCAACGTATTCTTTAGCATGGTGTTTTACTAACCGTTCTTTTACCTCCGGTCGAGCCTTGTATTGTTTAGCCCTTTGCCGTAAATACTCTTTTACTTCGGGCTTTGCATAATATTGTGCCCAACGCTCACGATCTTTAGATAAGTCCCGAGTAGCCCTACGTTTAGCTTTGTATTCTTCAGTGCGTCTGTATGCGTTACGTTTGTCTTTTTTTTCTCTGTCTTTATCAACACTCTCCATAGTTATCTCCATATCCAACTTCACAATTTAGTGGCAGAGTCTCAGCCCACTTGGGTCTCCAACGCATACAGTCTTGTACATACTTAAGAGCCACATCTTGTTCAGTCTTTGGTACAACGCAAACAACGGAGTCATGGACTGTAAGTGCTACTTGATATCTTTTGGATATCCGCAACATCTGCTCCCCAACGGCGCATCGTGCAACGCCTTGGGTGAAGTTCTCCACGACTTTTCCTCCGTAGATTTTTGTGCGCCCCCTACGCGTAGCGTAGGAATACTGGTTGTCGCTGTCAATCTGTAGGTCTCGGTAAGTAATGCAAAGGCCGCTTGGTAGTTGAATACCGCCCGGAACGACTTGTATCACTTGAGGCTGTACCCCAAGAGACACGGACTGCAATCTTGTTATCGCATCGAGTGCTCGTCCAGCGTCTTTCCAAAGTTGTGGGATGTAGGGGTATGTCTCACGATAGACACTTATGATGCGTTGACACTCCTCTATCTCAAGAGATACGCCGAACACATTGAGTTGTAACTGAAATTTTTGTGCCCCCATGCCATAGCCTGCACCAAGGATTGTGGTTTTTCCTACAAATCTTTCTTGGTCTGTAATGTCTTGTATATCTTTGTTGTAAATCGCAGACGCCATAATCTTGTAAACGTCATCACCATTCTCAAAGGCTTCCACGAGATCGTTCTGTCCTGCAAGCCAAGCCACCGTCCTCGCTTCGATCTGTGAGGAATCGGCGTTAATTAAAATGTATCCCTCGGGCGGTTCGATTGCTTTTTTCAATAACGACTTACGCGGGATGTTTTGTAAGTTTAACTTGTCGTCGCCGCCCCATCTGCCAGTGTGCGCCGCGTAGTATCTGAGAGGCACAGGCATTAGCCCCCGTTTTGCGATCCCAATAAACCGCTCGGTGCGTGTTTCCTCCAGCGTGCTCTTGGTGCCAAGTCTTGCGGCAACCAACGCTTGGACTCGCTCATCGGGGTAGTCAGCCAAGGCTTTGAACTCTTCGTCGCTTTTGGCAAACGCCCAAGTCTCCTTATCTGTCGTGGGGCTTATCTTTGTAGGGGGGTCAACGCCAATGCTCTTTAATACTTCAGCAAACTTGTCGTTCGACATTAGCGTGTCTTTGTTAGCCATGCACGCCTCAAGCAACTTCTCTTTGCGTGTTTTGACCTCATCAAGATGCAACTCCAGCATGGGCAGATTCAACTGCAGAATCGGCTTGGCAAACATCCGCAGGGTTATGTCAATCAGACGCAACTCTGTTTTGCTGAAATGAGGCACCAAGATTTTGAACAAGTCGTATGTCAGGTTGACATCGTTCTTGCAGTATTCCCCGTAGCGTGCAAGTTCTTCGGGAGTGAAGTCGGCGCGTCTCTTTCCAAGAGCACTCAAGACTTCTTGGCCTTTCACTCCAAGGTTGTACCGAACAGCCAGTTTTGCAAGGCTGTTTCCAGCCTCGATGCCGTCAATAGCCCTTGCCATGCTAAGAGTGTCAAGCCACCCCCGAGGACTAATGCCAAATTTCCAAGAAAGAATAGCGGCATCAAAAAGAGTGTTATGAGCGAGAGCGTAACTTTCTTCCCAGTTATACGAACTGAGAAATCGGCTAGTCTCGACAAAGGCGCCTGAGAACCACTTGGTTTCTCCTTCGTTGACGCGGACTCCAACTCCGATAGTTTCAAATCGCTCATCTCTGACATACTCCTCTGTGGTTAACTTCGACAAAGAAAAGTCCTTGTCGTAGTAGGTTTCGAAATCGATGGTGATGATGTTCAATTGGCAATCGTCTCAACTATTTTTGTGAGTGCGTGGTCACGCAGGTGTATCTCAAGAGCATGATTAATTTCTTTTTGCTCAGAGGGCGTAAGCGAGGGAAAGTGCATGGCAAACCAAGCGGCCCACTTCATGTGAGTGAACCGCCCCTCGACTCTCTCAAAATCTTCAGGGAATTGCTTGATGCGCTCAAGCAAAAGGTTTAACCGTTCATCCCGTGGTCGGCTTCCCACACTCTTCTCCTTTGTAACTGGTCAGGTATTGTTCTAGCGCGTCAAAAGTTTCTTCGTTGGCAACAAAGGCAAAGCCTCCCGCCTTACGAATCCGTTGCAACTCACGCTCTTGTAATGATGTGGGTTTGTTGGCTCCCGCTTTGCACTCGATGGCAAAGAAGTAACCCCGATAGCACCCGACAATGTCGGGGATACCACTGCGCCCATAGCCTCCCGTTGCGGGAAAGAAATGATATGCGCCGTGTTTGTCGAGCAGTTTTTTTACGCGCTCTTTGACTTTGCTTTCGGGGGTAGCCATGCTTCCTCTTGGTTGTGGACAAAGTATAGATACATCCACGCAAGAAAGCAAGGGGGTCTAGGGAAAACCCCAAAGAAAAAGGGTGAACATTACCGCATCGTGCGGCTTTGTTCACCCTCGGAGAGTAGGTGTGGGATTAGCAGATTAAGGTGTCCCACGCACCAGTGAAGGAGTTACGCATCTGCAATACGCTTACCACATCAATGCTGATACTACATTAGTTCAAGACTGTGTTCCCATGAACGACGACAAACAATTTTTCTTCGTCGAGATCGGTTGACTCAAGGTTGCCAAACCGCGCCCCGATGTTTGGGACAAACTCCTCTTCTTTGAGCAACTTAAGCATCGTTATCTTCTCTTGCATGAAAGTAGGCATCTTGTCGAGGCTTTCGTAAATCGATGCTTCCCCTTCCCTACCCGCCATCCACTCCAAGAAATACCCATTCGGCAGTAACGAAACCAAGTGCACATTCCTTGCTTTCCAATCCCTGTTATGAAAATCCTTGTGCATCATCATGTTGTCGTATGCTATGAGCGTCTTGTCATCGATGTTTCTAAAATCAAGCGGCACCTCGGGGTTGGGATTGCCTTTGTATTTCTCCACAAAATACTGCATCACTTTGAGTGAGTCCATATTTCCAGACCTACCGATCGATCGCTGAAATGCGCTTTGTGCTTTATAAATCATTTGCTCCACATATCCGTCGATGGTCTCAGACAACTTCGTCGCTACCCGACTTGCTGGTGGTTTCTGTAAATGGTGCATGGCGTTCTTGAGTGCGGCCTCAACTTTCTTCGATGCCAACAACTGTCGGTTATGCCCGCGTGTTTTCCTGATGGTCTCCGACTCAATGCCATACCAATACTCTTTGCCGTTCTTAGTATCCCGTTCAACTGAAGAAGTTATCTTGCCAACATAAAACCCATGCTGCCACACATTGACGCTAATACAGTTATATCTGTCGTTGCCGTCGATGCGCCACCTATTACTCATCACATACTCAAACAATGGGCGATGCACCGATAGCATCTCAAGCAACTGCTTGAGTTTGGGACACAGTTCTGTGTCTTGGGGTAACTTAACCATTTATCTTCTCCTTAGAATGAAAACTTGGACAGAATGTCGTCAACGCGAGTTTTGACTTCGTCTCGAACATCCTTATGTTCGCGTAGTTCTTTAGCATCAACCCCAACCAATGTCTCTGCCAATTCTTTCCTTGCGGTCTCCAGCATCGGGTCGTTGGTAACATTGAGCGCACTCAGCATGGTCGTAAGTTCTACTGCGTTGTGAACCAGCGAGTCTCTAAACTCCCGATGTTTTCCATCGTCGGTGTCGGTCAACCGCTCACTCATGTGGGTAAGAACTTCGTGAAGTCTGCTCCATGCTTCCTTCATAGCACGCTCGACTTTAGCGTTAGCGTTCAACTCAAATTGATCTCGTAACTCGTTGAGTGCAGTCTCTCCAATGTCCACCCTGAAGTCACCCGCAGTCGGCACAGGTGAAAACATATAAGCAAACTTGAACTTGTGTGCTATCTGATCGGCAGTCGGATACTCTTCTCGGTTGAACAACTTGCCAAGATTGAAAGCCGCCGCATCCACTAAGGCGGGATACTTCAACAGAAAGTTTTGGACTAGCGCGTTGAACTCCTGCTCGTGGTCGTTGAGTCGAGCCTTGTAGTTTAAGAAGTTAGCCATCGGCAAAAGTCTCGTCCCCGCATCTGACCAAGGCAGGGTGTTTCGGTTGCCCCACAGCCGCACATTGGCGGCATACTTCACAATGTTGTTAAGCAATGCTGTGCCAGCCAACAGGTTTTTGTTGTAGTTGCCCGCACGAAACTTCGCTTCTTTGGACTCATCTACTTCTTGCGAAACAGACCTGTCTAACTTCTTGGCTGTCCAGACGGATATGTTCAAGTCGATAAGCATTGAACTCGTGGCGATTCCAATTTTACTCATTTCTCTTCTCCTTCACAGTTGTTGTAAAAGTTAACCAGCATGTCTATTACTTGCGTAACAGTCGGGGCAAAACCAAACTTCGCCGCCATCTGTTTCTGCACTTCCTTCAATTTCTCGTAGGTCTCCTGAGAAACACTGATTGTTTGACGCTCCTTCATCTACCTCTCCTCGATGTGAAGAACAATCCCGCGCGGTGCGGTAAAGTTCTTGTTGCCAATAATTGCCCAAACGATTGGGCAGTCCACTCCATTCCAATCACCCGCTTCATTTCTGTAAAACTCTCCGTCGGTCAAGATGATGACGCAGTCGGGGATCATGCCTTTCTCTCTGATGTATGCGGGTATGCACTCGGGTGAAGTCCCACCACCACCCCTTGGTTTAGTTGTAGCCACCAAGTTGGTTACTTCATGCCCCTCGTATACTTCATGAGAAGCAACCCTCGTGTCCCAATACAACAGGTCGATGGCCTCGGGCGTTGTCTCTTGGGCTATCGAGTTGACCTCCGACATAAACTGCACGAGCGGCTCTCCGTATACAGAACCCGATGTGTCCTGCGCTAGCACGATGCGCCCAAGTTTTATGGAGATCGGAGTTGGCATATAAATATCAGACCCGACAAACCTTCGGTTGTATTTGCGCCACGACGAATCGTCCCGCCCTTTGGCTATGGTCTTGATGAGATCACGCAATGCGTCACGCCAATTTACCTTCGGATTCAATAACTCTCTGATCTCGGTCGAGACTTCGCCATTCATCTTCCCTGCCAACAGTGCACCTTGTCTCAATGCGTTGTCGATTTCTTTGGCAATCTGCTCGGCTTCTTCAGGCGTAACTTCGCTGGCTTTGCCCCACTCGTGTTCGTCGAACCCTGCGCTTTCTCCGTTGCCACCGCCACCGCCACCGCCACCGGTGGGAGGAGGATTCTTCTGAAGTTCAGCAAACACTTGTGCCGCATCCATGCCTCGATACTTCTCATCGATGCAACCAAGGACTTCGCCTTTGTCGTCCGTCGGCATCTCAATGACCAAGTCGTCGGGGTCGTAGTCTTTGATCTGCAAGTTGATGACGAAATCACACGCCATGTTTGCTAGCATGGGATCTTTCTTATACAACTTATCCCAGACAGTTAGATGCCGATATGCTTTGTGCATCGTCTCGTGCAAGATCAAGAACGCCAACTGTTTGTCGTTGAGGCTGTCGATAAAGGCACGCCCGTATTTGACATTGACTCCGTCAGTTGCCGCAGTCGGTATGTTCTCGACCACTTCGGTCTTGCCAATCATAAACAGACCTGAGAACAAACAGAATCGTTTGTCCCGCATGAGCATCACATGAGTGCGCTCAATCCTTTGTTCGGGTGATAGTTTCATTTCGCTTCTCCTTAGAATAGATACTGGTTTTCGCGCATCCAATTGACGAATGGTGCGCTCGTCATCATCAGTGCTTTCTTTGCATCAGACTTGATACCCGACAAGCAGAACACAGACTGCAACTCTTTCGGTGTGCGCTTGAGGTATTCGAACCACTTGCCGATGGTGTCTCGCTCGACTCGTTGCAATGCTGAGTAAGCCAAGATGCAAAGAGCGGCTGGACTCGTTGGGACTTGCGCGTTGGATGGGTCTTTCATAATCGAGTCCCATGTCGGCAGAGTGTCAGCCACAGACAGATACGCCATCATGTCTTTTGCCGCTGTTTCACCGATGGTGCCAGCCAGTGCAGTCTGCAACGCATTACTTGAAAACTTATCGCGTTGTTTGATGATGTTGCTTGCCTTGGCAAGTGTGCGCGGTGAAACCACAGACACAATCGGCTTCTTCGGGTGAAAGATGTATGGGTTTTCTGCCTGAGCAGGATCGGTATAACTCGCAAGAATCTGCGGATACTCCTTACCGAATGTTATGACTTCCGGCGCAATGTCATTTCTCAACGCCCATTGACCCCACGAACCATCTTTGACTTTGCCATCAGGCTCGATGCCCATTTCAGGTTTCTTCACATGAATCTTGGTCAGTCGCTGATTGGTGTGTGCTTTCATAGAATCCCCAACGCTGTCGCCCGAAAGATTGCCAGCAGTGATGACCATTGAGTCTTTGTGAATCTTGTCGCCACCGAACCTTCGCTCGTTGAGTAGTGGGTGAAGCATGTTCTGAACTCCCTGCGAACCCTTGGTGAACTCGTCAAGAAATATGCAGAGCGGCTCCCCCGTATGAAACCCCCAATGTGCGTTGGGATACAGAGAAACAGTCTTGGTCTCGTGGTTAGGGACAGGGATACCCAAGTCGCCCAAGTCCACATTCGGCACATCAATGTAGATACCTTTGAGTCCTGTGCGAACGACAATATCTTCGAACATCGATGTTTTCCCAATCCCCGGCTCGCCCATAAGGTGAACCGTATTGACTGTCCCGACTGCACAGATAAGGTCGGCGGCTTCTGCTAGTGATACTTGTGTGGTAAGACGAACTTCCATTTGACTTCTCCTTAGTTAATTAACATTCCCGCATGGTGCGGTTTTGTTCACAGCGAAAAATAATGTTGATTGGTTGTGCCTGAGATCTTGCCCATTGGTAACTCTTGAGCAACAAACACTTCATCTCGATGCACATACTTGAGCATCTCATAGAACGCACCTAGCGCATAACAAGACACAGGATCACCCTTAACTCGTGGTATCCACTTGTTCACATGCGAATTGAAATACATATTGGACACAGCCAACTGCGTGAACCTTGCGCTCATCTGCTCGTAGTCCTGCGTTGCTTGCGCGTTTAGTATGCGATCACTCATGTCCTTCATGTAGTCCCACTCGGTGCGTCTGCCTCTGTAATACCCACCATAAACTTTGTCGGCAAACATCAACTGCCTCAGATACGATGGCGCTTCTGTCTTGTCTTGGATAATTTCACCCGCCCTCTGCACATCGATCGGCAATATGTCCTCCATGACTGACCCCATGGTCTTGCAGTATTCAATGAAGTCGGCATACCGCTCCCTCACCTCGTTCATTGCTTTGCGGTTGACCCGATAAACTATTTGTGGTGTCGAGTTCATAACCTTTCTGTCCTTCACTACAAGAGGGCCACTCTTGGGGAATAGAAATGACTCTCCGACTCCGTTGACCCCGATAAATACATGGGGCTGTCCCCTCAACATAGTCGCATCGATTCGCGTTGTGTTGTAGATGAACTCCCGCGTTGAGGCTGTGTTGAATCCGCACAGATCGAGATGAATCTCCCCGTTTGGAAAATACTTCACAACATCCTTCTTGTAATACGAGCAGACCACAACCTCGTCGTCCATGCGTATCAAAGCGCGGGTGTATCTTCTTGCGCCACCGAGAGGTTTGTGTCCCTTGAAGTTCCCACTCTTGAGCGGATTGACTTTCAAGAAATGCTCTCTCGCGTCGTCGTAAGAAGTCATTGCGTATATGCGTTCGGAATTGTTCATATCAGTTCACCGCCAAGAAGTAAGCGAGTGCGATGATTACGATGAAAAAGAAAGTGTGCATAACTCCTCCATGAGTTGATTGGTCTTTGTCTTTCTTGCCTTGCTTGATCTGCTGTCGGGCAAGTAACAGTTGATGCTGGAATACGGAAACATAGCCTTGCCCCAGTCATCCGCCCCAACTGTCCACTCCTCAACATCTGATACTTCTTCACCTGTTCTCGTGAAGTAGAGTCCGACCTTAAAGTCTTTTGAGTCATACATATTGTCGACAACATCTGACAGCCGATCAGTCGCCCGTGTGCTTTCCTCATACCACTTCGTATCTTCGAACTCCCATATCAAATGCAACGCTGGTTTGTCGTCGGCTTCGAACTCGATCACAGTAAGTCTTGGCGGAAACTTGTCATCGAGAATGTGGTTTGACTTGGTAATGTCCTCCTCCGTCTCACCCATTGCGTAGGTCTTAAGAACCACAGCAACTTCTTGGGCGTAACCGATCAACTCAATGGCTACTACGCTTCGGTATCCCATGCCTACCCCCCGATGTGGTTGTCCGAACATTCCCGTATCGTGCGGAGTTGTTCGTCGTTCATCAAAGTTATTTGATAGCCATACGCCCAATGCCCGTTGTCGAGAGTAAAGTTTACATAGTTCTTCATCGTTGTTGGCACCTCGGTCACAGGCACGCCATACTTCTGACGCGGTGCGGCACACAACTCCATGGCAGTTATGCGAACGGGCTTGGCAGACTCCGAACCCCATGAGCCGCTCCACATGACAGAATCCCCTACAGAAATTAGGTCTTTCATCACACAATCCCTCCCAATACGAACGAAATGAGAACAGACATCACGACTGACAGAATGATGATTGCCAAGGGGTGCATGGTGTCCTGCTTCTCAAGAATCTCTTGCAACTGAGCCGTCTCTTTGACTGCACGCTCGGCATTTGAACTTGCGCGATTTAGTGCAACTAAGTAGTCAGCAATTTTTAGAGAGCGGGGCTGTCTCGTTGGTTTAACCGCCTCTTTGATTGTTGGAATCTTGTAGGTGAACTTGTTGAACGAGTCGAAATCAGTCATGGCTTTCTTCGCCTTGGCCTTGCGTGCTTTCAGACGAGCACGCTTCTTGTCGTTGTAACGCACCATGTAGATTTCCTGTGGGTCAACGCCAATTACTTTGGCAATATCCACCACTTTGGCTTTGGGGTTGGCTTTGAGGGCCGAACGGATTTTGTCTGCTTTGGTCTGCATAATTACTTCTCCTTGGTTGAAAGAACTTCTCCGCACCATGCGGCTTTGTTACTACGCTAATTCCTTGAACGAAACTACTGATTTGCAATAGATACGCGCATACCGCTCATCCTCGCTTTCCTCGGGGAATATCATTCGCGCATACTTTTCGGCTTCTATCTTGGTTTCAAACACATAAGGAATATATGTGTGCCACCCATAACTGTCCTCGGCTACATACCAAATTTCACTCATTTCACTTCCCCTTAAAGTCTTCAGGTGTCAATACGGGTTGGTCGAGTGCTTCCTTCATGCGGTCTACTACTTCTCGCAATCCCTCCATCGTTTCGGACATAATGCTTAGTTCGCCATGCCCAACAGGTATTCCGTCTCGGTCGTAGAAAACCTCCCGTAGTTCAACTAACGGGTCGCCCTCGTTCTCCGAGGTCATGTCAACAACTCTATGATTCCAATGCATTACGCTCTCCTTCCAATGTGTTAATTAAGTCATTGCGTATGCGGTTGAGTTCTGCATCGGACAAGTCCAACTCTTCACCAATCTCATCAAAGTTCATGGCTAACCCAACCCTCGCTATCTCCAGCACAGTCACTAGATCTTTTTGACTAATCATTTCACTTCCTCCTTCGGTAAGTATTGGCTCTTAACTCCGTTTGCATACCCAAGCATGTAAGCCTCGACCCACATATCCACATGCATATCCGCAAGGGGAGTCTTGTCACCGTATTTCCCTTCCTCCCACTCGTGGAACGCCTCGACTGCTTCGATTTGCACATTCTTAAATGCTCCCATCTTCGTTCTCCCTTGGTTGAATAATTACCACGCGCAGTTTCGTTCCTGCTCCATGCACAACTCCCAATACTCTTTGATGGCTTTTTTAGCCGCCTCGATGGATTGGTGCTCGACTAAAACTTTGGCGTAGTCGGCATCGGAGTAAGTCTCAAAGACCCAATGCCCACCTTCCTCGTAGTTGTCCAATGCATACTGCTCAAGTATTTCTACTCCAGTCCAATGTTGCGGGGTTACTTCGTTCATTTTCTTTCTCCCTTGAGGTTGTCTATCAACGACTCCAACTGCTTTGTGTTTAGGCTCTCGATCAAGTGCAGGATTGCTTTCGCAACCGCCTTACTTGCCCTTGCTTCTTTTTGAGAGGTATGCAAATAGTCCAGCAATACCGCCATCAGAATTTCTTGGTCTTTGGTCATCGCACAAGCCCTCCCTTGTTGTTGATGCCGAGTGCCATCTCCCGAGCAGACTCAGCGGTGAAAAACATCGGGCCTTGTTTGTGGGGTGTTAGCACGCACCAACTTGAACGCTCGACACGGGACATTTGCTCACCGCACCACAAGCAGAGAAGTGGGCGGTCTTGGGATTTGAGTAGGTCGACACGACCCTCGGGTGTGATGGGGTCTCGGCAGATCTCGCACTTGTGAACAAAACCGCTTGATGCGGCAATGTTCAGCGCGGGCGTTGCGGTGGTCTTAGGCATGATGCTCTCCTAGGTGAACTGCGAACATTTGAAACACTTTTACCACTATTTCCTATTATACGCTAAATACTATACTTTGTCAAGTTATGTTCGGCACATCGGGAGGGTAATGTTCGCAAAAAGGGGGTAATGTTCGCAAAATAACTATAATGTTCTGTGGATAACTTAAAAATGCGAACAATGCTGATTTCAATAAAATCAATAAGTTAGATAGTAAAAAAGTAGTAATGTTCGATTGTTCTTATTTTTTGATGATTTTATGTGTCCCCCCAGAGTGTTTGCAATGTTCTCGTTTTTCTTGCGGAGGTGCTCTTTTGAGAACATTGTGTTGTGCGTTTACCCCCCGTATATTTCCCCAAAAAACGCGAACAAACGAACATTGCTGGAAAATCAAGGACTTCCGCGTTGGACTTAAAAGAACATTAAAGAAAAAATGAGAACATTAGGGTGTTTTTGCGAACATTAGGGTAAAAACAAGAACATTAGGGGGGCTTGACAAACCAAAAATTAGGCGTTATGCTGCACGCAGCATAACGGTTTTGAACAAAGCCGCACCATGCGGAAAAGTTCGTTGGGCTTCCTCGTTGTCTCTAAGGAACTGGTCAGGCTTCGCCTGACCGAGCCGAGCGCGGAGCGCAGGCAAAAAAAAGCCCCGACCAGCCGAAGCCAGTCAGGGCAAAAAAAAAGCCCCGACCAGCCGAAGCCGATCGGGGTAAAAACAGCAGGTTAGTGAGTGATAGTGCTAGGCATGAACGCCTTGATTGTCAGAATCAGGTCAGAAAGACCTTGCTCATCATTGGCGTTCACTAGCGCATCAAGACAGTCCTTGAACGCATCTTGCGCGCCCTTCTTGAGCGCACCAACAGCACCCTTGCGCTCCTCCTTCTCGACCTTCTCGACTAACTTGATAGCCTTATCGAGTGCCTTTGCCTTCGCAATACTCTCTGGCGTAGCAGTTTGATAAAGTGCAATCTGTGCTTCTCGCAAATCAGCCAAGGACTTGCCTTCCGCCATCTTCTCAGCGTCAGCCTTATCCTTCGCACGCTTCGCTTCCATACGCGCCGCCGCCGACTCAGGACTCTCGCCCGACTTGCTAGGCTTCTTAAGACCATGAATCTCGCGCAGGTAGGTATAGACCTCACCCCAGCGATCATCAGCCGCACCAGCAGGGTCAATCGCGCCATTGTCACGCGACCGCACAGTAGCAACCTCGACAAACGCCAGACGCACCGCCTCAAACATCGAGTAGGTGATCTCACCAGCCTCAGCCTTCATTGCCTTGAACAACTGAGCAATGGACTCTTTGCTGATCTGTGCGTCTTTGCTTACATCGCACAGGATCTCAGCCGCACTCGCAATCTGCTCGCGAACCGCAGAGGACAACGCAAACAACTCTTGGTTTTCCGACATGACAAACTCCTTCAGAGGTTGATTGAACAAACCCGCAACGCGCGGGAATGTTATGAGCGCGCACAAACGCATCGCCCACAAACCAATTATACACTAGTCGACACAGCCGACCACAGAAACGCACATCAACCCGCGCCAGCCGACACCGCCACCCGTTGACCACGCCCACCCCGCGACCCCCCACCACCCCCCGACCCCCCATGTCACAGGTCAGAGTCCCAAAATCTTATCTACACAATGATCTGCACATTCCATAACCAATTTTTAAAAATCGTGGCCCCCCCCCTCAACTAATCGTCCGTCAAGACGTACCTAAACTTGTGAGAAGTACCCCCCTTGGCTTTTTTGGATCCTATCTCTACCCCCCACCCCCCTTGTGTTTTTTAGAAGTGCATGTATACTTCCGCACATTGAAACGCACCCCCTTACTCTTTTTGGAGTCCCGTTTCCTCCATGACCGTATTAATTACGCCAGACAATTCAGTTGCATTGCCTGACACAACAGGCGACGATAAGTTTGAAACCCCACGGCAGGCTGTAGAAGTCTCCGCTGCTACTGCATTGGTTATGGAAGAACTTGGCATGGCTTTCGACATGACCGAGAAAGATGAAAAGCAGGCGGCAGAACTTTTTGACCAAATGCGCAATCATCCGGTGGTCAAAGAAATACCCAACATCACACAGGCTGAAGTGGCTGCAAGACTTGGGGCGTTCGTAAAAGCCTACGACCAGCAGATAGTTGTCGATGCCGTCCAGATGCGCACAGCCGTTACCAACAAACTAATTTCCATTGCGAACTGCGGCGACCCCCGATACGAACTAAAGGCGCTGGAGCTACTCGGCAAAATCAGCGACGTTGGCCTGTTTACTGAGAAGTCCGAAATTACTATCAAGCACACCACAACCGAAGCGCTGGAGTTGGCGATTCGTGAGAAGGTCAAAAGACTCATTCATTCAAATACAATTGACGTAGAACCTTTGGTTGACGACCTAGAAGCAGAACTTGGCCTAAAAGAGGTTGAGGAAGATGCAAGCCCCGACGATTCAGGAACTTCAGACTCTTCTGACGATACTGCCCAACCTTCCTGACGCCGAGAAACGCAAGCTGGAGTCACAGCTTGATACGTACCTACGGATGTCGGAACAGGAGCGGGCACGCAAAGACTTCATGGAGTTTGTAAACCGCGTATGGCTTACGTTTATTGGGGGTCAACATCACAAACGGATGGCTCGGGCGTTTGAGCGGGTAGCCAGAGGAGAGCTAAAACGCCTAATTATCAACATGCCACCTCGGCATACGAAGTCTGAGTTTGCTTCTTACCTACTGCCAGCGTGGTTTTTAGGCAACTACCCGCACAAAAAAGTAATTCAAACATCACACACAGCCGAACTAGCCGTTGGATTTGGTAGAAAGGTGCGAAATCTTGTCGATTCTGAAGCGTATAAAGCGGTATTTCCTAATCTTGGCCTACAAGCAGACTCTAAGGCGGCTGGGCGGTGGGCGACTAACGCTGGTGGAGACTACTTTGCTATCGGTGTGGGAGGCGCTGTTACTGGAAAAGGTGCAGATCTACTGATAATTGACGACCCTCATTCAGAACAAGAGGCGGCTCTGGCAGAAATTAACCCAGATATTTACGACAAGACGTACGAGTGGTACACGTCAGGCCCAAGACAGCGACTCCAGCCGGGGGGATCAATTGTCGTAGTTATGACGAGGTGGTCAAAGCGTGATCTAACAGGCCAAGTTCTAAAAGCTGCCGCCCAAAGGGGTGGAGATGAGTGGGAAGTTATTGAGTTTCCGGCGATTTTACCGTCTGGGCGCCCGTTGTGGCCTGAGTTTTGGTCAAAATCTGAGCTTGACACCCTAAAACTGGAACTTCCCAACAGTAAATGGCAAGCACAGTACCAGCAAAACCCAGTCTCTGAGTCTTCAGCGATCGTAAAGCGGGAGTGGTGGCAGCTTTGGGAGAAAGAAGACCCGCCGTGGTGTGAATTTACCCTGATGGCGTGGGATACAGCGTTTGAAAAGAACAATCGTGCTGACTATTCAGCCTGTACCTTGTGGGGAGTGTTCTATAAAGATGATGCCACTGGAACATCTCAGGCAAATATAATCCTACTCAACGCATTTAGGGATCGAATGGAATTTCCAGAACTTAAGCAACGCGCAATTGACGAATACAGAGAGTGGGAACCGGACTCTGTGATTATTGAAAAGAAAGCTTCTGGCGCCCCCCTGATATACGAAATGCGGGCAATGGGTATACCGGTGCAAGAGTTCACCCCCAGTAAAGGGAACGACAAAATTTCTAGATTAAACGCAGTTTCAGACCTATTTGCCTCCGGCAGAGTCTGGGCACCCAACACCCAGTGGGCCGAAACGGTTATCGATGAGGTTGCATCTTTCCCCGCAGGAGAGCATGATGACTATGTTGACTCCGTTTCCCTTGCGCTGATGCGATTTCGCAAGGGTGGTTACGTGCGCACGGCGCTGGATGAAGAAGACGAGTTACCGTCGTTTAGACGCAGACAGCCTGCGTATTATTAAGGACAAAAAATGGCAATTGAGAAATCACTAAATCAAGCCCCATTAGGACTAGAGGACTTGATGGTTGCTGAGCCAGACATTGAGATTGAGATTGAAGATCCAGAAGAGGTTAAGATCCGCATGGGTGGCTTAGAGATTGAAATTGACCCAGATAAAGAAACAGACGATTTTAATGCCAACCTCGCCGAAAGCATGGAAGACGATGAGTTGGTTGGACTAGTGACCGACTTACTTGGTGATTTTGAAGAAGACATTTCATCCCGTAAAGACTGGATGCAGACTTATGTAGATGGGCTGGATCTATTGGGTTTGAGGTTAGAAGACAGAACAGAACCATGGCCCGGGGCTTGTGGTGTCTACCACCCCCTCTTGGCTGAAGCGGTTGTGAAGTTCCAAGCCGAAACAATAATGGAGACCTTCCCTGCGCAAGGTCCAGTCAAGACACAGATCATCGGTAAGGAGACTCCAGAAAAGGTGGGAGCCGCTGAGCGCGTTAAGGAAGATATGAACTACCAACTCACCGAGGTTATGGTTGAGTACAGGCCCGAGCACGAGCGGATGCTGTGGGGCCTAGCCTTAGCGGGTAATGCGTTTAAGAAAGTCTACTACGATCCTAGCCTTGAAAGGCAGGTGTCTATTTATGTCCCAGCCGAAGATGTCGTTGTCCCGTATGGGGCGAGTAATCTAGAGACCGCTGATCGTGTAACCCACGTGATGCGCAAGACCCCCAACGACTTGAGGAAGTTGCAGGTTGCTGGCTTTTACTGTGATGTTGACTTAGGCGACCCGCAGGATACCTTTGATGAGGTTGAGAAGAAGATTGCAGAGAAGATGGGGTTCAGGGCCGTCACAGATGACCGGTTCAAGATCCTTGAAATGCAGGTCAACCTAGACCTTGAAGGGCATGAAGACAAAGATAAAGATGGAAAAACAACAGGGATCG
>Ga0194133_10001856_pt1 | contig 34815 bp, 19 predicted proteins | sample TA2KigOf40mmetaG_FD_155448 | JGI IMG/M metagenome (GOLD analysis project Ga0194133, IMG submission 155448) | Freshwater microbial communities from Lake Tanganyika, Tanzania - TA2015055 Kigoma Offshore 40m | ecosystem: Environmental > Aquatic > Freshwater > Lake | place: Tanzania: Lake...
TAACTATAATTGATCAATTAACTCCAAAGTTTTATCAAAAAACTTTGACAATGTTAGATGCCAGTTATAATGGTGATTTAAGTGGTCTTACTTGGAATTATGAGGCAGGTTTAATTGCTCAAGAACTATTACATGTTAATGATATAAGTTATGTTGTTGGTGGAGGTGATTATTATCAAGAAAGCTATAATCTAATAAGACAAAAAAATGAAACAAGCAATAATTTAATACCACAATCATATGACCCAAGCTCTAATTATTATGAAATAAGTCATAATTTAATAACACAAGCATATACTGTAAATTACAATTCTATTTTTGTATATGGACTTGCTGCTATAAAAGAATTACATACAAAAGTAAGAGCACAAGAAACAATTATAAATAGTTTAATAGCAAGAATACAATCATTAGAAAATAGCTCTCAAATTTAGCTTAATACTACAATCCAATCCAATCCAATACAATCCAATCCAATACAATCCAATCCAATACAATCCAAATATTATTAATATATAAAAATACATAACATTATATTAATAATATAATCACCTTCTCTTAATTATTCGGCTTTTATTCACTTTTGTCTTAGTAAATTTATATTTACTTGTTTTTTTAAAACCTTCTTTTGGAATATATCTAAAAAAGTTCATATTATAGAGTCTGGATTTGCGCGAAAGTTCATGGTTTTTAACTTTATCGTATATTTTTACCTTTTCTTCGCGTATATCTTCTAATGTTTGTTGTTTGCCATAGCATGTTACACTAAATCGCTTTAACAACCCTCTTTGTTCTAAACGATTTTTGATTTGAACTTTAAATAAATATTCAGAAAGACATAATAGACGGTTTTCATCATAATAAGGTCTATTTGCGTAAATAAAAATTAAGTAAAAACTCAAAATAGTGTCAATAGAGGCAACTTTGATTTTGCGCCCTTGTAGACTAATAATATTATAACTATGACAAGCAACCGTTTTGTAAATAAACGCAATTGCATCATTATTAACAATTATTTCACAATGGTCGTCTACATATTCACCAATAGGCTTCTTTTTTCTAATAACAACATTTTTAAAGCCTTCATAATTAAGTTGTTCTTTTAATATTAACGCACTTGACATAGGGTTTTCGCTCAACATATCAAAATCAGGAATAGTATTAACTTGCGAGCGTTCTTTTTTGGGCATATATTGACTATAAAGTGACGCAGCATAACCACCAAAAAACACTAATCCTTGATTAATAAATGATGTTTTACAAACTTCATAAATTTTGTCTCGATCGCTATCTGAACCATCATAGTCTCTCTGAAATTGTATAGATTTACAAAGCTCTCCTTTTAATGGATAATTTTTGTTTAATAAAGTAATGCGTTTTAATATTTTTTCCCACCGTGTTACATCTCCCATTGGTCTTGACAATTCAACATACATAGCCATACGCAAATAGTTAGGAGGGCAATAATTTATAGCATTTATTTTAATAGCTTTTTTGAACAAGTTTTTAAACAATGTTTTGTCTAAATAAGTTATGTCAGCAATAGGAATAAAATTAACAAACACTTTATATGTTCCCGCATGAACTGATGATTTTGCCTCAACTTCTTCATAACCAGCTTTATAATATATATTTGTTAATTTTGTGGCATATTCCATTGCTAATGGCGTAAAAAAATCATAGTCAGGTATTTCAATATCTTTGTTATAAAATCGGTCTTGTTCTGGTAATATATTATTTACAGCCGTTCCGCCGTAACATAGTGTATTATGTGTTCTTAAAAATTCTTCTAATATTTCTATTATTTTTTTTATAGTATCAGATTGCACTAATTTTTTACCTACTTCATAAGTAGCACTATCAATAGCATTTCGTAATATTTTTAATTCTTTTTCTTCAAAAGATTTCATAATAAATTATATAATATAGTGTGTTATTATAATATTTTTTTATTTTATAGAAAACAAAAATAGAAAACAAAAAATAGAAAATAGAAAATAGAAAATGATAGTTATTATTATTGCTGTGATAATAGAGTTTGTAATGTACCAGCAACATCTTCTACTGGTCTATGACTTGTAAAAGGAATAATAGCAAAACTAGTTGGAACATTCGCAATTAAATGATTAGGTTTTAAAATCCATGAATAGTTTCCGTTATTTGTAAATTGTGCTACATAGCTTTCTAAATTCGCATCTTTGGTTTGATATTTCATAGCTATAGCATTACAACCGAAACCATATGCTGACGCAAACTCATTGTTATTTACATAATTATTTAAATTTGGCAATACAATAGTAAAACTTCTTTTTGTTTCATCTATGAATTGAGCTGTTTTTCCCGCAATTTCAGTATATCTATATGTTTTACAATAAGCACTTTTTCCCTTTAAATTAATATAAGTTTTTAATTTTGCTAATACATTATTTGTTTCTATTATATTATTTGATGGATAAAAATCACATATAATAATAACTGTTTTATATAAATCTTTCATTTGGACGTTTAATATTGAGCCGGTTGTATAATTATGTTGTTTCATTATGCGAAAAGTATTACTGTCCGTATCTGAAGTAGCTAGGTCTAAGTATTGTTCAAATAGTGCACCCATTTTTTCTAACATAGTCAAATTTGTGCTCATAACCCGAAAATTTAGAATCAAAGGATCACGACTACAATTGGTATGAATAGCATCAAACGCACGCGTTGTAACACTACTTAATACATCACCTAAGTCTAAAGAGTTATAGGTTTCTTTTATATAGTTGCTATTTGCTGTAGATGAAGCCACTATTGGTTTATTATTGTATGAATAAATTTCAAAATCTAAAAACCGACATCCATTAGTAATCGTTTTTTCTAAAGCACACAAATTTACAAAATTATTTTTATAGCCATCACCGCAACAACAATTATAAGCACTTTTAACATAATAATTTTTAAATATAGAATTAGATACATCAAATTCAGTTGTAGTTAAGTCCGTTGCGCTACTTGCTTCTACAGTATTAGCACTTGTAAAATAAGATTTTCCAATATTAGCCCTATAATATTTCTCTAATCTATCACATGTTCGTTGTTCTAATGCTAGTCTATCATATATCCAACCAAATAATATTAACAATATTAAAATGACAATACTCATTGTCATATACAAATATATTGATTGAGTACTATTATTAGGGTCACTACCAAAATAATCTTTAAAAAAGATTTTAGACATTTCATAAAAACTAGTATTTTTATCTTTATTAGTTGTGTCGCCCATATTTATATATTAAAACATTTAATTTTAACTAAAATACTTTAGTAGTTAATTAATTAACTAATTAACTAATTAACTAATTAACTAATTAACTAATTAACTAATTAACTAATTAGTTAAATATTAGTATAAAATTATTATAGTATATAAATTATTAGACTATGGCGGGTGGACTATTAAACTTAATAGCTATTGGCGACCAAAATGTTATGTTGACAGGTAATCCTACTAAAAGTTTCTTTAAATCTACATATTCAAAATATACTAATTTTGGGTTACAAAAATTTAGATTAGACCAAGTTGGACAAAAAGAATTGGAGGTTTCAAAATCTACAACTGTCAGTTTTAAAATAGAACGTTATGGTGACTTATTGATGGATACTTATTTAGTACTAAAATTACCAGCAATATGGAGCCCAGTATATTATTATAATAAATATAGTGATATTAGTGCTGTTTATAGACCATACGAATTTAAATGGATTAAGCATATTGGATGTCAAATAATGGAAGAAGTTAAAATAATGATTGATGGAATAACTATTCAAAAATTTAGTGGTACTTATTTACAAAATGTTGTTGAACGCGATTTTGATTCTCATAAAAAAGAGTTATTTGATATTATGACAGGAAATATTAGCGAACTAAATGACCCAGCTAATTTTAATAACCGAAACAATAATTATCCGAATGCATTTAATATAAATGGAACAAATACTGATGTAAGCGGGATTGAACCATCTATAAGAGAATACAATTTATATATACCAATTAACAGCTGGTTTACAATGTCCTCTTTTATGTCATTTCCCTTAATATGCTTACAATATAGTAATTTGGTTATTGATTTTAAATTGCGACCATTACAAGAGTTGTTTACTATTAAAGATGTATTATACGATATGAGTGTAAATACTTACAAAATAACTAACTATAATAATATTCCTCAAATACATCCACTTCAAACAACATTAGAATATCAATTTAATAGATTTATTAATCCGCCGCCATACAGGGATATATCTGGAGACAGTTATATTAATTTGACAAATAGAATAAATAGTAATATACATTTACTATGTACTCAATGTTTTCTTGATAATGCCGAACGAGAAATGTTTGCCAAAAATAGTCAAAATTATTTAATTAAAGAGGTGAAAGAATATAGTTTTAAAGAAGTTATTAAGACTAATAAAATTAAATTAGAATCAAACGGCTTAATTAGTAGTTGGATGTGGTATTTTCAAAGAAGTGATGTTAAGGAGCGCAATGAATGGTCTAATTATACTAACTGGCCTTATGAAAATAGTATTCCAAATGATTTGAAAAAAATCACAACACCAGACTTATCTTATGTATATTATAGTCCTCATTTTACTTATAGTGGTGATATTTCCAAAAATATATATTATACTGGGTATAGTCCGTCTATTTACGAACAAACCAATGTATGTGAAATTATGAAAAATTTTGGTATACTATGTGACGGCAAATATAGAGAACAAACATTTGATAGCAGCGTATTTAGCAGACTAGAAAAATATAATAAGTCAAACGGCTCCAATTCGAAAGTTGGTTTATATTATTATAATTTTGCTTTAACGACAGACCCTTATAAATTACAACCAAATGGTGCGTTTAATACAAATAAATTTAAAACGATTGAATTTGAATATAACAATTATGCTAATCCACCTTTTGATAGTAGCAATATTGAGTTTACAACTATTTGTGACCCAGCAACCGGCGCAATAATAGCAACATCAAAAGACCCTACAAACATTTATAAATATTATTATAATTTGTATATAATGGAAGAAAAATACAATTTATTAATTTTTCAAAATGGTTTTGGTGGGCTCTTATATAATAGCTAAATCTATGTATTATAACTTGTATATTATATAACTTATGATAGCTTATGCTAATTTAATTTTTGGAACTTTTCGTGTTCCATTATTTTTCGCTTTAAGTGCTAATTTTAGTGCTTTTGAATTTGATGAACAACCATGTTCCAATATTTTATAATCTATTGCTGCTGCTTTGCCTCCACTAATAGCACTTGCTAAACGCGCATAGCCCCAACTATGTGCGCTTTGATTTGGACGTGACCCAGAAGAATAATATGCGCCGCGACCCTTTTTAACAATTTGTAATAAGGCATTTTTAGAACAACCCGTTGCACTTACTAAGTCAGAATTTATTGCTATATTTTTTAGTTTATACAACTTTTGTGCTTTTGCTATATGAGCTGATTTTTTGGATTTATATGAGTCAACATTTTTTCGTGTTAAATAACGCTTCTTTTTATATGCATTACGTGAGGCTTTTAATTGTTTAATTTGTAGTTTTTTATCTTTTAAACTAAGACGACGAGGTAAGTATTTAATAGGTATATTTATCATTTTTTATTACTATTATACTATTATACTATTATACTATAATATTTATTATATATAAAAATATTATAATATGAATAAAAGTATGAATAAAAGTATGAAAGAAAAAATCATAAAATTTGAAAAAGGGCCACCCGGAAAAAAATACACAGCCTTTGTCCAAAATAAGACAACCAAAAAAATACGCAAAATACATTTTGGAGCATCAGATTATCAACAATATAAAGATAGAACTCCGCTTAAATATTATTCGCATAAAAATCATAATAATAGAAAACGAATGCGCAATTATTTTAATAGACATTCTGGAACCAAAAAAAGAGGTGAAGCAATTAGTTTAGAAAAGAAAAAATCGCAAGGCTATTATAATGCTAAAATATTGAGCCATGTATATTTATGGTGAAATTACTGTTCTAAAACTAGATTTATTCTAGGAAATACCAAATGTACAAGTGAGAAGTTGTCCTGAAAATGATGTAGATATTATGTATCTTAACCAATACGCATTTAACACATTATCAAAAATAGGTTGTGGTGTTCCTATATTTGGTGTAAAATCTATATTAAATATATATTTATTAGGATCAGATATAATACATATATCTAAATAACTTGAAGGGTTTCGTAAACTAATAGCAAAAGAGTTAGTTGGATTGGATACATTAGTTGCTATAACAGATACAGCTGTCCTAATATATATATAAAAATTTCCCGAACCAGAAGTTCTACTAAATAATATATTACCATACCAACCAGAATCAACATTAATAACAACACTAGCATTTTGCTGAATGCCTATACTATTAGTTACAACTAAAGTGTATGTTGTTGTAGTTGTTGGATTTACTGTGTATGCTGTGTTTGATATAATAGATTGGTTTTCTACTGTTGCACCTCCATTAATTGTTACTCTTGTAGCATTAGTAAATACCGGAATTAGTGTAGTTGAACCATTTCGACTAATATTAGCATTAGTTGTTGTAATTGAAGCAGTAGGATTTGGAATTTAATTAACAGTCAGTGTTAAATTACTATAGCCTGTATTGTAATACTTATCGGCCACTATATCCAACTTATTACTTAGTCCTGAACCATTTTTGTTTAAACTGATATCAAGTGTACTTTCAGCAATCAATCGACTCGCTACACCATATCCATAAACTGTAAATATATTGTCAGTGTTACCATTTGAAGACGCTGTCCAAGTAATACCATCAGATGAGTAAGCAATAGAGTTTGTTCCTTCTCCTACTGCGACCCACATAGTTCCATTCCACGCTACACCATATCCTACGACTGAAATTATATCATTTGTTTGGCTCAGGGCTGATGTCCAATCAATACCATTACTCGAGTAAGCAATAGTGTTTCCTCCATATCCTACAGCGACCCACCTAGTTCCATTCCACGCCACACCTTCTCCATCATATGTAAATATATTAATACTAGAACTTCCAACAGGGTTCCAATTAATACCATTAGATGAGTAAGCAATCCTATTATTTCCTGCTCCTACTGCTACCCACATATTACCGCTCCACGCTACACCTTTTCCTGTTGAAAATATATTGATACTACTAGTTCCAACAGGGTTCCAATTAATACCATTAGTCGAGTAAGCAATACTATTACTTCCTTCTCCTACTGCTACCCACATAGCTCCCTTGGCATTATACGCTATACCCCTTCCAATTGTAAATATAGTTGTACTATTTGGAACGGGGTTCCAATCAATACCATTAGTCGAGTAAACAATAGAGTTCACTCCTTGTCCTACGGCGACCCACATAGTTCCATTCCACGCTACCCCACGTCCAAAAATTGTAAAAGTATTGGTGTTAGTGTTTGAAATACCAGTCCAAGTAATACCATTATACGAGTAAGCAATAGAGTTCCTTCCTTCTCCCACAGCGACCCACATAGTTCCATTATGCGCTACACCATGCCCCTTGCTTGTAAATATATTTATACTACTATCTTGAACTGCCTTCCAAGTAATACCATAACGATCAGTCGAGTAAGCAATAGAGTTCATTCCTTTTCCTACTGCGACCCATCCTACATCATCCAACATATTTTGAGTCTTCATAAAAACACCACCTATACCCGCATTCCATGCTACACCTCTTCCAGTTGAAAATATATTGGTACTACTATCTTGAACCACATTCCAATTAATACCATTAGATGAGTAAGCAATACTATAATTTCCTTCTCCTACTGCGACCCAAAGAGTTCCATTCCATGCTATACCTTTTCCACCATATGTAAAGGTATTGGTACCGCTATCTTGAACCCCATTCCAATTAATACCATCAGACGAATAAGCAATACTATAATTTCCTTCTCCTACTGCGACCCAAAGAGTTCCATTCCATGCTATACCTTTTCCACCATATGTAAAGGTATTGGTACCGCTATATTGAACCCCATTCCAATTAATACCATCATACGAGTAAGCAATACTATAGGTTCCACTTCCTACTGCGACCCAAAGAGTTCCATTCCACGATACACCTGTTCCAACTTCAAATATAGTGGGATTACTATATGGAACTCCTTTCCAATTAACACCATTAGATGAGTAAGCAATACTATAATTTCCAAATCCTAATGCGACCCAAAGAGTTCCATTCCACGATACACCTATTCCAGCTTCAAATATAGCGGAACTACTATCTTGAACCCCATTCCAATTAATACCATTAGATGAGTAAGCAATACTATAGGTTCCTTCCCCTACTGCGACTGTTAAATTAGATGGAAATACAATGCGATTTGGACGGTCTGAATTAAATGCTATACCGATTCCATAAGTTGAAAATAGATTGTTACTAGTACTTGAAACCCCAAACCAAGTAAATCCATCATATGAGTAAGCAATTTTATTTGTTGTTCCTGCTCCTACTGCGACCCACATAGAACCGTTCCATGCTAGACCCAATCCATAAGATGTAATTATATTGGTATATGAACTCAAAACTGCCCACCAATTAATACCATCATACGAGTAAGCAATTCTATTATTTCCACTTCCTACGGCGACCCACATAGTTCCATTCCACGCTACATCCCTTGACTCCTCTGTAAAGATAGTGTTACCGTTTACAGACGGCGTCCAAGTAATACCATCATATGAGTAAGCTATTCTATTATTTCCACGTCCTACTGCGACCCACATAGTTCCATTCCACGCTATCCCAAATCCAATTGTAAATATAGTTGTACTATTTGAAGACGCTGTCCAAGTAATACCATCAGATGAGTAAGCAATAGAGTTTGTTCCTTCTCCTACTGCAACCCAAATAGTTCCATTCCACGCTGCCCGAAATCCATTAATTGCAAATATATTAACACTAGTACCTGAAAGACCAAACCAATTAATACCATCATACGAGTAAGCAATCCTATGGGTTCCTTTTCCTAGTGCTAACCAAAGAGTTCCGTTCCATGCTACACCAAATCCCTCAGTTGATAATATAGTATTACCACTTGACGACCCAGTCCAAGTAATACCATCATACGAGTAAGCAATAGAGAACGTTCCTTTTCCTGCTGCAATCCACATAGTTCCATTATATGCTACACCATGTCCATTATTTGTAAATATACTATTACCATTTGCAGACGGCGTCCAAGTAATACCATCAGATGAGTAAGCAATAGAACAGGTTCCAGTTCCTACTGCGACCCAACGATTAGGAATACTCTGACCAAATGTATATACTTGTTGAATATTGGCTACATTGTCTATTTGCGCACGAATATTACTCTTTGTAAGTGTTGTTGGAGTTGTGTATATTATTGATTTTTTTATAGAAGTTAGACCGCTTCTAGGAAAATTAAGGTTTATAGAAGGGTTGCTAGGAACGAATGCGTTATACGCTTGTCCGTTTATTGTATTAACATTTAAGTCATTAGTAAATACTTTGTTAAATTTCTTTGTTAAAGAACCTAAATTAGAACTACTATCGCCTAAAGGTATTATATTACCACTTATAGTCATATTAGTAGCACTTACATCATTTATATAAGCATTACCCCAACGTCTATTAGAAAGCCCAATGGTTCCTTTATTAGGAACTAGCGGATTTAAATTAGTGCTTACATCAATTGAACTAACGCTTACATCATTTATATAAGCATTGCCCCACGGTCTATTAGTAAGACCTAATGTTCCTTTATTAGGAACCAGTGGATTTAAATTAGTGCTTACATCAATATTTATAGCACTTACATCATTTATATATGCGTTTCCCCAGCGTTTATCAGAAAGACCTAATGTTCCTTTATTTGGAACTAATGGATTTAAATTAACACTTATGTCAATAGAACTAACACTTACATCATTTATATAAGCATTACCCCAACGTCTATTAGAAAGCCCAATGGTTCCTTTATTAGGAACTAGCGGATTTAAATTAGTGCTTACATCAATACTAGAAACACTTATATCATTTATATATGCGTTTCCCCAGCGTTTATTAACAAGACCAATCGTTCCTTTATTAGGAACTAGTGGATTTAAATTAACACTTATATCAATAGAACTAACGCTTGCATCAATTATATAAGCATTGCCCCAATAATTAGTAATACTTCCTAATTTGCGCAGGGGGTTAATAGTCTCATTAAGAAAAAAAGGAATTATATCACTAACAACTTCTAGTAAATTAATATTAGAAGTTCCACCAATACTACTGGGTGGCAAACCGTTTATTGCATTAACGCTCAAGTCATATACAAATATTGTGTTCCATCTATTTGTTCCAGAACCTAAATTAGAGGTGCCATCAATTAATGGAACAATAGTACCACTAATATTCATGTTTGAAATACTTATATCATTTATATAAGCATTACCCCACGGTCTATTAACAAGACCGATTGTTCCTTTATTAGGAACAAGCGGATTTAAATTAGTGCTTACATCAATATTTATAGCACTTACATCATTTATATATGCGTTTCCCCAGCGTTTATCAGAAAGACCAATGGTTCCTTTATTAGGTACTAATGGATTTAAATTAACACTTACATCAATAGACGCAACGCTTACATCATTTATATAAGCAGTTCTTGAAGTAATATTTTGACTTGAAGTAATATTTTGATTAGAAATAAAATTTCCGCTTATACATGTATCTCCTAAAACATGCAAACTATAAGCACTACTTGGGTCTAAACCAATACCCATTTTATTATTTACTCTGACATAGTTGTTGCGAGCTTGTAATATAATATTAGAAGAGCTATCAATAATCATAGAACCGCTTGACAAATTTTGTAAATACGTTACTGGAATTTTATATTCAATTGGCTGATTAGTAGATGAATAACTATTTAAAAGCCCCTCCATTTCAGGTATATTAATAAATTGTGATGATGCCATTTTAATATAGCAAAATATAATTTTTGATATATTAAAACATAATACACTATTATTCACTATTATCCATTATTATCTAAGTCTTAAATAATTAGAAGCATCTACATAAATCTCTCCACTGATCATTGAGCTAATATTGCTAGAATTAATAATATTATTAGGAAATGTTAACCTACTTATATCGTTTATAATAAGTCGTGGTGTTCTAATATATGATTTTTCACTTGTACTAACATTGCTTATATCAATAGCATAGCTAGGGTCTAATGTATTTATACCAATTTTATCAGTTACCAAAAGTCGCGGTGTTCTAATACATTCTTTAACATTTGTACTAGCAATATTGCTTATATCAATAGCATAGCTAGGGTTTAATGTATTTATACCAATTCTATTATTAGATGTATCTATACATATACATTGTGACATAGTCTCATTACTAATAGAACTTGTAATACCCGAAAAAGTTCCTACAAGTGTATTAATAGAATCTTCTGGCATATTATATTAATTAATAAATATAATTAGCTTTTATATATATATTTTTCTTATTACTATTATTACTATTATTACTATTATTACTATTATTACTATTATTACTATTATTACTATTATTACTATTACTAAAATGCTTTTTCAATAGTACTAATTCTATTTTCTAAAATACTTATTTTATTTATTAATTCTTGTATTTGAATATTTTGATTGTTTATTATATTTATTAAATCATGATTAGTTGCACCATTTGTATTACATGTTCCATTATTGCTTTGATTATTTAAATTTAATACATTTTTAATATTTTCAACATTAGTGTCTAATTCTTTTAATGCTGCTAAACAATATATAAAAATAGAGTTATAATTTATACTATAAGGAAGTTGTTCGTTACCTTTAGTTACGCTAAATTTAAGTTCGTCTATTTTTTCAACTTCTTGAGCTATTAGACCTGCTTCTATTATATAAGGTTGTTCTAGTGGACCACGATAATTTAATGCCATAAAATTGGCTGTTTTCTGATAAATTTGAGGATTTAATTTTCTTATTATTGTTAAAGCATTAACAATAGCTTCCTCATTTTGTTTTAATCTATCATCAGAACGAAGATTTATAAAACTAGAATTTATAGTTCCTGCTGTTATAGTGTCTCCATTTGATATGTTTCCTTTAATATTTAACGAACCATCTATCCATACATTTCCATTTATAGAAATATCGCTTCCACTTATGTTTGTAATATTTCTAACAACTAAATTGGTTGTTTTTATTGAATTTAAAGAACTATCAACTACTAAATTTCCATTAATGCTTATGTCGCTAGTCCCTATTTTTGTAATAGATTTTACAAAAAAATTAGTTTCACAAGTTAAACTATTTACAGTACAACCACTTATAGTACAATTAGGAAAAGTTCCACTAGCACAAATGATTTGTCCAAAGTTTACTAAACCAGAAAAGTTAGTTGAAGTATTAGTTATTTTTGTATTTGTTCCTGTTATACTAATAGAGTTAGTACTAATTCCAGAACTATCAATTATATTTGAACCATTGATTAATGAACCGTCAATATTTAATGTTCCACTCACATCTATTTCATATAGTGGTATTGACTTTTTTACTCCAATTCTACTATTTCTTGTATCAATACAAACAACATTATTTTCAGTTGGACTTATAACATTATCCACAATAGCACTAACACTGGTTACTATCTTATTTTGCGCCATATTTATTTATATTAATTAATATAAATAAATATAATTAATATAGTAAAAAAACTTATAACAAATATAACAAATATAACAAACTAAAATCCAAATCTTTGTTCTAATGTTTTGTTTGTTTTATTTGAATAAATAGGATGTTGCATAGGTCTATGCATTGAGCTAGCATCTTCTTTATATTTCAAATATGAAACAGCTTCATTATATACACTTGCTATACAATAATTTAGAACATGACTATTTAACTCTTCTATTTGTTTCGGTATATTTGTATCTAAATTTTTTGAATATTGCAAATACATTGATCGCATTACTAAAACAAGTTGATCTTCTGATTGTTTATCTATTAATATACGTTGATTAGATTTATCATAAACTCCTTTGCGAATACTATTTTGTATTAACTCAATATTATTTTTAGAAAAATAGCTATCTGATAACTTTGATCTTTCAAAATTACCAGCTAATACATTTTGATAATTAGTATTACTATTTATAGGAATTCTATCCATCATAGAAAATTGAGTAGCTATATTTGGTCCCATTATATTTACTTTACCATTAAATTGGTTCATGTTATTATAAATAATAATATATTTTATTTTTAATATTTTACTATTTTAATATTATTAATAATATTTGAGTAATATAATAATGTTAACAACTTTCAATAAAAGTGTGTTGTTTATTTCTACAATATTATTAATAATAGGATTAATAGTTGTAGCAAATTTTATTATGAAAAATAAAGCAAATGAAGTATATCCACCTGTTGTAAGTGATTGTCCCGATTATTGGGATGTTGATTATGATAATCAAGGAAAAAAACACTGTAAAAATAATACATACATAAATGATGGTCGTTCAACGGCAACTTGTCGCTCATATCCGCATGCTTTATTTTCAGCAAACGGCTCTTCGCCCGATGATATACTTTGCGAAAAGTCTAAATGGGCTAAAGATTGTAATATACATTGGGACGGAATTACAAATAACCCCAGTGCATGTGTAAATACTTCTATTTAAACTTATTTAAACTTATTTAAACTTATTTAAACTTATTTAAACTTATTTAAATTTAAACTTAAACTTATTTAAACTTATTTAAACTTATTTATTATATAAGTATAATAATATATGACTAGTTATGTTGTTAGTGATTTTAGCTTTAATATTGGTGGCACTAATCTAAGTCAAAGCTATGTTGAGTTGTTTAACCCTGGTATTCCGTGGGGTATTAATACAACTTACATTTACAAAGATTCTATATTAAATCCACAGTTTAGTAATAATAATATTATTAATCAACATTTAGTTATTGAAAATAAGACTAATAATGGAAACATTATTTTTAAAACACAAGAAACAGGAACAGGAAAAATTATTATAAATGATTTAAGTGTTAATTTAATTAACGGTCAGCCTTATACTGGAAGTGGAACTGGAGGCGGAAGTTTAACAATAAGTAGTGTAAATAGTAGTCATATTCAAGATGGTTCTATAATGGAAATTGATATTTGTGATGGAGCAATAACAACAAGTAAAATTGCGAATAATTCAATAACTTATGAACTATTAAATCCAGCATTATTAGCGAGATTAGCTGCTCTTGAAATGCCAAAAGTAAATTTAATTATTTATAATGAAAGAGAAAGCACAGCACTAATTCCTTATACTATTATTTTAAATGATAATGGAACTATTACTTCTTATTTTACAGCATTTCAAGAGCTAGGTATTGGTTCATCACATAGTGTTCTTCTAAATCTGCCCAATAGTTCAACAATTATAGTATTAGCAATAGATACAACAAATCTAACTGTAATTGATAAAAATATAGATAGTGGAGCAACTTTCATTGAATTTACTGGTGATAGTTTAAGTTTTACGCTGAATAGTGGTTCTAGTAATATACAAGTATATTTTGAAGTTATTACAAATCCAAGTACTCCCTAATAGGTAAAAAGGATGACTTTATTTTATTACATTTTATTACATTTTATTACATTTAATTTAATAAAATACATTTTATTATACTAGTTTTTATATTAATTAAATATAGAAACTAGTTGGTTGTTATGTCAATAACAAATAAATTAGTAGCAAATATAAAACAAACACAAGTTGATATAAATAAGTTTACAGACACAAATAATGTTATATGTATTGATACGTGTAATAATCGTATTGGTATAAATACTAAAACTCCCCGCTATTCTATTGATATATGTGGCATAAATGGTAAAATTTTTGTAAGTAATTTAGAAGTATCACAAACCGCTAGTTTTAATACTATAAGTGGGACTTCTATAAATTGTGTTGATGGTAGCTTTGTGCGCAATTTAGACACAAGTTTTATTAATTTTAAAACTATTAGCGGCTCATTAATAAGAGCAACAACTATTAGTGGATTTAATATTATTGGAATTTGTGGAAATATAATAGACTTAAGTGGCACAAATATTAAACTTAGTAAGGAGCTGAGAGCATTAACTATTAGCGCAAATACTATTGATGCTAGTTCTATTAATACAACTCATTTAAGTGCTGTTAATTATAGTGTTGATAGAGGTATTTTTAATTCTATTAGAACTAGTAGAGGTGATTTTAGTAATATTAGTGTTATAAGAAATACTAGAACTAATATTAGTGGTGGAACTATAGATTGTAGTAATTTAAATGCAAACTTTATACTAAGTAATAGTATACGATGTGAGGAAACACTTTCCGCAGGAACTGTAAGGACAGATGATTTAAGGTCTGCTTCAGGAGACCAATTTTTTACACTTTCTGATGGGCTATTCTATTTAAATACTGGATTAGGAACTCTTGGTATAGCTACTATAATAAGTAAAATTGATGAAAAATTAAAGGAAGACGTGTCTACAAATGTTCTAACAGTTAGGCAAGGTTATATTAGTGATTGTTGTATAAATAATTTAAAAGTGACAAATATTGATATTAGCGGACGTTTAACATTACCACAACAAAGTTCGGGACTTCCATATAGTCTTTCTTATGGAAGTTTAGCAATTAAAAAATTTGAAAACAGTTCAATAAATAGTTTAACGCTATATAATAGTAATTTTAAATGGTCTAATATTTTTACTTCAACACATTATGCTACACTTGATTTAAGTGGCAATTCTAATAACAATATAGTAAATTATAAAATAATATTAGGCAGCGATCCTATTTTACCTAATTATAGATATATTCCAATAAAATTTAAAACGATTAATGCTAGTCCAGCAAAAACAGAGTTATTTAATATTAGTACATCTACAAATGTAGACAAATATATAGAAATAAATAACAGCGATTTAAGTTCGGGAATTTACGAAATTAATGCTAGTGTTACGTTAAGTTATAATAATACTATAAGTGGCGATGTTGAACCGAATGATTTTACATTTGGATTATATGATAAGGCGATTTTAGATAAATCTATTCCTACTGCTACTAGTAATATTAATAGTGCTATTAGCTCTATTATTTTTGAGAGTTCTTATAACTATGTAAAAAATAAAAATCTTATATTGGCATTTGATACTAGTTATAACTATTCAAGTGTATCATTAAATTATATTGGACCTTTATTTGCCTATAACTTTTATAATAATTATAAAAGAGGATTATGTTATTTGGTAAATTCACAAAAAGATATTTCCAATTTTAATGTAGAATATTTTAGTTCAACTATTAAACTCCTAAATTATGACACATAAGAATAATTTTTTATAATTTTTATAACTTTTATAATATTTATATAATTATTTTAGTTTTAAAGTAATTATAAAATTTATTATTTATTAATGACGACGTCTTGACCGTCTTGACCGTCTTGACCGTTTTGACCGTTTTGACCTTCTTGATTTTATGGGTCTTCTTGACCTTCTTGACCTTCTTGACCTTCTTGACCTTCTTGACCGTCTATGTCTTCTTCCTCCCACTGATTGTGGGGATGAGTCTTTGTCTTGTGGTAATTCTGATGATGATGGTCCTCCTACCCCTTCTGGTAATTCTGATGATGATGGTCCTCTTACCGCTCCTGATAATTCTGATGATGATGGTCCTCCTGTCGCCGTCAGTTCAGCATTAGCCTGTTCTATCTTAGCCTGTTCTGTCTCAGCATTATCTAAAGCTTCTTGAGCAGCAGCTACCTGTCTTACTAGTTCTGGATCGTCTGGATTTTTTGCGGCTGTAAGTGCTGCGGCTGCCTCTGCTATAGTTCCACCTCTCATTCTTCTGGTTGTTCTTCTGGAACGTTTCACCATTATAATATAATATAATAAGATAAAAAAATTTATAAAATATAATAATCTCTAAATAAATAAATAATAAACGAACTTATTTTATTTTGATTGTTTTGATTTTTTTGATTGTGCTTCAACTTTATCAGTTTTATTAGGCAATTTTAAAAAGTCATTATACGCAATTTTCAATTCTTCAAGTTCTGTTACCCACATTTCTTCTAAAGTTTGTGCCTTAATAGTTTCTAACTCAGTTTTCTTTTGTTCGTGTTCTTTCATTAATTTTTCAACATTTTCCTTGCTTACCGAATCCATTGGCATTTTAATCAAATAATTAAAGTCGCCATTTTCTCCTAAATCAAATTTGAAATTTGTTAATATTGTAAAAATTTCTTCCTTAGACTTTTTCCGCAAGTCAATAGTACTATCTAAATTATATTGAATAAAACGCGCTTTTGAGGTTAATGTTTTAAGTTCTTTGTCTAGTTTTACAATAATATATGCTTTACGCTGCGCATAATAGTCATGTCTAATAGCATAATAAGCATCAATAATGTCATACACATTATTATATTTACGCAATTGCTCTTTTTCATTAAATAAATGCATGTTTGTAGTAGATTGAATACAATAAAGTTTTAAATATTTTTCAATACCTTCAATATTATAGTCGTGCTTTTCTAGCAACAATTTACTCATTAGCCCTGGATAAAATGTAATTTCAAATTCAACATTTAAATCAGTTGACATGTCCTTAAAATCTTTAATTAGTTCCTCTTTATTGCCTGTTTTAACAGTTCCTGAACCAGTGTTACTATTGAGTCGCTGTTCTAAAAATTCCTTATAGTCTTGGGTCCATGTTCCAATAGGAAGCTCAGTAATACGAATTTTATCATTATCAAGTATTTCATAGCACCCTTTAATAACATATTTAGTAGCTTGTTCATCACAAGGGTAAATTGTGCCTTTAAATCCTTGATAATATGGTTCAATTAGTAATGTCTTCATATTTGCATTCTTAAGCTTGCCTACTAAATAATCAATAATTTGAATAGGATTATAACACATAATATCTGTGCTAAATCCTGTTCCAATGCCCTTTGCGCCATTTACAAGCACCATTGGAATAATTGGAACATAATAAATTGGTTCAACACACACTCCATCATCTTCATTATATTTAAGGACATAATCATCTAATTCATGAAATAGTTTCCGAGTAATTGGATTCAAATATGTATAAATGTACCTTTCAGATGCCGCATCCCTACCCGCTCCCATTAAACGTGTTCCAAACTGACCACAGGGCATAAATAAATTAATGTTGTTTGAACCAACATAATTTTGCGCCAATCCAATAATTGCACCATTTAAGCTTGCTTCGCCGTGATGATAACATGAATGTTCAGAAACGTAACCGCTAAATTGCGCCACTTTCATTTCAGATGTTAAATTTTTCTTAAAAGCTGCATACAAAATTTTCCGCAAACTGATTTTTAGTCCATCACAAATATTTGGAATTGAGCGATCGTTATCATATTTTGAAAAGTGTATCATATCATTATTAATAAACTCTTCATATGTCACTTCTGGGTTAGAAGTATTTAAATATACATTTCGGTCATAATGTGATAGCCAATTTTTGCGATCATCTGCTCGCTTCTTATTAAATACCATATCAATTGTTTGTCTTGACGTTTCGGTACTCTTAAAATTCACAATTTTCTTCTTTAAAAAGTATTCTTTAAATTCTTTGCTAGTGCTTGTTCCCAAACCTTTGTAATATTTAATAGACCACTTAGAAGTGTCTTCTTGACCATTATCTCTCCACTTCATATATTCGCCATTATTGTAAAATTCAAGCGTTGTTTTGCCTTTTGTCGCCTTTAAAATGGGAGTATTCATATATCCAATAAAATTTGGAATTTGAATTAGCGACTTCCATTCGCTATCAATCATATTTATACCTAGACCTTTAATATGGCTTCCATCTAAATCTTGATCGGTCATAAATAATAATTTTCCATATCGCAATTTAGTGCTAACATCATTTGCTGAATATTCTTTACCGTGTTCTAAACCAAGAATTTGCTTAATTTCAGTAATTTCTTTATTTTCCGAAATTTTACTAATATTTTCACCACGAATATTAAACATTTTGCCTTTCATTGGATAAACACCAATAATATTACGGTCTTCGCGTGACAAACCAGAAATAATACCTGATTTTGCCGAATCTCCTTCACACAATATTAATATACATTCATTTGACTTAGCTGTTCCGGCATAATTTGCGTCTACAAGTTTTGGAATATTGCGAATAGTCTTACATTTTGTTCCATCTGTTTTTTTTGCCGCTTTATTTTCTTTTACTTCTGTTAAACTACAAGCCACAGACATAACGCCCATTTTTGCCAACTTTTCTATAAATTTAGGGCTTATTTCGCATGATGAACCAAAATTTGAAACAGCAGTGTTTAAATAGTCTTTTGTTTGGCTATCAAATGCTGGATTTTCAATGGTGCAATTTACAAATATCATAAGTTGTTCTTTAATTGATGCTGGTTTAACTTCAACATGCTTTTTCTCTTTGATGTAAAGAGTTAGTTTTTTTACTAATTGTCCTACAATATATTCCACGTGCTTTCCACCTTTAGAGGTATGAATTCCATTTACAAAACTGACTTGTGTAAATTCTTCATTTGGAGCTAAGCAAACAGTATATTCCCAGCGCTCATTTGCTTTTTCATAAATGCGCGGATGTTCGCTTTTACAACCAATATAAAGATTAGCATAACTTTCAAAATCTTTGACGTCTGGGTCAAGTTTAAGTGTGTTATATTTGACTTTAATAGATTTATCTGTAACCGCAGCAATATCAAAAATTCGCCGAATTAATAGTGCTTTAAAATCACTATCAAAATTGCCTTCTTTTAAACCAAGCCGTTTAAAATCAGGCTTAAAACTAACACTTGTATAAGGTTTGCCTTTACACTTAGTAATTGTTGGTTTTTCAATAATATTTAAATTATTTTTGAATTCTTGGACGTATTTTTGACCTGTTTTTGCGTCTAGTGTTTCAATTTTGCCCCACGTAGACCATATTAAAACTAATTTAAATCCAAATCCATTTTTTCCTCCAACTACTTTTTTTTCAGTTTTATCATAATTAGTAGAAGTTCTCATATGTGCGAAAATTAGTTCTGGAATCCATACACCATATTCAGAATGAATATAAACATCAATCCCATTACCATCATTAGTTAATGTAATAATACCATCATCACCAATAACGATTGATATATGTGTTACTGGATAATTTACTTCATTTGTATCCTGACTTGTAGAAGCAATTAATTGTTCCATTCTTAGCGCATGGTCACGACAATTAACAATTGCTTCATCAAATAGTTTATAAAGACCAGGAATAAAATTAATGTTTTTTTCTACAATTTTCTTATTTACTTCATCATATATATACATATTAGACGAAATTTGCTCGATTGACCCAATATATGTGTCGGGATTATCTAATACATGCTCTTTATCTGTCTTTTTTTGATATTTTTTAGTTATATCAGCATTCACACCAGCATTCACACCAGCATTTACAGCAACTTTTGTAGTCATAACTAATCAAATAGTCTTAATAGTATAAATAATATTTATTTATACTATTTATCAATTTTATTTATAATAAAATTAACTAATATTAAATTAACTAACAAATATAAAATTAACTAATATTAAATTAACTAACAAATATTAGATTAACTTACAAATATTAGTATTTACAATAATATACATTAATTTTTTTAATTCTATATACTAATACTAATATGTCTAATTGTTTTCCATTAAATAGTAGTATTAGTGAAATTAGTAATAACAAATATATTTTTAATAATGTATTTCCTAATTCAACTACTACTAATATTTCATATGGATTATATGACACTTCAAACAATATTAACTATATTATTAGAAATGTGAGTAACAAATATCCATTAACCTTTTACGATAGTTCTACTAATAGGGATAGTTCTAATATAATAACATTTGAACCCTTAAATAAAAATGACCCAATATTAATTTATGTATCAAAAGGACAAGATTATAGTTTTAATAACAACGACTATTTTAGATTTTATGACAGTTCATTTCAACTATTAAATATAAATCATTATAGAAGAGAAAATTATGACAGTTCGCTAACGGATATAGCTAGTAATTTTTACTTTATGAATAATCAGCGTTACAAATTTATTGCCTCAACTGATTTTTGTTCTAATCAACCGTTTAGAATTTATGGAGGCTCATCACTAAGTTTTTCCGAGGTTAGTTTTAATACTATAGATCAAAGCTTTATAATCACAATACCAAGTAATGCTAACAATAACGGGACACAAAGACTCTTTTACTCTGATACAGATAATGATGTATGTGGTAATCTATTTATATTAAGAGATCTTAGTTATAGTTATTATTATGGTGATATAAGTTTTTCTATTAAAAATTATAGAGATTTTAGTAAAAATTATATATCAGTAAAATCGTATGATTTTAGTTATTCAACCGTTTCTGGTTATGGAACTGTTTCTATTAGTAATAATAACTTATTTTATTATTCGGAGTCTTGTAGCTATATTACTAGGGGATTTAGCAGTCTTTCATATGAGTTATTAAATAAAATAAGCGCTGTTGATTTATCCGTTAATGCCAATAACACTTTTAAGGTAGGACTAAATAAAAATAGACATATAAGCAATTCTACTTTTAATTACGATTTAAGCTATGGACTAACAATTAAAGATTATAATATTATTGATATATCTAAAAATTATCCATTAAGATTACTTAATAATGAAATCAGTAATAACATTTATATAGATGAAACATATCAAATCAACAGATTAGGAATACAAACTATTAGCGGTTCAAAATTTTATTATGGTTCATTAAAAATAAAAGTTGTTAGTGCTTTTATATACCCATTACAAGTTCAATTTGTTTCAATTTCAAATAATAGCATTGATTTTTCTTATGTATTAACTTTTATATATGATAGTTCAAATAATCCAGCTACAATAAATCATATTGTATATGATTCTTCAAGTAATTCAAGGTCATATTATGACTTTTCAAATAGCAATTTACAAGTAAAAAATCAAAATAATGTGTTATATGATTTTAGCAGTTATGATCTAACGCATAATATATTTAAATTAAATTTGAATACAGATTATAATGAATTGGGTTATGTTTCGAGAGATAAACTAGCTAATGACTTAACTCAATTTGTTTCAGTAACCCCTTCTGTTGAACAAATTAATAATGAATTAAGTAATAATTACTTAGCTAGGCCTTTTTATATTTATTATAATGTTGTAGATTATGAAAATAATAACATTCAAAATATTAGAGCAATAAATCTTAATGGTGGTCCTATTATTGAAATAAGCAATAATTATAATAAAAATAACAATAATAACAGTACTTTTGATATTTCTATTAATACAAATAGTAATAATGCTAGTATATACAATTTTTATGATGACATTAAAGTTTATATATATGACAAAAGCAAAAATAAAATCTTCATTCCATTTGAAATAACAATTAGTGGAAGTTATTTTGATAATAACAGAATAGGAACATATAGTTCAATTAATAACCGTTATAATTTTGATAATGAGTTAACTCCAAATCAGCTCTTGTATTATTCAACATTTACAACTAATATTAACTTAGACAATAATACCAGGTTGTCTATTAATAACATAGATTTAAGCTCTATTAGTGTTTATAATATTAGTAATAGTTTGGTCGAACACATTAGTTCTACTAATGTTAATACTAACTACATTCGTTATTATAATCAATCACCACAAGGGACTAGAGAGCTTAGTTTTAATATAGTCAATATAAATTCAATAAATAAGATTGAATTTCTCAAGCTTAATAGAACATATGAATTTTTTGACTTTAGCGGTTATGTAAATAATAGTTTTGATTCTTCTTTTATAGTGTATAAATTTACTTACACAACTATAAGTAGTCCTTCAAAAACTATAGATATTTCGCTTGGTTTAAGTTCTACTAAGTTTTTTTATAGCGCTAGCGATAATTCTTCAAATTCTTTTACTGTTACTGGTAATTTTATTAAACCCCAAATTTTTAAACAAGCTGGAACAGATAGTAACTTAATAGACTTGTCCTATATTGGTAATTATGATTTGATTATTGATACGAAAAGTTTAAGCACACAAGATTATTATAAGGTAACATATGCTGACAAATTTTTTACCAATTCTATAACAAATATTTCAAAAACTTATAAAATAATAGTTCAAGATTATGAACCACCTACTTTAACATTTTATGATATTAGCGGTAGACTTTTATCAAATCTTACTTATTTTAAATTCTTTTATTCTAAAGCACGTAAATTTAACATATATAATGATATATGTTTTGCCAAATTTACCTACTTTGTTGGTGTAAGCAATGACTATATAGATAATAAGCCTGTATTATTATATAATGATAATTCTATATATGATTTTTCTAGAAGCAATTTAAGTTATAGTGTTATTATAGCGCAACCATTAATAAGTACAATCATTCATACAAGTAATGATAATGATATTAGCTTAAATAATTCTAGTGTTAGTGATGTCAGCTGTATTATAAATTATAAAGTACGTGATTTATGCTATAATTATTCAAGTGGCATTTCACTGGAATTAAACTTTGTAAATATACCATATGTTAATTTGAGAGACCAAGCTATATTAACACTTAATTATGTTAATGATTTGAGTTATAGTGATAACGGACTACAGTTTATTGATCCTAATTTCACTTATATTCCTAGTCGGTCTTATAAAAAAGATACATCTATTAATCAATTAACTGATTTTAGTTCTATTACTATTGGTTCTCCTGCTAGTGTTTATAGTATAAGTGGAACATGTGATATATGTTTTACACGTCTTGGTAATTATTATTTCAAATATAGTATTCAACAAAGTGATTCCAGTCATATATTAAGACTTCAACGTTTGATAAAAGTAGTAGATAGCACTAAACCATTTATTATTTTTCCTGATTTAAGTTTTATTATAGATGGTTCTGCTGGCTCATTACCAGCTAGATATAATAATATAGAAAATAGTCGCACAAAATTCTATAATATTGATAATAGTAATACTGAAAAGATTGATTTAAGTTTTACTGTAAATACAAACATCAACGATGTAAGTCGTGTATTATATAACTTTGATTTATGTGATAATTATTTTAGTTCAAATGTTAGTTCAAATGCTTTGTCATATACAATAAAGCTAGCAAATAAGCAGAATGCTTTTGCTTTATCAGATATTAGTAATTATTATAGTCCAAGCACTAATTTGTTGAATAAAGTAACTTATCCTGACAATTCTAGTAATGTCAATTATTTAGCACCACTAACATTTGTTTATACTTTAACAGATGGATGTGGCAATAGTTTTACATTTAATAGAAGAGTTGATATAGTAGATGAAGTTAAGCCTACTATTAGTTTTACTTTTAATAACATTTATTCAAGTACTAGTGTTGTTAGATTAAGAGATTATAGTTACGTTCAATTTGATAGCTCTAAAAAAGATTTTTCATATGTAGCTTTTGATTATACTAAATCGCCTACTTTGCCTCAACCTTATACTATGCTTTTTGATTTTTATCAAGAAATTAGCTCAATTATTCTTGGTTTTGACCTAAGTGATAATTTTGGAATTATTCAAAAAACTGCCAACAATGTACGTATAACAGTAAGCGGATCAACTCTAATACCTAATAATAGTATTAATATAGCTAATCCAACTGATAATTCTTATATTAATGCGCTTTTCAAAGTAATTGGTTCTAATTTTAGTTTAATATATGATATATGTGATAACCAAACTAACACGAATCGTTTTACAAGAAATGTTAAGATAGTTGAATATATTGGTGACCCTGGATTAAATTTTGATTTTGGTTATAAAGACTTAAGTAGTCAATCTAATATAATAATAAATATAAGTTTTGGTGATACAGGTTTAAGTATTAGAGAAGGTATAGATATAAGTGTAAATCATTATCGCCTTACAACTAGCGATATAAGTTATGATATAAGTTATATTTTTGTTAATGCTAATAATACTAATACTATAAGTACACTTATAAATTCAATAAGTGGAAGTATAAGTGGAACCAGTCTTAGACGATATGACCCATCTGCGCTAATTTATAATTTAGGACCACTAGGAATAGGATTAGGAACTAATGATTTTAGTCATAATATTAAATATTTTCCAATTAGGGCAAATAAGTCAACTACAACTATTAGTAATTATAAAATTTTAAATGTAAGAGTAAAAAATAATGGACCTATTATAAGTTTTGGTCCAAATCCTATAATAAATCATCAAAGTTATACACCGTTGTCTGATGCTTCTTTTATTTTTGGTGTCACAAGTTATAGCATATATGATGAATTTTATTATTATAACTACAGAGAAACTATAAGTTATAGCGGAACAAATTTTAAGGTTATTTTAGATAGCTCATTAAATGTTATTGACCCTAGTAGTGGAACTTATAGTATAATTTATTACTCAAAAGATAGTAATAATGTAGATATTAGTAAAATTCGCACATTAAGTGTGCAGGATAGCCAAGCGCCTGTTATTAGGAGCATATGTGGAGATAATATATATATAAATTCAAATAATGTTTGGTCGCTAGACAGATATTCAACTTATACTGAATATGGTGCTTTAGTTTATGATAGTGCTACAAAAAGGTCATATTATTTTGATAATCAAACACCAACAACCTCAACTGAATTGGTTTATGATTTTTCATATAAAATTCTTGGAGGAATTAAGTATAATATTAGATATAATCAGCTAATATCAACTTCTACTTCAATTAGTTATAGTCCTATAACTATTAGTTCAATTAACACATCAAGTACAGATATTTGTTATCAAGTAATTTATAGTATATTGGATTTATGCAACAATGAAGTAAGAACCAATCGAATGATAAAAATAATACAAAACTATCGTCCTTTATTGTATCCATATATTGAAGTAAATAGCAATTTGCCAGTTTTAACTCAATATTTATTGAGAGATTTGAGTGAACTAGACGTCTCTTCATTAATACAAATAAATAGAGCTATTCCACAAATTGGCATTAATAGCGGTATAAATGACATTAGTTATGACTTAAGTCTCTCATATGTTAATAATAATAGTGGTATTAAAATCATTACATGTGAAGCTATTAAACCTATTGTTTTTAATCGCGCTTTAAATTCAAATTATATAAAATTTAAATTAGACGCAAAATCATATGATAGGTCTAGAATTGCATATAGTGGAATTCCAGATTCTACACTTAAAACTTATGTTGACTACTCAATAAATAGCATAAGGGTTTTTAATTCACCAATAGATTATCAGCCTATTACTTTTACAGCTATTGATAGTTGTCAAAATAATGTAGAACAACAACAACAAAGCATTACTTTTTATTTAAAAATTATTGATACTAAGCCTCCTAATGTAACAAAATTAACTAATATAAATTTTAGTGATCCAAACAAGTTAGACTATCCGTTATTATCTTCAAGAGCTGTTAGTGAATTAGTTCAAGATATTAATTATTTTGATACTTATGAAAATAGTTATTTAAATAATATAAAGTATTATAAAAAAGTAAGTGATGCTTCAAAAATAGTGTTGTTAGACCCGGGAATAAACATTGATGATATTGTTGATGGAAGTGTAAATTTTGTTAATGGAGTGTTTGAGTCTAGCGCCCATACTTTTAGTATTAGTGATATAAGTCTTACTTATTTTAAAAAGCCTTCTTATATTGATGTGTCAAATGTTTTAACTGCTTCGGGCCAATACATTCAAAACTATAATATAAAGGATAAAGCAGGCAATGTTATTGACGTGTCAAGAGTTATAGTTGTTAAACCATTTGGTCCTATAATAAGATTAAACTATCAGCAAGATAGTAAAAATAATAATTATACATGCTATTTGCTTCAACGCTATGAAAAATTTATAGAAAAAGAAGGATTTGTGAGAGATTTTAGTGATATTGACATTAATTTTACAAAAGTTAATATAGATTATAGTAATTTAAATGAAAATAAGGATGGCTCATATATAGTAGTTTATAGCGCAACAAATAGTTCTAATGTTTTGGGCACAGCAAAAAGAAATGTGGAAGTATATAGTCCTATTGTGTTGGAAAAGGTGGTTTCAATTAACTTTGTAAATTTAATAAGTGGACAATCAAATTTTAATAGCAATTCAAAATTTAGTTTGGATAATGGAATATACAACTTTGATGTTTCCGCAAATTATGCTTTTAAATTAATAACACGTGATTTTGATACTAGTAAAAATCCATATGATGTAAGTAATTTAATAAGCTTAATTGGTGATGCTTCTTATAGTGTAAATAGTGAAACCTATTATTATGGAAGCAATGTTAGACTAACAATAAGCGGTAATTTTGAGAGATGTTCATTAAAGTTTTATCCAAACACTAGCAGCTCTAGGGATGCTAATTTTCAAAGTTATTTGAAAAATAATGAATATCGCTATTTTTTTATATATGATAATGCGAATTATTTTATAAATTTACAAAACTATTATAATGACTTGAGAGATTCTAGTAATACAAATGCTAGTGTAAAGTCATTTAGCGTTGATGTGAGTAATTTAAATAATTCTGTTTCCAGTTCAGGTCCATATTTTACTATAAATGGTTTAAAACAAGACTTACATTTAATATATGGAGTTTATAGATTTCAACAAACTAGTTTTAAAAATTTCTATAATCCAATCAAATTTTCTATAACACCCGACGGAACGCATAATGGTGGAATTGAGTATACAAAAACTGTTTTTTCACAAAACTTACCGGGTGTATCAAAACCATTGTTACTAAGTTATAATAGATTAAGTATATATACTCAGATTACTATTGATGCAACTACACCTACTATATTATATTATTATTCAGAAAAATTTAAAAATATGGGAGGCAAAATTGTGCTAAAAAACAATATAGTATTTCTTAAAAATGTAACCATTTTAAATAGTTATGTTATTACTAACACTAATTATGACTTGTTTAGTGCGGGCAATACTTTTTTACAAACATCTAATGAAGTAATGAGAAATAGAATAGTGTTAAACCAGCGTTTTGAGGCTAGTGCAAATAGTATAAGTGTAAATAGTACAAGCGCTATAAATATATGTTGTGTTACACAACAAAATCTACAATATAATGTATTGTATGACTTAAATAGTCATCCAAACAGGCTGATTTTTAAGAATTATAATGATCCATCAACATCTAATTATATTATACCACGAACTGGCTCAACCAATGGTTTGAATTATTTGATAAGTATATCAAATACTGATTTTACGTTTTATAATAGTTATAATAGTTATATTACATATTTTAATAGCATTTATGAATCCTCTTCTGTTATTATTAAAGCAAATGGTCTAACCAATTATGATAGAACCTTAAAAAATATATTTTATAATAGTGCGTATAATAATAGTGGCCCTATTGCTAATACAAATAGTAGTTCTATAAATGGTACAACTTCTATTAATTCTAGCAGTATTGGACTACTAAATAATGAAATTTTTAATTATATTACTTTTTTCAAAAGAAATAATGTTATACCATCAAAATTGTTGGTTAAAGATTTTAGTTATGCTATTAGTGAATTTTTATTTACCAAACAATCAGAGTTATTAAATTTGGACTCTACAAATTTTTATAATTATAGCTCATCGTCCGATTCATTTTTAGTAGCACCACGAATAAAAATAACAAATATTATTGATAATTATGTTATGTTTTCATTAGATGTAGACTATGCTAATTTACACTTTCAGACTTTTGAATTTCTAGTATATAGTTCGAGCTTTACAACTTTTCCAAATCCAACAACTACTATTAGTAATGATAGACTAATTTTTTTTAACGGCTCACTTGTTATTGCTAATAATATGCTATATTCTAATACTGATGATATAAGTGGATTTTATGATGGTTCAAGTGTTTTTAATAAAATGTATACAAGTTTAAATACTACGTTAGCTAGTAAAGAGTCAACTATGCAAAATATGGTATTTTTAAATATATTAGATGTTAGTTTAACTAGTGCTATATGTGGTATAACAAAACAAAATATATATAATAATATGTATTTAGATGAAAGCAATAACTTTATTTTTCACAAATATAATGAACAAACAATTGTAAATTATCAGGTTAATGATGGCAATTTAACATTGGCAAAAACATTGAGAGAAAATTATAATAAAGACCATTATTTATTAGATGTGTGTTCAAATAGTTTGTATAATAGTTTTAACAATGATGGACTAACATTTGAATCATTAAACAGCTTAGTAAATAATAAGAATTATAGTATAGCATTAACATATAAAATATATGATGAAATAGACGTAAGCACTAATTTTAATATGTTGGCTTCATTCTACATTTTACCAATATATCTTAATAATATTCCAACATATAGAAGAATAAATAATGTTTTTAGCACAAAGTACAACTATAACACAGGTTCATATAGTATAAACAAAGCTGGGATTATTAGTGAAATAAGTATTAACTCTATTAGTAGTACAATATATGGAAATTATAACACGTTATCTAATAGCTTACATAGCAATAGTTATATTATTAATTTAAATGACTATTTTGATGTAGATTTAGTTAGCAATTACTTTCAAGCAACTTCTTTTAGCACAAACATTATTAATCCAAATAATTTGATTTATACAATACTTGATATAAGTTATAATAATAGCAAGTTCAGTTTATATAATATTGAGTCATCTTATAATATTATTTTTGACAAACTGAAATTAACAATATTAAATAATATGCAAATAAAATTGTTTTGTCTATATTTTAAAGTAAAATATTTAGATCTTCTTCTGAATTATGTATATAATAGCACAAATAGCACAAATAGCATAAATAGCATAAATAGCATTCCTTATATTAATAGTGTTAATATTCAGTATTATTCAGAACTTTATAATATATTAAATACTTCTGTTACTAGTACTTTAAAAACTTCAGCTATAAGTATATTGTATAGTGAACTAATTAATAATACAATAAGCCTTTCAACTTTTTATAATGAATTATTAGCCAAATTTGACTTATATATTTATGATGTAATTGTTATAAATAGAATTTTCAATACTAATGTATTAAACACTAATACAATAGATCAATTAGTGCAAGACATTAATAGTCTTGTAGAAAATATTGACAATGTAATTTTAAGTGAAAATAGCAAGTTTGCACAGACTATTGAAACTAGTATTTTAACTGATTCTATTTTTACTAGTTATTCTGATATTAGTTATGTTGAACATAATTTATTAAATTTTATTGAAGTGTATAATAAAAGCCAAATAACTTTTAGAAGGTGGAATAGTAATTCAACACCAACATATCAATATGAGCTGTTTAATTCTAACTTTGTTAACCTATTTGATGTAACTAATTTAAATTCGTATGTTTTTTTGGAAAATTTTAAATACAATTTGAATTTATTAAATGCCTATTTTAATAAAATAATAAGTAAAAATGCTGGCGCTGGTCTTTTAATAACAACTCCTAATAATAGTCCAATAGAGTTAAGCTTAAATAGTGTAACCACGTTTACCCAATTTATTGATAAACTTACCTTATTTGAAAATAGCCTTTATGTATTACAAACTAATTATGTGGCATTTGAAGTTTCTTCAAATGCTATTAAGTATAGTAATAACACTTTTGAACTTAGTGGTTCACAACTATTAATTCACAGTATTCTATCAAATAGCATTAATTTTAAGATTAATATTAAATATAAGTCTTACTTTTTCAATTACATTGATATTTCCACAATAATATTAGATATTATTATACCCGATTTAACACCACCTACCTTAACATTTACAAATCATGATTTTAGTTTTAATCAAAATGACTTAATTGATAGTTCTATAAATAATGTAATAACAAACTTAATACGTGATGTAAGTTACATTGATTTACATCAAAGTTATGATTTAAGTATTAATACTATTTATTATAGTTATTATACAGACATAACAAATGCACCATCGAATAATAATATACAAAATTCTTTAGTATCAATTGAGTTGCCATTAATAGAGAATAGTGACTTTATAAGTACTTCTGCATTATACATTGATATTTCATATATTGTAAAAGATAATGCAAATAATACTAATAATATTATACGTACATTGATTATTAATAAGTCAAATGATGGGCCAAAATTTTATTATAAAGCAAATGAATCTATATATTATAAATTAAGTGATACAAATTATAATATTCCTCCAGTCACAGTAGATGAAAATATAAATATTGACACATTTAAAGCTAACCTTACAGATTTAATAAAAATAATAGACCCGCGTTTGGCATTATCCAATACTTATTTGGGACCTTATATTAGTGTAGGTGAATTTGGTGTTGCTTATAGTGGGTCAATAATAGGTATTAATGTTATAAATATTTATGATTTGTCGCGCACCAATATAATATATCCTACTTATGACGCACGTAATATACATTCTACTTATGATGTAAGTAATAATAAATTTATAGATTACTTCAATAATACAACTCAAGGCGGACAAGAATTGGCTAACATCAGTAAAATATTATTAGACGTTGGAACTTATACATTAGAGTATATAAGCAAGGCAAGTTCAGTAACAAATCGTATTAGTAGTCAATATAGAACATTAATAGTAGAAGCAGTTATTATTGAAGAGGAAGCAAAACCAATAATAACACATTGTTGTTATCCTAAAGTTGAATATAAACCAATACAAGATAATTATAAATTGGGTTCTCAAAATACTATCAAAATGAGGCGCTCAAAATTTGTTATTAATAGAAATAGGTAGCGCGACAACTATTGTAAAAAAAGGACTTAAAGAAACGCGACAACTATTATAAAAAAAGGACTTAAAGAAACGCGACAACTATTATAAAAAAAGGACTTAAAGAAACGCGACAAATATTATAAAAAAAGGACTTAAAGAAACGCGACAAATATTATAAAAAAAGGACTTAAAGAAACGCGACAAATATTATAAAAAATTGATTGTTTTAATTATTATTATTATTATTATTATTGTTATTAATACTAATAATAATATGAATTTTTCTAAAAATGAAATTAAAGTATATAATAATAGTGAATTAAAATTATATCAACAAGTTCATTTAGAATTATTGATTTGTGAGTTAACAGAAATTAGAAGTTTATTAGATTTATTTTATAGCAATGAAAGTAAAGCTAACTTAACTAGCAAACAAAAATTATATGAAAAATATGAAAAAAAATTAACAGAAAAAATTGCTAATAGCAAACGATTGTTGAAAAATACCAAAATTCGTTTAGCTAATAATATTAGTAAATGCATGAGCTAAGGCAACCTAGATTCTTGATTGTTTATATATTGTTTATATCATTGGTTCTAAGCTATCAATATTAAAAAGCGCACTAGTGTTATTTATTTTTTTCTTAGCAATTTGATATTTTTCAAATAATGGATTTTTCAACACATTTTGCGGTGTATGTTTATGAACTGTGCGCGCTATCATTTTATACAGCTTAAAATCAGGATATCTCTCTGACCCGTCATTTTTATACAATATATTTTTATTTTTATCATCAAATACCCATTCTATTATAATTTTTTTAATAGAAGACTTTACTTTTTTAATGTTGTCTAAATCTTCAATAAAATAATCAAATAAACTGCACCCTAATCTACATAAGTCAAAACTATAATTAGGGTCTATACGAGGTTTATTTTCATTAAAATATGGCTCGCAATTATATTGCGTGCTGGCATCGCCATCTTCTGAATAGCTATCACTACATATAAACTTATTTTTAAACTTGTAAATTGCTCGACCAAAGTCTATTATTTTGTATATTTTGCCAAATGTCGGGACTTTATAATGAATATTGTTATATTTATAATATAAATACTTTTTATCCGTAAACACATATACAATATTGTTAGTATGTAAATCATTGTGAGTAAAGTGAAATACTTTTTGATATGTTATTAGTGTAAATAAAATTTGTAACACAATTGACTCCCATTCATCGTCACTTATTTTTTTACTTAAAATATATGAATCTAATGTGTCTTCACAACATTCTAATACAATCATTTTTACTGGAAATTTTGAAATAGTACAATTAATGTTGTCACATAGTGAATTTGAATCTGAACTATCTGTTCCGCTACCACTTTCATAGTCACTATTTGTGTTATTGCTATTTGTTGAACTTGTTCTATTGCTAGCATTTGAAGACCCTGTATTAGATGAACGCGAAGAACACGTTAGTCCAGACTTACTTGTTTCATTAGCACTTGTTTCATTAGCACTTGTATTAATAATACTTGATTTATGAGACAGTTTTTCTATAATATTAAGATTTTCATATGTTAAACTACAGCTATTAGTAGGACTAATATTGCTATTAGTTATTGTGTCCCCATAATTTGTTAATTCATTAATGCTTGTTTCATTAGTGATTGTTTCATTAGTGATTGTTTCATTAGTGATTGTTTCATTAGTGCATGTAACATCATTTTTACAAATAGGTTGCTCATTAGAAATAATACATAAATCCAATTCTTCAATTGATAATGGAGTACTAATATTTAATAATAATGTTTTTTTATTTTTTTTTGTATTGTTGAAAAAATAATTGACTTTGTCATTTTCTTCTAAAAAGAAGAGACTATTTCGATGACTATGAAAATGATCTGATTCGGCTAAATATTCTATATCTTCCGATACATCCAATTTATATTTGTTTTTTATTCCTAAAAAACCACCATAATAATTTATTCCATTATAAAAATTATAGTCATTTAGTAGACAACTTGATAAAAAGGAAAAAAATCCATCAATATATGCTGAATTATTTGGGTCAGCAAGTTTTTTATATTGACTATTATAGTCTATATTAGTACTAGATGAATTAGATGTATTACTAAATTTGGGTAATTCTAATATATTGTAACTATTATCATATTTACCAAGCATATATTTGACTGGGTCGACTAATGGGCTGAATTTCACATAAATTTTCTTAGTATGTTTATTATTGCTATTGTCTACAACTGTTCCTACAAATTTATTATAGCTCTCTTTTTCCAAAATAGAGTCAAGTTGTAATTTATTGTTTAAATTAATGGAATTATAATTTGTACTATTTAAATTAAAATAGTGTTCATATAATGGAATATAATTTTGAGTTTTTTCTAAATCTAAAAACTCTTCTTTGTTAATTGCCTCAAAAAGCTCCTTGTTATTATTTTTTCTATAGTTTAACTCCATTTAATTTATTAATTATAATAATTTTTTTAATATATAACACAATAGTTTAATATATAACATAATAGTTTAATATATAACATAATAGTTTAATATATAACATAATAGTTTAATATAAAGTATTTAAATATAAAGTGTTTAAATAGATGTATTACGTTTAAATATAATTATATTTAATATACTTATTAAATAAGTAGTTAGCAATGACATTAGAATTGAAAAAGTTTGATATAAAATCCATTAGTTTTAGGCCAGACGAAAATAAAGGACCAGT
>Ga0194133_10001857_pt1 | contig 34812 bp, 45 predicted proteins | sample TA2KigOf40mmetaG_FD_155448 | JGI IMG/M metagenome (GOLD analysis project Ga0194133, IMG submission 155448) | Freshwater microbial communities from Lake Tanganyika, Tanzania - TA2015055 Kigoma Offshore 40m | ecosystem: Environmental > Aquatic > Freshwater > Lake | place: Tanzania: Lake...
AGAGCGGTCATGCCGGCGATGGCCAGGGTGTAGTTGCTCTCCATGGCGCTCAACCGAGGCCGATCTGGCTGAGGATGCCCTGGCCGGTGAGCAGCTCGGTGCCGAGGCCGATCACGAAACCGAGCATTGCCAGACGGCCGTTCCAGGTTTCAGCGAAGGCCACGAAACCAAAGCGGGAGGAGGAGTCAGCCATGGGGTGTTTCAGATTGTTACTGGCATCGTAACAGGTTGTAACAGGCCCAGGGGGTGTCTCGGGTTTAGTCTCAAAAGCAGCGGAAAGGCCGTGGCCTGCCCCAACCCTCCGGTTCCCGTCCATGAGCTGGGGCGCCAGCGCGACCTGGAGGCCTATGGGGTGCTCGATACCCCCGAAGACGAGCATTTCGCCCGGCTCGTGCGGCTCACAGCCCGCATGCTGGCTGCACCATCCGCCCTGATCTCCCTGGTGGATGGAGATCGGCAGTGGTTTCTGGCACGCCATGGCCTGGACGCGCAGGAAACCCCACGCCAGGTGGCCTTCTGCGCCCACGCGATCTGCCATGAAGGCCCCCTGGTGGTGACGGATGCCAGCCGCGATCCCCGCTTTCGCGACAACCCCCTGGTGACGGGGCCACCCCAGATCCGCTTTTATGCCGGCGCGGTGCTGCAGAGCCCCGCGGGCCACAACCTCGGCACCCTCTGTGTGATTGACCAGCAGCCCCGCACCCTGGAGCCCGCCCTGGTCGACACCCTGCAGGATCTGGCCCAGGTGGTGCTGCGCGAGCTGGAACTGCGGCGGCTCGCCCAGTGCTGCAGCCTCACCGGCGCCCTGCAGCGGGAGCCGTTCCTGAAACGGGCCCAGCGGGAGCTGGAACGAAGCCGCCAGACCGGCAGCGGCCTGGCGCTGTTGCTGCTGGAGGTGGAGCCCCTCGAGCTGATCACCCAGCACTGCGGCCACGCCGCTGCCGATCAGGCCCTCAGCCAGGTGGCGGCTCTCTGCCGCGCCGAACTGCGCCCAGCCGACTTGCTCGGAAGGCTGGGCGAGGGGCTGCTGGCCCTGCTGCTGGTGGAGGTGGATCAGGACGATGCCATGCAGCGCGCCGAAGTGCTGCGTGAAGGCATCCAGCATCTGCGTGGCGAGTACAGCACAGCCGGACACCACCTGCAGCTCAGTGGCGGCCTCACCCTGCTGAGCGAGGACGACACCCGCATCGACAGCCTGCTGGTGCGGGCCCAACGGGGGGCGCTCCTGGCCCAGGCCAATGGCCACAATCAGATCAGCGAGGTGCTGGGATCGGGAGGCCGGTGAGCTCACAAGGGGCCGGTGGGCTCAGAAGGGGCCGGTGGGCTCAGAAGCAGAAGGGCAGGAACTGGGTGCGGCAGGCGGCGTAGCCGTCAACCAGGGCGCCCAGGCCGATCTGGTGGGCGATGCCGGAACCGGTGATCGCCTCGGTGAGGATGCCGATCACGATGCCGAGCATGGCGGCACGGCCGTTGAAGCGCTCAGCGCGCTTGAGCTGCTCCAGGTGGATCTGCTGGGCAGCGCGATCCTGAAACCACTTCTCGTTGGCGGAGGTGTCGGTCATGGGTCAGCGGGGGTTGGGGGGAGCGAGGTCGCTGGGGCGACTGAGCACGAAGGCGACCATGGCGGTGAGGAGCACCACCAGAGCGGTCATGCCGGCGATGGCCAGGGTGTAGTTGCTCTCCATGGCGCTCAACCGAGGCCGATCTGGCTGAGGATGCCCTGGCCGGTGAGCAGCTCGGTGCCGAGGCCGATCACGAAACCGAGCATCGCCAGACGGCCGTTCCAGGTTTCAGCGAAGGCCACGAAACCAAAGCGAGAAGAGGAGTCAGCCATGGGATGTTTCAGATTGTTACTGGCATCGTAACAGCATGTAAAGGATTTAAGTGGCCATCGCCTGCTGGAGCGCCTCGAGGCGGCGGGCGTTGACGCCCAGGTCGGAGTCACCCAGCCGCGACACCGATCGCGCCTGCAGCAGCCCCCGCGCGCTGTCGGCGTAGAGCTCCACGTCATCGACGAAACCGAAGAGGGCACTGGTGGCCGTGGCATGCACGTAGGCCGGCTCGCGCACCACGAGGGTGATGCGGGGCATCGCCTCCAGGGCCGGCACCAGGGCGTTGAGCGCAGCCTGGGGATCGGCCACAGGCCAGTCGCGCCGGGCGCAGTGGGCCGGCGTGGGGCAGGGGGCCAGCGCCCCCTGATGCACCCCCAGCTCAGGCGGCACCGGCCCCACCAGGTGGAACAGGGCCAGGCTCACCAGCAGCAGGTGCTGGAGGGACCAGAGGACCGGGTTGATCCAGTGCATTGACGGGGTGGGCGGGGCTCCCCTCAGCATCCCGCCCCAGCGCCCCTCAGCCCAGGCCCCCCAGGCGGATGAGCGCCCCCACCACCACGAAGGCGATGGCCAGGGCGGTGATGGCGCGAATGTGCCAGGCCAGGCCGCTGAGGTTGGCGTCGCTGAGCCGGGGGATCAGGCGCAGGCGGGCATGCAGGGCCAGCCCGGCGGTGGCGGCCAACAGCACCAGCTTCACGCCCACCAGCATCCCGATCGGCTGGGCCGGGTTGAACAGTCCCTGGAAGCGGGGCAAGTAGATCCAGGCCATCGCCAGCCCGGTGAGCACCTGCAGGGCCAGGGCAGTGAGGCCGAGGGGCTCGAACATCTCCTCGTAGGTGCGGATCGGGGCGGCACTGCCCTCCCGCAGGGCCCTGGGCAGCACCCCCAGATCCAGCACCAGATGCCCCCCGGTCCACACCGTGGCGGCCAGGGCATGCACGATCACCAGCCAGGCAAAGGCAGGCACGTCGGGGCTGGCCTGGCTTGACGCACCACCAGGCTAGGGGCCCTGGCTGCCCAGCTCCACCTGGAGTTCATCAAGGAGGACATCGGCCTGCTCCTCGAGGCCCAGGAGGCCATCACGCGGCTGGGGCAGAACGACCAGCTCAAGCGCTCCCACATCGACAGCTACGCCGCCACCTGCGGCGAGCAGATCGGGCGCCAGAACAGGGCTTTCCTTGAGCACGGTGCCGGTGGATTCATCTGCGATCGCTTCGCGATCGACGTGATCGCCCGGCTGCTGCGCCATCCGTTCGACCGGGTCAGCGAAGAGCTGTTCTGCGAGCTCCTGGAGGCCGCGCGGGCCCAGATCGCCGGGATGGATCTGATCATCATTCCGCCGTTGAGCAGCTGGGCCTTTCAGCCCTCCCTCAACGACATGGGCCGGGCACGCAACGTGGCCGTGCTGCCCAAGACACGCATCCACAGCCTCTACACCGGGCTGAGCCTGCAGCTGGCCCCCGAACGCACCCTGCTGCTGCCGGCCCAGGACACCCGCCATGAGCACTGGATCCCCCTGGTGCTGGAAGCCCTCAGCCGCCCGATGGCGACCGGCGTCGCCAAGCCCGCTGCACCGGGATACGGTGCGGGGGCTCAACGCAACGCCCCCTGATGCTGCGCGAGCTGGTGCTGGCCATCGGCATCCCGGTGCTGCTGCTCCTGCTGGCGGTGCTGGCGCTGGAGCAGTGGCGGGACCGACTGCCGGCCTGGCTGGAGCGGCTGGCCCGGCGGCCCGGGCGGATCTGGAACACGGGGGTGGGGTTGATCATCGGCCTCTCCCTCCTGCGCTGGCTGCTCCAGCGCTGAGGGCGGACTGGCGGGCGAAGGCGGCAAAGGCATCGGCCGCCAGGGGCTTGGCGTAGAGGAATCCCTGGAGCTGGTCACAACCCATCTCGCGCAGGGTCTCGCGTTGGCGCCTGTTTTCAACGCCTTCCGCGATGGTCTGCATCCCCATGCCCTTGGCCAGGTTCACGATCGCCTGCACGATCGAGGTGTCGTACTCATTGACGCCGAGATCACGCACAAAGGAGCTGTCGATCTTGAGCTTGTGCACGCGCAGTCGCTTCAGCTAGCTCAGGGAGGAGTAACCGGTGCCGAAATCATCAATGGAGAGCTGAATGCCGGCCGTGGAAAAGCGGTCCATGGCGGCGATCGCCGCGTCCGGATCCTCGATCAACACCGATTCGGTGAGCTCCAGCTCCAGGCGGGTGGGCGCGAGGCCGGAGCGCTCCAGGTGGGCGAGCACCCGCTCGGCCAGATCCTGCTGACGAAACTGCACCGCCGACAGGTTCACCGCCAGCTGGGCGGGGGCAATGCCCTGCTGCTGCCAGCGGGCGAGCTGCTGGATCGCTTCCTGCAGCACCCACTCGCCGATGGGCAGGATCAGGCCGTTGCTCTCGGCGATCGGGATGAACTCCGCCGGGGCCACGGTGCCGAGGTGGTGATGATTCCAGCGCAGCAGCACCTCAGCGCCCACCAGCTCCCCGGTGCGGGCATCCAGCTGGCGCATCACCTGCTGCTCCAGGGCTGCGGTGGAGAAGCGCAGGCGATCGCGGCCATCGCGCTTGGCCTGGGCCATCGCGGCATGGGCCTTGCGCATCAGCGTGTCCTGGTCATTGCCATCGGCAGGGAACAGGGCAATGCCCATGCTGCTGGTGAGGGTGATGGACTGCTGCCAGCGCACGATCGGCTGGCGAACGGCCTGCTGAATGCGCTCACACAGCTGGGCCGCGTGGGTGGCATTCGCTCCAGCCAGGGCCAGCACGAATTCATCACTGCCGATCCGACCGATCAGATCGTTCTCCCGCAGGTGCTGGCGCAGGCGCCGGGCAATCTGCACCAGCACGGCATCCCCCATGTCGTAAATGATGGCGTCATTGGTGGCCTTGAACCGATCGAGCCCCACCACCAGAAAGGCCAGGGGCTGGCCGCTGCGGCGGGCGCTGCGCAGGGCCTGATCGATCAGGCTGCGAATCAACGTGCGGTTGGGCAGGTCTGTGAGGGCGTCGTAATAGGCCAGGTGCTCCAGCTGCGACTCCGCCTGCTTGCGGGCCGTGATGTCACGGCTCACGCAGTAGTACTCCTGCCCCCCGGTGATGCCGTTGGGGGCCAGGGTTGTGGTGATCTCGCTCCAGATGGTGGAGCCATCGCGAGCACATTGCTGCAGCTCATCCACCCGATAGGGCAGCGCCGCCTGCCCCCGGGGGGTGAGGGGCTGGGGCGGCTGGCGTTGCTGCTCGGCGGCAAAGGCCTGGATCGCCCCCAGCCAGGGGAGGCTCTCCCGCTGCAGGGTGGAGGCAAACGGCTGGTCCTGCAGCTCCCGGGGCTCGTAGCCGAGCAGGCCCCGCACGGCGGGGCTCACGTAGCGGATGGCAAGGGTCTGGGCATCGAGGCGCCAGATCACGTCGTGAATGGTGTCGGTGAGCTGGCGGTAGTTGCGCTCGCTGATCTCCAGCTGGTCGCGCACCTGCTGCTGCAGCTCCTCCCGCTGGAAGCGCTCGAGGGCCAGGTTCACATCCACTACGACGTCGAGCAGCAGGGCCTTGATGTCCTTGGTGAAGGCCTGCAGGCTGGGGGCGTAGAGGTTGAGGGCACCCACCACCTGGCCCTGGCAACGCAGGGGCAGGGAGGCCGAAGACCCCCAGCCGCACCGGCGACCCTGCTCGTGCCAGGTCACGGTGGCGGGATCGTGGCAGAAGTCCTGACACCAGTAGGGCTGGCCATTGCGCAGGCAGCGCCCGGTCGGCCCCTGGCCATAGGGGCTCTGGGGGTCGAGGGAGATCTGCAAGCCCTGGAGTTACACGAGCCCTTCACCCGCCATGGCCACGGGTTTCACCAGGGAGGTCTCGGCATCCACCAGGCCGACCCAGGCCATGGTGAGGTCCCCGGTGCTGACCGCCTCCTGGCACACGGCCTGCAGCAAGGCCAGCCGGCTGCCGGCCGACTCAATCGCTCGGCCGCAGCGACTGAGCACCTTGTAGAAGCGGATCTGGCGACCCAGGGCCGTTTCCGCCTGCTTGCGCGCCTGGATGTCGCGGGAGAGCACCACATAGGTGCTCGGCAGGCCCTGGCGAGGATCCTTGCGGGCAACGGAGAGCTCGAACCAGTGGTCGCCCGAGGCCAGCGGCAGGCAGATCTGCCGGCCGACACTCGCGCCATCGCGCTCCGCCTCGGCCAGGGTCTGGCGGATGGCGCGGGCGGCGGCGGGCGGCAGCACCTGATCCAGCCGCTGACCGAGCACCTCCGCGGGGGGTTGGGAGAGCCAGGGGGGCTTCAGGGCCTGGATCGTGAGCAGCGTGCCCTCGTGATCCACTTCAAAGAGCGGGTCGGGGATGGCCTGCAGCGTGGCCGTGAGCTGGCTGTTGGCCTCGCGCAGGCGCCGCTCCTGGCGGATCCGCACCTGGGTGATGCGCACGCTCACCAGGCCGATCACCGTCACCGCCAGCAGCCGCAGGGCCGACTCCCCCGGCAGCCGCTGGGCGAAGCCGAGATGCAGGCGCCGGAAACCGCCAGGGCCAGGGCCCAGAGGTTGAGCGCCGCCACCTGGCGCACGCTGGCAAAACTGGTCGCCAGCAGCACCGGCACCCAGTAGAAGCCCAGCAGGGGCAGGGATCGGGTCTGCTGGTGGTCGATGGCGTAGACCAACAGGATGACCAATCCGAGGGCGGGCACGCGCCACTGGCGGCAAGCGGAACCGAAACCGCCCGGGGTGGTGTGCTCAGCCAAGGCCGATCGCCGAGGTGATGGTGGGGGAGATCCTTCGTATTTGCACCATAGCGACGCTGAACAGGGGCCGCCCGCCCGCCCAGTCGCCGGCGCGAGGGCCTAGATCCGGGCCATGGCCTCCTCCTCCCTGCTCTCCACCCTGCTGCTGCTCCTGGTGGGCGCGGCTCTCGCCCGGCTGAGCGCCAGGCCCCTGGGGCGCTGGGCGGTGCCGGCCATCGTGGTGGAGCTGCTGGTGGGATTCGGGCTGGGAAACACCGGGTTGCCCTTCTCCAGCATCCAGGCCCTCTCCGGCATCACCGAGCTGGGGGTGCTCACGCTCTTCTTCCAGGTGGGCCTGGAGGTGCGCGGCGGCCTGCTGGGATCGCGGCCGCAGGCGGTGGTGCGCCTCGTGCTGCTCTCGGCCCTCACCCCCTTGCTGGCCTGGTGGCCCCTGCAGCAGCTGTTCCAGCTCTCGCTCGCCAGCACGCTGCTGATGGTGGCGGTGCTGAGTGCCACAGGCACCGGGGTCACCCTGCGGGCCCTCTCGGAGGCCGGCGCCCTCAACACCCCCTCGGGCCGGCTGCTGGTGGGGGTGTCGGTGCTGGATGACCTGCCGGCCATCGGCCTGCTCACCCTGGCGACCCTGGCGGGGGCGCCGCTGAACGGCGATGCCTCCTCGGGGCAGACCCCGGTGCAGGGGCTGATCACGGTGGGCGTGCTCGGCGCGGCAGCGGCCAGCTTCCCGCTCAGTCGCTGGTGGCGGGCGCGCCATGGCAGCTGGGTGCCAGGCCCCCTGGGGGTGTTGCTGCTGCTCACCGGCACCAGCTGGCTGGGGGAGGTGGCGGGGCTCACCACCCTGCTGGGGGCCCTCTGGGGCGGGGTGCTGCTCCAGCGGCTGGCGCCCTTGCCGCCCGACAGCGCCCAGGCCCAGGAGCGCCGCCGGGAGCTGGCCCTGCTCTCCGACGTGTTCCTGCCGCTGTTCTTCATCAGCGTGGGCATGCGGATCGAGGCCGCAACCCTGCTGCAGCCGGGCGCCTGGGGCATCGCCGCGGTGCTGCTTCTGCTGGCCATCCTCTGCAAGGCGATCTGCGGGATCGGGATCACCCGGCGCGATCAGGAGGCCGGGATCGATCGCTGGCTGGTGGTGTTCGGCCTGATCCCCCGGGGGTTGCCCGGCCTGGTGTTCGCCTCCACCGCCCTGGCGGGGGGCCTGATCAGCGCGGCGCAGTTCTCGGCCCTGGTGCTGATGGTGAGCGCCACCACCGTTGTGGGGTTGCTGCTGCTGGGGCAACGGCTCGCGGGGGCAGGGCGGCCCTGAGCGAACCTGCCAAGCTGGGCGCAACAGCGGGGCCCCGATGGGCGATCACGACGGCCAGAAGCTCTCAGCCCGGGAGATGGTACGGGCCCACGCCTATCCCGTGCTGGCTGCCGTGAGCACCGTGGCGCTGGTGGTGATCGCCGTGTGCCTCGTGCCGGTCGCCCGGCAGGCCCAGCACAGCAACCAGTGCCGGGTGGCCCCGGACGGCGCAGGCTGTCCCCGTTTTCCTTAAGAGAGGTGGGCACTGTGGCCAGCAAGCCCCCGTCTCCCCCAACCCTGGAACTGATCCCAGCCCATGAGCACCCCTGCCCCTGAGTGGATGCCGCCGGAGTGCCGGCTCACCTATCCGAGCTGGGTGCAGCGCAAGGCCGTCACCCTCTGCAAACGCGATCAGAAACGCGGGGGCAGCGGCAACGTGCAGGAGTACCGACTGGCCATCCATGCCGCGGTGCTGGCGAGCGAAGGGCGCGACCACTGGACCGGCGAACCACTGGCCTGGGAGCTGATCGGCACCTACGACAACAGCGACGCCGCGGCAGGCAAGGGAACGCACAAGAAGCACTACGCGATGCTGCCCACCATCGACCATCGCACCAACACCCCTGACACAGACTTCGTGATCTGCGCCTGGCGCACCAACGACGCCAAGCACGACATGACACCGGACGAACTGCTGGCCTTCTGCCAGGCGGTGATCAGCCACAGCCACACCTGGCAAGCAGCCCAATAGCTGGTTCAGGCCCACTGGGCTGGGCTGCGTGGGGCATGGCCACGCTCAGGATCGGAGCCATGCAAAGGGCTCCAGTGGAGGAGCATGCGACTCCCGGGTTTCTGATGATTCAGCCCCAGCCAGGGGAGAGCATGCTGGGCTCAGGGATGGACTGCGCCTGAAATTGCTGAACTTCATCAACGAGAACGGTTGTCGATCCCTGGCAAACCGGGTGGTTCGGCATGGCAAGGGCAAAGACACCATGGCAATGCCTTGCAGCAGTTGGCACTTGCGGTCTGCCAGGTTCACACCAAATCGAGCAGGACAACTCGTGGGCAATGGTGTTTCCGTGCAGGCAGGCAGACTTCAACCCTGGCTACTCAGCTGATCAGCAATCAGCCTGAGGCACCTCAGGCGGAGCGCATGGCGGCTCTTGGGTGCGCTCCGTCAGACGTTGCCGGAAAGCTCCGCCGGGGCCGGCAACAGAGCGATCAACAGCAGCTCGGTCCAGATCCTCGTCCACAAACCCGAGGTGGCGCCCCCATCCGCAGCTAAAGCCCCCACATGGGGACTGGGCTGAATTCGCTCCGTTCGGCCAGGGTGCATCGATCCGGCCCCAGTACCGCTCCCCTGCCCGCCATGCCGCCATGCCGCCATGGCCACCTACAAGGTCACCCTCGTCAATGCCAACGAGGGGCTCAACCAGACGATCGACTGCGCCGATGATCAATCGATCGTTGATGCGGGCGTTCCTCGATGAGGACCAGCTCGCCGCAGGATTCGTGCTCACCTGCGTCGCCATCCCCACCTCGGACTGCACCATCGAGACCCACGCCGAGGAAGCGCTCTATTGAGGCCCTCGGCTCAGTGGCATCGCGCTGCACGGTGCTGCGGCCCAGGCGTGACGTGACGCCGAAAGGCGCTCAGCTGCGCGAAGCACATGGCTGGCAATCAGGCGTGTCCTGGTAGAGGGCCGCGACCTCCTCGTCCACCTGAGCCAGGCGTTCCATCACCAGGCTCAGGTCCAGAGCGGTGAGTTCGCCGTCTGTCCCCCACTTCAGGCAGGTGCGGCCCAGACAGTTGCTGGGGCCTTCAGGGTGGGTGGAGTCCGTCATGGCGGACCTCCGGGCTGTTGTGAGTAGTACTCTCCTGCCCCAACCGACCTTGGCGATGCCCCCGGATAGGGGCAATTCCAGCGTTATCCCGCGGAACCAGACCAGGCAGGTCCGCCCTCTGAGCGGCCAACTCTGCCAAGGCTGATCAAAACGGCCCCCGAGAAACCAAGCCCATGGCAACGCTCCTGCAGATCGATTTTCCCTTTGAAGGGCCGTTCGGCGAGACGTTGGCAGAGCAACTGGCCGAGCTCGCCGCATCCATCGCCGAGGAGCCTGGCCTGATCTGGAAGATCTGGACAGAGAACGCCGAGGAATCCAAGGGCGGCGGTATCTATCTGTTTGCCGACGAGACGTCAGCCCTGGCCTATCTCCACAAGCATCAGGAACGTCTCAAGGGCTTCGGCATCCCCGAGGTCCGAGCCCAGGTCTTTGCCATCAACGCCACCCTCTCGCGCGCCAACCGCGCCCCACTGCCGGCTTGAAGCGTCAGCGACAAGGGGGAAGGCACCCGTGGCCACTGCAAGCTCTGGCAGAGGGCTAACGGACCCAGCTGCTGGAGACTTCGACCCAGGGATGAAGCCTGCCCGCGGGTGAACAGACCTATCCTCGAAAACCAAGTCGGGGCGACAGGATTCGAACCTGCGACCTAATGCTCCCAAAGCATCCGCGCTACCAAGCTGCGCTACGCCCCGAATGCTGTGACCAGCTGCGCAAGCTTAGCGGCCGGCCGGGGCGTCCCCAGCTGGTCTTGCGGGGGGCCCTGGCCTCTGCAGCCTGGCTGGGGCTGGCTGTGGGAATGGCTGTGGGAATGGCTGCGGGGGGCGTGCGGGCCGAGGCGCTGCCGTCCATCCAGGCGGTGCGCTGTGCCGACAATCCCCTGGTCACGCCCAAGCTGGGGCCAGGGATCGGGGTGAACATCAACGGCCCCTCGGTGATCCGCACGCCGGAGTGGCTGCCCGGCCGACTCGGCCGCTACTACCTGTATTTCGCCTCCCATCGCGGCCGCTCCATCCGGCTGGCCTACGCCGACAACCCCTGCGGTCCCTGGACCCTGCATGCCCCGGGCACCCTGCGCCTCTCGCAGGCCAAGGGCTTCCGCGACCACATCGCCTCCCCCGACGTGCACGTCGACGAGGAGCGCCGGGAGATCCGCCTCTACGTGCATGGCCGCCTGGCCCGGCGCGGTGGCGAGCAGCGCACGGGCCTGGCGGTCTCCAGCGACGGCCTTCACTTCCGCATGCAGGAGCCCGATCTGGGCAGCCCTTACTTCCGGGTGTTCAGCTGGGGACAACGCTGGTGGGCCCTGGCCAAGGAGGTCGGGGGGGGCGGACGCCTCTACCGCGCCGAAGGTCCCAGCGGTCCCTTCCGACCGGTGGGCACCCTGTTGCCGGAGATGCGCCACGCCGCCGTGCTCCCGTGGCGGGACGGCGTGCTGATCGTCTACAGCCGGATCGGCGATGCCCCCGAACGCCTTCTGGCGTCCTGGCTGAACCTCACCCAGCTGGAGGCCCAGACCAGCGGGCCCGGCAACCGTGCGGCAGAGGTCCGCAGCCCGATGCCGGTGCAGCCGGGCGAACCGGTGACGGTGCTGGAACCAGAGAGCGTTGCCGAGGGGGCGGATCTGCCGCTGCGCCCCTCGCGATCGGGTGCCACCCGCCGGGCCCGCCAGTTGCGGGATCCCGCCCTGCTGGTGGACGGAGACCGCCTGTTTCTCTTTTATGCCCTGGCCGGGGAATCAGGGATCGGCGGAGCAGAGCTGACCCTGGGCCCCTGACACCAGGGCCCTGGCCGCGGGCATCACCACTGGCTAGTGTTGAAACCAACACACACCGCCGTCGGGGCCATGACCGCCTCCTTCGACTCCTCGGCCCAGGGCCGTTTTGGCGACGGCCTCCCCTCGGCAGACGACGGCCTGCTCGGCCGCTCGGTGATGAAGTGGGGGGAGGACGGGGAGCTCTCCGCCCTTGACCTCCAGCAGATCCTGGCCCGGCTGAGCAGCGCCGATGCCCAGGCCGCGGGGATGATGAACTGCCCGGTCGATCTGCCCTGAGGCAGCCCTGGCCGCTGGCCCCTGGGTTTCAGTCGGTTCTCAGTCGGCCAGCAGGGCAATGCAGTCGATCTCCACCCGGCCGCCCTTGGGCAGGGCCGCCACCTGCACGCAGGCGCGGGCCGGCGCCACACCGCTGCCGAAGACCTCGGCATACAGGGCATTCACCGCCGCAAAATCCGCCAGATCGACCAGAAACACCGTGGTGCGCACCACCTGCCGGGGGGTGGCACCCGCCGCGGCCAGCACCGCCTGCAGGTTGGCCAGCACCTGCCGGGTTTCGGCTTCCACATCCCCAGCACCCACCATCGCCCCCGTGCCCGGATCCAGGGCGATCTGGCCGGAGCAGAACAGCAGATTCCCGGCCCTGACGGCCTGGTTGTAGGGGCCTACGGGTGCCGGCGCAGCGCTGGTGTTCACCGCTTCGGGGGTGGCGGCGTGCGGGGCGGGAGACGTGCTCATGCCAGGTGAGGATGGCGCCGTGAGCTTATGGCCCAACGGGCCGGCTGCCGATCGTGCCTCCCACCTCTGCCCAAGCCGTCAGCGGCCCCCTGCACCCCTCACCTGGTGCCGTGCAGGAGCCCGTGCAGCTCAGCGGGATCTGGCACCGCTACCCCCAGGCCGCCCCTGACACCTGGACCCTGCGCGATGTGAATCTCAGCCTCCAGCCTGGGGAACTGGTGGGGCTGCTCGGTCCTTCGGGCTGTGGCAAGACCACCCTGCTGCGGCTGATCGCCGGCTTTGAGCGGCCCGCCCGCGGCGTGGTGGCGATGGAGGGGCGGGAGGTGGCCAGCAGCTCGCGCTGGCTGCCCCCCGAGCGGCGGGGGGTGGGCATGGTGTTTCAGGACTACGCCCTGTTCCCCCACCTCGATGCCTGGCAGAACGCCTGCTTCGGCCTTCGTCGCGGCCAAGACAGCAGCCGGGCCGCCTGGTTGCTGGAGCTGCTCGGCCTTCAGGGCCTGGAGCGCCGCTACCCCCACGAACTCTCCGGCGGCCAGCGCCAGCGCCTCGCCCTGGCCCGGGCGCTGACGCCGGGCCCGGCGGTGGTGCTGCTGGATGAGCCCTTCTCCAACCTCGACGTGGAGGTGCGGCTGCGGCTGCGCAGCGAACTCCCCGGCGTGCTCAGCCAGTGCGGCACCTGCGGCCTGATCGTCACCCACGACCCCGAGGAGGCCCTGGCGATCTGCGATCGGGTGGCGGTGCTGCGCGACGGGGAGCTGCACCAGTGCGCCAGCCCGCGGCAGCTCGTGGAACAACCGGCCACCGCCTTTGTCGGCCGCTTCGTGCTGCAGGGCAATCTCCTGCCAGGGCGCATCCGGCCCGAGGGGGTGCAGACCCCCCTGGGCTGGCTGCAGCCGGCCTCGGCGATACCGCCCTGCAGCGATGGGATGGAGGTGCTGGTGAGCCCGCAGGCCCTGCAGTTCACGGCCGATCCCAACGGGCCGGCCTGGGTGCTGAGCCGGGAGTTTCTCGGCCGGGAGTGGCTGTATCAGGTGGGCTGCCAGCTGGAGGGCCAGCCCCTGCAACTGCGCCTGCGCCTGCCCCTGGAGGCCGACCATCCCCGGGGCCAACGCGGCCACGTGCAGCTGGTGAGCGGAGAGCGAGCCCGGGTCTTCCCCGCCGGGATCGACCTCACCGCCCTCTGACCCTCACCGGAAGCGGCCCCGGGAGGCCTCTGGTCACCAGGCGTCCTTGCTGCGGCGCAGAGCGGCCAGGGCCGCGGGGCTCGCCGCCCGCACGAACAGGTTGGTGGCCAGCTCCAGCTCCACGCTGCTGGGAATGGTGGGCGCTCCGGCGGCCCGGTCGCGGCGCACGGCGGCCAGGCGGGCGGCAATCGCCAGGTCGTGGGGCGCCTCGGCGGCAGCCCAGGCCAGGTTGGCCTCGGTGTATTCATGGGCACACCACACCCGGGTGCTGGCCGGCAAGGCCGCCAGGCGCTGCAGGGACGCCTGCATCTGCTCAGGGGTGCCCTCGAACAGGCGTCCGCAACCCCCGGCAAACAGGGTGTCGCCGCAGAAGAGGTGGCCGCTGGCGGGCAGCCAGTAGGCGATATGGGCGCTGGTGTGGCCGGGCACCTCCAGCACCGTGATCGGCTCCTCCAGGAGCACGAGCTGATCGCCGCCCCGCACGCCCCGGGTCTGCAGGGGGATGCGGGAGCGATCCGCCACCGCCGCGATCACCGCCGCCCGGGGCCAGCGGCGCAGCAGGCCCGGGGTGCCGCCGATGTGATCGCTGTGGTGGTGGGTGTGCAGGATCGCCTCCAGCTGCAACCCACGCTCCTGCAGGGCCTCGGCCACGGGGTCAGCCACGGCGGGGTCGACCACCAGGGCCCGCCCGCCGCGCTCGATCACGAACACATAGTTGTCGCGCAGCACCGGGATCAGCCAGACCGCAAGGGGCGCGGCCGGCCCCGCGGCGGCTGGGGAGGAAGGGCCCATCGTTAAAGTCCGCTCTGCGGCACAGCTCCATGATCACCGTTGCCCTGGCCAAAGGCGCGCTGCTCAAGGACACGGTGCGCCGGTTCGCCGAAGCCGGCCTCGATTTCAGTGCGGTGCTCGAGCCCGGCAACCGCCTGCTGATGGTGCCCAGCGCCTGCGGCCAGGCCCGGGCCCTGCTGGTGCGCAATGCCGATGTGCCGGTGTACGTGAGCTACGGCCAGGCCCAGCTCGGGGTGGTGGGCTACGACGTGCTGCGGGAGCACGCCCTGCCCGTGGCCCAGCTGGTGGATCTGGGTTTCGGCGGCTGCCGCATGAGCGTGGCCGTGAAGGCCAGCAGCCCCTACCGCCGGGCCGCCGACCTGCCGGCCCACTGCCGCATCGCCAGCAAGTTCACCCGCTGCGCCGAGGAGTTCTTCGACGCCCTCGACCTGCCCGTGGAGCTGATCCACCTGGCCGGCTCGGTGGAGCTGGGGCCGATCACCGGCATGAGCGAGGCGATCGTGGATCTGGTGGCCACCGGCCGCACCCTCGCGGAGAACGGCCTGATCGCCATTGAGGATCTGTTCCACTCCACGGCCCGCCTGGTGGGCCATCCCCTCTCCCTGCGCCTCGACGATGGCCGCCTGCAGGGGATCGTCGACCGGCTGGCGGCGGCGAGCCAGGTCGGTGCCTCCACGGGCGCGGCCTGATGGCACGGCTCGACCGCCAGCGCCTGGCGCGCCTGCTGCCCTACCTCGGGCAGGACCGCAACCGGCTGATTCTCTCCCTCGTGCTGCTGCTGCCGGTGGCCGGTGCCGCCGCCATCCAGCCCCTGTTGGTGGGCCAGGGCATCGCCGTGCTGCGCGGGGAGCCCACCTTCCCCTGGCTCCAGGCCCTGGAGGTGCGGGACGCCCTGCGGCTGCTGGTGTTCACCCTGCTGCTGGCGGTGCTGGTGCGCCTGGGCCTGCAGGGGCTCCAGACCTACAACGTGCAGGCCGTGGGCCAGCGGCTCACCGCCCGCATCCGCGACGACCTGTTCGCCCATGCGATGGCCCTGTCGCTGCGCTTCCACGACCGCACGCCGGTGGGCAAGCTGCTCACCCGCCTCACCAGCGACGTGGATGCCCTGGCCGAGGTGTTCGGCAGCGGGGCGGTGGGGGTGCTCGCCGACCTGGTGACCCTGCTGGTGATCGCCGGCACGATGCTCACGATCGAGTGGCGGCTCGGCCTGCTGCTGCTGGCGGCCCAGGTGCCGGTGGTGGTGGGCATGCTCTGGCTGCAGCGCCGCTACCGCCGGGCCAACTACCGGGTGCGCGAGGAACTCAGCCAGCTCAATGCCGACCTGCAGGAGAACCTGCAGGGGCTGGAGGTGGTGCAGATGTTCCGGCGCGAGGCGATCAACAGCGCCAGCTTTGCCGCCACCACCAACCAGTACCGCAAGGCGGTGACCGGCACGATCCTTTACGAGAGCGCCATCTCGGCCTTCATCGAGTGGGTCGCCCTGATCGCGGTCGCCGCCGTGCTCGCCCTCGGCGGCACCATGGTCACCGCCGGCGCCCTGGGCCTGGGCACCCTCACCACCTTCATCCTCTTCTCCCAGCGGCTGTTCGATCCCCTGCGCCAGCTGGCGGAGCGCTTCACCCAGATCCAGGGGGGACTCACGGCCGTGGAGCGGATCGGCGAGCTGCTGGAGCAACCGATCGAGATCCGGGATCTGCCCCTGGCCCAGCGCTCCCGGGCAGCCCAGGAACGCGGCGATGTGCAGCGCTCGGCCGGGGAGGTGGTGTTTGAGAACGTCTCCTTCGCCTACCGCCCCGACGAGCCGATCCTCTCGGATCTCTCCTTCCGCATCGCCGCCGGCGAGCACGTGGCCCTGGTGGGGCCCACCGGCTCGGGCAAAACCACGGTGATCCGCCTGCTCTGCCGGCTCTATGAGCCCCAGCAGGGCCGGATCCTGCTCGATGGCATCGACATCCGCGAACTGCCCCTGGCCAGCCTGCGCCGCCGGCTGGGGGTGGTGCTCCAGGACACGTTCCTGTTCAGCGGCACCGTGGCCGACAACCTGCGCCTCGATGCCGACATCGACAGCGAGGAGCTGCGGCAGCTCACCCGCGACCTGGGGCTCTCGGGCCTGGTATCGCGCCTGCCCGATGGGCTGGCCACCGAGCTGCGGGAGCGGGGCGGCAACCTCTCCTCCGGCGAGCGCCAGCTCCTGGCCGTGGCGCGGGTGGCCATCCGTGATCCCTCCGTGCTGGTGATGGATGAGGCCACCGCCTTCATGGACCCCTCCACCGAGGCCACCCTGCAACGGGACCTCGAGCGGCTGCTGCAGCGGCGCACGGCGATCGTGATCGCCCACCGGCTGGCCACCGTGGAGGCCGCCGACCGCATCCTGGTGCTGCGCCGCGGGCGCCTGATCGAGGAGGGAAACCACCAGGAGCTGCGTCGGGCCGGGGGCCTCTATGCCCAGCTGGCGGAGCTTCAGGAACGGGGCCTGGCCTCGCTCTGAGCTGGGATTCCAGCCACGCTCGGCGCTGAGCTCTCGGCTCAGCTGTCGGTGGCGGCCATCTCACTCCCAGCGGGGAGGGCCGCCAACCACGGCCGCAGCACGGCGGCCAGGTCCTCGGGCCTCTGCCGCATTGGCAGGTGACCGGCTCCCTCGAGCAGCACGAACTGGTGCTCCGGGGCATAGCCCGCCAGGTGGCGCACGTAGCGCGGGGCCATCACCGTGTCGCGGCTGCCGGCGATCCAGAGGCTGGGCACCGCCAGGCCGGCGGTGAGCTGGGGGAGCTGCTGCACCGCTTCCCGGCGCATGCTGCAGGCCAGCAGGCCGCGGGCGGCGCGGAGGTCGGCGCGCAGGGGGGCGCTGAGGCCGTCGCTGCCGGGCAGGCCCAGCAGCCAGCGGGGCCGCCAACGCACGAAGGCGGCCCCGCCCTGGCGCACCTGGCGGAAGGGGCGGGGCTGGTACACGCCGCCTCCGGCGGCGATCTGCACCATGCCCGCCAAGCGCCCTCCCAGGCCGGCAGCGGCATGGAGGGCAACACTGCCCCCCAGGGAATGGCCGATCAGCACCACCTGGCGGCCGGGCTCCAGGCGCTCGCGGCAGGCCTCCGCCACCCAGCGGCCATAACTGGCCAGGCTGGGCTGCAGGCCCCGGGGGCGGTCGCTGGCCCCAAAGCCGGGCAGATCCGGGGTCCAGAACGACCAATCGGGCTCCAGCTGCTCCACCAGCGGCTGCCAGAGCCGGCCGGAGAGCAGCCAGCCATGCAGCGCCACCAGCAGCGGTGGCTGGGGGGCCCGCGAGGGCTGGGGGGTGCCGGTAGCCGGCAGGTCGCGCACGGTGCTGCTCATCAGGCAGGATCGTGGCATTCAACCGTCTGCTCCGCGTGCCCGAGGCCGAGCTCCTCACCCTTCTCTACGGGGAGCAACACCGCTGCTGCACCGTTCCCCAGCCGGAGCTGCAGCTGGTCCTCAGCAGCGAGCGGGAGATCGACCTGATCGAGCTCGAGCAGCTCTGCGATGCGGTGGGCTGGAGCCGCCGCCCCCTTCGGCGGGTGCGCAAGGCCCTCGAGCACAGCCTGCTGCGTGTGGGCCTGTGGCGCCACGACCCGCGGGTGCCGAAGCTCGTGGGCTTTGCCCGCTGCACGGGCGATGGGGTGGTGGAGGCCACGGTCTGGGATGTGGCGGTGCATCCCCACTACCAGGGCGCCGGCCTGGGCAAGGCCCTGATGCGCTACGTGCTCGAGCGGCTCCAGGCGATGGAGGTGGAGCGGGTGAGCCTTTTCGCCGATCCCGGCGTGGTCGAGTTCTATGCCGCCCAGGGCTGGGATCTCGAACCCCTCGATCGCCGCTGCGCCTTCTGGTACGCCCCCTAGCCGTAGTAGCGCCGGGCCAGCTCCACCGCCGGCACCCCCCGGCGCCAGGCCCGCCGCAGCTGCAGATTGCCCCAGGTGGTGCGCCAGAACCCCTGGCGGCGCCAGCGTCGCCCATCCACCTCCAGGGGCAGCGCCAGGCTGCAGAGCCGCGTCCGGCGGCGCAGGCGCTCCACCAGGTCGAGATCCTCCATCAGGGGCAACGGCCGCACCCCCCCCACCGCCGCGTAGAGGTCGCGGTGGAGCAGCAGCCCCTGGTCGCCATAGGGCAGCTGACGCCAACGGCTGCGCAGACGCACCCCCAGCTCCAGCAACCGCAGCTCAGGCCTGGAGGAGGCGATCGCCAGCTCGAAATACCAGGCCAGCTCGGCGGCCCCTGGCCGGGCAAGGCTGCGGCGCACCCGCTCTGCCCAGCCCTGGGGCAACCGCACATCGGCATGGAGGAGCAGCAGCCAGGGCCCCTCGGCGGCGGCGGCCCCCCGGCCGAGCTGCGCCCCCCGGCCAGGCTCGGAGCACAGGAGCCGGGCCCCGGCCAGGCGGGCGAACCAGCCGGTGCCGTCAGCGCTGCCGCCATCCACCACCAGCACCTCCCGCACCAGGGCCGGCGCCGCCGCCAGCTGGGCCAGCAGGGCCGGCAGACGGGCGGCCTCGTTGCGGGTGGCGATCACCACGCTCAGCGGCGGCGGGGCAGCCATCAGCGCCAGGGCCGTAGATCGGCGGGCCGATCGAGGTCGCCGCGGCAGGACAGGCGCTGGGGGCTGAGCCCGAGACGGTCTGCGGCCTGGCAGGTCTGCTCCAGCACCGTCGCGCCGCCCCAGGCCACGCCACTGAACAGGAGCGGCCAGCTCTGGCGCAGGCCGATCAACCAGTAGCCCCCATCGCCGGCGGGGCCCAGCACGAGCTCCGCCCCGTTGAGGGCCGCAAAGGCCTGCTCCAGATCCGCCGGCAGCAGGCCAGGCAGATCGGTGCCGATCATGACCAGCTGGCATCCCTCGCGGCTGCAGGCACGCCGCACCTGGCGCTGCAGCCGCAGACCCAGGCCACCGCGGCCCTGGTCCACCACCCGGTCGCAGCCCAGCTGTCCCTGCCAGCGGCGGGCCGCCCGCGGCCCGAGGCCGGAAACGGCCAGCACCAGCTCAAAGCCCAGCCGCTGACGCGCCTGGGCCGCCACCGCCAGGGTGTGGTCGGTGAGCCGGCGCTGAAGGGCGGCCGCCCGCTCCCGGCCGAGGCTGGCGGCCAGGCGGCTCTTGCAGCGGCCCGGTGCCGGCCAGCGGGCCATCACCACCAGCTGGCGCCCCGCCAACGCCTCAGCCCTGGCGCGGCAGTTCGGCGGGCTTGAGGGTGAGGCTGGTCGTGGCCCGGCCGCGCCGCACCTGCAGCGCAAGGGGCTCGCCCACCCGCGCCTGGTCGACCGCCAGCTGCACGTCGGAGGGGTTCTTCACGGGCTTGCCCCCCACGGTCTCGATCAGGTCGCAGGGCTTGAGTCCCCCCTTGGCGGCCGGACTGCCGTCCATCACATCCACCACCACCACGCCGTTCACCTCCGGCAGGTCGCACTCGTCGGTGCTGGCGTTGATCTCCCGGGCCAGCTGGGGGGTGATGGCCTGGAGCCGCACACCGATGTAGGGGTGGCTGGCGTAGCCACGCTCCAGGATCTGCGCGGCGATCTGGCGGGCCACGTTGATCGGGATCGCAAAGCTCAGGCCCGCGCCGGGCGCCTGGCGGATGGCCGTGTTTACGCCGATCACCTGGCCGCGATCATTGATCAGGGGCCCGCCGCTGTTGCCGGGATTCACGGCCGCGTCGGTCTGGATGTAGGGCACCCGCTGACCCTCGCCCACGGCGTTGGTGCGCTGGATGGCGCTGATGATGCCGGCGGTCACGGTGTTGTCGAGACCGAGGGGGTTGCCGATGGCGATCGCCCACTCCCCGGGGCGCACCCGGGCGGAGTCCCCCAGCGGCGCCACGGGCAGCTTGCTGGCCACCACCTTCACCACGCCCACGTCGGTGAGGGGATCGGTGCCCAGCACCTTGCCGCTGTAGCTGCGGCCATCGGGCAGGGTCACCGTCACGTCGCTGGCACCCTCCACCACATGGGCATTGGTGAGAATCACCCCGTCGGAGCGGGTGATGAAGCCCGAGCCCTGGCCCTGCTGCTGCTGGATCGCCGGCCCACGGCCAAACAGCCCTCCCAGGGGATTGATCACCCGCTTGGTGGTGTCGATGCGCACGACCGAGGGGCCCACCTTCTCCACCGCGTCGACGATCACATTCCCGCCGCCCCCGGGGAGGGAGGGGGCCGGCACCGCATCGCTGATGCGCACCGGCTCGCCGCTGGAGCGGCCGGGAAGGGGGGGCAGCCCTGGAATACCGGCGTTGCAGCCCGTCAGCAGCGCGAGGGAGGCAAGTGCACCCGCCATGCGGGTGGCAGAACGGCCAGCGGGGGGAAGCATTGGAAAGGCGCGGGGGGGAGCGGGGTGGACCAGGTTGGAATCCGCTTCATTTAAGACCGACCGGCGGGCCACCTCTGCGTAGATTCAGCAGCCGCGAGAGAGGCTGTCGGTGCAGCAGGCCAACCAGCTGTGGCACCAGGTGCAGCAGGCGCTCCAGGCCAACCTCAGCAAACCCACCTTCGAGACCTGGATTCGGCCTGCCCGCTGCCTGGGGTTCGACGGCAGGCTGCTGCAGCTGGAGGCCCCGAACAGCTTCGCCTGCGGTTGGCTGCGCAAGAACTACCTGGGCACGATCGCCGCCGTCGCCGGTGAGATCACCGGTGAGCCGATCAGCGTGGAGGTCTCCTCCCCCGCCGGCGACGACGGGCTGCTGCCTGGTGTCGCCGCCCTGAACGGCAGCGGTGGTGCGGCAACCCCACCGCCTGGGGGGGTACCCGCCACCGCCAGCGGCGGCCCCGCCACCAGCAGCCCCCAGCCCGGCAGCAACCGCCAACCCGGCAGCGGTCTCAACCCCCGCTATGTGTTCAACCGCTTCGTGGTGGGCCCGAACAGCCGCATGGCCCATGCAGCAGCCCTGGCGGTGGCCGAGGCCCCCGGGCGGGAATTCAATCCCCTGTTCATCTGCGGCGGGGTGGGACTGGGCAAGACCCACCTGATGCAGGCGATCGGCCACTACCGGCTGGAGATCGACCCCCGGGCCCGCGTCTTCTACGTGAGCACCGAGACCTTCACCAACGACCTGATCCAGGCGATCCGCAAGGACGGGATGCAGGCCTTCCGCGACCGTTACCGCGCCGCCGATCTGATCCTGGTCGACGACATCCAGTTCATCGAGGGGAAGGAATACACCCAGGAGGAGTTCTTCCACACCTTCAATGCCCTGCACGAGGCCGGCCGCCAGATCGTGATCGCCTCGGATCGGCCCCCCAGCCAGATCCCCCGCCTGCAGGAGCGCCTGATCTCCCGCTTCTCGATGGGCCTGATCGCCGACATCCAGGCGCCGGATCTGGAAACGCGCATGGCGATCCTGCACAAGAAGGCTGAGCAGGAGCAGATGAGCCTGCCGCGGGAGCTGATCCAGTTCATCGCCGGCCGCTTCACCTCCAACATCCGCGAACTGGAAGGCGCCCTCACCCGGGCCGTGGCCTTCGTCTCGATCACGGGTCTGCCGATGACGGTGGAATCAGTGGCACCGATGCTCGATCCCGCCGGCGGTGACGTGGAGGTGAAGCCGGAGCAGGTGCTGGAGAAGGTGGCGGAGGTGTTCGGCGTGGGCGCCGAGGAAATGCGCAGTGCCAGCCGCAAACGCGCCGTGAGCCAGGCTCGCCAGGTGGGGATGTATCTGATGCGCCAGAGCACCGACCTCTCCCTGCCACGCATCGGCGAGGTGTTCGGCGGCAAGGACCACTCCACGGTGATGTACGCCGTGGAGCAGACCGAAAAGAAATTGAACAGCGACCCGGTGCTGGCGCGGCAGGTGCAGCAGGTGCGCGACCTGCTGCAGATCGACTCACGCAAGCGCCGTTAGGGCGCGATCAGTTGCAGCCCTGCACCGAAATGCGGTAACTGAAGCCCAGCGCCCCGGGATCGTTGCTCGCCCCCACCTTGAAACTGATCTGACTCGCCTGCTTGCCCGGCACCTGGGGATAGGGGCCGAACTCCCGGCCGGTGCCGATCGGCGGGCTCATCATCACGTTGAAGAGCTGGAGGTTGGTGCCATCGGAGAACTTCATGTAACCCTCCACCGGATACTGGGCCTTCGGGTCGGAAGAATTCGCCGTGAAGAAATACTTGTAACGGGCATAGGGCTTATCAACGATGAAATCAGTCCACCAGTTGGTCTGACCGATCAACTTGCCCCGCCCCACCGACTTGGAAACAATCGGCGTCGCGCCATTGCCGCCGATCGGCTGCAGGAACGTGCAGGTCTCAGCCCGCAGCGGCAGGGCGGAGGCCAGCACGCCGCCGAGGGCCGTGGCACAGGCGAGAGCCGAAACGCGGCCGACAGCCACGGCAGAACGGGTGGCCAGGGTGCAGCGGCCAGGGTTCGGTGTCATGGGGTTCATCCAAGGGGCCTAAAGGGACCCCAAACCTAGGTGAGCGGCCGGGACGGGTCCAGTCCCTCGACCTCTCCCTGAAACACACGGCTGGCGGTGATGTCCTCCGCCTCGATCGTCATCAGATCGAGCTTGGTCACCGACCGCCCCAGGCCGCTGAACAGGCGGTTGGCCTGGCGCATGCGCGCCCGATCGATGGCATTGCGGATCGAACGGGCGTTGGCGAAGAAGGGCAACTGCATGCGCCGCTGGATGTAGTCGCCGAAGGCAGCCCGCGCCTCGTCGCTGAAGCGGTAGTTCTCTGCCGCCAGGATGAGGCCGGCGATCGCCAGCAGCTCGTCGGCCGTGTAGTCGGGAAAATCGATGTGGTTGGCCACCCGCGAGGAGAGACCGGGATTTGACTGATAGAAGACGTCCATCCGATCCTTGTAGCCGGCAAAGATCACCACCAGATCGTCCCGGTTGTTCTCCATCACCTGCAGGAGGATCTCAATCGCCTCGGCGCCATAGTCGCGCTCGTTCTCAGGACGATAGAGGTAGTAAGCCTCATCGATGAACAGCACCCCGCCCATCGCCTTCTTGAGCATCTCGCGGGTCTTGGGGGCTGTATGGCCGATGTACTGACCCACCAGATCGTCGCGGGTGGCCGTCACCACATGGCCTTTGCGCACATAGCCGAGCCCATGGAGGATCTGGCTCATGCGTTCGGCCACGGTGGTCTTGCCGGTGCCGGGCCGCCCCGTGAACGACATGTGCAGGCTGGGCGGAGCGGTCTCCAGGCCCACCTGCTGGCGGGCCCGGTTCACCACCAGCAGGGCGGCGATCTCGCGGATGCGGGCCTTCACCGGCCGCAGGCCTATCAGCTCCCGATCGAGCTGATCCAGCATGGCCTGCACCCCAGCCCCCTCATAGGCCGCCCGCAAATCCACACAGCCGTCTGCGGTGGGCCTGGGGTCGGCGTCAGACATCGGCTTCAGCCATCCGAGAGCAGGGCGTCGATGGCGGCGGCAAAACCGTGGTCAGCCTCACCGACCGGGGCGGCATCCCTCTCGGGGCGCAGGGTGAGGTTCACATAGGTGCGGCCAAAGCTGATATCGGGAAAGCGCTGGTGCGCCTCGCAGAGATCGTTGAGCCGCTCGAGAAAATCACGGGTGGCGGCGTAATCGGCAAACGCGATGCGCCGCTCAAGCCACTCGGCCTTGTCCGGCTTGGGGCGGGGGGTCCAGGGCTGTTCCATGGGCGCGACGTTAATCCAGCACTGGGGGCAGAGCCTCATCGAGGCAGTCGGTACGGGCGACGCTCAGCCGGGCAGCCCACGCTTCGGCATAGGCCCGGTTGGCTGCCTGGTGGGCGGGGTCGGGGGCCTCGAGCGGGTGGGGCATGGTGCCGTTGATGGCGGCATTGGTGACACAGAACATCGACTTCTGGAAGCTCTGGCAGATCTTCACGTGCACATCCCCCTCCCCCCGGCTGCACTGCCGGTACATCTGGTGCAGCCGCTCCGGCAGATGGCGATACATGTCCTGCATCAGCAGGCTGGGGGGGATGCCGGCCCCCATGGTGGGCAGGGGATCGGCATAGAGGGCCCCATAGGTGAAGCGGGCCTGATCGGGGGAGATCTGCTGGGCCTGGGCGTTGAAGCTCACCGTGCCGAAGAAGGGCATGCCCCGCAGAAACACGGCCTCCACGTAGGGCACCGCCACATCCACAAGAAACGTGAGCCCGGCTTCCGGAGGCAACACCCAGCAGTGCTCGCCGGCCACCTCAACGCCATAGGTGATCGGCTGGGCCGCCGCCGCCACCAGCCCCTGCTGGATGAAGGCCACCACATCGGCGATCGAGCGCACCCGGCCCTGCCGCTCGGCCGTCGCCAGGTCGAGGAAGAGATCGCTCATCACGCGCCAGAACTGGCCAAGGGCATGCACCGTGGCGGCGGTGCGGATCAGTTCCGGCAGAAAGGAAGGTGCCAAGGGGTCGAGCAGGGCCAGCAGGGGATCCCGCCGGCGCTTGCGGGCAATGATCCGGCGGCAGTGATCGAGGAAAGCCGGGGAATCGAGATAGGCGTCCAGCCCACCGGTGCCATGCCAGAGCATGGCCTTCATGCAGTACTCGGCGTATTCGAAGTTGATGCGGTCGTGATTGAGGTGGCGCCAGAGCCGGGCCAGATTCAGATCCCCATCGAAATACTTGAAGACCGGAAAGGGATTGAGGAACTGCTTCTCGGCCTGATAGATGAGATTGATGCTGTAGGCATCCAACACCTCGCCATAACTGGCCAGCACATCAACCACCTCCACGAGGTGCTCGGGGGTGTCGCGCAGCAGCGTGTGGCCGCTGAGCAGGCGGCCCGTGAGCTCCTCGGCGGCGGGCATCCCCCCCGAGCGCACCAGCTCAGCGGAAATTACCGGCATCAGCCCAGGCCTCCAGGCTGAAGCACGGCGACCATCACCGGCAGGTCGGCCATGGCGGTGGTCGTGGCCTCGCTGAGATCACCCAGGGTCTGCTGGGGCAGGAGGCCCATCACCACCACGGCAGCGGCCAGGGCAATGGCGGGCAAGGTCTCCCGAGGGGCCACCGGCGGCAGAAGCACGTCCAGGCGGGCGTGGCGAAGCGGGTCCTGGGGCGGTGTGATCGCCAGGCGTCCGAAGAACGCCCGGTTCACGAGCAGGAGGAAATACACGGCGGTGAGGCCCGAGCCCACCATGCTGAGCAGGGTGGCAAGCGGATAGGCGTTGAGGCTGCCGCGGAACACCAGGAACTCGGCGATGAACCCGGCCATCCCCGGCAGGCCGGCGCTGGCCATCACCCCGAGGATCATCAGGCTGCCGGTGAGCGGCAGACCCCGCTGGGGATTGAGCAGGCCATGGAGCACGTCCAGGTCGCGGGTGCCCGTCTTGCGGTACACGATCCCCACCAGCAGGAAGAGCAGGGCCGAGATCAGGCCATGGCTCACCATCTGGAACTGGGCCCCGAGCAAGGCCACGGGGGTGGCGGCCGCAGCAGCAAGCAGCACGTAGCCCATGTGGCCCACCGAGCTGTAGGCCACCATCTTCTTCATGTCGCGCTGGGCGATCGCCGCCAGCGAACCGAAGACCACCGAAACCGCCGCCCAGATGGCCAGGGCCGGAGCAAGCCGGGCCCAGGCTTCTGGGAAGAGGCCGAGGCCGAAGCGCAGCAAGCCGTAAGTGCCCAGCTTGAGCAACACGCCGGCCAGCAGTACCGATACAGGCGTGGAGGCCTGGGTGTGGGCATCGGGGAGCCAGGTGTGGAACGGCACCAACGGCATCTTGATGCCGAAGCCCACGAGCAGGGCCCCCAGCAGCCAGAGCTGGCTGCCCATCGCCAGGCGCTCGCTGGAGACGGGCGTGAGGCTGAAATCCACGGTGCCGGTGAGCAGGGCCAGGCCCAGGAACGCGCCGAGGATCAACATCCCCGACACGGCCGTGAACAGCAGGAACTTGGTGGCGGCATAGGCCCGGTTGGCCCCACCCCAGATCGAGATGAGCAGCCAGAGAGGAATCAGCTCGAGCTCGTAGAAGAGGAAGAAGAGCAGGAGGTTGTCGGCCAGAAAGGCGCCGTTCACCGCTCCGCTGATCAGCAGAAGCAACGCGAAATACACGCGCGGACGGCGGCTGAACTCACGGGTGCACACCACCGCCACGAGGGAGAGGGCGGCGTTGATCAGCACCAGCGGCAGCGACAGGCCGTCGACGCCGAGGCGATAGTCGAGCCCGATCCCCGGAAGCCAGCCATGGCTTTCGCGCAGCTGCAGGCCACTCAGGCTGGAATCGAAGACCAGCAGCACCAGCAGGCTCACCAGCAACTGCAGCACCAGGGTGGCGATGGCGCCGCCGCGCAGCTGGTTCGGGCTGGGACTCCCCGGCCAGAGCAGCAGCCCCAGGCAGCCTAGGAAAGGAACCGCGAGCAGGAGGCTGAGCAGGGGAAGGCTGGTCATGGCAGCACCTCCAGGCCGCCGAGGGCACTGAGGGTGATCAGCAGCCCGACGATACCCACCACCATCAGCAGCAGATAGGTCTGCAGCAGACCGCTCACGCTCAACTTGAGATCTTCGGCACTGGCGAGGGAGAGGCGGCCCACACCATCGACCAGCCCATTCACCACCCGCTGATCCACCCAGTTGCTGAAGCGGGCCAGCTGGGCCACAAAGGCCACCACCGTGACCCGGTAGACCCGCTCGGTGTAGAAGTCGAAAGCCAGCAGGTCCTGGAAGGAGCGGATAGGCTGGGCGATCGAGCGCGACCAGAACTGATCGAGGGGCATCCAGGCCCCCACCGCCACCCCGAGGGCCCCACTGAGACCGACGCCGAGCCCGGCAGCCATCGGGAAAGCCGCAATCCCGGGAATCGGATCGATGCGCTGCAGGAGCAGGGGCATCAGCAGCACGATCACCGTGAGACTGACCATCGGCAGGGCCATCAGCCAGTTCACCTCCGGGCAGCGGCGGGTCTTGGGGGTGGGGGCGCCGAGGAAGAGGGAGCGGAAAACGCGGGTGAGGTTCGCGGCAGTGAGCAGGTTGGTGAGCAGAAATACCCCCGCAAAAACGGGCGAGGAATCAAAGAGGGCAGAAACCGCCTGGCCGAAGCACCAGAAGCAGCCGAGGGGCACCAGCCCCACCAGACCGGCGGCCGCCACCAGATAGGCACTGAGGGTGGCCGGCATGCGACGGCCGATCCCCCCCATTTCGGTGAGGTCCTGGCAGTTGGTGGTGGCGATCACGCTGCCCACACTCATGAACAGCAGGGCCTTGGCCAGGCCGTGACACAGCAGCAGCAGCAGGGCGATGCCGGGCTGCTGGAGGGCAATGGCCACGAACACCAACCCGAGGTAGGAGGTGGTGGAGTAGGAGAAGGCCCGCTTGAGATCCACCTGGGCCAGGGCCACCAGGGCACCGGCCACGGCACTGATGGTGCCGACCGCCAGCAGCACGTCGTTGGCAATCAGGGAGAGCTGCAGCAGGGGCATCAGCTTCATCAGCACCAGGGCCCCTGCGGTCACCACCACCGAATTGCGCAGGATCGAGGCAGGGTTGGGACCTTCCATGGCCTCATCGAGCCACAGGTGCATGGGGAACTGGGCGCACTTGCCCATGGGGCCGGCGATCAGGCCCAGGCCGAGCAGCGTGCCCGCAAGGGGCGCCAGGCTGCCATCAGCCTTCACCTGGGCCGCCCAGCTGTAGAGGTCGGTGAACTCCATCGAACCCGACCAGGCCGCCAGGGCCACCACACTCATCAACAGGAGCACGTCTCCCACCCGCTTGGTGAGGAAGGCGTCGCGCGCAGCGGTCACCACGAGGGGCTGGGCGTACCAGAACCCCACCAGGAGATAGGTGGAGAGCGTGAGCATCTCCAGCAGGAAATAACAGAGAAAGAAGTTGCTGCTGAGCACCACGCCGCTCAGGGCTCCCTCGAAGAAACCCATCAGCCCGTAGAAGCGGGCCAGCGACCACTCCTTATCGAAATAGCCCAGGCTGAACACCTGGGCCAGCAGGCTCATGAACGTGACCAGTTCCAGCGCCGCCAGGCTGTTCAGGGAGAGATCGAGGCCAATGCGCAGCGTGAGATCCGCGACCGAAAACCAGGGCAGGCTGATGTGGTGAGGGCCGGTGAGCCACACATCGCGCAGAGCCAGACTGCCGTGGACCACGGCGACCAGGGTCACCAGCAGATTGAGATAGGCCGCTGGCCGCTGACCGTTGCGGGGAAACCAGCCGCAGGCCCAGGGAAGCGCCAGGGCCATGCCGCTGAACCCATAGAGCGGGATCAGCCAGGCCAGCTGGAGCGACAGGGGCAGAGAGGCGGGCAAGAGCTGGGGAAGAAGGCGGGCTGGGAGGACAGGGGCCGACTGTCAGGTCGACGGACCAGGGGCTGCGAGGTCAGATCCAGCGGCCATGGGCAGCACGGAGAGGATCAACCGGGGCAGGGGTGGGGACTTTAGGGCGCCTCAACGGCGGCAACGCGATCAGAAGGAGGCCCGTTCATCGTCGCGGGACCGCTCGAGACGGCCCAGCTCCTTCAGCCAGCCGGCAAGCTCCTCCCCATGGTGCTGTTCCTCCTGCAGCAACTGGTTGAACAGAGTTTCTTGAACACAGTCTCCCACCAGCCTGCAGAAACGGCTGGCCTCGGCATAGAGGTTCACGAGGTCGTCCTCCAGGTCGAGATCACGGCGCAGCAGACCCGCCAGGTCGGGTGCCTGAGCCACGGGGCGCAACTGCGAAGCGGCAGGGGCCACGCCCACAGCCAGCATCCGCTGCACGATCTGCTCGGCGTGGCGCATCTCCTCCACCGTTTCCCGGCGGAAGCGGGCGGCCGCCTCCGAGTCTCCCCAGGTCTCCGCAAGGGAAGCCTGGGTCATGTACTGCTGGACGGCGGTGAGCTCAAGGCTGAGGGCGCGCCCCAGATAGCCGAGGACGCGCGGATGAACGGCGTCCATGGCGCTCACAGGCGACGGGTGACGCCGGTGTTGGCGAGGGCCGGTTCCACCTCGGTGTGGGGACGGGCAATGATGTGGGCCGCCACCAGGCCATCGCCCACGCGCTCGCAGGCGTCGGCCCCGGCGCGCACGGCAGCGTTCACGGCGCCGGTCTCACCGCGCACCATCACGGTCACGTAGCCCCCGCCGACGAATTCGCGGGCCACCAGGGTGACCTCAGCCGCCTTGGTCATGGCGTCAGCCGCTTCAATCGCGGGCACCAGGCCCCGGGTCTCGATCATGCCCAGGGCGATGCCGGGCAGGGAAGCCGGGCTGGCGGCAGCGGAGCGGCCCGCAGGCACCGGGCGATTGGTACCCGCACCACCGCTGCGGGAAGCGCCACTGGAGCGGCTGGCCGCGGAACGGCTGGTGCTGGCAGAACGGCCGGAGGTGGAGGAACGGCTGGTGGCCGTGCTGCTGCGGCGGGTGGTGGTCACGGCTGAGGAACGGCGGGTGGTGGAGGAACGGCTGGTGCTGGCGGGCAGGGCCTTCGCGGCCGGGGTCGGGGTGGCGGCGGCCTTCACGGGAGTGGCCGGGGTGGCCGCAGGCTTGCTGACCGCCGCTGCCACCGGAGCGGCAGCAGCAGGGGTGGGGGTGGCTGCCGCCGCAGTGGGGGGGGCTGCCGGCGCCGCAGGAGCAGGGCTGGTGCCGGAGGGGGTGCTGGAGCTGGCCATGGGCGGGGCGGGAGGAGGAGGGGCGGAGGGGTCAGGAACGACGGAGCGTCAGGTGCCGGGCATCACCCATCCGGCTCCCAGAAATCAATGATTCCACCGATGGTGAGATCGGTGATCACGGAGGGGTTTGGGCAGGCCAGTCGGGCCGCGGAACCGCTGGCGGTGAACACCCAGTTGCCGGGCGAGGCCCCCACGGGATCAACGGCGACGCTGAACTTGCCCTTGGAGGTGCGGAGCACCCGCAGGTTGGCGTGATCGAGACCGGCCACGCGCTGGGTGCAAACCATGGAGCCCACCACCTGCATGATCTCCATCAGCCACCGCCTCCGGTGATCCGCGCCGCCTCGGCCTTGGCGGCCTCCGGATCCCAGTAGTCAATGATCCCGACGATCGTGAGATCACTGGGATACGACTTGCTGCCGGCCGCTTCACGGGCTGCGGAGCTGCTCACGCAGATCACCCAGTCGCCTGGCACGGCACCCACCGCATCCACGGCCACCTTCTGGGTGCTGCCATCCAGCACCACCTGCAGGTGCTTGTGCTGGAAATCGGGGATGCGGTTGGTGGAAACCAGGGGTTTCACGACCTTGCAGATCAGCATGTCAATGAGCTCCTTGGCTGGCGAAGGTGATCGTGGAGGCAACGGTCTCGGCCGGAACGTGGCCGTCCTGATCCCGCACGGTGATCAACACATGCAGCAGACCCTGCTGGGCGAGATCGGCATAGCGGCTCTGGATGGCAGCCAGCACCCGCTGACCGTGACGCAGCGCCCGCTCCCGGGCTCCGGGGACCGTGCCGGGGTAGTCGAACCGGAGCACGACAGGCACGGGCAGGCCGCGGGAGACATTCAGCCCTTTGAAGATCTTCACCCCGACATCGAGATCGGGGGCCCCTTCCTCAACCGTGTCCAGATGGGCGAAGTAGGTGAGGTTGCGCAGGTGGATCTCCTTGAAGCCGATCCCCACACCGATGAAGCGCTCGGCATGGCCCTCGTCGCCGTAGAAGCCACCGTGCTGCTGACGCACCAGATCGATCTGGGAAATGTTGTGCTCCAACAGGCGGCTCACCAGGGCCACCATGCCCGGATCGGGCGTGGCCGCGGCGGACTGCTGCACCAGGTGGGTGATCCGCTCACGCGCCTGGTCGGCGGAGAGGGTGCAGGTGGCTGCATAGACGTCCTGGGCATCCAGCCACTGGTCGAGGCGCGTGCTGCCATCCATGCCGGGCATGTGCACCCGGATGGCATCGGTGTCGGTATCGATGCCCATCAACAGCAGGTCGACCGAGGCACCACAACAGAAGCTGTTCTCAACGGCCTGCTGGAAGTCGTTCAGCCTGGTCAGCCCGCAGCTGGCCGCCAGGGCGTCGTCACTGCCATGGGCGGCACAGCCCTCATGGGCCGGATCCCGCGAGCTGAAGTGATACAGCACCACCTTGAGGTAGCGGGTATCCGCGTGGCTCGGGTTGGGAACACCCTCGCGATAACGGCGATGCTCGGTGCGCACCCAGCGGTTCACCGTGTTTTCCACGTCGAACAGGGCACCGGCGTGGGGACGACGACGCACGGAGCTGAAGGGCAGCCGCAGCGCGAAGGCGATCGCATGGGCGAGGCGGCCGTCGGCACACGGGGTGATGTCGAGGAGATGGAAACCGCAGGAGAGCAGAAAGGCGTTGAACGCCTCGGCTGCAGGGGAACCCGGGCGACCGGCGAGGGGGTCGTCGTTGAAGAATTCGGCGCTGGTCTGCTCGTAGGCCTCGAACACGCACCAGGCAAACAGGGTGCGCATGTCGAGCTGGTTCACCCACGCGGTTTCCAGCACGGGGACGGGTAACACGTAACCCAGTTCCCGCTGGGCCATCGCCTGGGCCTGCTCCACGAAATCGTCGTCATGCTGGAGCGCGGAGATGCGCTTGAGCACCGGCACGATCCGCTCAAAGCGTGCCTTCACGCTGCTGTCGTAGGCCTGCAGCGCGGTGTTGGCAGCCTGGTCGGTCAGGGGATGCAGGGAACCTGAATCCAGGGAAACCCGGCGGGATGGGGCCCCAGGGGAAAGGGGAGTGTTGGCGGGGGCACTCCGGCGCAGGCGGCCCTGGGGGCGCGGGCCGGTGGGGCTGACGGCACGGGCCTGCTGCTGCAGCGTCCTGGCCCGGGTGCCGCGCAGCGGCACGGCGGGCGTGTCGGCCAGCGACTGGGGAGCCTCGGCGCCAGCAGGGCCGGCGGCAGGGGAGGAGGAGCCGGCTCCTGGGCGTCGGCGGGGAGCCGACGGACCCAGGGGCCGTTCAGCGGCGAAGGCCGGACGACGGGGCATGGCTTCAGCCGCGGGCGCCGCCGGAGACGGTGATCAGGGAGCCGGCCATGGTGTTGCCGCTGGAGCCGGTGACGCGGCTCACAGGCTCAGGCAGATCCTCGTTGCGCTTGGACTGGAAACCAGGCATGGCCGTCATCGGCCCGGGGCGGGAGGGGTTGCGGCGGCGGGCAGAAGCCCCTTCGGTGCCAGTGACCCGCTCCCCACGGTCCCAGTCGTCGCCGGTGATCTTCAGACCCGCCGAGATCCCTTCACCGGTGACGCGGGAGACCGGACGGGCATCCTCGTCCGCGCTGACAGGAGCGGCGGGGGTGAGCGGACCACGGGACAGCTGGGCCCCACGCCGATCGAAGCGGAACTGCTCGGTGCCAGTGACCTTACCCCCGGCCATGTCGAACGGTCCAGTGATCCGGCTGCCCTGTTCATAGCTGGTGCCGGTGACCGCGCTGCGCTGCTCGCGGGACACCTGGGCAGCGCGGGCGGGAGACTGCACGCTGAACTGCTGCCAGGGCTTGGCCCCCTCCGTGAGGGGTTGGGGGAAGTCGGGCTCGCCGGCGGCGGCAGCGCCACAGGCCTGAATCTGCTGATCGGCCCCCACATAGGGGGTGCCGGTCACGTCTTCACAAGCACCACGCTCAGCACCCGTCATCACCCCGCCAATTCCGGGCTGGATGCCGCTCATCCGGTTGGAACCCCGCACCGGGGTGCGCTCCCGGATGGTGCGCACCTGGGGGGTGGTGCAGTAATCGGAGGCCTGCTCCAGACCGGCGTAGGGCGTGCCGGTGACCACCTTGCAGGTACCGGGTTCATCACCCGTGACCTTGGTGCTGCGACCCGTGCGGGTGCCGCTCACCACCTGGGCGCGGTTGGTGACGCTGAACCCGACCTTGGCAGGCTCGGGAGCGGGCTTGGCACCGCAAAAGCGCTCGTACTGCTGGGTGCCGATGTATTCGTCACCGGTGATGATCCGGCAGCTGCCCGGCTCATCGCCGGTCACCTGGTCGCTGCGACCCACATGGGTGCCGGTGATGCCGGTGCCACGGAGCGTCTGGAGGCTGGCCACCTTGGTGGGAGTCCGCCCGGGAGCCGGGGGCTCAGCACCCAGGTACTGGTCACCGGTGAGCTGCAGACCGGAGCCCGGTTCATCGCCGGTGACCCGCTCGGAGCGGCCCACCATCACGCCGGAAACCGCCTGGCCGCCGAGGGTGTGGCTGCGACCCACCTTGCGGGGGGTGCTGGGCACGGCACCGCAGTAGGAGGCGGCCTGGTTGGCGGAGATGTATTCGGTGCCGGTCACCAGCTTGCAGGTGCCGGGCTCATCGCCGGTCACCTTCTCGGAGCGCCCCACTTCGTTGCCGGTGACGCGGTTGCCGTGGCTGGTGGCCGTGACGCGCACCTTGTCGGGTTGGCGGGTGGGCGCCTCGCTCTGGCAGAACGTCTGAAACACCTCCGAACCGAGGTATTCGGTGCCAGTGATCGGACGGCAGGTGGCCGCTTCGTTACCGGTGGTCTTGGGGGAGCGATTGGCCTGGGTGCCGGTGACGACCTGGCCGCCACTGGTCTCGCTCACGCCCACTTTCCAATGGGCATCGGCGGCAGCCGCCTGGCGGGCGCCGTGGCGGTTGGGGCCGCTGGGGCGGGTGGCACCACCGCGTGCCTGACCGGCACTGCCCATCTTGCTCTTGAGCTCGCGCACCTTCTGGGCGAGCTCACGGGTGCTCAGATCGGGATTGCCCTGGCGTGCCACGGAGGCGGCGGCGCTGGTGCTGGGCATGGCGGCCGACTTGCCGCGCTTGGCGAGGGCCTCGCGGCGGGCCAGCACCAGGGCACGACTCGCGTTGTGCTGGGGGTTGACCTTGCGCTGCACGCGGCGCTCAGCGCCATTGCCCTGGGACCCACGGGCGCTGCTCAGGCTGAGGGAAGCGGCGGGACGGGAGGACGATGCCGGGGCCTCGGCCTGCTTCTTCTTGCAGTCGCAGCCATGCTCCTGAGCCGGAGCAGCCGTGCTGGTCTTGCGGGCGTGCTGCTCGCGGGCCGCGTCACTGCGGTTGCGATCCCGGGAGGTGTTGGCCCGCTTGCCACCGCGGCTCAGGGCCTCGCGCCGGGCCAGCACCAGCTCCCGGCTGGGGTTGCTGACGCGCTGGCCAGCAGTGCTGCGGCGCGGGGTCGGGGTGGAGCCCAGGCTCAGGGACGCCCGGCTGGATGCTGCCGGGGCGGGAGCGGCTGGGGCCACCGGCTCGGCGGCGGCGGTGTTGGTGCGGGTGGGGCGGGCATCGGCAGCACTGCGTACGCGGCTGGCACCAGAGGTGAAGCGCCCGGCAGCTTTCTTACCGCCATTGGTGAGGGCCTTGCGACGCTCAAGCGCTGCTTCCCGACTGGATGTGCTGGCCATGTCCGCCCGTCGAATGAAATCTTGTTGGTGGAAATGGGTCCTGGCTGAAGCCAGGACCCGGAGTGATCAGGTTCCTCCTGATCCGCTGTGGAGACGAAGGGCTCAGCGGCCCTCGAACACCACGAAGCAGGCACCCTGGCTCTGGGTGTAAGCGTCGTAGCCCACCAGGCGCACGTGATGGTCGGGGTAGGCCCGGTGACAGGCCTCGAGCTCATTGACGATCACGCTCAGATCCTTCTCACCGAAGAAGGGCAGCTTCCAGTACGACCAATAGGTGGCCATGGAGCGGCTGGGGTGCACATGCTCAACGAGCGGGCTCCAACCCTGGGCAATGATGTAGGCGATCTGGTCGTAGATCTCGTCCTGGGTCATCGGCGGGAGGAAGCCGAAGGTCTCCAGGGTGGCGACTGTTTGGTAGTCACCCACG
>Ga0194133_10001858_pt1 | contig 34808 bp, 37 predicted proteins | sample TA2KigOf40mmetaG_FD_155448 | JGI IMG/M metagenome (GOLD analysis project Ga0194133, IMG submission 155448) | Freshwater microbial communities from Lake Tanganyika, Tanzania - TA2015055 Kigoma Offshore 40m | ecosystem: Environmental > Aquatic > Freshwater > Lake | place: Tanzania: Lake...
TAGTGGGGGGGTGGGGGGGGGTAAGCATTCCCAACCTTGCAACCTGATGCTGCCGCTTGACCGACCACATCACTGACCCGGCGCTGGAGCGACATCCAGCCTTGCGCAAGCACTCGTCGGGTTGGTATGTTTAATGGTATGCCGAAACAAAAAAGCGCCCAGAGGGCGCATGAATACTAGCTGTCTGGCGGAGACTGTGAGATTCGAACTCACGGAAGGGTCACCCCTTCGGCAGTTTTCAAGACTGCTGGTTTAAACCGCTCACCCAAGTCTCCGGGTCGTTTCGCAGCCGTAGTTTAGCTCCCCTGTGACCGACTGGCGCGCTGCGTCTTGCAAGCCGATGTGAATTACGGCGTACAAGGGCGTGCCCCACAGCGCACGAAAGAAGGGGCACAGGCACGCCCAGCCGGCGTCGTAGCCATCGAGGATGCTGTATTCGCCCAGGCGTCGCAGCCTGGGCAGGCCGGTGGTGAAGTCACTGATCTTGCGGGCGCCCCATAAAAACTGTGCCTGGGTACGCGAGACCGATGGGTGCAGTGAGGCCTGACCCACTGCCATGCAGCTCAGGCTGTCAAAGATCAGCTCGGAGCCAACTGGGGCATGGTGCGAAAACTCGTGCATCACACTAAGCACCTGATCCGGCTGTAGGTACATCAGCACACCCTCGAGCATGACCAGCACCGGCGGTGCCTTCGGACCTTCAGGCAAGCCCAGTTCCTGCCACCAGCGCGGCTGCCGCAGGTCGACCGACGCATGGCGATGGTGTTGTCCCTGGCCGGGCAGCAGGCGGTCGCGCAGAGCGATGACTGGGGGCAGATCGGCATCGAGCCATTGATTGCGTCCCCGGTCGAGCCACTGGAAGTACGACGACAGCCCACAGCCGAGGTTAACCGCCCAACCCCTCGGATGGTGGTTGAAGAAATCCTGAGCCAGCTCTCGCAGGATATAGGTGCGCGCCAAGACCCCGTACACGCTGAGCCTGTCGTTCAGATAGTCCTGCGGGTCCACCTTGAGTCCGGTGAATGCGGCGCGTGCGTGGCAGTCGCTGATCGCCATATTGGGGAAAAGGCGATCGCCCAGCGCGCGCGCCACCAAAGGAATGATCAGGGTGGACTGCACCGGCTCGAGCGCCTCTGCAGGGTATTGCGCGAACTCTTGTTCCATGCCCGATCTTCGGGCCAGCCTCCAGCCTCAGTGCTTTGGACGCCTGTGAAACATTGCAACAAATGCCTGCTGCGGTAAGTCCCCGAGACGCTCCTGCAGAGCGATCGTCCGGCCGGCTGTCGGGACCTCAAGCCGCTTTGAGCATGCCGCGTTCCTCAATGAAGGCGACCACCTCATCAACACCGCTGAGCGACTTGAGGTTGGTCATCACGAAGGGCTTGAGCCCCTTGGGCGTGGTTCGCATGCGTACCGTGTCGGCTTGCATGACCGTCAGATCGGCGCCCACATGCGGCGCCAGATCGGTCTTGTTGATGATGAACAGGTCGCTTTTGGTAATTCCTGGTCCGCCCTTGCGAGGAATTTTTTCGCCAGCGGCCACATCAATCACATAGAGCGTGAGATCGCTCAACTCGGGGCTGAAGGTGGCAGCGAGATTGTCGCCGCCGCTCTCGACGAACACGATGTCGGCGTCAGGAAACTGCTCGAGCATGCGGTCGATGGCCTCGAGGTTGATGGAGGCATCTTCGCGGATGGCGGTGTGCGGGCAGCCCCCGGTCTCCACGCCCATGATGCGTTCGGCCGGCAGCGCGCCGCTGACAGTAAGCAGGCGCTGGTCTTCCTTGGTGTAGATGTCGTTGGTAATGGCCACCAGGTCGTAGCGCTGGCGCATGGATTTGCACAGCATCTCGAGCAGCGTGGTTTTGCCGGACCCGACTGGCCCGCCTATACCCACCCGCAGCGGCGGTAACTTCTTGGTCCGATGGGTGATGTGATGAAGGGTCATGGTGTGGGAAAGGACTTAAGAGCGAAACAGGCGTGAATATTGGGCTTCGTGCTGGCTCGACACGATAGCCAGCATCGGGCTAAAGGCTTGCCGCTCATCCTCGCCGGTGGCCAGGGCTCGCTCAACCACTGGGGGAACCGCTTCGGACAGGCGGGCCAGGATGCGTTGCCCTGCGCTTTGGCCCAGCGGGACGGCCTTGATCGCCGCCTGCATCATGGCTTCAGCCCAGCCGAAAGTAAAAGCCAGCAGCACATCACGCGGCGTTGTTTCGCTGCTGGCGGCGGCCAGTGCAAAGGCAATCGGGTAGCTTGGCGGGAGCGCGGCGCACGCATCCAGCGGCAAGCGAGGAGCCGCGCTGTCGTGCCGGAGCCACTCTACCAGCGAGCGACCCATTTGCAGGCTCTGCTGTCGCTGCTCACTGGTTTCGCGTGTTTGCAGCATCCAGTCGTTCAGCCGGCGTACAAGGTCCAGATCGCCTTCGCGCCAGGCCGGGAGCGCTTGGGCCAGTATCGGCAGATCGCTGCGGCCCGGGCTCAGATGCAGTTGGTCCAACAACCAGGCACCCGCCTGCTCTTCGTTGCTGACCAGACCCACCTCGACCGCCGACTCCAAGCCTTCCGAATAGGAAAAGCTGCCCACTGGCAGAGCCGGCGAGGCCAGCCAGATCAGCCGCAGCAGGCTCGGTGCAGACAGTAACGAGAGAGCGGGTACCGATGTGTTCATGACGGGCCCTTGCCGGCTTGGGCGCTGTCTCCGTGCGCATGGCTGTGGGGGTGCGTATGGTCATGTCGATGGTCATGGTGATGGCCCCCCGCGGCGTAGGCGCCTGCCTCGGGCTCAAACCCTTGGGTGGCCTCTTTGACGATCAGATGCATGGCCCGCAGCATGTCAGCGAGCACATGGTCGGGCTCGATCTTGAGGTGGTCGCTCTGCAGCTCGATTTGCACATGCCGGTTGCCCAGGTGATAGGCGGCGCGGATCAGGTCGAAGGGTGAGCCGTGCGCGGGGCAGGGCGTGATGCGCAGCACGCTCTGCGGTGCGGCGATGACGCGTACCAGCGATCCATCGGCAGCTACCAGCACATCGCCGCCGCGCACCACCGTACCCCGTGCCAGAAAAACACCGAGCTTGCGTCCTACCGAGTCGGTGGCGTCAAAGCGGCTTTTTTGCCGCACCTCCCAATCGAGCTCCACCGTGGCAGCGCGTTTGAGCAGCGCCGGGGCTAGCCCGGCGCCGCGGGCGATAAGTTTGGAGACTTCAAGCATGGGGCAATCGGCTTGGCGGGTTCAAAAAAGAAAATAGCGCTGCGCCATGGGCAGGCTGTGCGCGGGCTCGCAGGTCAGCAACTGACCATCAGCTCGCACCTCATAGGTTTGCGCGTCAATCTCCATCGCCGGCAAGTAGCTGTTGTGCACCATGTGCTGTTTGCGCACGGCGCGTATGTTGTGGGCCGCGCTCAGGGTCTTGGCCAGGCCGTATCGTTCCTGGATGCCCGCGGCCAGGCCCGCCTTGGAGACAAAGGTGAGCGAGCCACGGGCCAGCGCGCCGCCAAAGCTGCCGAACATGGGCCGGTAGTGCACGGGCTGCGGGGTGGGAATGGAGGCATTGGGGTCGCCCATGGCGGCGTGCGCGATGAAGCCACCCTTGAGGATGAGCGAGGGCTTGATGCCAAAGAAAGCCGGGCGCCAGATCACAAGATCAGCCCACTTGCCCACCTCGATGGAGCCCACCTCGTGTGAAATGCCATGGGCCAGCGCCGGGTTGATGGTGTACTTGGCCACATAGCGCTTGACGCGGAAGTTGTCGTGCCGCTCGCCGTCGCCGGCCAGCTTGCCGCGCTGCTGTTTCATCTTGTGTGCCGTCTGCCAGGTGCGCAAAATCACCTCGCCCACCCGGCCCATGGCCTGTGAGTCGCTGCTCATCATGCTGATGGCGCCCAGGTCATGCAAGATGTCCTCGGCAGCGATAGTTTCCTTTCGGATGCGGCTCTCGGCAAAGGCCAGGTCCTCGGCAATGCTGGCATCCAGGTGGTGGCAAACCATCAACATATCCACATGCTCGTCCAGCGTGTTGACGGTATACGGCATGGTGGGGTTGGTCGAGGACGGCAGAAAGTTGGCTTGCCCCACTACCTTCATGATGTCGGGCGCGTGGCCGCCGCCGGCGCCCTCGGTGTGAAAGGCGCACAGACCCCGGCCTTGGGTCGCGGCGATGGTGTCCTCCACAAAGCCCGATTCATTCAGGGTGTCGGAGTGAATCGCCACCTGCGTGTCGGTCTCGTCGGCCACATCCAGGCAGTTGCTGATGGCTGACGGCGTGGTGCCCCAGTCTTCATGCAGCTTCATGCCGATCACGCCAGCGTCGATTTGCTCGCGCAGCACCTCGGGCCGGCTGGCATTGCCTTTGCCCAGAAACCCCAGGTTCATGGGAAAGGCATCGGCCGCCTGCAGCATGCGCTCGATGTTCCAGGGGCCCGGCGTGCATGTGGTGGCAAAGGTGCCGGTGGCAGGTCCAGTGCCCCCGCCCATCATGGTGGTAATGCCCGAACTGAGCGCTTCCTCGATTTGCTGTGGGCAAATGAAGTGAATATGCGAATCAATGCCGCCGGCGGTGACGATCAGTCCTTCGCAGCTGATGATCTCGGTGCCCGCCCCGATGATGATGTCCACACCCGGCTGTACATCGGGGTTGCCGGCCTTGCCGATAGCCGCGATACGCCCGCCGCGCAGGCCAATGTCGGCCTTGACAATGCCCCAGTGATCGACAATGAGGGCATTGGTCAGCACTGTGTCCATGGCGCCTTGCGCGTTGGTGCGTTGTGATTGCGCCATGCCGTCGCGTATGGTCTTGCCGCCACCAAACTTGACTTCTTCGCCGTAGCTGCCGGCACGCAGGGTGTGGTCGGCCTCGACTTCGATCAGCAGATCGGTGTCGGCCAACCGAACCCGGTCGCCGAGGGTGGGGCCGAACATTTCTGCGTAGGCGCGCCGTCCTATGTTTGCCATATGCTTTCCCCTTGAGCAGACTATTAAAGTGGTCCTTGTACCTGCCCCTGAAACCCCCAGACCTCTCGCGCACCCGCGTAGTCCACCAGCTCGACGGTGCGCTGCTGTCCGGGCTCAAAGCGCACGGCTGTCCCCGAGGCGATATTCAAGCGCATGCCGCGCGCTGCCTGGCGGTCAAAGGACAGCGCCTGATTGGTCTCGGCAAAGTGGTAGTGCGAGCCCACCTGAATGGGCCGGTCGGCCGTGTTGTGCACCACCACGGTGAGGGTGCGACGGCCCACATTAAGCGGCAGTGCCTCGTCGTCGGTCAGCAGTTCTCCGGGGGTCATTTGCGGCCCCACCACAGCGCCAAGGCGACCAGGGTCAGGGCGATCCACAGAGCCGTGTCGGTGGCGTGCCAGTGGCTGCCGTCCAGACCATGGCCCTCATGGGCATGAAGCAGGAGGGGGCACAGGGCCAAGGTGGCGAGCAGTTTGCTTTTCATGGGCGTCTCAGACGATGGGTTGATGTACGGTGACCAATTTGGTGCCGTCGGGGAAGGTGGCTTCGACCTGGATGTCACTGATCATCTCGGCCACGCCTTCCATCACATCCTGGCGGCTCAAGATGTTGCGGCCTTCGCTCATCAGCGCGGCCACTGTCTTGCCGTCGCGAGCGCCCTCCATCACGGCAGCGGTGATCAGCGCTACCGCCTCGGGATGGTTGAGTTTGAGGCCGCGCGCGCGCCTGCGTTCGGCCAGCAGGGCGGCGGTGAAGATCAGAAGCTTGTCTTTTTCGCGGGGGCTGAGGTCCATGGCTACAGGCTCACAGGAGGTTGGGCATATGGTGCAAGTTTGATGCCAGATCGGCTTGGAGCCGCTCAATTATGAAGCGATGAGTGGGCCGCCGCCCACTGCCGGGTCTGCCCGGAAGGCTTGCAGAGGCTACAATGCTTCTTTGCCAGAATTTTTCGTGGGGGTGCCATTGTTCAAACGCTTAGTTCCCGTCAAAGGCTCACATCCCGCTATGCTGGCCATTTGACCTGAGGATCGCGCGCACATGGCAAAGGAAGAACTCATTGAAATGCAGGGTCTGGTGGAAGAGGTTCTGCCCGACTCGCGCTTTCGAGTCACGCTTGAAAACGGCCACAAATTGATTGCGTACACCTCGGGCAAGATGCGCAAGAACCACATCCGCATTTTGGCCGGTGATCAGGTTTCTCTCGAGCTCTCGCCCTACGACCTGAGCAAAGGTCGTATCACCTTCCGGCATATCGCAGGCCGCACTCCGCCGCCCCCGCGAGCGCCTCGCTAAAGCTGGTGGACTCCCCATGAAAAAACGCTGCTTCGGCAGCGTTTTTGCTGTCCGGCCCGGTGGCGGCGATGGGGCCGTCCCTCAGGGACAAGCGGTCCGCGCCGACACGCTCGGCACGCGAGCCTGCTTAGGCTGAGAGCCTTTGAACAAGGAGCCAGCTATGACCCGGGTGCAAGACATCATGACGCGCGGCGTGCGCACGCTCCGTCCTTCCGATTCGGTGGTCGCTGCGGCACAGACCATGGACGAGCTCAATGTGGGGGCCCTGCCTGTTTGCCAGTCGGGCAAGCTGGTGGGCATGGTGACTGACCGGGACATCACCGTGCGGGCCGTGGCCCGGGGCCGTGCCGATGCCGGCACCATCCTGTCTGATGTGATGAGCAGCCATGTGAGTTGGTGCTATGAAGACCAGCCCCTTGAGCAGGTGGTTGAACAGATGTCCGACTGGCAAATTCGCCGCGTTCCGGTGATGGATCGCAGCGAACAATTGGTGGGGATGCTCAGCCTGGGCGATATCGCGGTCAAGGGCGACGCCGATCAGGCGGCGCAGTGTTTGATGCACATCAGCGAGCCGGCGCGTCCGCATCATCTCTGGCCTCCTCAGACTGTCGGTTTGACCACGCAAGTGCCCTACCCAGTGCAATCGGGGTCCAAGCCGAGGAACAGGCAGGCACAGACTCAGAGGCCGGCACCCCTGTGATGCAGGGGGCTATCGCGCCGAGGGGCGGCGCTCCCACCTCGGTCGGCGATGCGCTCAGGCCCCGTAGGGGCCGCGGGCGATGGGTTTGACTTACTGGCTGCTGGAGTTCCTGTAAGCCCAGCTTGCGTTGTGCTTTTCGATGTAACTAAAGAGCTCGTACATCACCATCGCCATCACGCCCACCACCACCAGGCCCGCAAAGGCCAGGCCCATCTGCATGGCCGATCCAGCCGAGATCAGCAGGTAGCCGATGCCCTCGTTGGCTGCGGTCATCTCCGAGACTGTGGTTCCGACGAAAGCCAGAGTGATCGCCACCTTGAGTGAGCCGTAGAAATAGGGCATGGACCGCGGCAGTCCCACTTTAATCAGCACATCCCAGCGTTTGGCACCGAGCACCCGCAGTACATCTTCCAGTTCAGGCTCCAGGGTGGCCAGCCCGGTGGCAATATTTACCATGATGGGGAAAAAAGAAATCAAGAACGCCGTCAAGATGGCTGGTCCGATGCCAATGCCGAACCAGACCACCAAAATCGGGACGAAGGCTGCTTTGGGCAGCGCATTGAAGGCCGTCATCAGCGGATAAATCGCGGTGTAGGCCAGGCGCGAGGAGCCGATGAGAAAGCCCAGCATCACGCCCACCACGATGGCGATGCCAAAGCCGGCCATGGTGACCCAAAAGGTACGCCAGGCGTGCCCGGCAATCACGGTTCGAAACTCGATGAGTTGTTCCCAGATTCGAGCTGGACTCGGAAATACGAACTCGGACACACTAAATGCGCTGCACAAGGCCTGCCAGATCAGTATCACTGCCACCAGCAAAGCCCACGGTGACCAGCGCTCCATGGTTTTCTTGTTCATGGTGTTGCCTGCGGCCCTTTCGTGCGTATGGCCCCGATGTGCCCACGCAATTCATGCACGATGTCGGTGAACTCCTTGGTGTAGGTGATCTCCAAATCGCGCGGTCGCGGCAGGTCGATTCCGCGTTTGACCACGAAGCGCCCGGGGCTCTTGCTCATGACATAGACGGTATCGGCGAGAAACACCGACTCACGCAAATCGTGGGTGACCAGAATCACATTGAAGCGCTGCTCGGTCCACAGGTCGCGCAAGATGCACCATAACTCTTCGCGGGTGAAGGCATCCAGAGCGCCGAAGGGCTCGTCGAGAAGGAGCATCTTGGGCTCGTGGATGAGTGCGCGGCAAATGCTGGCCCGCTGCTGCATGCCGCCGGAGAGCTGCCAAGGAAATTTGTCTTCGTAGCCGCCCAGGCCTACTTTCTGGAGCAGGGCGCGTGCCCGTTGCTCATACTCTTGGCGTTTTTCCTTGAACTGACTGCGGTGCGGCTCCACGATCTCCAGCGGCAGCAGCACATTGTCCACTGTCGTCCGCCAGGGCAGCAGCGAGGGGGCCTGGAAAGCCATACCCGAGATCTTGAGCGGACCGGTGACAGGCTGGCCATCGATGCGTATGGCCCCTTGCGAGGGCATGCGCAGGCCGGTGGCCAGCTTCATGAAGGTGGATTTGCCGCAGCCCGAGGGCCCCACGATGGCGATGAATTCGCCCTCCTGAATCTGCAAGTCGATGGCTTCAACCGCGTACTGCTTCTGGGCCAGCAGTTCCTCGTTGTAGGCGAGCCAGACGTCTTGAAAATCTACGAAGGGCGATTGCGGCATGGCGTCTTTACTTCTTGGCCGGCGGCGCGGCCTTGGGCGTGGGCAGAATGTTCAGGACCGTCTTGCTCGGCAGGAAGGCGCCATTCCACACCACATCCGGGTTGACTCGGGTCTTGGTGCCGAACGCGTCGGAAACCTGCGAGGCCATCAGCGACAGGCGGCCCGGGTTGAGTTGGCCAAAGCCTTCAGCGCGTGCATCGGGGCTGTTGATGACGGTGTCGATGGCCAGTTGCAGGCGCCGCGTTTCCAGTTCGACATTGATGATGCCGTCGCGCTGCTTGACGAAATCGATGGCTGCTTTGGGATTGGTGATGACATCTTTGGCGCCCTTGGTGAATGCGGCCAGAAAGGCTTTGACCGCTTCCGGGTTCTCTCTGATGATTTTGGGTGTGGCGATGATCACATTGCCATAGAGCTTCACGCCGTTTTCGGCGTAGGGCAGGATGGTGACATCCTCAGCCTTGACGCCGCGCGCCTCGAGGTTGAGCAGGGAGGTGAAGGTAAAGCCGGTGATTGCATCGACATCCCCGCGAGCCAGCATGGTTTCGCGCAGCGGCGGATCCATTGCGGTCCAGTTGACGGCTCCGATTCCGTTGGCCTTCTGGAAAATCGGGAAGGCGCGTCGCCCGGCATCAAACACCGGGGCGCCCAATTTCTTGCCAGTCAGGTCAGCCGGCGTTTTGATACCGGTCTTCTTGAGAGCCATGACCGAGGCGGGTGTGTTGTTGTAGACCACCATCACCGCCACCGGCTTGTTGGGTGCATCGGGGTTGTTGGCATGAAACTCCATCAGAGCGGCCAGGTCGGCAAAGCCCATGTCGTAGGTGCCCGAGGCGACCCGGGTGACCGCAGCGCCCGAGCCATTGCCGGCATCCACGGTGACATCGAGTTTGGCGTCCTTGAAGTAACCCTTGGCCACAGGCAACAAAAACAAGGCCGATGGTCCTTCGAAGCGCCAGTCGAGTTGAAACTTGATGGGCGTGGTTTGCGCCTGAGCCATCCCGAGTGACAGCAGACCAGACAGTGCGAGGACCGATTGGATGAGTGTGCGTTTTTTCATGGCGGAAGGTCTTAGGAGAGTTGAGGAAAGGTGGTTTTTGGGTCAGCAATAAGGGTGCCAGAGCCTGGCCCCGCCGCGCGGGCGGAGGGTCATTGTCGGCGCTGTTTGGCCTACCTCATCCTGCCGCTTGCACGCACCGTGTTGGTACATTCCCTAAACCATCGTGGTGCAGGCCGGGCGGTTGGGCTCCCCATATCCGTTCATCCGAGCGAACTCCTGAATTACACACTCTAGACCATACAAAGTGATGAGCCAAAGTGTATACAAAATGGCAGGTCGAGGGATAGGTAAAAACCCCGGTCGAGGCCCTCCCGACCTCATCGGCCGCAGCCGGCTTGCTCACGAGAGCAAGTCGAGCAGGGTGCGGGCAACGACCTTCGTAGCGCGTCGCAGATCTTGGAGCTGTATGCGCTCGTCGGCGCGCTTGGCGTGGCTTTCGAGTACGGTGCGTGGGCCAGCCCCATAAATCACGCCCGGGATGCCGCGTTCCACATAGAGGCGGACATCGGTGTAGAGAGGAGTGCCAATGGCAGGAATAGCCTCGCCGAAGACGGCTTGCCCGTGCTTTTGCAAGGCCTGCACCAGTGGGCGGTTGCCTGGCAGCGGCACCATGGCCCTGGCCAGCAGCATGCGCCGGATCTCTACGCGAATCCCATGGCCACCGCGGGGCGGGCGAAAGTTGAGCGCAGCCTCCTCGATGATGCGGCGCAGGTCGGCCTCGACTTGCGCTGGGTCCTCCTCGGGGATCATGCGGCGGTCTATCTTGAGCACCACCTTGCCCGGGATGACATTGGTGTTCGTCCCTCCGATGATCAGTCCCACATTGAGATAGGGATGCGTGATGCCCTCGACCTGCGAGCGCACTTGCAGGTAGTCGTGGTTGAGTCGGTAGAGGGCACTGAGAATGTGATTGGCCCCCTGCAGCGCGTCCGTACCGCTGTCAGGAATGGCTGCATGCGACATCTCCCCGTGTACCGTGACTTCCAGTTGCAGGCAGCCGTTGTGGGCCACCACCACCTGGTAACTAAAGCCTGCCGCAATCATCAGGTCCGGTCGGGTCAGGCCTTGAGCGAGCAGCCATCCCGGCCCCACTTCGCCGCCAAATTCCTCGTCGTAAGTAAAGTGCAATTCCACGCTGCCGTTGAGCGCCAGATCGAGTGATTCGAGCGCGCGGGTGGCGAAGGTGAAGGTGGAGAAATCGCTCTTGCTGACGGCAGTGGCACGGCCGTACATAGCACCCCCTTCGATTTGCGCGCTGTAGGGGTCGTGGCTCCAGCCTTCGCCGGGTGGGACCACATCGCCGTGGGCATTGAGTGCAATCGTGGGGCCGCTGCCGTACTTGCGTCGTACGATGAGGTTGGTGATCGCCTGCAGGCCGCAGGCATGCACCTGCTGAGCCGGCACCGGGTACGACTCGGTCTCCAAGCCCATGCCCTTGAGTAACTCGGCCGTGCGTGCAGCGTGCGGCGCGTTATTGCCTGGCGGGGTATCGGTGGGTACTTGGATGAGCGCCTGAAGAAAACGCACCTGTTCATCGAAGTGCGCATCGATCCAGGCGTCAATCTGTTGGTAATGGCTATCGCTGACGGTCATGAATGTTCTTCTTGGAGTTGGTTCAAAAGGTGGGCAAAGGCGTCGATGGCCAGTTGCATGTCGTCGCAGTGGGTCGATTCAAGGGGGTTGTGACTGATGCCAGCGTTTTCACCGCGCACGAACAACATGGCCTGCGGCATGATTTCGTGCAGCTTCATGGCATCGTGACCGGCTCCGCTGGGCATGTGAAACACGGGTACGCCCAGGGCATCGACCGCTTGTTCCCATCGCCTCTGCCAGCTGGGGTGGCTCGGTGCAGCGGCCACCCGCATGGTCTCTTCGGCGCTAAAGCGCAGACCCCGGCGCTCACAGATGGCCTGGAGCTGTGCAAGCACATCGGCCTCGAGCTTGTCGCGCTGCGCATCGGTGGGGGCGCGCAAGTCCAGGCTGAAGTTGCAGCGGCCGGGCACCACATTGATAGAGCCACCGGGTACTTGCAGTTGCCCGATGGTGGCGACGCTGTCGCCATCGCTCGAAGCGCGTTGCTCCAGGTAGAGCGCCAGCTCAGCGACTGCGCAGGCCGCATCGCGGCGACGGTCCATGGGGGTGGTCCCGGCGTGGCTTGCCATGCCGATCACCTCGCACAAGTAGCGCACGCTGCCGTTGATGGAAGTGACCACGCCCAATGGGATGTTGAGTTCGTTGAGCACCGGACCCTGTTCGATATGTACTTCGACAAAACCAAGATAGTGCTTGGGGTCGCGTTCGATACGGTCGATTTCGTCGACGCGCAGGCCGGCCTGCGTCATGGCCTGGCGCATGGTGATTCCCTCGGCGTCCTTTTGCTCCAACCATGGTTTCTTGAAGTCGCCGATAAGCGCGCCTGACCCAAGGAAGGTGGCGCGGTAGCGCTGGCCTTCCTCCTCGGCAAAGGCAACCACCTCGATCCCCACCGGCAGCCGCCTGCCCTGTCGGTGCAGGGTCTGCACACAAGCCATGGGTACGAAGATGCCCAAGCGGCCGTCGTACTTGCCGCCGTTGCGCACCGTGTCGTAGTGGCTCCCGGTCATCAGGTACTTGCCCTCGGCACGGTCCGGCCGGTAGCGCCCCACCATATTGCCTACCGCGTCCTCGAAGACCTCGTCGAAACCGCAATCGAGCATGCCCTGGCGAATCTGCTGTGCGCAAGCGCGATGCGCCTCGGTGAGATAGGTCACCGTCAGCTGGCCCTTTTCGGCGAATCCTGGGTCGCTGTATCGCGCCAGTTGCTCCTGCCAGTCCCAGACCTGTTGGCCCTGCGTGGGCTCCAGGCCAAACTTGTCATTGAGCCGTATTTCGACGATGCGATGGATGTTGCGCAGGCACTCGGCCAGCTCGAAATCGGGGTGGCCGTGCAGTCGGCGCTCAAATGCCTCAATGATCTGGGCCCTGTTGAGTCCGGTACCGCGCGGTCCCCGTACGGCCAGAATAAAAGGCCAACCGAATTTGGCGTTGTAGTCTGCGTTGAGTTGCTGGATCTTGGCGAACTCCTCGGGGGTGCAGTCGGTCAGCCCGGCTCTGCTCTGCTCCCCGGTGGACTCGGCCGTCAGCGTCTTGCTGATCATGGCTTTGCCGGCCAGTTCAGGATGGGCGCGAATCAGCTTGAGCTGCGCTTGCTGCCCGGCTTGCGCCAGGACCTCGGCCATGGCGTACTTGAGTTGGGCCAGGGATCTGAACGGGCGCTGCGCCAAGGCCTGCTCGGCAATCCAGGGGGAATGCTCGTAGAGGCCATCGAGCAGCCGCGCCGCTTCGTCAAGCTGGACACTATTGAGTTGGTCGAGGGTCAGGGCCATGGGGGGTCTCAGCAAAGTTTGGGGCGGTGTGGGGGCAACCCCTCCGGACGGGCTTAGGCGGGGCAAGGATGCGTGGCCTTCCAATGCCTTGCAACATCGATGCGCCGAGCCACCCACACCTTATCGTGCGACTGAATGTAGTCCAGAAAGCGCTGCAGTGCGGTGATGCGACCAGGCCTACCAAGCAGCCGGCAGTGCATGCCGATGCTCATCATCTTGGGCGCATCATCTTGGGCAGAGTCACCTTCGGCGTACAGTACATCGAAGCTGTCCTTCATGTACTGAAAGAAGGGGTCAGCGTGAGAGTAACCCTGTGGCAGGGCAAAGCGCATGTCATTGCAGTCCAGGGTGTAAGGCACGATCAGCTGCGGCACGACAGTGCCGTCCGTCTTGCGTACCTTCATCCAGAACGGTAGGTCATCCCCGTAGTAGTCGCTGTCGTATTCGAAGCCGCCGTAGTCGGCCACCAGGCGTCGGGTGTTGGGGCTGTCGCGTCCGGTGTACCACCCCAAAGGCCGTTGCCCGGTCAGCTCGGTGATGACCTCCATGGCCTGCCTCATGTGCTCGCGTTCGGTGGCTTCGTCGATGTGTTGGTAGTGGATCCATTTGAGCCCGTGGCAGGCGATGTCGTAGCCCAGCTCGCCGAAGGCGGCGGTGACCTCGGTATGCCTCCGCAGCGCGCTGGCCACGCCAAAGACCGTTAGTGGCAGCTTGCGTTTTTCAAATTCGCGCAGCAGACGCCACACACCGGCGCGTGAGCCGTATTCGTAAATACCTTCCATGCTGATGTGCCGCGCCTCAAACGCAGCCGGGTTGAACATTTCGGAGAGGAACTGTTCACTGGCCTTGTCACCATGCAACACGCAGTTTTCGCCCCCTTCCTCGTAGTTCAGGACGAACTGAACCGCCACCCGCGCGCCGCCGGGCCAGCGGGCATGGGGCACATGGCGGCCGTAGCCTCGGAGATCACGCGGGTAGGCGGCGGTGGAATCGTAGGTGCTCATGTTGTGCCTCAGGACAGGGCCACGGTGACATCGTGGGAGGGGCGTTTGCGGTCGAAGGTCAGGCCGGCTTGCACATGGTCGAGGTGCTCCTGCATCAGGCGCACGGCTTCTTCGGCCTGGCCGTGCTCCATGGCATTGACCAGCCCCTCGTGCTCGTCGGTCGAGTGCTCAGCTTGTGCGCGCGATTGATACATCAGGGTGATCAGAGCGCAGCGGGAGATGAGCTCTTGCAGAATTTGAGCGAGAACCGTATTGCCCAGCAGTTGGGCCATCAGCACATGAAAGTCACCCAGCAGCTCGGTGCGGCCCGGAATGTCTTCGTTGCTCAGGGCCTGTCGCTCCCGCTGGATATGCTCGCGCAGAGCCGCGATTTTCGCCGGGGTCACGCCCCCCATGAAGGCGCGTGTCATTTCCGTTTCGATCATGCGCCGCACGATGAACACCTGCTGCGCCTCCTCGGCTGAGGGCGCTGCGACAAAAGCGCCGCGCGCCGGCTCCAGGCGGATCAGTTTGTTCTGCGACAACTGGAACAGGGCCTGCCGCACGATGGTGCGCGAGACGCCGAAGTGGTCGGCCAGCTTCTGCTCGGCCAACTTGGCTCCAGGCAGTAGGCGGTGCTCGACGATGGCCCGCGTCAGGGCCTCGACGATGGCCCGGGTGGAGGAGGTTTCAGAGTTCATGAGCGACAAGTCGGAGCTTGCGGCCGCGATATTAGCCCAAGGACCTCATCGTGTATACACTCTGGTGAACTGATTTTGCAGCAATCGATTCGCGGAGGCTTTTCACCATGGGCTTGAGTACGCATGTCTTGGACACAATGCACGGCTGCCCTGCCGCCGGTATGGCGGTGGCGCTCTACACCACGCAGGAGGAGCGCGCCACCCTCGTCAAGCGCCTGGTGCTCAACAGCGATGGGCGCAATCCAGAGGGCCCGCTGTTTGACAACGCCAGTCTGAAGGTGGGCACCTACCGATTAGTGTTTGATGTGGCGGCGTACTTCAAGGCGCGTGGGGTGGTGCTGCCCGAGCCGAGTTTTCTTGATCGGGTCAGTATCGATTTCGGGGTGGCCGACGCGCAATCGCACTACCATGTGCCGCTTCTGGTGAGCCCCTGGAGCTATTCGACTTACCGCGGCTCCTAAGCCGCTCGGCTCACTCGATGGCGTCGGCGCTCTGGCGCAGCAGCATGGCCAGCGCGCCAGCGATGGTCTTGCGCAGCTCGCGACGGTCGCAGATGAAGTCTATAGCGCCTTTTTCCTGCAGAAATTCGGCGCGCTGAAATCCCTCGGGCAATTTGACCCGCACGGTTGATTCGATGACGCGCGGACCCGCAAAGCCGATCAGCGCCTTGGGCTCGGCCACGACGATGTCACCCATGAACGCAAAGCCGGCGCTCACGCCGCCCATGGTGGGATCGGTCAGTACGCTCACATAGGGCAGGCCCTTTTTGGCCAGTCGCGTCAGGGCGGCATTGGTCTTGGCCATCTGCATCAGACTGAGCAAACCTTCCTGCATGCGTGCCCCGCCCGTGGCGGTAAAGCAGATGAAGGGCACTTTTTGCTCGATGGCCGTGTGTACACCGCGCACGAAGCGCTCGCCCACCACCGAGCCCATGGATCCGCCCATAAAGTCGAACTCGAAGCAGGCTGCCACCACGCCGATGCTGTGCACGGCGCCGCCCATGACGACAAGGGCGTCGGTTTCGCCCGTGTTCTCCAAGGCTTCTTTCAGCCGCTCGGGGTATTTGCGGCTGTCCTTGAATTTCAACGCGTCGACCGGCAAGACCTCCTGACCGATTTCGTAGCGTCCTTCGGGGTCCAGAAAGGCGTCGAGCCGGGCGCGCGCGCCGATGCGGTGGTGGTGGCCGCATTGCGGGCAAACATTTTGGTTTTTCTCCAGATCGCTGCGGTAGAGCACCGCCTCGCAACTGGGGCATTTGATCCATAGGCCCTCGGGCACGCTGCGGCGCTCGCTGGGGTCGGTCGGCGAGATCTTGGGGGGCAGTAGCTTTTCCAACCAGGACATATCGAGCTTCCTCGCGGAGGGGCATCAGCGGTGCATCGGGGCACGGTTGAAGCCAGGTTCATTCAGCCTGCATTATGCTTTGTGTGCACCTTCGAGCGCATCGGCGTCCAGGGCGCTGCGGATGTCGGCTAGGAACTGACGCACTGCGTGCACAGCGGGCTCGCGCGCCTGACCCTCGAGCAGCTGGATGATCCGGCTGCCGATCACCACCGCATCGGCGCTGCGGCCGATGGCCCGTGCAGTCTGTGCATCGCGTATCCCAAAGCCTACGCCCACCGGGATGTGCACATGCTGGCGAATGCGCGGCAACATGCGTTCGACCTCCTGCACATTGAGCGTGCCAGCACCGGTGACACCCTTGAGCGAGACGTAATATACATAGCCACTGGCCACCTGCGCCACCTGCGCCATGCGCGCCTCGGTGGAGGTGGGCGCGAGCAGAAAAATCAGGTCCATCTGACGCTGTCGCAGCTTGGCGGCAAATTCGGCGCATTCTTCGGGGGGGTAGTCCACAATCAGCACGCCGTCGACGCCTGCAGCCGCCGCATGGTTGACGAAAGCATCGTGACCGCGCTTGTGGTCGTAGGCCTCGACCGGATTGGCATAGCCCATCAGTACCACCGGCGTCTGGCTGTCGTGCTGGCGGAAAACACGCACCATATCGATCACCTGGGTCAGACCAACACCCAGGGCCAAGGCTTGTTCCCCAGCGCGCTGAATCACGGGCCCATCGGCCGAGGGGTCGGAAAACGGCACGCCCAGTTCGATGATGTCGGCCCCACCTTGCACCATGGCGTGCATCAGCTCGGGAGTCATGTCGACCTGCGGGTAGCCGGCTGTGACATAGGGGATCAGCGCCTTGCGGCCTTGCTGGCCGAGCCGGGCCAGCGTTGCCTGGATTCGGCTCATCGCTTGAACTCCATCACCTGAGTGCCGCCCTTGACACCCTGGCCGCGACAGGAGGGGCGGCAATAAAAATCGGCATTTGACAGGTCGGCCACGGTGCCGATGTCCTTGTCGCCGCGACCCGAGAGGTTGACCAGGATGGATTGGTCGGTACGCAGGGTGGGTGCGAGCTTCATGGCGTGGGCTATGGCGTGGCTCGATTCAAGCGCTGCAATGATGCCCTCGGTGCGGCACAGGTAGTGAAAGGCCTGCAGCGCCTCCTGATCGGTCACGCCGACATACTGAGCCCGGCCTGTATCCTTGAGGTAAGCGTGCTCCGGACCGACGCCGGGGTAGTCCAGGCCGGCGCTGATGCTGTGGGTTTCAGTGACCTGGCCGTCCTCGTTTTGCAGCACATAGGTGCGGTTGCCATGCAGCACGCCGGGCACGCCGCGCTGCAGCGAGGCCGAATGCTTGCCGCTGTCCATACCTTCGCCGGCCGCTTCGACGCCTATGAGTTGCGTACCCGCGTATCCGATATAGGGGTAGAAGATACCCATGGCGTTGCTGCCGCCGCCCACACAGGCCAGCACTGCGTCGGGTTGCTTGCCGCCGGTGAGTACTGGCATCTGCTCGATGCATTCCTGGCCAATCACGCTTTGAAAGTCGCGCACCATCATCGGGTAAGGGTGGGGGCCAGCCACTGTGCCGATGATGTAGAAGGTGTTGTCGACATTGGCCACCCAGTCGCGCAGCGCCTCATTGAGGGCGTCCTTGAGCGTTTTGCTGCCCGACTCGACGGGCACCACCGTGGCGCCCAGGAGCTTCATGCGGTAGACATTGGGGCTTTGGCGCTTGACATCTTCGCTGCCCATATAGACCACGCATTCGAGTCCGTAGCGGGCGCAGATGGTGGCGGTGGCCACACCATGCTGTCCAGCCCCGGTCTCGGCAATCACGCGGGGTTTGCCCATGCGCCTGGCCAGCATGGCCTGGCCGATGGTGTTGTTGATCTTGTGGGCGCCGGTGTGGTTGAGGTCTTCGCGCTTGAGGTAGATTTGCGCCCCGCCCATCTCGCGGCTCATCCGCGCGGCATGGTAGATCGGCGAGGGCCGGCCGACAAAGCGGGCCAGTTCGCTTTGAAATTCGGCCAGGAAGTCCGGGTCATTCTGATAGCGGGCGTAGGCGGCCTTGAGCTCGTTGATCGCATGGGTCAGCGTCTCGGATACAAAGCTGCCGCCGTAGTTGCCAAAGTGGCCGTTGGCGTCAGGCTGGTGGTAAGCGTTCATGGTTGCGGGCAAGTTGTTCGTCGGCAGCGCGCACTGCAGCGACAAACTGGTGGATCTTGTCGGCGCTCTTGATGCCCTTGGACACCTCGACGCCGGAACTCACATCAACGGCCAGCGTTTTGCAACGAGGCCGCACTTGCACAATGCCATCGGTCACATTTGCAGGCGTCAACCCACCAGACAAGACGAGGTGAGCGTTTACGCTTGTTGGAAGATGTGACCAATTGAAAGTCTTTCCGCCGCCCCCATACCCTTCGACATGCGCGTCGAGCAGGATGGCCTGGGCGGCCGCAAATTCTGTCGCGTAGTTTAAGAGATCAAAGGCGGGCTCGGCTGGCCCGGGGGTATCGGCGGCGGGCAAGCGAGCCGCGCGGATGAAAGGCCGGCCGCTCAAACGGCATTGCGCTGGCGTTTCGTCCCCGTGAAACTGCAGCAGGGCGCGGGGCATCAGTCCGGCTGCATGGGTCACCTCTTGAGGGGAGGCATTGACAAAAAGCAGCACCGGCGTGACGAAGGGGGGCAGGCCGGCGGCCAGCTCGGCGGCCCGTTCGGCGCTGACATAGCGAGCGCTGGGCCTGTAGAGCACAAAGCCTAAAGCATCGATACCTGCAGCCACAGCCGCCTCGATATCGACCTCGCGGGTCAGGCCGCAAACCTTGATGCGTGTGCGTGCGTTTGGGCTCATGGCAGCCAATCATAGGCCGGCGTTCGATCGGGCAGACCCCAATCGGCGTCATAAACCGGACCCAGGAAATACAGACCGTCGGGCGAGAAGGTCGGTGCCGCGGCATCGCGGTGGAGCGCCGCCAGCACCTGCGGCATGGAATCGGCCGGTCGCAGACCTTGACCCACCTGGACCAGGCAGCCCATCAGATTGCGCACCATATGGTGCAAAAAGGCATTGGCCTCGAATTCAAAGCGCCAATAGGCTCCGCGCCGGCTGATGCGGATCTGGCGCAGCGTCTTGACCGGCGTGTGCGATTGGCACTGCGCGGCCCGGAAGGAGCTGAAGTCGTGCTCACCGATCAGGTCGTGCGCGGCGCGCTCCATGGCCGCTTGGTCCAGCGGGCGAAAAACCCATCCCACCCGTCCGGCCTCCAGACTGGGCCGAACCGGCGACTGCAACACCACATACGCGTAGCGCCTGCCCAGCGCATGAGTGCGGCAGTGAAACTGGGGGCTGACATGGCGCGCCCATTGCACGGCGATCCCCGGTGGCAGCAGGCTGTTGGGGCCGCGCACCCAGGCGCTTTCGGGGCGCTCGGCTTCGGTGTCAAAGTGCACCACCTGCATCAGCGCGTGTACGCCAGCATCTGTGCGGCCTGCACACATCGTGCGTATGGTTTGGTCGCAAAAGCGGCTCAGGGCCTGCTCGAGCTGGTCTTGCACGGTCCGGCCGGAGGGTTGGCTTTGCCAGCCCTCGTAGGCGCCGCCCTCGTAGCTCAGTCCCAGGGCAACTCTCATGCGCGGCGCTTGTCCCCGGCGTTCAGGTGGGGGCGGCTTGGATCGAGGGCCGAAGTTGCTACAGGGGCCGCCGCTGTTTTGGGTGCGGGGGGGTCGTCCAGATCGAGCGAGGGCAGGGGTCCAAAGTCGCTGAGCGACTTCAAGCCCAGTGCCGGCCCTGGGGCAGGAGCCGCGGGTTGCGTGGAAACGCCGGCTGTGCCCGGCCGCTCTGGGGTATTCGGGGGGGCCTTCGGCGTGGCCGTGCGCTGCCTTGGGGGCTCTGCCGGTTTGAGAAGCAGCCACAGCAGGGCCAGCAAGGCGGCGCCCACGCCGATCAGCATCAGAGGATCGATGAGCGGGGGTCTGGCCGGTGGCGCACCCACTACGGTCGCACCGGCTGCCTCTGCAGGTACCTGCGCGGGCGCCGGGTCAACCGCTTGCGCGGCGCTGGCAGCAGGGCTTGCTTCGGAAACGGCCGGGCTCCCGCCGGGCTCGGTGGTTGCCGCAGGGACGCCCTGGGCGGGCGCTGTCGGGGAGGCTGCCGCAGCGGCGGAGCCGCTCCGAGTAACAGGGGGTCCGTTCGGACCACTCTGGGCAGCCGGCGCAACGGCTGCGGCCTGACGCAAGGCCTGCAATTGCACGCGGGCTTGTTGCGGACCGATGGACTGGGCTTGTGCGGCAGTGGGCAGCTGCAGGGTGGCGCCGACCACGGGGCGGTCGATCCGGCCATCGCTGAAAGCCTGAGGGTTGAGCCGGTAGATGGCCATCAGAAATTGCTCGACGCTGATCCCGGCCGGAACGCGCTCGAGAGCCAGATCGATCGCTGTCTGACCGGCTACCACCGTCAGGGGCGGCGGTTGCGGCGCTGCGGGCTTGGGCGCGGGGCTTGGAGGCACGGCGGCAGAGCTCTGCGCGCGCGCCTCCTGCTTGGGCAGCTCCTGTGCCGTCGATGGGATCGGGACGCATACCCATGCAGCGGTCAAAACCGCGGCGGGCAGTCGGCACAGCAGGCGTTGCGAGCGAGTCTTCATGGTCGCCTCGCAGTTTAGGGCCTGCGAGTCTGACTTCCCGGCGCGCGGATCAGCGCTCCAGCAAAATCCGCAGCATGCGCCGCAGCGGCTCGGCCGCACCCCAGAGCAACTGGTCGCCGATGGTGAAGGCGCCCAGGTACTCCGGTCCCATGGCCATCTTGCGCAGGCGCCCCACCGGGATGATCATGGTGCCGGTTACGGCCACAGGGGTGAGATGCTGCAGGGTGGCCTCGCGGGTGTTGGGTACCACCTTGACCCAAGCGTTGTCGGCCGCAATCAGGGCCTCGATATCGGCCAGGGGTACATTTTTCTTGAGCTTGAAGGTCAGTGCCTGGCTGTGGCAGCGCATGGCGCCCACCCGGACACAAAAACCGTCGACCGGCACCGCCGGGCTGCCAAAGCCCTCGCCCTGGCCGAGGATCTTGTTGGTCTCGGCCATGCCCTTCCATTCTTCGCGCGAGACGCCATTGCCCAGGTCTTTGTCGATCCAGGGGATGAGGGAGCCGCCCAGCGGCACGCCGAACTGTTCGGTTTCCTGAGCGCTCAGGCTGCGCTGGCGGGCGATCACCTGCCTGTCGATTTCAAGAATGGCGCTCTTGGGATCATCCAGCAGGGCCTTGACCTCGCTATTGAGCGCGCCAAACTGACTCAAGAGTTCCCGCATGTGCTGCGCGCCGCTGCCGGAGGCCGCCTGGTAGGTCTGGGTGCTCATCCACTCCACCAGGCCGGCCTTGTAGAGCGCCCCTACTCCCATCAGCATGCAGCTGACGGTGCAGTTGCCGCCGATCCAGTTCAGGCCTCCCTGGCTCAGCGCTTTTTGGATCACGGGCAGATTGACCGGGTCGAGGATGATGACGGCGTCGTCCTTCATGCGCAGCGTCGAGGCCGCGTCGATCCAGTGGCCCTGCCAGCCGGCGGCCCGCAGCTTGGGGAAGACTGCGGTGGTGTAATCGCCGCCCTGGCAGGTGATGATGACCTCGCAGCGCTTGAGCGCCTCGATGTCGTGGGCATCCTTGAGCCGGGTCTCATTCCTGGCCATGGCCGGGGCCCGACCGCCGGCATTGGAGGTGGAGAAAAAAAGCGGCTCGATCAGGTCGAAGTCGCGCTCGGCCTGCATACGGTCCATCAGGACCGAGCCGACCATGCCGCGCCAGCCGACTAAACCTACTAACTTGCTCATTTCAAGCCCCTTTCAAAAAAAACAGTGCCGCAGCTGACTGTTTGCCCGGCTCGTCTGGCCGGGGAGGGCGCACGACGAACCAGGCTGGATCAGCCCTTGGTGGTCGTGGTTTTGGTGGTGAATGCGCGCACGCCAGCCGTTGCCAGGTCGACAACGGCGAGGTTCAGCATGGGGGGTCGGGCGGCGTTCATCGTTGGTGATTGTAGCGGACAGATTTTTCGGCTCCAGCGGCTCGCCCGGTGCTGGCGATCGGGAGCTCTCATCTCACTCCAGCGCCCTGACCACCGCCTCGCCCATCTCGCGCGTACCCACCCGAGTGGTGCCCTCACCGTAGATGTCGGGGGTGCGCAGGCCCTGGGCGAGCACTTTCTTGACCGCCGCCTCAATACGGTCGGCCGCCTCCGCCTGGTTAAGTGAGAAGCGCAGCATCATGGCGGCGCTGAGGATGGTGGCCAGCGGGTTGGCCACGCCTTTGCCGGCGATGTCGGGCGCGCTGCCGTGGCTGGGCTCGTACAGGCCGCGGTTGTCACTGTTGAGGCTGGCCGAGGGCAGCATGCCGATGGAGCCGGTCAGCATAGAGGCTTCGTCGGAGAGGATGTCGCCAAACATATTGCCGGTGACGATGACATCAAAGCTCTTGGGCGCCTTGACCAGCTGCATGGCGGCGTTGTCCACATACATGTGCTGCAATTCGACATCTGGGTATTGCGCGTGTACCTCGGTGACCACATCCTTCCACAGCTGAAAGGTCTCGAGGACATTGGCCTTGTCGACGCTGGTGACCTTCTTGGTGCGCTTGCGCGCCGCCTGAAAGGCCACATGGGCGATACGCTCGATTTCTGGCCGGGTGTAGCGCATGGTGTCAAAGGCTTCTTCGGCCCCTGCAAAGGCGCCATCCGGCGCGCTGCGCCGTCCGCGCGGCTGACCAAAGTAAATGTCGCCAGTGAGCTCGCGGATGATGAGGATGTCCAGGCCCGAGACCAGCTCGGGCTTGAGACTGGAGGCGCCGACCAGTTGCTCGTAGCAGATGGCCGGACGGAAGTTGGCAAACAGGCCCAGGTTTTTGCGCAGGCCCAGGATGGCTTGCTCGGGCCGCAGCGGCCGGTCGAGCTGGTCGTACTTCCAGTCGCCGACCGCGCCAAACAAAATGGCGTCGGCCTGCTGGGCCAGCTTGAGTGTGCTCTGCGGCAGGGGATGACCGTGGGCATCATAGGCGGTGCCACCGACCAGGGCTTCTTCCATCTCGAACTTCAGGCCCAGCGCCCTGAGCACCTTAACCGCTTCGGCGACGATTTCAGTGCCTATGCCATCACCGGGGAGAACTGCAATTTTCATGAGGGTCTTTCTTGACGATCCAGGGGCTTGGGGATTTCAGCCAAAGCTGCGGGCCAGCCAGGGCTTGGCGGCCAGGCGCTGGGCCTCGAAGGCGGCGATTTTGTCCTTGTGGCGCAAGGTCAGGCCGATGTCGTCCAGGCCGTTGAGCAGGCAGTATTTGCGGAAGGCGTTGACTTCGAAGGCGATCTCTTCGCCCTGGGCCTTGACGATGCGTTGGCGCTCAAGGTCTACCGTCAGCGTGTAGCCTGGGAAGGCAGCCACTTCGTTGAACAACTGGTCGATCTTGGCCTCCTCGAGCACGATGGGCAGCAGCCCGGTCTTGAAGCAGTTGTTGAAGAAGATATCGGCATAGCTGGGCGCCAGGATGGCGCGAAAACCGCACTGGCCGATGGCCCAGGGCGCGTGCTCGCGCGAGGAGCCGCAGCCGAAGTTCTTGCGTGCCAACAGGATGCTGGCCCCCTGGTAGCGCGCCTGATTGAGCACGAAGTCCGGGTTGAGCTGGCGCTGGCTCTCGGGCTTGCCGTAGTAGCCCGGATCCTTGTAACGCCACTCGTCAAACAAGTGAGGCCCGAAGCCGGTGCGGCGTATGGACTTGAGGAATTGCTTGGGCATGATGGCATCGGTATCGACATTGGCCCTGTCAATCGGTGCAACCAGTCCAGTGTGGGTGCTGAATTTCTGCATGGTTCGAGGTCCTCGGGTCTTCAGGCAAAGCGGCGTATGTCGACGAAGTGGCCGTGCAAGGCTGCGGCAGCAGCCATGGCCGGGCTGACCAGGTGAGTGCGGCCCCCGGCGCCTTGCCGACCTTCGAAGTTGCGGTTGCTGGTGGAGGCGCAACGCTCCCCCGGCTCGAGCCGGTCAGCGTTCATGCCCAGGCACATCGAGCAGCCGGGCTGGCGCCACTGAAAGCCGGCCGCGATGAAGATTTTGTCCAAACCTTCCTGCTCGGCCTGCGCCTTGACCAGGCCCGATCCGGGCACGGCCAGCGCCAGCTTGACATTGGGGGCCACGCGTCGGCCGATCTTCTTGATGAGCGCGGCCGCCTCGCGCATGTCCTCAATGCGGCTGTTGGTGCACGAGCCAATGAAGACCTTGTCCACGAGGATGTCATTGATCGGCTTGCCCGGTTGCAGCCCCATGTACTGCAAGGCGCGTTCCATTGCGTCGCGTTTGACGGGGTCTTTTTCCTTGTCGGGATCGGGCACCCGGTCGTCGATGGACAGCACCATCTCCGGCGAGGTGCCCCAGGTCACCTGGGGGCGGATCTGGCTGGCGTCGATCTCGACCACCGCATCGAACCTGGCATCCGCATCGGAGTGCAGCGTCGTCCAATACTGCACCGCCAGGTCCCATTCCGGGCCGCCGACGAACTGGCCGGTCTTGGCGTCGGTGCCCGGGGCCATAGGCCGGCCCTTGATGTAATCCAGGGTTTTGGTGTCGACCGCCACCAGCCCCGCGCGGGCGCCGGCCTCGATGGCCATATTGCACACGGTCATCCGGCCTTCCATGCTCAGGTCACGCATTGCCGAACCGGCAAATTCGATGGTGTAGCCGGTACCCCCAGCCGTACCTATCTTGCCGATGATGGCCAGCACGATGTCCTTGCCAGTCAGGCCTGGGGCCAGTCGACCTTCGACTTTGATCAGCATGTTTTTGGCCTTCTTGGCCAGCAGAGTCTGGGTCGCCAATACATGCTCGACCTCGCTGGTGCCGATACCATGGGCCAGGGCACCAAAGGCGCCGTGGGTGGCGGTGTGCGAATCGCCGCAGACCACGGTCATGCCCGGCAGGGTGGCGCCGTTTTCCGGCCCGATCACATGCACGATGCCCTGGCGCTTGGAGAGAAAGGGAAAGTAGGCGGCTGCGCCGAACTCGGCGATGTTCTTGTCGAGGGTGACGATTTGCTCTTTGCTGATCGGATCGGAAATGCCGTCGTATCCGTGTTCCCAGCCATCGGTCGGGGTGTTGTGATCGGCGGTAGCCACCACTGAGCTGACGCGCCAGACCTTTCGGCCGGCCTCGCGCAAACCCTCGTAGGCTTGGGGGCTGGTCACTTCGTGGGTGAGATGGCGGTCGATGTAAAGCACCGTGGTGCCGTCTTCTTCGGTGTGGACGACATGATCGTCCCAGAGCTTGTCGTAGAGAGTGCGTCCCATGCTTGGATTCCTTGAGGAGCGATGGTTTGGATGAATCAACACGGCATTTTGCACCGACCCTGGACCGGGGTGCTCCGGTCGGGTCAAGTGGCTCCCTTTAGCTCGCCTGACCTTGAAAAAAAGCCCGCTCTGATGGCGGGCTTTTGCGATCGCGGCGGTGACTTCAGCGCTGTGCGATCGGTTTGACTTGTCTCGTGGCTGAGCCGGTGAAGAGCTGGCGCGGGCGGCCGATCTTGTACTCGGGATCGCCAATCATCTCATTGAGTTGGGCGATCCAGCCGATGGTGCGGGCCAGGGCAAAGATACCAGTAAACAGATTGACCGGAATGCCGATGGCGCGCTGCACGATGCCCGAGTAGAAATCAACATTGGGGTATAGCTTGCGTTGCACGAAGTAGTCGTCTTCCAGCGCAATCTTCTCCAGTTGTTTGGCCAGCTTGAAAAGAGGGTCGTTTTCCAGTCCGAGTTCAGTCAGTACCTCATTGCAGGTTTCCTGCATCAGCTTGGCACGGGGGTCATAGTTCTTGTAGACCCGGTGACCAAAGCCCATCAATTTAACATTGGAGTTTTTGTCCTTGACCTGGGCTATGAACTCGCCCACCTTGGCCACCCCGCCCATCTTCTGGATGTCCTCGAGCATGTTCAGGCAGGCTTCGTTGGCCCCGCCGTGAGCCGGACCCCAGAGGCAGGCCACGCCCGCGGCAATCGCGGCAAAGGGGTTGGTGCCCGAAGAGCCGCACAGCCGGACGGTTGAAGTCGATGCGTTTTGTTCGTGATCGGCGTGCAGGATAAAGATGCGGTCCATGGCGCGCTCGAGCACCGGATTGACCACATAGTCCTCGCAGGGTACGCCGAACATCATGCGCAAGAAGTTGCCAGCATACGAGAGGTCGTTGCGTGGGTACATGTAGGGCTGTCCCACGCCGTATTTGTACGCCATGGCCACCAGAGTAGGCAGCTTGGCGATCAGGCGAATAGCCGCGATTTCGCGGTGTTTGGGATTATTGATGTCGGTGCTGTCGTGATAGAAGGCCGACATGGCGCCCACCAATCCGGTCAGCACGGCCATGGGATGCGCGTCCCGGCGGAATCCGCGCATGAAGAAGTGCATTTGCTCGTTGACCATGGTGTGATTGGTCACCAGCTTGGTAAAGGCGGCCTTTTCACCAGCGTTGGGCAGCTCACCGTAGAGCAGCAGGTGGCAGGTCTCAAGAAAATCGCAATTTGTGGCCAGCTGCTCGATGGGGTAGCCGCGGTAGAGCAGCTCGCCCTTGTCGCCGTCGATGTAGGTGATGGCCGATTGGCAGGACGCGGTGGAGAGAAAGCCCGGGTCGTAGGTGAACATGCCGGTCTGCGCGTAGAGCTTGCGGATGTCAATCACATCGGGACCGATGCTGCCCTTGTAGACGGGCATTTCGATGCTCGGGCTGCCGTTACTGAAAGACAGCGTGGCTTTGTTATCGGCGAGTTTCATGAGTGTCCTCTTTCTGGGTGTGTGTCGCTTCGTTATGGGGCAATTGGCGCCGGCGCGTGGGGGTGGTGCATGGTTTGAAGGACTTCAAGTGCCTGCACCGACAGGGCCGAGTCTGTCTCAAGCTCGTCGGCTTGCTTGCGCTTGAGCAGCAGGTCGAGCAGGTCGTTGTCTGCCAGCGCCATCAAGTCCTCAAGACCTTGCGCCTGTCCTACAGTGATACGGCCTTCAAATTGCCTGAAAAACCTTTCGATGAACAAATCGTTCTCGAGCAGGCCGCGTCGGCACCGCCATTTCAGGCGCGACAGGCTGCGTTCGTCGAGCAGCGCTTGCGCAGACAGGTCGGTATTCATCGCGGCCATCTGAAGGGGCTCACACCGAGCGCAGGACCATCATTTCCTTGATCTTGCCGATAGCCTTGGTGGGGTTGAGGCCCTTGGGACAAACATCCACGCAGTTCATGATGGTGTGGCACCGGAACAGGCGGTAAGGGTCCTCAAGGTTGTCCAGGCGCGCGGCGGTGGCCTGGTCGCGGCTGTCAGCGATGAAGCGGTAGGCCTGTAGCAGACCGGCCGGACCCACGAATTTATCGGGGTTCCACCAAAAGCTCGGGCAGCTCGTTGAGCAGCTGGCACACAGAATGCACTCGTACAGGCCATTGAGTTCGTCGCGTTCTTCCGGGCTTTGCAGACGCTCTTTTTCGGGCGGCACTGTCTCATTGACCAAGTAAGGTTTGATCGAGTGGTACTGCTTGAAAAACTGCGTCATGTCCACGATCAGGTCGCGGATCACCGGCAGACCCGGCAGCGGCTTGAGCACGATCTCGCCCTTGAGCGTGCTCATATTGGTCAGGCAGGCCAGGCCGTTCTTGCCGTTGATGTTCATGGCGTCCGATCCGCACACGCCCTCGCGGCAGGAGCGACGGAACGAGATGGAGGGGTCTTGCTCCTTGAGCTTCATCAGGGCATCGAGCAGCATCCGCTCGGTGCCGCTGAGTTCGATCTCGACCGTCTGCATGTACGGCTTGGCGTCTTTGTCGGGGTCGTAGCGGTAGATCTTGAAGATGCGTTTTGTCATGGCTTGCTCCGAATGCGTGCGTTGGGGTTCAGAATGTTCGGACCTTGGGGGGCACCGATTCGACCGTCAGGGGCTTGAGATTGACCGGCTTGTACTCGAGCCGATTGCCCTGACTGAACCACAGGGTGTGCTTCATCCATTCGGCGTCGTTACGGCCGAGCGGGAATTGCGGATCGTCGGCTGGGCGCTCGTAGTCGTTGACGGTGTGCGCGCCGCGGCATTCTCTGCGTGCGGCGGCCGAGGTCATGGTCGCCTGGGCCGACTCGATCAGGTTTTCGACTTCGAGCGCTTCGATGCGCGCCGTGTTGAACACCTTGGACTTGTCCTTCAGGCCAATCTGGGACACGCGCTCGCGGATGGCGTTGATCTTGCGCACGCCCTCATCCATGCTGGATTGGGTACGGAACACGCCGGCGTGCTGCTGCATGGCGCTGCGGATGTCGTTGGCCACGGTTTGGGCGTATTCGCCATCGGCGGTCGTGTCGAGCCGGTTCAGGCGGGAGAGCGAGAGGTCGGCACTGTTGGCCGGCAGGCTCTTGTGCTCGGCCTTGGGGTTGACATGGGCCACGATGTGATTGCCCGCAGCGCGCCCAAAAACGAGCAGATCGAGGAGCGAGTTGGTCCCCAGTCGGTTGGCGCCGTGCACCGAAACGCAGGCGCATTCGCCTACCGCGTAGAGGCCGCCCACAATTTTCTGGTTGCCGCGTCCGTCCGGTGCAACCACTTGCCCGTGGATATTGGTGGGAATACCGCCCATCTGGTAGTGGATGGTGGGTACCACCGGGATGGGCTCGCGGGTGATGTCGACATTGGCGAAATTCACGCCAATTTCGTAGACCGAGGGCAGGCGCTTGTGGATGGTCTCGGCGCCCAGGTGGTCGAGCTTGAGCAGCACATAGTCCTTGTTGGGGCCGCAGCCGCGACCTTCCTTGATTTCCTGGTCCATGCAGCGCGAAACGAAGTCGCGCGGCGCCAGGTCCTTGAGGGTGGGTGCATAGCGCTCCATGAAGCGCTCGCCGTTGCTGTTGAGCAAGATCGCCCCTTCGCCGCGGCAGCCTTCGGTCAGCAGCACGCCCGCGCCCGCCACGCCGGTGGGGTGGAACTGCCAGAACTCCATGTCTTCCAGCGGGATGCCGGCGCGTGCGGCCATGCCCAGTCCGTCCCCCGTGTTGATGAAGGCATTGGTCGACGCGGCAAAGATGCGTCCGGCCCCGCCGGTGGCCAGCAGCGTGGTTTTGGCTTCGAGGATGTAGACCTCACCGGTTTCCATCTCCAGGGCGGTCACACCCACCACATCGCCCTCAGCGTCGCGGATGAGGTCCAGCGCCATCCATTCGACGAAGAAATTGGTCTTTTCCCGCACATTTTGCTGATACAGCGTGTGCAGCATCGCATGGCCTGTGCGGTCGGCGGCGGCGCAGGCGCGCTGCACCGGCTTCTCGCCGTAATTGGCGGTGTGGCCGCCGAAGGGCCGCTGATAGATGGTGCCGTCGGGGTTGCGGTCAAAGGGCATGCCCATGTGCTCGAGGTCGTACACGACCTTGGGTGCTTCGCGGCACATGAATTCGATCGCGTCCTGGTCGCCCAGCCAGTCCGAGCCCTTGACGGTGTCGTAGAAGTGGTAGTGCCAGTTGTCCTCACTCATATTGCCCAGCGAGGCGCCGATCCCGCCCTGGGCTGCCACTGTGTGCGAACGGGTGGGAAAGACCTTGGAGAGCACCGCCACATTCAGGCCCGCCCGGGCCAGTTGCAGCGAGGCGCGCATGCCGGAGCCGCCGGCACCGACGATCACCACATCGAAGCGGCGTTTGGGAAGTTTGGAGCTTGCGGTCATGGGTTCAGAATCTCCAGAGCACTTGAATAGCCCAGCCCGCATTGGCCACGAGCCAGACGATGGTAAATACTTGCAGGGCCAGTCGCAGGCCCACCGGCTTGATGTAGTCCATGAAGACATCGCGCATACCCACCCAGACGTGGTAGAGCAGGGCAATGATGACCGCAAAGGTGAGGGTCTTCATCGCCTGCGGCGCAAAGATGCCCGACCAGGTGTCGTAGCTGATCGGGCCGGAGGTGATCAGCACCTGCGCCAGCACGATGACCGTAAACAAAGCCATGAGCACGGCGGTCACGCGCTGGGCCAGCCAGTCGCGCGTGCCGTAGTGCGCACCAACCACGATGCGCTTGGAGCCGTAGTTAACTGCCATATTCTTCTTGCTCCTCGAACAAATCAATAAAAACCGAACAGCTTGGCACCGAGCACCACGGTCAGGGCCAGGCTCAGAACGAGGACGATGCGCGCCGAGTTGGCCCCCGACTGTTTGTCGACCGAGCCGTGGTTGATGTCCATGCGCAGGTGGCGTAGCCCCGCCAGGAAGTGGTGCAGATAGGCCCAGATCAGGGCCAGGGCCACCAACTTCCAGATGACACCGGGCAGACCGAGCATGCCCACCGAGAAAGCGCCGGTGAAGCGCTCGAAAGACAGTTCCGAGGAGATGGAGGTGTCGAACATCCAGATGATGAAAGGCATGAGCAGAAACATCATCACGCCACTGACGCGGTGCAGGATGGAGACCCAGCCGGCCGCCGGCAGGCGGTAGCTCGGCAGGTCGCTCAGGGCATTGATGTTGCGGAATTCGGGTCTTTTGCGAGCGCTGGTCACGGATTCGGACATGCGTGAACTTTCTGGTTGGTATGTGTACTGATGATTTCAGGGTCGGGTGCCCGAAATTCTATTGCAATGCAGCAAGACGGTTCAGGGCGTTTCATGACCGGGGAGTCGTTCCGAGCAAGACAGCCGGGCCCCAGCGCCTGGCTGCGGCAGTGTCAAGTAGGGCGGGACAAGCTGACGCCATGGTTACAGATCGTCTAAATGGCTCAACAGCTCACGCGCTTTGGCCTCGATCTCGGTGCTTTCCCGAGGTTCGATGCGCTGCAGATTCTTGACCATGAGCGCCGTGCGCGGATTTGAGGCCAATTGCGCCTCATGCGTCTTCAGAAAGTACCAGTACAGGGTGGTCAGGGGGCAGGCCTTCTCGCCGGTGCGGTGCTGCGGTTCGTACGCGCATCCGCTGCAGTAATTGCTCATGCGCTTGACATACGCCCCGCTGGCCACATAGGGCTTGCTGGTAAAGCGGGGGCCGGCGGCAAACAGGGCCATGCCGGCGGTGTTGGGCAGTTCCACCCACTCGACGGCGTCCACATACATGGACAGATACCAATCGCACAGCTCGGAGGGCTCGATTTGCGCCAGTACGCCGAACATGCCGGTGATCATCAGGCGCTGGATGTGGTGGGCGTAGCCGTAATCCAGGGTCTGCCCGATGCTTTGGGCCATGCAGTTCATGCGGGTCTGGCCGGTCCAGTACCAGGCAGGCAGCGGCCTGCGATGCTGAAAATGGTTGGCCTGCTTGAGATCAGGCATGTCCAGGTGGTAGATGCCGCGCATGAATTCGCGCCAGCCCAAGACCTGGCGGATGAACCCCTCCACGCTGGCCAGGTCGAGCGCGCGCTCGCGCCAGGCGCGCTCGGCCGCCTGCACCACCTCGAGCGGCCTCAGAAGCTTGAGGTTTAGCGCGCTTGAAATCAATGAGTGCCAGCCGAACGGCATGCCAGTCCACATCGCATCCTGGTGTTTGCCGAAGCTGGGCAGCCTGTGTGCGATGAAGTCCTCAAGGGCACTGAGGGCCTGCGCGCGAGTGACCGGCCAGTTGAAATGGGCCAGGCTGCCAGGATGGTCGGCAAAGCGCTGTTCCACCAGGGCCAGAACATCCCGGGTGAGGGCATCGGGCTCGAACACCGGCGCTGCCGGGATCTGTCCAGGCCCGGCCTTGCCAAAGCCGCTTCGGTTCTCCGCATCAAAATTCCATTGGCCACCGACCGGGTCGTCCCCGTCCATCAGCACCTGCCATTGTTTGCGCATCTGCCGATAGAAAAACTCCATGCGCAGTTGTTTGGATCGACCGGCCCACGCTGCAAAGGCCCGGGTGCTGCACAGGAAGTGCGTGTCTTCGCACCACTGCAGCTGCAGGTTCGGGGGCATGGCAGCCTCGATTTGTTGGCGCACCCTGAGGTCGCCGGGCTCTACCGCGACCACGCCTTGTGGCCTGAGGTCTGCCAGCGCGGCCTGCAAGCCCTGGCCCAGGCTGGCATCGTTGTGCGTCTGGAGGCTGCGGTAATGCACCTTGAAGCCGCGCTCGCCGAGTTCCGCCGCGAAGTGCCGCATGGCTGACAAAAAAAGTGCGATGCGCGCCCGGTGTGAACGCACATGGGTCGACTCTTCGAGGGCCTCGATCATCACCACCACATCGCGTAGCGGGTCGGCCTGCTCGAGCGCGGCTGATCGGGCATCGAGCTGATCGCCCAGCAGCAGGATGAGGTGCCGCACCTTCATGGCCTGGCCGCGCCGGCGCTGCGGCAGGCTTGGCTGCAATAGCGCACAGCGTCCCAGTTTTCAGCCCAGCGTTTGCGCCAAGTCATGGGCCGGCCGCAGGACTGGCAGGGTTTGCTGGGCAGGTAGGACTTGTTGCCTTTGAAGCCGGAGTCCTTGGCGGGAGATTTACGGGGCATGGACGGCGCGGCTTAGCCCAGGCTGTTGCGGTAGTGGTGGCTGTCGGTGCGGTAGAAGCCGCGCCTGAGTTCCATCGGGATGTCCTGGTAGGTGTGGGCCACCCGCTCGACGCTCAGCAGCGGCGTACCCGCCGGCACTTGGAGCTTCTCGGCCGCTGCGGTGTCGGCGGCCACGGCGCGCAGCTTCTCGTCGGCCCGCACCATGCGCACCCCAAACTCGGTTTCGAACAGCGCGTACATCGCGCCTTCATGGGTGGCCAGACGCTCGGCGGTAAGCCCCTTGAAGGCCGAACCCGGCAGCCAGAGCTCTTCCAGGATGGTGGGCACGCCGCGGAAGGCCAGCACCCGCCGCACCTGCAGCACGGGGTCGCCCGTGCGCAGCGCCAAGGTGCGCGCAACATCGGCGGGTGCGCGCTGTCGCTTGCAGTCGATGATGCTGCGCTGGGCCGGGCCCTCGCTGGCCGCGCTTCCACGGTCGGGCATCAGCCGCAGAAAACGGTATTGCACCTGCTGCTCAGCATGGGTGGCCACAAAGGTGCCTTTGCCCTGCCGCCGCACCACCAGATTTTCCGAGGCCAGCTCGTCAATGGCCTTGCGCACGGTGCCCTGGCTTACCCGGTAACGGCCGGCGAGTTCGATCTCGCTGGGGATCAGGTCGCCGGGCTTCCACTGGCCCGCCTGCAGGCTCTGCAGAATTAGCGACTTGATCTGCTGGTAGAGCGGACTGAAGGCCGGGGTCACCGAGGCTTCGTCGGTCGGCAGGCTCAGGTCGGCGGTCGGGTTGGATTCAGGCATGGTCATACGGCTGGTGGTGGCCGGGCTGGATTAAATCATATCTCTTATATAAGACATAAGACAAATTGACCCCCTTGGGTTTTCCCGCATAGAATGCGCGGCGCCGCGCTGGCCCCGCGCCAGGCCTCTTTTTCAATGATACCGTCTTCGCTTTGGAGCCTCCCATGAAGAAACCCGTCCGTGTTGCCGTCACCGGTGCTGCTGGTCAGATCGGCTATGCCTTGCTGTTTCGCATTGCCTCGGGCGAAATGCTCGGCAAGGACCAGTCAGTCATTTTGCAACTGCTGGAGATCCCGGACGAGAAGGCTCAAAAGGCGCTCAAGGGCGTGATGATGGAGCTCGAGGACTGCGCCTTCCCCCTGCTGGCGGGCATGCACGCCTACGGCGAGGCCACGCAGGCCTTCAAGGACACCGACTACGCCTTGCTGGTTGGCGCGCGTCCGCGCGGCACCGGTATGGAACGCGCTGATCTGCTGGCGGCCAATGCGCAGATTTTTACTGCCCAGGGTAAGGCCCTGAATGCTTCGGCCTCGCGCCATGTCAAGGTGCTGGTGGTGGGTAATCCGGCCAACACCAACGCTTACATCGCCATGAAGTCCGCCCCCGATCTGCCGGCCAAAAACTTCACCGCCATGCTGCGCCTGGACCACAACCGCGCCCTCAGTCAGGTGGCTGCCAAAACCGGCAAGGCCGTGGCCGACATTCAAAAGCTGTGCGTCTGGGGCAATCACTCCCCCACCATGTACGCTGACTACCGCTTTGCGACCATCGGCGGTCAGTCGGTCAAAGACATGATCAATGACCAGGTCTGGAACGAGACCGTGTTCCTTCCCACGGTGGGCAAGCGCGGTGCGGCCATCATCGAGGCGCGCGGCCTTTCTTCAGCTGCCTCGGCAGCCAATGCGGCCATTGACCACATGCGCGATTGGGCCCTCGGTACGAACGGTGGCTGGGTCACCATGGGCGTACCCAGCCAGGGCTGGTACGGCATTCCCAAGGAGGTGATGTTTGGCTTCCCGGTCACCTGCGCAAACGGCGAGTATTCGGTCATTGAAGGCCTGCCGATCGATGCCTTCAGCCAGACCTGCATCGACAAGACGCTCAAGGAGCTGACCGACGAGCAGGCGGGCGTGGCTCACCTGCTTTGAAACCGGCTGTTTGAATCGCTGACGCCCCAATCGGTCGGCATGATGCATCCGCGCGAAATCCTGCTCGATGCGCAGGCCGCCGCTGGCGCGCTGCCGGTCTGTGACCACTACAGCGGGGTTCCTGACCGCATGCGCAAGAGCCTGCAGTTGCAGGCGCAGATGCGGCGTGAGTTCGGCGCCTGCGTGTTTGATGTCACGCTCGACTGCGAGGACGGCGCGCCGGTGGGTGACGAAGCCGATCATGCCGCCCTGGTGGCCGAGCTGGTGCTGCAGGCTGAGCCGGGCGCCCGGGTGGCCGCGCGGGTGCACCCGATAGATCACCCGCATTTTTCAGAGGACTTGCGCCTGATTGCTGGCGCG
>Ga0194133_10001860_pt1 | contig 34787 bp, 48 predicted proteins | sample TA2KigOf40mmetaG_FD_155448 | JGI IMG/M metagenome (GOLD analysis project Ga0194133, IMG submission 155448) | Freshwater microbial communities from Lake Tanganyika, Tanzania - TA2015055 Kigoma Offshore 40m | ecosystem: Environmental > Aquatic > Freshwater > Lake | place: Tanzania: Lake...
TGGAATATGTGGGGAGCACCTGCATTTGGTTGGAACTTTTGGACACCTTCATTTTATTGGAATGATTGGGGTTACCGTCAACCACAAAGAATTTACGTTTACGAAGATGGTAAGAGAGATACAATAAGAGGTAAAAAACCAATTATCAGTTTTGGTTTACACAAAACAACTGATAAACAAATTGGTGGTTTCTTTACAATTGGTAATAGAGGATATTTTGTAATGGATTTCAGTTCCACATATGAAATAGACCGTTCAACATTTTTTCCGTATGGAACAATCACCAAAGTTGATTTTCCATTAATAAATGATTTAGTTAAAAAAAGAAGCATATATTTAGGTGCTGGTAAAAGATTTGGCAGAACTGGTGTTCATGCTATGTTAGGTTTTGGAAATGAAAGAGTAAGATGGAGAGGTAAAGATAAATTGGGAGAAATAACATTTCCTAAATCATACAATGAATTTTCTTCAATTAAAGCAGGTATATTACATGATTTCAAAAACCTTACTTTAAAATTTGATTATGAACCAATAAGAAGTTATTCACAATTTGGATTGGGGTTAAATTTCTAACTAATTGTTAAATTCTTATATTTATATTGGAAATATAATGAGGTAAAAATTAATGCCATCAGTATCTAAACAACAACAAAAGTTTATGGGATTGGTTCACGCCGTGCAAAAAGGTGATGTTCCAAAATCAGCAGTATCTAAAAAGGCACAACAAGTTGCTAAAGATATGAATCCTAAAGATGTAAAAGATTTTGCATCTACAAAACATAAAGGATTACCTAAAAGAGTAAAACAAGAAATTCTTAATAAATTAAAAGAATATGCTTTTGTATCCAATAAACACTCTATGGCACCTCCTAAATTAGAACCATTAAGAAAAGATTACGAAATGGATTTACAAAAAGAAGATAAGATACCTCAAAATTTTAATGTTGGCACTTCTTCTGATTATCATAGAAATATTGGTGCTAAGAAAAGAGAATACGATGATACTAATTTTGAAAAAGATAATTCAGGTCAACCTGATTTAGAAGAAGTTGGTAAATTAGTACATAGAGTGAACGTACCTGCAGTTGAGAAGTTCTTAAAAAAATATCCAAAAGTTAAAGAAGTTATGACCGCTCTAATATCAAAGAACTTTGATGTAATGAAAGGATATAAAGCATTTATCAAATTCAAAGATAAGAATGAACCATATTTGGGTGGAAAAGGTGAAGAATCTGTTTCTAAAAATTTTGGAAGTAAAATATTCTACAAATATGATTGGAATGGTGTAGGTGGTTGGGCTGAAGTTTATGAATATCTTTATGATAAAAAAAATGAATCAGTAAACGAAGCATCCAAAGCAGATATTATAAAAGATTTAGATAAAGCAAAGAATGATTTACTTAAAAAAGTAGATGTCTTAATTGCTAAAAAGAAAAAACTTTATTCGGATGTAGATATTGAATCACCAATGTCTGCAGATGAAAAGAAATTAGATAAAGATATTGCTGATTTATTTTCACAAATCAACAAATTAGTTTTACAAAAAAGAAGTTTGAAAGAATCATTAGAAGAAGCACAAGCAGTTAGTGGTGGTAAAGTTCATAAATTTATTACTGGTAAAAATTTAGGATATAAAGGTAAAAAGTATTCTCAAATTGAATTTGAAACCTTGGGAATTGATAATAAGAATGGAACAATTAGATTAAAAATACTTGCACCAAAAGAAATCTTTGGTAATGAAATGAGTTTAGATTTCAGAAATGTAAGAAGAGGACCTTTTTTTAAAACTGATACAAGTAAAGTAAATGAAGTTGGGTTAGGTGATTGGCATTATAAAGCTATTAAAAAAATGTATCAAAAAGCTGGAGCATTCACAAGAAAAAAAATAGCAGCTGTTATTACCAAAAATCCAAACGCATCTTGGAATGAAATCGAAAAAGAAATTAAGTTTTCGGATTACGATGAAATTACTAATTATACTGATAAACTTGGATTGAAAGAAGTAATTGAAAAACTTCAAAATTTTAAAAAATAATACTTATTTTCAATAAAGGTTATATGGATAGATTTAAAAGAATACCCCCACTCGATATGAGTGAGTTCTTTGTACGTGATGAAGAACTTAATATATTTCAGCCTGGTGATTGGAATATGCCACTTCCGTGGATTTCTACATTTATTTTCACACATTGTATTGGCCACTTTTGGGGATATGGAAACGAACCATCGAATCCATACGATAGACCTCGTGTATTACAAATTGGTTGTGCACAAGGCGGCGATGCAGTTGAAAATGCCAAAATTCTTAAAATGCCACACATCAACGGTGAACTTCATATAATTGATTGGTTTAAAGGAAATCTTACTGTTGATGAGGAAGAGGAGTGGTTTTATAGGGAAGAAAACGCTCCAATATGGAGAAGCCATTTAGAATCTGAAGCCAAAAAATTTAATGTAGAAGATAGAATTACAATATTTGAAGGTGATTCTCGTGAAATGATTCATAAAGTAAAAAATAATTACTATGATATAGTTTTTATTGATGGTGGGCATGAGTATGATATCGTAAAATCTGATATTGAACATGGATACAAAAAATTAAAACCAAATGGAATTATGGTTTTAGATGATTTTAGTGGTGGGGCTGATGCCTATCAACAATTTAATATAAAAACTGCAACACCAGAAATGTTAGAAAAAGATACCTGGTCATTTAATGGTATAGTAATTCATGTTGGCGTTGTTAAAGCAGTACATGAATTTTTTAAAGGAAATTATATAGTATGTGGTTCACATGATAAGGCCTATCACATTAAAGGATATAATATAAAAAGGGAAAATTAAAATATGATATATTGGTTCACAGGACAACCTGGTTCAGGAAAAACAGTTTTAGGTTCAAAACTTTTTAAATTTTTACAAACTGAAAAAAGAAATTGGAGAAAAAGTGTATTTCATTTAGATGGTGATCATTTAAGAGAAATTACTAATAATAAAGATTACAGTGAAACGGGTAGAAGAAATAATATTAAAACTGCACAAACAATTATTGAGTATTTGCATATAAATCAATGTGATGTTGTAGTTTCAGTTGTAGCACCTTTTTTAGATTTAAGAGAAGAATTTAAAGAAAAAATTGGAAAGGATTTTATTGAGGTTTACGTTCATTGTTCAGATGAAAGACCTCGTTCAGATTATAAAGTAAAAGATTATGAACCACCACAAGTAAATTTTATTGATTTAGATACAACGAAAGATTCAATTGAAACTTCATTTTCGAAACTAATTAATAACCTTAATAAAATTCAAAAATTATGAAAAAATATGCACTATTCATTGGTAGATGGCAAACTTGGCATGCTGGTCACGAGTGGCTGATTAACCAACAATTAGAGAAAGGAAAAGATTGTTGGGTCGCTATTAGAGATGTAGAAGTTGATGAAAATAATCCAAAATCCGCTCATCAGGTTTTAAAAGATTTATCAAATCAAAAATTTTTTGTTGAAAATTCAAATAGAATTATTTTATCTATAATTCCAGACATTGAAAGTGTAAACTATGGTAGGGGAGTTGGATATGATGTAATCAATCACACTCCACCAGCAAATGTTGAATTGATTAGTGGAACAAAAATTAGAAAGGGTTATATGGATTCAAACGGAGATATTATAGAGTATGCCATTAGTTAAGAGACATATTGCCAAAACCATTTCATATCGAATCATAAGCACTCTGGTTGGATTTTTAATAATGTGGTGGGTAAGTGGTTCAATTAAAGTAGGTGCCGCCTTTGGAGTAGCAGAATTGGTTTATAAACCTATTCAATATTATATCCACGAAAGAATTTGGTATAAATGGATAAAATATGGATTGAAAAATAATAAAAAAGTCTAAATATTATAATCTAAAATAAGGCTTAATAAAATTAAAATTATGGAAAAGAATTTAATTATACCTAGTGTCAAAAATGAGTGGGGACAATTGCGTGAAATAATTGTGGGAACAGCAACCAATGCACAAGTTCCAACGATTGGTGATAAATGTCTACATTGTGTAGATTACGCACATTTATCTGATGAAAAATTCACAAAAAGACCAAGTGGCCTTTATCCATCAAAATTAATTGAAGAAACACAACAGGATTTAGATGAAATTGCAAGAACACTAAAATCTTTGGGAGTAAAAGTACACAGACCAAATGATAAAAACTTTTCAGAAAAAATTAAAACTGAAAATTGGGAGGTAGATGGATATTACAATTATTGTCCAAGAGATTCTATGTTAGTTATAAATGATAAAGTTATTGCAACACCAATGACTTTAAGGCATCGTTCAAATGAATCTGATACATGTAAACCATTATTTAATTTAAACCATTGGGTTGATGCACCCCGTCCTAAATTATTAGATTCTATTTATCAAAGAGAAGACCTTTCAATACCAACATTATTAGATGGAGAACCGGTATTTGATGCTGCAAATGTAATTAAACATAATAATGATTTATTGTATTTAGTTAGTAATACTGGTAATAAAGATGGTGCTAAATGGTTAGAAAAATATTGTAAAGAAAACTTTGGACAAGAATATAATGTCTGGACAGCAGAAAATGTTTATGCATATATTCATATAGATACAACATTTGTATTTTTAAGAGAGGGTTTAGTATTACTAAATCCATCACGTGTTAATTGGAATAACTTACCACATTTATTAAGTAGATTCGATAAGGTTTGGGCTCCAGAGCCATACCCTACAAAAGTAATGGAAGATTGGTGTCCTGCATCACAATGGTTAGGAATGAATATACTTCCAATTAATTCTAAATTATGTATGGTAGAAGAACATCAAGTACTTTTAATGAATGAACTTAAAAGATGGGGAATAGAATCGATACCTGTAAAAATGAGGCACGCAAGAACATTTAGTGGAGGTCCTCATTGTGTAACTTTAGATGTAGTAAGGGATGATGACTAAAAGAATTTTAGATTTTGATTTTCAGTTATCAAGAATTTTTGGTGAATTTATTAAACAAAATGATTATGACCAATTAAACAATTGTAGCGGGTTATATGATATTGTTTTTTGTCATAGAGAAACTGCACAGGATAGATTTTATGAATTAAAACCACACTGTCATTTAAAAACAAAAATTGTTGTTGATATAACAACTGAAAGTGGAAATTTACAAAAATTTTTAGATTCTTTTGATGAACTTACAAATAAAGAACCATACCAATTTTATTTAATTGTTGATAGTGATTTATCTAAATACATTGATGAAGTAAAAATAAATTATAAAATTTTACATTCTTTCTATTTAGTTTTTTATGCTTTTTTAAATGAATTATCTGATAATAAACTTCATAACAAAAAAGAAATATTTGCAAATAAACAGGGGTTTGTATGTTTAAATAATAGTGCAAGAATACATAGAGTTTGGTTATTTTTGGAATTTCTAAAAAGAAACATATCATTAGATACGAGTTCTTTTTTATTTACAACAGGAGGCCCAAATGGTTCAAAATATAATGAAGAAGTCTATAAAGACATTGTAGAATCATTTTATAATGAATCTAAAATATCAAAAGATGAATATGAAATACTAATAAATTACCCTTTACCAAAAAATTTGGATTATGATTTATCTAATTATTCTTATATTCAAAATGAAATAAATTCATCATTTGAATATATTGTAAATCTTTCTACTGAAAATGTGATGGGTTTGACATTTGGAGATGAATCACCCTATGGTATGATAACATTTACTGAAAAAATATTAAAACCATTTTTAGCAAAACAAATACCTTTGTTTATAGCTCTTCCAAAATTACAAAATGTATTAAGAAATTTGGGATTTGATTTATTTGATGATATAATTGATACTGATTATGAATCTGAATTAAATCACAATAAAAGAATAAGTAAAACAGTTGATGAATTGGAAAAATTAATTAAAATAGATTTGGTAAAATTTAAATCTGAAAATCAAAAAAGATTTGATTATAATTTTAATCTTTTATATGAATTAACAGATTTAGGTAGACAGAAAATAAAATCATTTTTATACAACGAAATTCTAAATTAATAAGTTACTATATCAAAAAATTTTAATACACTATACTTATAATAAACACTATTAGTATGGAAAATAAAAACGAAAAAATATTCCCAAATTTTGATCCCACAAGTGACCTTTCAAAGGCTGGTAAAAATAGAAGATTAAAAAGAGGTTTGGGTGCAAAACCAATATTAGAATCCGAAATTAGAGATGCTCAGGCCAAATCAAGATCCGCTATGGAAGCGGCTAGGGTATTAGGCATATCATTTAACACATATAAAAAATATGCAAAAAAATATGGTATATTTGAAAATTTAAAAAATCCTGACGGTATTGGTATTAGAAAAGGATATAATGTAAAAAGAGGCAAGTTTTCTTTAGATGATATTTTAAAAGGAAAATATCCTGATTATCCAGTATGGAAATTAAAACAAAGATTGCTTCTCAATGGTTATATGTTAGAAAAATGTAATAATTGTGGATTTGAAGAAAGACGAGTTACAGACCATAAAGTACCATTAGTATTGGATTTTTTAGATGGTGATAGAACAAATCACAATTACGAAAATTTAAGAATGTTGTGTTTTAATTGTTCTTTTTTATTAAACGGAAATTTAACAGGCCCTAAAAAAGAATATGAATATTGATTTGGAAATTTAAAAATATTTCCGTATCTTTGTCATTAAATCATCAATATGAGTTTTATCATAGGAAATAAATGTGTAGATGTATGTGACTCAGCGTGTGCTAAAGTTTGCCCTGTCGATTGTATAAATGGCCCAATTTATATTGATAGAAGAGCTGAAGAATTATTTGGTATGAGTGAGGTTGATAAAAAAGGAAAACAACTTTTTATAGATCCAGAACAATGTATCTTATGTGGAGCCTGTATTCCAGAATGTCCAGTTGATGCTATCTTTGAATCTGAAAAAGAAACAATTCGTGCAGAGGGTAATGATGACTCGGTTAGAAAAAATTATGAATTTTATGGAAAAGATTGGAAAAATTAGGAAAATTAAAAAAAAATTCGTATATTTGTAAATTATAAAATCAATTTTTAAAACAAAAATTATGGTAACATTTATTACATCATTAATCCTTTATGGATGTGCAGCAGCTGTATTGGGATTGGTTGGAAAACTAATTTACGATATTCAGAAAAACAAAAAGCAAGAAAAAGAAGCTGATTATAAAAAGCAGTTTCAAAAGTTAGCAGGAATTGGACAACCGAAAAATGAACTTGATCCTGAAATTTGGAAGTATATAGCAGATAAAGTTAGTAACGAAGGATTTCCTGAACCCGATAAATCCATTCCAATTAAAACCGCAACTATAACAACAATTGGTGGTAGTTATTATGATAGTGACCCATTGGCATCAGTTCCATTGAGTAGAGTATCAAAAGCGGCTAAACAAAAGATGGCAGAAATTGCTAAAAAGGATATTTCAGATAGATTAGAAGAAGCTACTGCAAATATAGTAATCGATACAACACATTCCGATAATGGACAAACGGATGTAAGGAAAACATTAACGGATTCATTAATTACATTAGCAAAAAAGCCGGCAACTAAAAAGAAAAATCCAAAACAAACTGCATCAAAGGGAACGGATGAAAATACACCTTTTGCAAAAACAAGAAAAAAATTATAATCATAAACAAAAAAAAAATCAAAAATTATGGCAAAGTATTTCGAAGTAAACGTAGTTGTAAATCATGAAGTAGATAATGGTAAAAAAGGTGTAAAAATTCAAAAAGTTAGAGAAACTTATTTGGTAGATTCTGAATCAGTAACAGAAGCAGAATCAAAGGTTGTAAAATTATTTGAAGATGCTAATATTGAATTGGATTTTGAAGTAAAGGGTGCAAAAGAATCTAAAATCCTACAAGTTGTACAATAATGGCAAAAGAAGCTCAGATTATTAAGGAAGAAATTAAAACAAAGGTTGCTAAAAGAGTACCACCAGGAGATAGATGGTCTCCTTTTGATAACTCCACTTTGGTTTTAGAATCACTTACTGATGTATTAGAATACATTTACCAAAAAAAAGGTAAAACACAATTTTTTATGGATGCAAGAGAGGGTTTTGTTTATATAGTTGATACGGAAGAAGTAATGATTGAACCAGAACCTGATAAAAAATGGAGTTTATATGGTGAATCTTAAAAATAAAATATCAATTTCATTTATAGTTTTAGGGATACTTACTATATTTGGTATTATATCGTTTAAAAAAATAAAGAAAAAAGAGAAATTATTCAATAAAATGGATAATTATGAAGATGATAATCTTTTTATATAATTTTATATATTTATACTTATAACAAAAAAAGGGGTTTTATTATGACTACATTTTTAATTATTTTAGGTTTAGTAGCTGTAGCAGTTGCTGTTACTATTTTTCTTCAAAAAACTGGAAAAATCGAAGACAAGGATGGAGATTTAATTCCTGATAAAATTGAAGCAAAAGTAGAACAAATCAAAGAAGTTACTAAAGAAGTAAAAGAAACTGTAAAAAAAGTTGCTATTGAAGCTAAAGATGTAGCTGTTGCAGCAAAAGAAGTTGTTAAACAATCGAAAGATGTTATTAATGCAGCTAAAGGTTCTGGCCGAAAAGGTAGAAAACCAGCTCAGAAATAATATATATATTGGAGTAACAATTGAAAAAGTCACCCAACACAAATTTGGTTAAATATTTAATTTTGATGGAACAAGAAATGATGTCCATCAAAGAATCAATTTTAGAAAAATTAATTGTTGAGGGAGTAGATGACCCCGGTATCCTTAAATGTATATTTATGGCAGGTGGACCGGGTTCGGGTAAATCTTATATTGCTAAAGAAATTTTTGGTGTAGGTAAACAATCGATTTCATCAGTATCTGCAGGTGGATTAAAATTAGTTAATTCAGATACAGCATTTGAACAACAACTAAAAAAGAATGGTATCAGTCCAAAAGATTTAGGAAAGATTGAAAAAGAACAACCCGAATTATGGAATGCGATTACTAAAGTACCAGGTGGTATTAGAGATAGAGCAAAGAAAATAACTTTAACACAGCAGAAGTTTTATGAAGCTGGTAGATTGGGTATGATTATCGATGGCACTGGTGATGAAGTTACAAAAGTAAAAAAGAAAAAAATCCATGCTGAAAGTTTAGGATACGATTGTTATATGGTATTCGTAAACACTTCACTGGAAGTTGCGTTAAAAAGAAATGCAGAAAGGGATAGGACATTATCTGATGATTTGGTAAAAAAAATTTGGAGTGATTGTCAAAATAATTTAGGTGCATTTCAGGGTATATTTGGTAGTAATTTTATAATCGTTGATAATACATCGTATAATAAAAACGTTTATAAATATACTGACAAAAAGACCGGTAAGGTTACAACATCGGATAAACCGATTGCAGTAAACATTCAAAAGGCTATTGATACCTTTTTGAGAAAACCCATTTATAACCACATAGGTAAAAAATGGATTGAAACTGCAAAGGCTTTGAAAAATAGTAATTTTATTAAATAACCAATTTACAAGGAACTCGGAAGAGCGTTTTATTAATGGCTAAAGCAAGAGGTGCTTCAAAAGAAAACATTAAAGTTTCATTTGGAAAAAGAAGAAAAGGAAAATCACAAAAAACTCATAATAAGCACGATAGAAAAGAAAAAAAATACAGAGGTCAAGGAAGATAATGTATGAAGTTAGAGGATACCAAAAACCAGAATCATCTTTCCACACTATTTCAGAATGGAGAGATATTTGTTATGAGTTTTTAAGTCTACAAAAAAAAGGATATGATACTCGTGGTGGTATAATAGATAATAATCCTCAACTTGTTTCTTTAATTAATCAATATTTTTCTTATCAACTTTATGTAGAAACTGAACTCTTTAATGATTTATCAAAAAAAAATGTATTAGATTTTATTGAAGATTTTGTAAATCATCGTGTTTGGGGGTTGGAAGAAGAGTTTAAAGATTACATCGTCAATATCGATAACGATAGATTTTCATTTTTTTATAGTAGAGGTGCAATAGAACCATACATTTTACTTAATAAACAATTTACTATTGATACATATAATGATACTAATATAGAAATTGTAACTCTTCATTGGACTTCAAAACAAGGTATTAAAAATTTATTAGATAGTATAAAATCAGGATACAACTTTGCAATATCAACTTTTACAGTACAGCAAAAAGAATTCTTTAGAAAAGAAAGTAATGTTTTAGTTAAACTAAAAGGTAAGTTGGTAGCGGCATTTAAATCAGATGTAAAATCATTTGCAACCGATAAAGGAAATAGAGCTGCTAATTTATTCCGTTTCTCTTATCCTGATAATGAAAACAATCTTTGTAAAAATTGGGAACATTGTAAAGAAAATAAAACTTCTTTGTGGAACGAAATTATTGTAAAACCAATATCTATATTAGACTATAAAGTTGTAAAAAAATATTAATCTATTTAATGGTTTCGTTTTGAATAACAAAAATAGCATATTGTTTAGTGGAGATTCTTATACTTGGGGTGAGGGTTTACAATTATATATAGAAAATGACTTTTGGATTTCAGAAAGAAATCAACATAACGAATGGTCAAGTTTACAAAAAAAATTAACGATTGAAAGTGAAATTTTTAGAGAGCAAAATAGATTTGCTGGCCTGGTATCAAACTATTTTGATTGTAAACAAATAGTAAGACCTTTAAATGGTGGTCAATTTGAGTATCCAATTAATTTTGTTGAAAAAATAATAAGAGAAAGAACAAATAAAATTAAATTTTTAATTTTTCAATTTACAGGATTAGAAAGATCAAATTTACATCTTAAGGATGATTGCAATTGTGAATTTTGTATAACCAGTGAAATGAATAAACCACATTTTTTTCTTTTGGAACTAATAGAAAAAAAATTAAATAATATTTTATTTTCTGAAAAAGACAAAATATTAATTGAATATCTTAAAAAACATTATAATATTAATATTTTTGAGTTATTAGAAGCAGAAGAAGAAATATTTTACTCTAACGTATTCGATCAATTTTATTCTAAATATTTTTATCAAAACGTAGAAATTTTTATAAAAGATTATTTAATTAATTGGAATAAATATTTTCCAATTTATTTTATAGATTCTTGGTCAGAAAATTCATCAAAAGTATTATTATCATATGAAGAAATATATAATAATACTATTCCATTAATTGGATTTGATAATAAATTATATAAAGATTGGAATAGTTTTGTAAATACTTTTGAACATCAAATGATAAAAGATGAATTTCCTCTAACGAGAAATCATCATCCAACTTTTATTCAACACCAACATATCTCAAAATCAATTATTACACATATAGAAAATAATTTTATTGAAACTGAAAAAAAATTTATTTAAAAAAAAATTTCGTTATAATTAGATGTATAATGAACAAAAAAAATAATTAATATGAAAGATTTAACCGCGGAAATCGGAAAGATTTGTAATATTTTAGAAGATGCTGTTGAACTTCAAGATTGGAAGTTGGTTAAAAAAATGATTGATGCTCTTGATAATATTTATAATCAATTAGAGAGAGCTGATAATGGTATTGAATTTGACGATGAATATTAATGTAAACATATCATCACCTAAAATAGTTACAAAAAATTGGGGATACGAAATGTGGATTCACAATGATGAGGAATATTGTGGAAAACTATTAGTATTCAATAAAGAAGGTGATAGATTCTCAATGCATTATCATCTGAAAAAAAAGGAAACTTGGTTTGTTCAGAGTGGTTCTTTTATTTTTAAATGGATAGATACAGAAAATGGAATAATACAATCAAAAGAATTGATAAATGGTGAATCTGTTTGTATTGAAAGAGGGTTACCACATCAACTAATAGCATTAGAAAATAATTCAACAATATTTGAAGTAAGTACCCAACACTTTGACGAAGATTCTTACAGAATATATAAAAATTCCCCAAACGATTTAATTGATTAATAAATATGTCTTATATTGTAAAATATCTACCAAAAATTACCGATTTGGTGAAAGAATTCAAAAATAATCCAGATGCAATAAAACATTATTTCAAGTACGAAGGGTTTAATGGTAGTTCAGAATCAATGACTTATATAGAAGAAAAAATTAAAGAGTATAAATCATTGAAAATCAATACAAAAAAAGATTAAAAAAAGCTTGTTTTTTTGAATATTTAATCGTATATTCGTGATGTAATAAATGATTAAACGATAAAATTATGAGTAAATATTCAAACTACAAACCTCACTCATCATTCTGGCTAGATGATTGGGAAGACGATGAAATCATCGTTTCAAATTTTTCCGAATTGGAAAAAAAATCACATGACCTTTATAAGTTGGCAAACGTTAAAAGAGCGATTTCAAACTTTGTTAATATCGTAACAAACCAACAAATCCCAGTCAAATTTAACACTCGTGGTAATTCCTTTACCGATGGTAAAGTAGTAGTGATTGGTTCAAATATTACCGAACCTGAAGATTTTGACGTTGCAGTTGGTTTAGCACTCCACGAAGGTTCTCACATTAAACTTTCTGATTTCCCCTTACTTCAAAACATTTACTCAATTGTACCTAAAGAATTAATTGATGAATCAATTAAGAAGGGTTTACTTAATCCAATCGAGGTGATTAAAAATCTTTGGAACTATGTTGAGGATAGAAGAATTGACCAATTTGTTTACAATTCCGCACCTGGTTATAGAGATTATTACAAATCAATGTATGATAAATATTTTAATGATAGTATCATTGATAAGGGTTTGAAATCTGATGAATATACTGATGAGTGTGTAGATAGTTATATGTTTAGAATTATCAATCTTCACAACAAAAATACCGATTTAACAAAACTTAAAGGTTTACGTGAGATTTACAAAATCGTTGGGTTGGGTAATATCTTACGATTAAAATCATCTAAAGATTCATTTGATGTAGCATTAGAAATTTATAAAGTAATCCTTAATTTAGTACCTGCAGTTGAAAATAAACAACAACAAAATGGTGGTGAGAATGATGGTGAACAGTCAAATGAAAATGAGAATGGTGAACAGTCAAATGGTAAATCCAAAATGACAGGTGATATGGATTCCGATTCAATGGGTGGTGATGGTATGGAGTTGGATTCTGATGATTTTGATGGTGGTGATATTTCTCAATCATCTTCAAATGGAAACCGTTTATCACAAAGACAACAAAATGTTTTAGATAAGAAAATCAAAAAACAAAAAGACTTCTTAAATGGTAATATCACAAAAAAATCAATTAACAAAACTGAAGAAAAAACTTTGGAAACGATTGAAGAATCTGGTTCTGAAATTGAAACTGTTGGTGAGGGGTTGCCAAATAGATGGGGTAAATTTCAAAAGGGTGTTCAATGTATAGTTGTAAACAAACTCACTAAATCCCTAATGAATTCATCTGATTTTCCACTTACACATATCAATTACCAAACAAATGAAGCGTGGATGAGATATTCTACTGAAGTTGAAGATGGTGTTAAATTGGGTTGTATATTAGGTAAAAAACTACAAGTTCGTGGTGAGAGTAGAACTACCATTTACAATAGACAAAAAGTTGGTAAGATAGACAAAAGATTAATATCATCTCTTGGCTTTGGTAACGAAAACATTTTTAGTGTATTCGAAACCGATTCATACAAAAAAGCTAACTTACACATATCAATCGATGCGAGTGGTTCTATGGGTGGTACTAAATGGAGTAAAACAATTACCAATATAGTTGCTTTATGTAAAGCAGTTGATATGATTTCTAACCTAACGATTCAGATTTCAGTTAGGACAACTTCAAATAGTGGATTACCTTACATCGTAATGGCGTATGATAGTAGAGTTGATAAATTTAGTAAAGCAAAATACGTTTTCAAATGTTTATCACCAACAGGTACTACACCTGAAGGTTTGTGTTTTGAAGCTATTCTAAATAAATTAATACCTTCTGGAAACGATTTTGATTCATATTTCCTAAACATATCGGATGGTGAACCAAATTATGAAGGTAAAGATTTCTACTATGGTTATCAAATAGCTTATGAACATACTAAAAAGATGGTTAAGAAAATCGAAGATATGGGTATCAAAACTCTATCTTACTTTGTTGATGATAGGTCTTCAGTTTACACATCAGAAACTTCTGTAACAAAAGCATTTAAAATAATGTATGGTAAAGGTGCAAAATTCATTAATGTGAATAGTATTCCACAAATTAGTAAGACAATGAATGAATTGTTCCTTTCTAAATAATTGATTTACAATGACTTGTAAAAGTGAAAAAAATATTAAAAAAGGCTTGGAAAATATCAAAAAAAGTCGTATATTTACATAGTAAATGATTCTCAAATATAAACGTTAAAATTATGAAAGATTTAAAGATTGGTTTTGTTCAAAATGAGGTTTACAAAGTAGAGGCTTTTGGTTCTACTTTTAAACTGATTGACACGAATGGTAACAAAGTTGGTTCTATGGGTATTGTAACATCTACCAGAAAATCAGCATTTAAAGAAGGTAAAGCACTTCAAGCTTACATCAACAAAAATGGTAAAAAAACTTACCGAAAAGTTGAGATGGATATTTACAATAATCTGATATTCCCCCTTCACACAGAAAATGGTGGGGTAACTATTGAAGATAATTTAGACCATACAGCTGTTAAGGATTTTATCCATAAAAGTTCAGTATCTCTTAAACCAAAATCTTTGGTTATGAGTGAATTAAAATGGAAGTATCTAATACGTTCCGCGGTTCGAGCTAAAAATATTATGATGACGGGCCCCGCTGGTTGTGGTAAAACGATGGCAGCCAAATCGTTGGTTAAATCTTTAGAAAGACCTGATTTCTACTTTAACTTGGGAGCCACCCAAGATCCACGAGCTACCTTAATTGGTAATACTCACTTCGATAAAAATAAGGGAACGTTTTTCTCTGAATCTGCTTTCGTTAAAGCAATAAAAACTCCCAACGCAGTAATCCTATTGGATGAGTTGAGTAGAGCTCACCCTGATGCTTGGAACATCTTAATGACCGTTTTAGATGGTGGACAAAGATACCTTCGTTTAGATGAGGCAGATGGTTCACCAATTGTAAAAGTTGCAGATGGAGTTACTTTTATAGCAACCGCGAATATTGGTAATGAATATACATCGACAAGAGTAATGGATAGGGCGATTCTTGACCGTTTCGTTACAATTGAAATGGATGTTTTGAATGATGAGCAGGAATTGGGTTTATTAAAGTATATGTTTCCTGATGTAAACGAAACTGACCTTAAAGCAATTTCAGAAATTGCTCACCATACGAGAGTTCAATCATTAAGTGAAACTGGTAAAGTTAGTTCAATGATTTCAACAAGGGCATCGGTTGAAATGGCAGGTTTAGTTTATGATGGGTTCTCCCTTATCGAAGCAGCTGAAATTTCAATTTACCCATTCTTCTCAAATGATGGTGGTGTAGATTCAGAACGTACATACATTAAACAATTAGTTCAAAAGTATGTACAAACTGAAAACAATGACCCACTATTTAGTGAAGTTGAAGAAAATAAAAATGATGAAATTCCAATGTTTTAGTTTTAGTGTTTAATCATTTACAAATGGAGGGTTAGAAATAACCCTCTTTTTTTTGAAAAAAGCTTGTTTTGTATTGATATTTTTTGTATATTTGTTAGTAAGATAAATTAGGTATGGGTAAGTATAAATTTAAAAATCGTAAGTTCCCAAAAGATTTCCAAAAAGTTGTGGATTATATCTTTGAAAAAAAAGGTGTTGTTGTAAAGTTAAATATGAGTACTAACTTTATGGGACACTTTAATAGGGTAATTAACATTCACCATAATTACGATTTAACAAAAAATGGTTTATACGCACTTTTACATGAATGTGGTCATTCTTTACAACCCTCTACTAACATTGGAATTAATTCTTATAAAAACATTGATAGTGATGAAAATCCAAAACAGTTCGTTTTGGGTAGGTTAATAAATGAAATAGATGCGTGGGATCGTGGTCTAAAAATAGCAAATGAGTTAGGTATAAAAATTAACCTAAAATTTTGGGAAAAAGAAAAGGAAAATACATTGCTTACTTATCTTGAATTATAATTATGTGTACAAGTCATTTTTAATTTTATGGAAACTTTAGTTGTTATTTCAATTGTTCTTTGTATTTTATCAATCATCTCATTTTTTTGGGTACGTGGAATCGATTACATGCATAAAAAATATCCTGATTATAAAGGTGAAGACCTTTTTGGAGATATGGATATAGATAAAACGGCAGGAAGAGATGGATGGGATGATAATCTAATACACTCTGAAGGTGATTTTTAAAAAAATAAAAAAAAAATATATGGGAAAACTTAAAGAACATTATCTTTCAAATCTGAATGAAGAAGAATTAGATGAAATGTTATATCAATCAGTTAATGATGAAAAACAATATTTTGAATGGTTGAATAGCCAGGATTATATTGATTTTGTAAACAATCAATTAGATGAAACAAATCCACATTTTTCATTTTCAGATATTCAATCTGCCCTTAAATACGCATCAGAAAGTATTACAATCTACCCAGAAGAAGTTGGGAAAGAGGTGTATGATATATTATTTTCTGAAAAAGTAGAAGAGTATTTAAAAAATAGAAAAGATGAATTGGAAAAAATACATAGATAATATCCCAAACTTTCCAAAAGAGGGAATCATTTATAGAGATATACAGCCAATTTTAGAAAATAGATTCATATTTTCATCAGTAATAAACGAACTTAAAAATCTTATCAATGTAAAACCTGATTATTGGGTTGGTGTAGAATCTAGAGGATTTATATTTGCATCAGCAATAGCACATAAAAATGGAGATGGTTTTAAAATGATTCGTAAGAGAGGTAAGTTGCCAAACGAAAATTTAGCAATAAAGAGATACGAATTGGAATATGGAAGTGATTGGATTGAAATGAAAAGAGGAAAGGGGGATGTAATAATTGTAGATGATGTATTTGCTACAGGTGGAACAATTAGTGCAGCAGAGCAACTTTGTATTGAGGCGGGTTATAATGTAGTTGGTAAAATTTGTTTAGTTGATATTGGCTTAATAAAAAACCACAATGTTAGATGTTTAATTACTTACAATGAGCAGGAATAAAAAAAGAAAATATCCTGATTTAGTTGTATATTCTGAAGATAAAGGTTTTTATTCAAAAGAACTTACTTATGGTTCAAATGTAGGTGCACCGGCAATTAAGTTAGAAGATGTTAGTGGTTGGAAGAAAACTCAAGCTTTAGTAGCAAACAAACAATTTAAATCAAAATACGAAGAACTTAAAGAAGAATTTAAAAAATTGGTAGATGAGGTAACTTGGAACGAATTTGTTTATTCATCTAAATACAATTTTATTCCTGTGATGGGTGAAACGTATTATTTATATGAAAAAAAGGATGGTGGTGTTTTTTTATCTTTAATAAAACCAAATGAATGGCCAATGAAATTTATAGGTGCTACCAAATTAGAATCAACTCAAAAATGGATAAGAATCTATGAATAGAATTGTATTAGTTTCTGCAACAAAAATGGAACATGATGGTTTTGATATGATGTTTACTTTACCAATTTTTCAAATAGGAATCGGTAAAATAAACGCATCTATGAATTTGCAAAAAATAATAGATGATTATAAACCAGATACTGTAATTAATTTTGGTTCATGTGGTAATCTAAAAAATCATCCTATCGGTAAAGTTTTAAAAGTTGGTTCGGTTCATAATGATATTGATTGTAGACCTTACGCTGAATATGGTATAACTGCTGAAGATGAAATTGGTTCTATTAAAATATCTGAAACTGATATTGATTTATTTACTACTGATATAATATACAATAAAAATAGAACTGATTATTCGGACTCTTATTTGAGTATGATTAATAGTTGTGATATTGTGGATATGGAAGGATACGCATTAGCTTATGTATGTAGAAAAAATAAAGTTCATTTTCAATCATATAAGTGGGTAAGTGATGATGGTGATGTGGAAAATTGGACTAAAAATGCGGCAATAGGATTTAAAAACTTTAGTTACATTATAGAAGAATTATATTATTCAGATTTTTAAAATTTAAAATTTAAATTATGGGATATAATCCGTATAGATGGTGGACAAAAGGCCGTCCAAATAAACCATTAAGAGCAGATGCTCCTTTATTATTAAAAATTAGAAATGGTGATTACGATTACTCTTATATGTTTAATGAAGCTAGGATCATTAAAGAATCAGCACAAAAGGCATATGATGAAACTTACAACAACTACGGTGGAACTAATGAAAAAAACCGTAAAGAGGCCGCACTAGATGCAAGCAGAATGAAAAGAGTAAAATGTATTAAATTAGAATTAGAAGCGGCAATAGATGAAGAACGAATTCTTTTTAAATTAAGAAAAGAATTAGAAAAAGAATTTGAAAGAGATTTGTGGGATAAGGCAATGGAAAGGCAGAGGGGTAAAGGTACGTTGGAGGATTTATATTGGTGGTATAAAAAGCAAGTAAAACAAGGTACTACAACATCGGAATTTGATATGAAATACAATAGATTAAATACAAAAGGTCTTGAACATTTATTTTAAAATCAGAATATTTATAGATGGATTTAAAATAATATAATGAGCTATTTAGTCGCCAATATTCCACCGATTGAAGTTTTAGTAGATAAGAGGTTTCTATATGATTTTCAGACCGATTCAAATGGAATGGTTTTGGGTGAAGGTGAATGGGAAAAGGGGCATTGGGTAACAGTTAAATCTATACCTAATAGGGCACTCCTTTTCGAAACCTATATAGATAAGTTTGGAGCAGTATATGATAAACTCCCCATACACTCATTCCGATGGAGGGTATTAGAATCAAATGACAGGGTGTTTCCGTTAGATTTCTTACAACTTTGGGATTGTCTATCATATAACATATCGGTTATAGAGAAATGGGTGCTAAGGGGTTCTAAAACCTTCACAACACTTAAAGATTCGACAACGATTGAAGGTGAATATCTTTTTACAATAGATACCACTCATTCAGACCCTAATGAAATAGATGCAGGGTGGAGTGAAACTCCCAACGAACATAAATCATACAATATATCAAAATTGGAAAATGGGCAATTCTCTGCTCAACCAAACAACCGAACTCGTTGGTATCAACCTAGCCGAACTGAATCGTTAAATGAGATTCCATATTTTAGATACTCTACTAAAATTTGGAGATGTGAAGATTATGGTAAATGGAGACCTTCCGAATCAAATTGGGATTATTCATTAAATAAATAATTTATATTTAAATATATGGAGTATTTTAGTATAAAATCAATAGAGGCTCTCATACTAACGATGACGGGGGATTACAAAAAATTATTGTCAGTTATTAAATCTATGAGTAATTATAAACACATAGATGCTGTTAGAACGTATATTGATTTATATTATAAAAAAAATGGAATAAAAGATAAAGAAATGATTGAATTTTACTTCAAAGTAAAAAAAAGAAATTTATAAAATGGAAGTTATTAAAAATCGTTACGGTCAAGAAAGAGTTATTGAAAAAATCTCCCTCAATCGCCTTCGTATTATGGGTGATTCTATTATTTATAAACAATCATTAGATAAAAAAGGAAATATTAAATTATTTGATTTTGAAGGCGGTCCTTTGTTGGGTGTTGGATTCAAAATTAAATTTCTTAAATCAGATTGGTTAATAAAATCTATAAATGTTGAACATTCAGATAAAGAAAATTTTTATTCTGTTTTATTAGATGTAGAACTTCAATATTAATGGACGAAAAGAAAAAAATATTAAGTGTATATATTGGAAAGAATGATATTTTTGAGTGGACCAATGGTATAGGAAAAGATATTCTTATGCCAGAACTTTTAGTGGGATGTGAGGAATTACTTTATAATGATTTAGATGAAGTAATGTGTTTACGGGTAGAAACCCTAGTAAGAAACAAACAAGTATCTTTTGATTTTAAAATAAAAAAAGATGGTGTTTTTGAAACACTCGACAAAATAATGGAATGGGCACTCAATAATGAAGAATATGAAATTTGTCAGAGAGTTACAAATTTAAAAAAAATATGAAAAAATACACAATTAGTGATGTTACAGAAGATTTTAATTTAGAGAGATGTTCATCATGGATTCATAATTCACAAAACGAATTATTTGAACCAACTATCACCTCATTTAAAAATGCAATTGTTGTAAACTATAAAAAAGCAGGTACAAGATTTTTTAACTCAATTTCATCTTTTCCTGATAAAAATGATAGAAAAAAATATCAAATTGATTTTAAATTTTTAACAAATCCAAACGAAGATTATTATCCAACATCACTTCTTGGTGGTGGTTTCATGTTAGATCCTTTTATTGGAAACGCACAATATACAAATACTATTTGGAAAAATTTAGATAATTTTTTTGAATATCATAATTGTAAGGGTTGGGATGATTTTTTATTTAGAAATGAAAAAGATATTATTTTTGTTGTTAGAAATCCAGTAAAACGTTTTTTTTCAGGTCTTTCACAAATATTTGCAATGTTTGTTAATGAAGATATAAAAAAAGATTCAGAAAGAAAACATCTTATACAAAATTCAGGACCGGATTTTTTTACACATGAACAAGTAAGAAAAATAATGCGTTGTTTTTGGAGTGGCCATCCTGGCTCCAATGACACAATAAAAGATCCAGAAATCGATGCGTTATATGCAAAAGTAGTTCATTATATTTTACATCATAGATGGGATTTAATTCTACAAGATGTTCATACTGAAAATTATTTATTGGCTTTTATTGATTGGATTGATAGAATTGAAAATAAAAATAAAATTAAAATAATTAATTTGGATGAATGTAAAACTGGAAATTCCTTTTTATTTTTTGATAGTTTAAGAGGAGATGATTTGGTTTCTACAATTTTATTTTTTGACAAAGATAATTTAATTGATTCTAACACTAACATTTACAATAAAACTTTAGAGAGATTAGAAAAATGTGATAAAACTTTTTTTTGGATAAAATACTTAAAAAATGAGATTAATTTATACATAAATTTATTAAATTCAAAATATTTTGTTGATTTAAATGATAGAATTATATAATATGAAAATTTTAGTTATCGGTGATTCTTGCACTGATGTTTTTATATATGGTTATACAAAAAGGCTTTGTCCTGAAGGACCAGTACCTATATTAGAGCCATCTAGAACCATAACAAATCAGGGTATGGCGGGTAATGTGGTAGCCAACCTAAAATCACTTGGGACAGGTAAAGTTGAGTTAATTACAAATAAAGAACAAATTACTAAAACTAGATATGTAGAGGAAAAATCAAACGCTCTATTACTTCGTATTGATTCTAATGATAAAGTATCAAATTCATTTGATGTAAAGAGAGTTCCCTTTTCTGATTACGAAGCGGTTATAGTATCTGATTATGATAAAGGTTTTTTAACTTATAATGATATTGAAGAGATATCTAAATCACACCCACTTACGTTTATTGATACCAAAAAACCCATTACCAAACAAATGTTGGGTTACACTTTTATTAAAATAAATGAGGTAGAGTGGGAAGAATGTAAAAACGAAACATACGATGATTGGAAGGATAAGTTAATTATAACAATGTCTGAAAGAGGTGCAATGTATAATGGAAAAACTTATCCTGTAAATAGAGATATTGAAGTTAGGGATTTGAGTGGAGCAGGAGACACATTTATGGCATCTTTAGTGGTAAGTTATTTAAAAACAAATGATGTAGAACGAAGTATTCAGTATGCAAATGAAAACGCAACAATAGTAGTTCAGAAAAAAGGAGTAGTTACAATTTAAATTACTATATGGAACAAAGAAAATATTTACCAACATTGGGTGAATTGATTGATAGATTATCAATCATTCAATTGAAAGAAGTTTTTATTACAAAACACAGAACCGAATATTCACAAGAAATTCAAGACATAGTTCATGATATTGATTTGATTTTAAAATCTGGTAATTTTGAAATTGATGGTGAGTTTGTTCGAGCAATAGTAGTCCTTTCTCAAATTAATTTACACATTTGGACAAATGAATCAAATGCAAGAGATGGTGTTGAAACTGGTAATAAGTTATTACTTACTCATGGTCTAAATGGAATACGAAATACTGCAAAAAACAAAATCCAAGAAAAAGTTGGTGGTAGAAAAGATTACAAAATCGATTGTATTGCGGATGAATTTAAAGATTGGGAAATAAGTTGGTGATATGAAAAAATATAAATATTTAGTAACTCTTGGGTGTTCTCAAACTGCAGGACAAGGTTGTGGGAGTGTTGAAAATACTTGGACAAGTTTACTTGCAAAAAGACTTGAATTAGAACCAATAAATTTATCAGTTCCAGGATCTGGTTGGTATGCTGTTAAAGGAAATATTCTTTCATTTATAGCTGGCAATAAAGATATAATTAATGATTGTTTTTTTATCTTACAGAAATCTATGATTGAAAGAAGATTAAACTATAATGATGTACCATATGCTCCAACAGATATTTGGGAAAAGTGGAATATAAAATATGTTTCTCCACATAGCTTAGCTTCTTTAGGTTATATTGATTGGGAAAAATATGGAGAAGATTATTGTAAACCAAAAGAATGGAAACCCGATATTACATCAAATGGTATGTGGAGTGATGAATATACAGTTTCAAAAAAATTGAATTTTTTTCCCGAACATAGACATTACCCAAATTCACGACATTATTGGAAGATTGGTGAAAAAAATGATATAGACCCACCATATATAAATGAACAATTCGAACAACTAATGTATCATTGGGCATATGAAATGCAATCTCTTCATTTGTTTTTAAAATCATTAGATATAGACCATCTTATGGTAGATGGGTATTCTCCATTTTTATCTTATAAATTAGATTTTAGGAATTATTATGATAAAGAGGATGATTATAATTTTATAAAAGATTTTTGGTCAAATAAAAAACTATTTAATGATGAAAATGAAATAATGTTGTATGATTTTAAAAATATTAAAGCGGGTTGGATATTTGATTCTATTAATAAAAAATATAAAATAGATGATGTGATATTATGGATGTTATACTGGGTTGATATAACTTCAATGGAAGTTTGTTATGATGGAGGACATGCGGGTCCTGAAGGGATGAAAAGAATTGAAAAATGTATTTATCAAAATTTAATTGAAAAAGGGTGGTTTTCGGAAAACGTTAAAAAAATACTTTGATGAAATATATTATAAATACAGGCTGTAGTTATGGAGTTATGTTTATGTCTTTTAGAGAGTTTACTAAAGGAAATAAAAATGATTTTAGAATAATTGATTTACATTGTGATTCTACCGGAGCGGATTATGCAAAAAGAAGTGTATTTTATGCAATATCAAAGCTTATTAAAAATGGCGTATCTCCAAAAGATATGTATGTTATTTGTGAATGGTCACAACCAAACCGATTACATATTGAATTACCGCAGGAATTGTGTAATAATTTATCAAATGATAAAAGATTTGCAGAAAAAACTTTTATTCTTGATAATACGTTTAATCGTATTGAAGATGAAATTGAAATTGATTTTGTAACTAAATATAAATCTCTCACAACATTTTTTGATGATAGAGCGTACGCTAATATTGAACATACAGATTTAGAATCATTTGAGGATAAAAATTTACAATATTATATCAAAGAATTTATAAAAAATTCACCAATAAATAATAAACCGATTGATAGATTAGAAAATTACCTTACAAACATTTTAGATCTTCAAAACTTTTGTAAATCTTTGGGTATAGAGTATTCATTCTTTTTAATGAATAATACATTTGAAGGGTATTTTGATAACTTTTCAAGTTTTTTATATGATCAGGAAACGAAAGATAGATTTAAAAATGAAAAGATTATTCTTCCAAATCTTCACGAATTTAATCACATTAATTCTTTTTCTTCTTATCTATTTGAAATTTGGAATTTAATTGATTTTTCAAATTTTCATTTTTATAAAACCAAAAATTTTGATTATGGTGGTATAGATGAGTACGCTATGGAAAAGTATGGGCATCATTGTTATACAGTTGCTGCAAACTCATGGGATATTCCGGAAGATGGTTATGTGACAACTTTTGGTTCACACCCACATGAATCAATCTATGTAAATTTTTTTATTGATTATATCTATGATAAGATAAAACCTTTTATTGGTGAATTAGATTTCGATTTTACTGATAGATGGTCATTAAAAAAACATAATTCAATTAGAAGATATGGTAATTAAAAAAAAAGAATGGGAATTAAATAAAAAAGAGTGGGGGTTTGGTAGAACTAAAATTGATAATTTTTTAGATGAAAAAACAATTCATGCATTATATGAAGAATGTATGAAAGCACCTAAAGGTGGCTGGACTGTATTTACTCGTGCTGGATCTAGAATGGAAGAATTTAATGATTTAATTTCTTTACCAACTGCTCACCGAGTAACTTATGATATTATGCATTCTGGTGAGTTTTTATATGAGCTGGAACAAATGACAGGAATTGTAGGTTTACTACCAGATCCACATTTAGTTGGTGCAGGATATTCAATTATAAGAAATGGAAAAACTCTTGGATGTCATTATGATTTTAATTGGAATGATAGAATTAGATTACATAGAAAACTTACATCTCTGCTCTATATAACACCTGATTGGAAAGAAGAGTGGGGTGGTCATTTACAATATTACGATGATAATATTGATATAAATCCCAATGCAAAATTAATTGAATCTGTTGCACCACTTTTTAATAGATTTGTTATAAATGAGAACATAAATCAATGTCCATATCACCGAGTAAGCGATGTTACAGCTCCTAATGAAATATATGGAAGATGTGCAATTCGTTTCTTTTATTACATATCAACATCAGAACCGGATAAAGACAATCCACCACATAGAAGCACATACAAGTCAAATGAATATTCTCATTTCAAATTACACGAAGAAGAATATTGGAATGGTCACTTTGTTGGAAACGGTGGAGAAGATTATGGATATAAACCAAAATAATGAATTATACAATTTCATTTGTACAACCGAACTTCCGCCAAGGTCCAGGTGGAATCGCAGCCTATTTACCATATAGTTGTGGGTTATTATGGGCTCATGCACAAACAAATGAGTTGGTAAATAACAATTTTTTACTTAATGAATTGGTTTATAAAAGAGAACCAATCGAAGAATTAGCTAATAAATTATCAAAAGATGATTTTGTTGCTTTTTCAACTTATGTTTGGAATCGTAACTATAATTTTAAATTAGCAAAAAGAATCAAAGAAATAAACAAAAATGTTTTTATTTTATTTGGTGGGCCTGAACCACCAATAACAAATCCAGACATATTTTCTGAAATTATGCCTTTTGCTGATATTATAGTAAAGGGTGAAGGTGAACTTATTTTTACATCTATATTGGAAAATTATTGTAAAGATAAAGAATATAAATCCATAAAAGGTTTATTAATAAATAATAACGGCAAATTAATAGATACGGGTTCTTCATCAAGAATTGAAAATTTAGATGAAGTTCCTTCTCCATATCTTATGGGTGTTTTTGATAAAATAATACCGTTAGAAAAAGAATGGAATGGTACATTGGAAACCAATAGAGGTTGTCCATACAAATGTACCTTTTGTGATTGGGGTTCACTTACTTATTCAAAGGTAAAGAAATTTAATCTTACACGCGTTTATCATGAATTAGAATGGATGGCTAAAAACAAAATAGGCTATTTAGATGTTGCAGATGCAAATTTTGGTATATTCATAGAAAGAGATAATCTAATTGTAGATAAACTTATTGAAGTTCAGAAAGAATATGGATATCCGTATCGTACTGGTTGGAGTTGGGCAAAGAACCAACAATCAGAAGTAGTACAAATAGCAAAAAAACTTATTAAGAGTGGCCATTTTAATAATGGATTGACCATATCTTTACAAAGTTTGGATGAAAATACCCTTAATACAATCAAAAGAAGTAATATGGGTATAAATAAAATTAATGAAATATTCGCAGAATGTAGAAAAGAAGGAGTTCCATTAAATGTTGAATTAATATTAGGGTTACCATCTGAAACAAAAGATAGTTGGGAAAAAACTATTTATGGTGTATTTGAGGTGGGACAACATGATAGTGTAGAAGTTTGGCAGGCACAAATATTAGAGAATGCTGAAATGAATTTATCTCAAAGAATTTTATATGATATAAAAGGAAAAAAGGTTACTGATTATTTTCCCAATGGAATCGATAATGAGGCACCTGAATTTAGTGAAATAGTTGTTTCATCATCATCTATGACTATAGATGAAATGGTAGAAAGTTATAAGCTTTCTTGGTTTTTAATTACCTGGCATACTGGAGGATTTTCGCAATATATTTCAAGATTTGTTAAAAAATATTTTGGAATATCATATCAAGAATTTTATACTGATTTTAGAAAATTTTTACAAAATGATTACTTTTGGGCAGAAGAAGAAAAAAATATGACCAAAATAATTAAAGATTGGTATTTGAACGGAAAAGAAATAATAAACCAATTAGGACCGATAACGGTATCCGCTTCAACAAATCAATATAGAACTCTGTTTAAAATACATTTAGAAGAGTATTATGAAAAAATGTACTTATTGGTTGAAGAATTTTTATTTAAATTTAAAATACCAACAGAAATTTATATTGATTTAACAAAATTAAATAGATGTGTTGTTGGTAGGCAAAGGGATTTAAAAAACTATGAAATAAATTTAAAATATAATATATATCAATATATATTAGATGAAAGTATAGAATTGTGTGAAACAAATAATAAAATAGGTATTATTTATCCACATGATCCTATAAAAAGCAAAGATATGGCTTGGTTTTTAGAAAGTCTTTTCTTTGCAAGAAGAAGAAGTTACGGTAAAAATTTTATAAAAGTTATATGAAATATATACTAACAACTGGTTGTTCATTTACTAATAATGTTAGACTTAATCCTGATGACATAGAAAGTGGTGTTGAACCAGCAAGACAGTCTTGGCCCTACTATCTTCAGCAAAAACTAGGTAATAAATATAAAGTTTTAAATTACGGTGGTGCAACAAACGATAATGTTTCAATGTGTAGAATTGCACTTTATCACATAGAAAGATTAATCGATGAAGGAATCGATACTAAAGATATTTCAATAATAGTACAATGGTCTGATGCATCTAGACAATCGATTTATTTTCACAAAAAAATGGATAAAGAACATCTGACAACAGGTCATACTTTGGTTTATCACAATAATTGGAAAGAAATACCTGGTTTATTTTTTTTAACTGGAGGATTTAATCCACCAACTGGTCCTGATAGTGCAATTGAATGGCTTAATATAGAAAATTCAATTAAATTTTATGAATTAGAAATAAATTGGGATAATATAGTAAATCAAACAATGCATTGGTTTGAAACGTGGTTACTTTTAGAGAAAACATGTAAAGAATATGGAATTAAAATTTTCTACATGAGCATGAGGGACATATTTTCAAATAAATCTGGCTCAAATTTTTTAATAGATAAAGAATTAAATACTAAATTTTGGATTGATAACATTGGAGTATTAAAACCATATATTAATAAATTACCGATAGATTCTAAAAATTATTGGCATTATAAAGAATATAAAGGCCTTTTAGAATGGACAATTGATAATAAGTCAGATACAATTTCGGTTTTTCAAGAATTTATCTTTAATAATGTACACTCATACGAAGAATATCTTAAAATACAGCCCAATGGGTGGGGTCATCCATCATCACATATGATGGAAAAATTTGTTGATGAAGAATTAATAAAATTTTTAGATATATGAAAAAATATATAATAAAAGATGATTGGGATTGGGTGACACATTTTGAAAATGAGTTAGCAAAATACACCGGCTATAATTTTGCAATTGCGTGTGATTCAAACACAAATGCAATAAGATTAGTTCTACACTATCTCAATATCCAAAATCAACAAATAAAAATTCCATCAAAAACTTATGTTTCAGTTCCTAATCAAATAATATTAAGTGGAAATATTCCTGTATTTGATGATTTTGAGTGGGATGGGATTTATCCGTTTGTGGGTGCTCCAATAGTAGATGCTGCAACTGGATTATGGCGTGATATGGGAGTTGGATACGAAGATTATTTTATGATACTTTCGTTTCACTTTAAAAAGATTATTAACATAGGAACTGGTGGGATGGTACTTACCAATGATTCTAATTTTTCAAAATGGGCAAGACCAATGATTTATGACGGGAGACATAAATATACTTTATATGATAAAGATGAGTTTGAATGTATTGGTTGGCATATGTACTTAACTCCGGAACAAGCAAAAAAAGGATTAGAAATTTTTAATTCAGAACGTATAAGGGATTATAATGAATCAGTTGGGGGTAGTTGGAAATATAAAGATTTAAGAGAACAAAAAATATATAAAAATTACATTTAAAATTATGAAAAGAATTTTTTGTTATGGTGATAGTTGGACATTTGGACTGGGTTCTGAAATAAAACCTGGTAGTGGTGAAACTCCAATTGAAATTAAAAACTCATTAGAATTTCAAGAAGAACACAAAGATAAAATTTATTCATACCCAGGGCAATTACAAAAAAAAGTTGGTAATAGATTTAAAATTATAAATAATGGAATTGGTGGAGGATCTAATTATGAAATATATAAAATGATTTTACATCATTTATCACCTAATTCCCCAACTCATGAAAGAATTCAATTCGGAGATACAGTTATCGTTGGATGGACATCTATTTTAAGAGAGCCCCTTTCTTTTTTTAGTGCAGTTAATCAGCAGGACGATAACCGCAACCCATCAATAGTAGATTTTTCTATTAAACAATTTGAAAGAACTCATAATAATTGGTATCCGTATTGGATACATCAGATTATATCAGAAGATTTAAAAACCTCTTTTAAAAAATCATACGAAGATTTTATTGTTAATAGAATTAATTATAATTTTTTATATGAACAATCAATGAATTATATCTGCCAATTACAGATTATATTTGAATTTTTTAATATTAAGTTTATATTTTTTAATGCGTTTGAAGATGTTTTAAATAAAAATATAGATTTTTTATATAATCAAATAAAACAAAAAAATTGGATATTACCAAATTATACAATGTCAGATTATCTTTGTGATATTGAAGAAACATTGGACAACTCCCTACCATATTCTATTTGGGAAGATGATGTTAAAAAAGTTGAAAGAAATAATGATGGTCCTCACCCCAATAGATTGGGATATTATTATATAATGGAGTTAATTTATAAAAAATTACAAGAAACTAAATGCCTTATTTAAACAAAAAATATTTGTATATAAATGGAACTTCTATTTCCGCGGGGGGTGGGTTTGAAGAGTATCAATATCGAAAAGATGTTAGAGATGCATATTCTAATGCTAATATTCATTTACCACATACTCAATTAGAATGTACTTACGGCTGGTTTATTGCAAATGAATGGAAGTATGAATTAATAAACCAAGCACAAAGTGGTGGTGGTATAGAAAGAATGATTAGAACTTCATTAGAATGGATTTCCAAAAATCATAATAAATTAGAAGAAACAATTTTTATTTTTGAACCTCAATTCGGAATTAGACTAGATTGGTATGTGAATGAATGGCAGGATTTTGGCATTTTAAATGCTAGTAAAAATATTGAAGGAAAATATCCATTTACATTAGTAAAAAATTGGTTCATTGATGATGAAAAAAAACAAATAGATTGGAATAATAAATACAAAAAGTCAATTGATTTGTATATGGATAATTTTTTTAATTCCGATAATCAATTTGAAAAAGAGTTGAATTTATTATTAATGTTTATATCGTATTTAAATTTCTTAAAAATAGATTATTATATATCATATCCAAATTCTACTCCTCAAACCATTAAAAATACTTTTTATAATCTAATTCCAGAAAAAAGTGACTTAAATAAATTGTTAGGTACTGATATTTGGGAATATGCTAAACAAAAATTTTTGCTTATTTGTAATGAAGTAAAAAATGGTGATAACCACATTGGTTATTGTGGTAACCAACAAATAGCAAAAAAAATTATATCACTTTTAAAGGAGGATTATGATAAAACAAATTATTTAAATGTATTTGTCATAGAAAAAGAGTTTGATGAAACAATTTCAGGAACAAATAAACTAATAAGTCCTAAATTCAATAAATATTTTACTTTTAAGGAATATAAACTTAAAAAAACACAAGATGAGAAGGAATGTGACTTTTGTATAATAGATTGTTTAGACCCATATGATCTTCAGTTAAGTGGTGGTGTTGATATAATTAAAAAAGAATTAGATAACGTAAGATTAACAATTCAATCAAAACCAAATTTATTATATAAAAATTTTTTGATTATTACTGTACATGAAAAAATTACACAACAAGAATTTGATACGTTTAGTAAAATGTGGGTTGATATTGTTGGAATTTCAAAAGAAAAATTATTTTTTGTTGATGTTTTATTAAACAATTATATTGGTGCAAACAACATACCATTGGAATTTAAAATAAAAGTTTTTTTATCAAAATTATATAATAAAAATCAAGAATTTCCACAAAGAAATAATAAATTTACTTATTTAAATGGTAGATTAAACGAAAATAGATTTTTTGTTTTAGATTCTGTTTTAAATGCTTATAATAATGTGGAAAAATTAAAATCTGAAAATAAAATTTCATTATGTGACACTAAAAATATTGAATTAATTTTTCGTAATATTAAAAACTATTTAAAAATAAAAGATTTTAATCAATTTAAAAAACTAAATTATCCAATTTATTTGGGTAAAATTAAAAATGAACTTTCAAATGAATATGATGCAATTATCGATGAAATTCATCCAATCGATGAACACCTAAATCAAATGATTAATTTTTATTCAAATTCTATATTTTCATTAGTAAATGAAACAAAATACGGTACTGAAGTTTTTTATAAAAATAATTTTGATAATTTAGAAACCAAAAATTCAATACAATTTTCAGAAAAAGTACTTATACCAATTCTAGCAGAAAATTTAGTTTTTGCTGTTGTTGATGGTAGTTATTATATTGAATTTGAAAAAATTGGATTCGATTTTTCATATCTTAAAAAAATATTTGATATTGATTATTGTACAAATAATCATTTTGAAAATTATCAATCAGTTGATAAATTTATAAATTTTATAAAAGATAAATCAATTGATGAACTAAATAAAATAAGAAATTCACACATAGAAATTATAATAAAAAATAAAAATAACTTATTAAATATATATTATTCAGACAAATTTACATTAAATGAGAAAATATTTTTGAGTAAATTAACTGGAAAACAAATATGATTAAGACTTTATATACAAATGGAGATTCGGTAGTTTGGGGGGCTGAGTTAGAAAATAAACAAAATGAAAGGTTTTCTAAATTACTTGCTAACGAAAAGGGTTGGATAGACTGCAATAATGCATCCGCTGGTGTGTCTAATGATTATATATATCGCCAAACTTTACGAGATGTTTCACATTGGTTAGAACATAAAAAAGTATGGAGTGAAGAGACTGGTTGGATTGAATCCGATGGGTTACTAGTCATAATAGGTTGGACATCACCTACTCGATTTGAATGGTGGAATGGTACAGAATATCAACAAGAAAGATTGTGGGCTGGTTACGATAAATGGGGTGAAAATGATAAAGATAAAACAACAGAGGATACATTCGTATTAAATCAAACTGAAATAATACCTTCATATATAAGAACTTTTAACCAGATTATATCTTTATCCTCTTTTTTAGATAAACATAACATAAAATACTATTTTTTTAATACATTTTATAAATATATTTTACCGAATGAGCCACAAAATCTAATAGATAAATATGGTAAAACAGAATACCAAACTGGATTAAAAAATATTTGGGAATTATTACCAAATGAATTTAAATTATATACAATGTATGAGTACATTGATTTTATAGGAGAGGGTTTTTTACCAAGAAAACACCCAACAAAAAGTGCACATAAAGAATGGAGTAATTTTTTAATAAAACAATTTTATGAATAAACTTTGGATTTACGGCTGTTCATTTTCTGATAGTATGGGAGATAAAAAAGAATCTTGGTGGAATATGCTTTCAGAAAAATTAAATTTAGAATGTATTAATAGAAGTCAAGCAGGATATGGTTGGTCATTTCATCAAAATCTTTTTTATTCTGATTGTAATTTGTGGAATATTGACGATATTATCATTTTAGAAAATTCTTTTTTAACAAGAATGTACACTCCTTTTTTAATAGAAAAATTTGAAAAAATAAAATTAATTCAACCCACTTCTGATTTTCCATTAGATGACAATGATGAATTATATTTAGAAAATTTAATTAATATAACATCTTCAATTAAAAATATAATTGTTTCCAATTATACATCTTTTTATAATTCACTACAAATTATAAATAAAATTCATAAAAAATGGTTTTTTTGGAGTGTAAATGGTTTGAACGCCGAATATTTTTATGGAGGAAAAACCACTTATTTATCATCTGTCCCACAATTAAATGAAAGGTGGGTTTATGATAATAAAAAAACCGAATGTGATGTATATGAAATATTTTCAAAAAATAAATTAGTATTTGATAATATAATTTATTATGATGATTGGATGAGAAAAAATCCAAATTATTGTGTTTTACCTCCTGATGATTTACACCAAAACAAATTGTGTCATAGCATCCAGTGTGAACTTTTTTTTAAACAGATAAGTGATTTTTTAAATGGATAATTTTACTTTAATAATTCAAGGTAATATAACAAAAGAAGCTTTTTCTTTTTATAGAAAAAACTATTTGAATTTTCCAGTTATCATATCAACATGGAATACTTGTAGAATAAAAGCGAGAATACCTGATAATTTTAAAATTATCTATTCGGATGAGCCAACTAGAATATTAAAAAGTAATTTTGAACTTCAACTTAAATCAACTTCAGTTGGATTGGAGCATGTGCAAACTGAATATTGTTTAAAAATAAGGGGAGATGAGTGGTATTCAAATATTGAAGAGATTGTTAATAAAATAAAAAGTAATCCTGAAAAAATTATAAATTCACCAGTTTTTTTTAGAAAACCTAACTTCTTTCAATTTCATATGAGTGATCATTTTATTGGTGGAAGGACTTACAATTTAAAACTAATGTTTGATTTTGATTTTTTGAATTTTAAAAATTTAAACTATACACCAGAACAATTTTTAACACATAATTATTTAAGTAAAAAAAATGAAAATTATCAAGATTATCCAATTAAATCAATGACCGATAATTTTTTAATAATTAAATTAGAAAATCACCAACCATATAGAGTTTGTGTAAATTCAATGAATATTATTTTCGATAATAATTTCAATTCAAAGGAGAATAATTCTATTGATGATATAGAAGAATGTAAAATAAAAATTGCAGTTTGTTTGAGTGGCCAAATAAGGACATGGGAATTTTGCAAAGAAAATATACAAAATTTCTTAAAAAATAGTGGAGAATACCAAATAGATTTTTTTATACACACTTGGGATAAAAATAATTATGGTGAATTAGTTATAAGTGATAAAAAACAACAGAGAGCTGAACTTCTCTATAAAAATGATAAAGAGTTTAAAAATTTTATTGATTACTATAATCCTAAATTATTTAAAATAGAAGATAGTGAAAAATTTAAAAATAAATTGTTTAAAAAATGGAAAGATAAGAACTATGAGCCAATTAATACAATGTTTTTAATGTATTCATTTTATAAAAGTATAATTTTAAAAAAATTATGGGAAAGAAAAAATGGTTTTAAATATGATTATGTAATAAAATTAAGGCCTGATATTCATTTTTTTGGTGTAGATATGCCAACCCAAATAAATCTTTTAAATGAATCATATAAAAAAAATAGTAAAGAAAAAAATTTTATTTCCTATCAATTATATGAAAAAACGTGGAATCCAAATGTAAAATCGATGTTATCAAACTATTTTGGAGCAGATTTGTATTGGTTATTTAGAAATAATGATGCTGAAACATTTTCAACATTTTATATTGAAAAATTAAAATTTGATAAAAAGAATAAAAACAAGGTTTATACACAATATTATCACACACATAAAATGTGTTTAAACCCATTACGATTGGACCAAATAAAAGAGCCGTGGGTTTCTATTATAAGAATATTTCATGCACCTTTTTTAAATTTACTTGGTGATATAAATTCAAAAAATTATATTTATAATTTTATGTTATTATCATTATTTTTTGAACCAGATAAGTTTGGACTGGAATGGTTAAATGATATAAAAGACCATAAAAATTTTGTAGATTTTTTAAACGAAAATAATAATATTAAAGAAGATTTAAAAAATAATGGTGATTTTATTACGTTTGCAAACAAAAATCCATTTTTGGTGCATCTTATAAGAAAATATTTTAGAGTTGTATCAAAATACTTATAGGTATGAATATGGAAAAATACTTTTCTTACATCCATTTAAACG
>Ga0194133_10001866_pt1 | contig 34750 bp, 20 predicted proteins | sample TA2KigOf40mmetaG_FD_155448 | JGI IMG/M metagenome (GOLD analysis project Ga0194133, IMG submission 155448) | Freshwater microbial communities from Lake Tanganyika, Tanzania - TA2015055 Kigoma Offshore 40m | ecosystem: Environmental > Aquatic > Freshwater > Lake | place: Tanzania: Lake...
CCTGCGGGAGAACCGGGGGGTTCAACGCGGAGAAGTCGATCCAATCCAGCATGGAGAAGGTGCGGTAATCATCCTCCTGCTGCAGCACCACCTGCGCCTGACCGCGGGCCAGCAAACCGAAGGCACGGCGAGCGACGACGATGTTGATCGCCTGCCAGAGGCGATTCAACACCAACACGGGCTGCTCAAGCGCGGCATCCATTCAGCGCGACGGCTGTAGCGACGCGCCGCCCCGGCTGTCAAGGCACGCCAACGGGATCCGGACGGAAAACACCTCCGGCCCTCCTTCGTTACGACTCATACTCGCTGCGCCCTATCGCCAAAGTGCGCTCAAGAAGCTCGCACCGCCGGGCTTAAAGACCGGAGACGGTGCGATCTACGGCGGGGCGCTCATGCCACAAGGCGCCGCCACACCGGGTAAGCCGCGCGAACGCGAGGGGAATCCCCGATCTGGCACCCAAGCTCCCGGGCGTTTTGACCATGGAAAAAAGGCTCCCCGAGCCGCCCCTCCTCCGGAGCCGAGAGCCCGGCGCCGGCATTCTCTAACTCCATTTCCAGGCCGCCATCGCGCCCGCAGATCCGCAGGTCGGAACGCGTCCCCGGTTCCGCGAACCAGACCGCCTTGGCGAGCAAGCAGGGACAAGCATCGTCCACGGCTTGGCGGGGCAGAACCCATTGTTCGCCCGGCAAGCCCACGACTTCCCAATTCCAATCTGCCACCTCCTCCACCCAACCCGGCACGAGCGACAAGCGCGTCCAGCCACGGACGCAGTTCCACTGTCTCGCGCGGTCCCGGATCCGCGTCTCCGAGGGCGCGTTCCAACTGCTCGAACCGCTCGACCGCGCATCAGAGCGAGAGCAGCGATGGTTGGCCACGAGCGAGCGAGCGATTGAGGGCCTGCGGCGGCACCGGCGGTGAGCGCAGCTTCTGCAGCGCGTTGATGAACCAGCTTCTTGGAATCATAAGATCCAGCACCACCAGTTCAAACTCGAGCCGTTGGGCGGCGTCACAAGCGGGCACCTCGCCCGCGCTCACCCGAACAACTTAAAACCCGGGATCAGGTTAATGAACGCCTCGAGCAACTGGCGCACCGCGATATGATCCACGGCAATCCGGATGCGGCGCGGCGTCTCCGCCCCTGGCGGAGCGAACCTACTGCCCGCCACCCGCGCGGCATCCTCGATGGGGTTGGGTTCATTCCGCCCCCCCTGGAGGAAAAAAATTTCACGATCGCCATCACCGACTGGGTTGAAAGTCAGGGATTTTCCATCCAAACGAAAAGGGACACTCCGCCGATGCCGTATGCTCAAAGGCTCAAGACCTTTTTAGGTTAAGGTGGGCGCCATCCCCGGGTCTTCTGTCTTCCGATTTACGGCCTGACATTGCTCCCGTGGACTTCGGCTCCCGATTGAATCCTAAGGCAACGAGCTGTTATTGAAAGCACCTCGCACACCGCAGAGTGTCAGAAGGACCCTTAAGACCCCCGACCTTTCGGTCAACGGCGAACTCCGGCGGCTCAGTTGGCCAGAATGTTGTCGCCGAGATGCTGCAGGATCAGCTCCTGCACAGTGGCGAGGAAAAGGAAGCACGCCATCGCCTTTTGGCCGCCAAGCTCGAATGGCCCCGCCTGCAAGTCGCCACTCTCCAGCGCGTCGTCCCCCCACGCCCGGAGGTACGATTCCCGGAGGCGCAGGCGGAGGACCGCGCAGGCGCGGAGGATCATCTCGGCATTTTCCGCGTCGAAGGCCACGATCCCCTCGCGAAAAAAGACCTCGTCGAACAACGCCAGAAGGGCTCGCACTTCGGTCGCCTCCGCGGCGACCAGCTCACCGAGCCAGGCACCTTGGAGATCCGGGTCGGCATCCGGAGGCACGATGACCCCAGGGGCCGCGACTGAGGGCGTTTCGCCAAGCGCCCGGATCACGTCGAGGAGCGGCGCCACCACCGGTACCGCCAATTTGACCTCAATACGCTTCATCAGCTTCGACGACCGCGGAAAGGTGCCACTGCTGCAACGTGAAAGCATACGCTTCGGCCTTTTCCCGCAGGCCCATCCACACCACGGAACGCCCCTGCTCGTGGACCTCCAGCATCTTCCGCCGAGCTGTCAACTCATCGAAGCCCAGCACCTTCCTAAACACGAGGACCACGTAGGACATAAGGTTGACCGGATCGTTGAGCACGACCACGCGCCAGCGCCCCACAGTCGCGACCCGCTGGGCCTCCTCCGGCAACACCTGAGTCTTGCCGCCGCTCACGGTCCCGGGTGTCCGCCCCGACCCCGACCCGCAAAGGAAACTTTCGCTCGACGGGGCGCCCGGAGAAAAGCGCGCGGGCGCAAACTTATTCTCAAATTGAACACTTCGGGATAGGGAGTTGCGCGCTGGTGGACCCTACTGGTCCGCAATGCCACAGAGGAGAAACGAATTTGGATTGCTGTTGGTTGCCACAACTTCGAGCGCTGGGTTGAACCCTCGAAAGGACCCGATGAGACTCCAACCAAACACCCTTGGTTACTGTTTCGGAGGCAACCGGCGGAGACGGAAAAAGCAAGGTGATACCACTGGGATAAGGTTGCCCCGATTTGACGGACACGGGGATGGGCGAAAAAACGACCATCCAAATGACGACAAAGAGTTCAGGCGGCGCACGACCTGGCGGGAATTGATCCAGCAAGTCTGGGGTGCGGACCCGCTCCAATGCCCACTCTGCTCCGGCCGCCTGCGCCCCATCGCCGTCACCGAGGCCACGGCCGAGATCGCGGCAATCCTCGCACCGCTCGGCGTGGCCCGGCCCCGCGAGCGCCCCTTTGCCCTCGGTCCGCCCCGGCCGGAAGTCGCCGTCCTCATCGACGCCGCGACGGGCGATTATCACGCCCTCGACCCGCCGGATTTCCCGCCCGGGCTGCCGTATCCGCGGCCACGCGACGAGCCGATCCGGTTCCGGGCCGAAGTGATGGATCCGGGCGAGGACTTCGACCAAACGGGCTTGGAGCTGCCGGCGGCGCCGCAAGTCACGCTGGCGGACTCCGGGCAGGGCGAACTGTTCGGCGACGACTATTCCCAGCCCGATGCCGCCGACTCCGAGCCGGTTTTCTGGCCGGCAGCCGATGGGCAGGCCTCGCCAGACGACGACTTCGTTCAAGCCGACGCCGCGGAGTCGCTTTGAAGCCTCGCTGCTTGACAGCGAGCGGCCGGAGGCGTGTCTCTTACCATCATGATGGACACGACAAGCATCCGAAGATTCGCCCGCATGACATCTGAACCCGAAGTATTGCTGAGTTTTCATCGAGATATCTCCGTTGACCGGCTTTTCGCGCCGCTGACTGGTCAGGCGGACTCGAAAGTTGGGGGACTCCAGGGGTCCGACTCCGTTTTTAATCGGCACCCTCCCCTTAAACCCTCCCGAATCCGATCCCCCTTAAGATCCAGTTTCCTTTTAGCGGCGAAGTCTCGATCGAAGTCCGCCGCGGCAACGACTGCTCGATTCTCGACACCAAGAGCCCCAATCTGACCTATCATCCCGCGCGGCTTTCGATGGTAAAGGTCGAAGGCGCATTCACGCCGCTCGACCGCATCGGCCAGCTCACTATGCGCAATCTGGACATCACCGAATCGCGCGAAAAACTCATCGTCTACGCCAAGGGCGGGCTGTTGGGCCCGACCGGCATGATCGTTCCGCAACTCGAGGGGTAGCAGGTGCGCGAACTTCCATTCGCCTTGCCGCCGACCGTCTCCAACGGCGCGCCGCCCGTGTGGACCGGCGACGGTTTCGATATCGGCGGCGAACGGCATTCCATAGCCTGCTACTGGGCCGAAGCGCTCGGCTGGACCGATGAGCTTACGGCGTTTCACGAAAACGAAACCGGCGAACATCACTACATCGATAGAGCCTCGCGGCAGCATGCACTGAATGCGATCAAGCGACACGTGACCGCAAAGGATCCGGTCATCATGGACATCGGCTGCAGTTCGGGTTTCATCATCGCCGATCTTCGCCGCGAATTGCCGAACGCCCGCGTTCTCGGCAGCGACGTTGTGCTCGGTCCGCTTCAGGCGCTGGCGAAGAAGTATCCCGACCTGCCGCTGCTGCAGTTCGATCTGACTGATTGCCCGGTGCCGTCCAATTCGCTGGACGCGATCACTTTGTTGAATGTGCTCGAACACATCGAAAAACACGAACTGGCCGCGGAGCATGTTTTCCGTATTTTAAAACCGGGCGGGCTCGCGGTGATCGAACTCCCCGCGGGACCGGAGTTGTACGATGTGTACGACAAGCAGTTGCTGCACTATCGCCGCTACAAGCTGCCGGAGTTGAAGGCGATGCTCGAAGGCGTGGGATTTGAAATCGCCGGCGCGTCGCATCTCGGCTTCCTTCTCTACCCGGCCTTTGCTTTCGTCAAGAAGCGCAACCAGAAGTACCTGAGCCTGCCCGAAGAAGAGCAGCGCAAGATCGTCAAGGGCAACATTCAGACGATGAGTTTTTCACCGCTGATGAACGGCATCATGGCCATTGAAGAGGCGCTGCGGTACTCGCTTCCCTTCCCGGCCGGCATCCGGTGTCTTGCGCTGGCGCGCAAGCCCGGGCGCGTCGGAGCGTAGCCACACTACGCTTATATGCAGTGGTGCCACCTCCGAAACTCGCCAGTTTTTTAACCGATTTTCGTTCGCAGCGGTCACTTTCTGAGCGAAACGCTGTCCTTCTGGAGCCTATTTTAGGCGATTTGGAACGGCTTGCGAGCGGGTTGCGGCTCGGAGACGGGCGTCGGGGCCTCCTGGGCCTCCGGCGTTGGATGCTCTCGGACCTCTTGAGTTCCTAACTCTATCATTTCATTGAGAACTTCGGACGCTTTGTGCTTCCCCGGATAATTCGGACACGCGTTGAGCGTATTGATGGTAGGTTAGCTGAGAGAAGATTCGTAGTCGAGTGGGCTTTGATAACCAAGCGACGAGTGGCGGCGGGAGCGGTTATAGAGTGACTTGATGTAATCAAATATCGCGGTGCGGGCGTCGGCCCGCGTGACGAAGCGTCGACGGTGGACGAGTTCGTTCTTCAAGCTGCTCCAGAACGCTTCCATGGCGGCGTTGTCGTAGCAGTTACCCTGCGGCTCATGGAGGCGACGAGGCCGTGGTCGGCGAGTGCCCCACGGTAATCGGCGCTGGCATACTGCACCCCGCGGTCGGAGTGATGGATCAGACCCGGGGAAGGTTTGCGTTGCCGCAATGCCATCATCAACGCGGCCAACGGTACCGCCGTGTCGAGCGTCGCCCCCATGGCCCAGCCGAGCACCCGCTTGCTGCAAGCGTCGATGACGACGGCGAGGTAGAGCCAGCCGGCGGCGGTGGGCAGGTAGGTGATGTCGGTCTGCCAGACTTGGTCGCGGGCCGTGATCGTCTGGATCTCGGCGAGACGGTTGGGCGCGATCGGGTCGTCGTGGTCGCTCTGAGTGGTCTGGGGTCGGTAGCGCTTGAGCGGACGGCCGCACAGGCCTTCCTCCTTCATCAGGCGCGCCACCCGGACTTTGCCGACCGGCTCGTGTTGGTCCCGCAATTCGACTGTCATGCGCGGATAGCCATAGGTCTGGCGGGAAGCGTCGAAGGCTGCCCTCAGCTTGGGCCTCAGGGCGTCGCCGCGCCGTTCGCGGACGTTACGCCGGCCTGCGGCCTGGGCGTGATAGCCGCTGCGGGACACGGCCATCACCGCAGACAACCGCGTGATGGGATGGTCGTTCTTCATGGTCTGGATCAGCGCGAACCGCTCCCTGATAGGACGCTGAAGATGCCCACCGTTTTTTTAGAATCTCGCAGCGCATCTGAAGCTCGTGGTTCTCGCGGCGCAGGCGGCGCAACTCAGCTTCGGGACTCTCGGTGGCAACGCCGCGTCCGCAGGCTGTTTGGGGTAATTTTAAAGTGTTCGGCTACCTCAGTCTGGGATTGGCCAGTGCTCGCCTGATAGGCGAGCACCTCGCGTTTGAACTCTGCACTGTAGGATGGCTTGGTCTTTGGCACGGGGATCGGTTCCTTGTGGTTTGCTCCACGCCCGCTGCCTACAAAACGGGGGTAACTTCACCTTGTGGCAACCTACGGAGGCTCTTTGGGCCGATATCCGATTTCGCAGGGATCATTGAACGGAATTGAATTGTCGGCGGGCATGCTGCCGTCCTCCCGCTAGGTCGTGGCATGGGAAAGAAATGACGCGCGAGGTGCGTCAGCTCGACCCCGTGCCGGTCTGCTGATCCCGGCGCAGCGGCTTCAACCCCGCGGGCTGATGTTTCCGGCCAGAGCGGCCCGCGCGGCGGCTGCCTCCCGGCGCAGCTTCGCGTACCGTTCGGCGCGCGGCGGCTCGGCGACCTCCCGCGCCAGCGCCTCAAGCACGGCCAGCAGCGCGTCCTCGCGGGTGTAGTCCAGCGCGGTCTCGCCGGCGGCGAGCGCCGCCGGTTGGCCCTCGGCGGCGGCGATTCTCCGCACCGCGGTGGCCAGCTCCGGGACCGCAAGACCCCGTGTACGGACCAGATGCCGCAGCACCGCTGTGTCCAGCGGCGCGCCCGCCTGATCCGCCGCCGCCGCCGCGAGCGTAGCCGTCGCCGGCGTGACCCTCTCCGGGCCGGAGACCAGCGGTCCGAGTCCGCGCGCCCAGACGACCGCCGCGGGATCGCCCCGCTGGCTTCCACGCACGACGAGGAGGGCAAGCAGCTGGGCGATCGCATCGCGGTCCACCCCGGTCTCGGCCCCCCATTCCAAAAGCGCCGCCGCCGTCGCGCCCAGATCGGCCTTTGCGGCCGTTGGCGAGGTGACTACGCGCGGAAAGAGCAGCTTCATCTGCATCAAGGCGGCGGGGTCGGCCGCGTTCTGGGATTCGGCCGGATTATATAGCCGGAAGCCGAGATTGCGGGAGTAGCGCGCGACGCTCGCGTCGCTGGTGGAAGCGCCGGCGAGCTCCGTTCCGCGCCGCAGTGCCTCCCGCAGGAGGGAGGGCTCGTCTCCGGTCGGGCCGGAGACCCTCCGCGCAAGCAGCAGGCGGAGGAGGTCCTCGCGCCGCGCCGTGGTGGTATCGAGACCCTCCTGCAGACGCCCCAGGGAATCGGCCGGCACCCCCGTTAGCGCGGCGCGCTCGATCAGCCAGAAGCGGAAGCGCTGGTACCAAGCCTCGAAGGCGGGCCCGGCGGGCGGGCGCGCTACCCGCGCCATTGTTTCCATGAGTTTTCCGAGGTCGGCTGGCGGCAGATTCGCGGCCGCGTCGTTGACCAAGCCCAAGGCGCTGAAGAACGACGGTCGGTCGCCACGGATGGCGCGGTAACCCGTGCCCGCCAGCGCGCCGACAGCCGAGACGGCGTAGATGCCCGCAGCGGTCTCGCCGCGCCCCGCACGGGCCAGGAGACGGGCGAACTGGATGCGCTGATAGTCGCTTGGCGCTCCTCCCCCGGCCCGCAGGGCGGTTTCGGCGGCAGGCAGAAGGGTCTCGGCGGCCGCGGGCGTGGCATGCCCGGCGAGTTCGAGCCAGAGAAGCACTTCCCGGCGGTCCGCGCGCCCGCCCGCCATCAGCCCGCCGATCCGGGCCAGCTCGGCCTCGAGACGCCCTTGCCGAACGATCGATCCGGCCAGCAACGCGACCAGCTGGAACTGCTCGTCGGCCTCCGTCGCGGCGGGGTCAAGCGTCCGCACCGCCGCCTCAAGTTCGGGCAACACAAACGGCCGCGTAACCAGACGGTCCCACAACCGCAGGGGCCGTCCTGGTTCGCCCGGCTCAGGACGGTCAGACTCCAGCCAAGTGAGCAGGTTACTGCGGAAACGGTCCGTCGCGGCCTCCGGGGTCGGGGGCAAGGAGGCAGGTAGCGGAAGGTCGACGAAAGACACGGGATCGATCGTGGGCACGCCCGACTGCGCCAGTTGGTAGGGCAGTCCCGGCGGCGATCCCGAGGGGGTGAGCAGCTGGAGGAGGCCGCGGAGGGCGGTGCGGGCCCGGGCTGGATCGGGATCCTCGACCGCCAGGGAGGCGATGTCCCGGGCCATCCGGGGGGAGCGCAATCCGAAGACTCCGGCGACCGGCTCGGAGGTGGGATCCGCGCGGGAGCGGCCGCCGGCGGCCCGCAGCGCGTTGACCGGATGGTCCAAGCTGCGCCAAAGGGCGGAGATGCGCGCGCGGTGCCGTTCCGCATCGACGCCCGCGGCCGCGAGACTTTCCAGCGCGGCGATCTCCCCGGCGGTGTCACCGGTCTGCGCGAGGAGGGGGGGGAGCGCCTCAAGCGCCGGGCGGAAGGCCGGCTGGCGCGCCAGCACGGTTTGCAGCCAAGCGATCTGCGCTCGCGCCGATCCGGCGGACTCCGCGGTGCGCAGGGCGAGGGCGGTCGCGAAGAGGGTCGGGGTCCAGCCGGCCCGCGCTCGTTGCTGCAAGTCCGCGGACAGCTCCTCCCTCCGGCCGGGCGGCAGACCGCCAGCGAGCGAGGCGAAGTATTGTCTTAAGCGATACAACGCGGAGGGCGCGGGCGCGGCGGGATCGAGCTGCGCGAGCTCGCGCAGCGCGCCGTCGACGATCTCCCGGACGTTCGGCGGGGCGTCCCCGCCGGCGCCGGAGAACAGTCCGCCGGGCAGCGCGTCCGGATGGGCTTCCATCAGCAGCCGGTCGAGCGCGGAGACGAGGCCACGGTTGCCGGGATGCAGGGAACGCAGGGCGAGGGCGCCTGCGCCGGTCCAGGAGCCGTTGTAGATCCGGAGTCCGGAGGGGGATCGGGCGGCACGCTGGAAGCGGTCGCGCAGCGCGGCCGACAGTCGTTCCGCGCCGGCCGGTTCGAGCGGCGTCGCGAGCACCGACCCAAGGGCGCCGAACAACGGGTACCAATAGGGCAGCAGGGGTGCGGCCTGAAGGTAGCGCAGCATGAGCGGCAGGCGCTCCGCCGGCCGCAACGAGGAGAAGACGTAGTCGAGGTCGAGCGAGGCAAGCTGGCGGGAGTCCAGTGCCGCCACCGCCGCCGCCAATGACTCCGGAGTGAACAGCGGTCGCCCCGCGGCTTCCTCGAGAGCGTGGAGACCCGACCTTTCCGCGCCGGCCCGGAACAGGTCGGCGCCGGAGGAAGCCGCGATGAGCTCGCGGGCCAGCGCAGGGGTCGCGTCGACGAGGGCGGCGATTTCCCGCGCCACACCCTCGTGGAGCGCCCGTGGCAGCTTGCGGCGGGCCACGGCGGCGATGTGAGCGAGCGAGTCGGACGCCCCGCCCGGGCTCGTCACCACCGCGCTCCCGGCGGTCGCCGTGCGCGGGCTTTCGGCGGCGTCGGCGGTGGTGCGCATGGCGCTGCGCCGCGAGGTCAGCCACCGGCGGAAAACGGTGACGGCGAGCTCGGGATCCCCGGCCGCCAGCGCCGTGTCGATGGCGAGCTCATGGCTCCGCTGGGCCAAGGCTGCCCGCGCCGCGGCGGACAGGCTGCTCAAGGCGTCGAGGTCGAAGCCGGCCGCGCCCGCGGGTAGGGCCGGCGCGCGGGACGCGAAACGGGCGGTCGCGGAGGAAGCCGCGGCCGGGGCGGGCGTGCGACCGAGCGCCCGCAGCCGGGTCGCGGACTCGCGGCGGCCCCACGCGTCCCGCTGGGCGGCGAGGTCGGCCACCAGCCTAGCGTCATGGCCGAAGTGGAGGAGCAGCCGCTGGTCGAGGCGATCAGCGTCCTCGTGTCGGGCCTCCGCCAGGGCCAGGCGACGGACGATCTGCGAGAGGAGGTTGAGGCGCGGGAAGGAAGCCAGCGGCGCCTGCGGGCGGGCGGCGGCCCGAGGGAGCGTCTCGGCCAGAGCGAGGTCTGTGGCGCGCTCCAGGGCGCCCGCCGCGGAGGATGCCGGTTCCGAGCCCCCGGCTCCCGGAAGCGTGAAGAGCAGCCCCGCTTGAAGTGTCCAAAAGTGCCGCCGGTGCACGAAGGTGAAACCCTGATCCCCGGGCGTGGTGCGACGACGTTCGTTGCCCTCGGTTTCCAGCGGTTGCTGGCCGGCCAAGAGCAGCAGTGCGCGCAGGTACATGCCGTGCGCATCGGAGGCCGAGCCGTCCCGGCTGCGCACCTGCGCTAGTTTTGCCATGACGCCGGCATTGGCGCTGTCCGCAGCGAGGGCGCGTTCATACAAAGTCGCCGCCTCCCTTCCGTGGCCGGCGGCCTCGAAACGGTCGGCCGCATCCTCGACGAGCGTCGGACGGCCGCCGCGTTCCATGGCGAGATTGAAGGCCTCCAGCGCCTCGCCCGGTTCCCCCATGCGCAGAAAGGTGCGGCCGAGGTTGAGGTAGACTTCCGGTGGCATCTCCTCCCCCAGCGCGATCAGGCGGCGGCTGAAGGCGAGGTTCAGCCAGGGGTCGGGGGCCGGCGCGGCGCCGGACATGAAGCCGGCACGCTCCTCGGTGGCAGAAACGAGCTCGCGGAGTACGGCGCCGCGGCGGGGACCCGCGTCCACCAGCGAGTTTTCCAGCGCGGCGAGGTAAACGCGCGGCTCCCGGGCAGCCTCGGCCACCTCGGCCGCGAGCTCGTGCAGGTGGTGGCGATCCTCGCGGCCGGCGAGCCGGCCGAGCACCCGCCGTTGCGCCCAGCGCAGGGCCGGCGAGTCGGGGCCGGGCCGCAGGTTGAGAATACCGTCGATCGCGACCACGAACGCGTCGTCGGTCGGAGCGTGCTCGGCGAGGTGCTGCAGGATCGCGATGCCCTCGGGCGCCCGCCGGTCCTGACGGAGCAGGTCCGCGAGCAGGAGATGGTTGTCGGCGGCGGCCGGTTGGCGCGCCAAGGCGCGGCGGTAGGAGTCGATCGCCTGGCCGCGCAATCCGGCCATCGCGAGGACGCCGGCCTCGAACTCGTCGCCCGCCGTGGGGCTCGCGTCCCGTAACTCTGCGAGGCGACGTTGCAGCGCCGCCGCCTCGCGCCGACCGCCGTGTTCCACGTGCGCGAGAACAAGCGCCTGAAGGTGATCAACGCGGCCGACCTGGTCTAGTTCAAGCAAGCGCTCCGTCACGCGGAGGAAGGGCGCGTGCCGTCCCAGCGTCTGGTACACGCGCGCCTGCTCGCGCAGGCTGGCGATCTCCGCCGGCGGGCCGCCGCCGGTCCGGCCGTGATACTCCTGTATAACCTCGACGGCGGCCGCGGGGTCGCCCGCCTCGGTGTAGATCCTCACCAGCAGGGAGCTTTCCTTGGGCGCGGCTTCTCCGGCGGCCAGCCGCTGCTCCAGCCCGGCCGCGATGTCGCCGAGCGCACCAAGCTCCGCCGCCAGCAGCAGCAGCCGGTCCTCGACCATACGACGCCGCGACTCCGGCACGTCGCGCTCCCAAAGCTCCCGCCAGACCGCGAGGGCCTCGTCTCTCCGCCCCACCGTGTCGTAGAGCCAAGCGAGCCGCATCCGTTCGTCCAGGCCAAGACCGCCCGCCGCGCGGGACAACTCCTCCCAGACGGCGACCGCGCGGCGCGGATTCCGCGTCCGCTCGAAGGCGTCCGCGATCTCCGTTCGCCCCGGATCGGCTGGGCTGAGTCGCGCCGCGATCCGTTCCAGCTCCGCCTCCGCGTCCGCCACCAAACCCCGTCGCAGGTGGTGCTCGAAGCGGAACCACGCGGCCCGCACCGCGTTCGCCGCATCAAGGCTCTCGCACCGCGCGGCGGCGGCCTCGGCGAGCTCCCCGAGGCCGGCTTGCGCCATGGCCCGAGCGCCCTCAAGCAGGACGGCGGGATCTCGGTTGGCTGCGGTGAAATCCCTCCAAGCCGCGGCGGCCCGCTCCCGTTCCCCGTTTTCCAGATGATGCTCGGCGAGTCCACGCGGCCACGCGGTTTCGGCCGGCTCCGCGGCCATCAGCCGCCGGTACTCCGCCACCATGTCGGCCGGCCGGCCGGCCTCCGCGTACATGCGCAGCAGGCGACGCCGGTGGGTCGCGGTCATCGCGCCCGCGCGCCCCGACTCGACCAGCGCTATCGCCTCGCCGGGCCGTCGCAGGCGGCGAAGGAGGTCTATCCTCAGATCCTGGAAATCGGGGCCAGCTTTGGGCACGCCGTCGACGCGCGTGAGCAACTCACCCCAGGAACCGTCGAGCTCATGCGCCTCGACCAGCACGCTGAGCGCGTACCGCACGTCGCGCGTCAGCGAAGATGCGAGCACCGCTTTCCACGCATGCTCCTTCGCGGCGGTGGATTGTCCCGCCCGCACCGCCCATTGCGCCACGCGCAGGTGCTCCCGGTGGCTGGCGCCGGCTTCGCCGGCCACCTCGTAGAGCGCTGCGGCCTCGGCGGGCCGGTCGAGTGAGGCGAGCACGACGGCCGCGCGGTTCCGGAACGCCCGGTCGCGCTCACGGGCCAGTGCGACCAACCCTTCGATGTCGCGCGCGTCGGTGGAGAGCAGGGCGAGGCGCAGACGGATCTCCCCGGAGACGGCGGGGCTGGCGCCGGCGCCCAGCGAGGCCTCGTAGGCGCGGCGGGCCTCATCGAGGCGGCCGTCAGATTCGAGGAGCCGGCCGAGCAGCAGGGACGCCGCCGGATCGGGTCCGAGCGCGACCGCGCGTTCCGCGAGCGCTCCGGCCGCCGCGGCGCGACCGAAGCGCCACTCGAGGTCCGCGGCCGCGAGTAGCGCCTCGCGCCGCTCGGCAACGGTTCGACCGGGATCGAAACCTCGGGTCGAGAGGCGGGAGACGGCGCCGTCGACCTTGCCCTCGCGCACCACCGCTTCGCGATAGAGCGCCTCGAGCGCTGCCGGCGCAAGGGAATCAGCCAGCGCCGTCGGTTGCAGGGGGGAAGCCCGGCCAGAGAGTAGCAGGGCCGGAACGAGCGTCCCGGAGGCGAGAAGGCGGAGGCGGCGGCTCATGGGCGTTCGGGCAGGCGGCGCAGGGCGACTTCGGCGATCCAGACGAGCAGCGCCAGCAGGGCCGCCCAGGGCCAGAGTTCGGTCGCGGCGGGGGACGCGCGTCCCTCGGCGGGCGAGGGCCAGGAAAGCGCGGTAGGCAAGCCCTCGGCCAGGTCATGGTGTACCCCTCCGGTCGCGGCCGCCAAGGCGGAGAGGTCAAGGCGCCGGGCGGGATCCACCTGCCGCTCGGCGACCACGTCTTCCGCGGCAGGGGAAACAATCAGTTGAAGGGGACGGTTTCCGCCAGCTCCGCCTCCGGCCGAGAAACGGACCTCGCGGTCCGGATGCGCCGGCACGACGGCCCGGAAGAGGCCGGGCGCGATGGCATGGAAATCAACGGAACCCGTCTCGCGGCCCTCCGCGTCCAGCATTCCGACTCGCGGCCGCGAGCCGGAGGGAGGATCCAGCCGCCGCGTTTCCAGAACAATCTCGTGGTCCCGGCGGGACACGGAGAAGTCGAACTCCCTGCCATCGCCGGCCGTCCGGGCGGCGACGCGCGCAAGCCAGCGCCCGTAGCCGTTCCACGCCTGCCAGCCAGCCGTGCCGCCTCCGACCGGCTCGGTGGCGAGCACGGTCACCCTTCCCGCGCCATGCTGCCAGGATGCGAGCACCGGGTGGGCGGAATCGGCCGTCTCAAGCGGTACCTCCGCGCCCGGCCGCGCGCCCGTCTCGACGTAACCGCTCAGGGCGGGAAGGGCCTCCCGGTCGAGATCGCCCCACCACGCGGCGCCGCCGCGGGCCCGCACCGGGAACATGCCCTCCCGGTAGGCCGGCAGATTCATGGTGGTGGACTGCTTGAGAACCAATTCGGGCAGGCTGTAGCGGTCGGACGCGGAGTAAAACCGCCCGCGGCCCCATGTCGCGATGTCAATCAGGCTTTGGCTGTGGGCGCCGGCGCCGACGAGGACGGTGGAGACGTTCACATTGTCGCGTGCCATGAGGCGCACGAGCGACTCATAGTCCGCGTCCTCCACTCCAGCGTCGGTGATGATCAGGACGTGCTTGTAGCGCGTGCTGACGTTCTTGAGGCCGTAGTAAGCCTCCTCCATCGCCGGGTACATCACGGTTCCGCCGGTGGCCTGCATCCGCCCGATGGCGCGGTCGATCGCGATTTTGTTCGCGGCAGACTGGAGCGGCAGCGCCCAATGCTTGTTACCGTAGAACTCGACGATACCGACGCGGTCGTGGGCTTTGAGGCGGCGGATGGCGAGACGGGTGACCTGCTTGGCGAGCTCGATGCGCGTGCCCATCATGGAGCTGGAGGTGTCGATGATCACCGCAAGCGCGGTGCTCGGGTCTCGTTTTTCCGTCCGCTGGATGAAGTCGACGGGCAGGATTTCCGCCAGGGGGGTACCCTCGTAGCCGCCCGTTCCGAAGGCGGCCCTGCCTCCCGTGAAAAGCAGACCGAGTGCGCCCCGTCGCACCGCGGCGGCCACCTGCCGCTGAAACTGCTCAGAAACGAGTCCGGCGGGCCGGTCATCAATAAGAATGAGGTCGTGATCAGCGGGATCGGGAAGTTCTGCCCCGCCTTCCACCACGGTCAGCTGAAATCCCGGCCCGAGCAGCGAGCCGAGGCGCGCGGCGGCCCCGGTGATACGTGCTCCAAGATAGAGCACGCGGCGGGGAGATTGAACCGCCAACACCGTCGACAGCGTGTTGTTTCCGGTATCCGCGTCCCCCTCCGCCATCACCTCGGCGCGCAACGGAAGGAAGCCGGCCGCCTCGGGCTCGAACTCGAGGGGAATGAGCACCCGCCCCGTGGCGGGACGCCGCTCCGCGAAGGCCAGCACGCGCCCGGTGTCGTCCGTGAGGCGCACCGCAACACCGGCCGACAAGCCCAGCACCTCAACCAAGACACGGGCGGTGTGACCGGCGCGCGGCATGCCGTCGGGGATGAGGCGCGCGGGGTAGATATCGCCGGCGGACACACCAAGGTCGAAGGCCGCGACAGGAATGCCGCGTTCGGTCAGATCTTGGACGACCGGCCCCCAGCGGCGGTCGGTGGACAGCCCGTCCGAGACGACCGTCACCACGCCCGGCGAACCCGCCGGAATCCGTCTCGCCGCCGCTGCCAGCGCGGCAGAAAACGGCGTTTTGCTGACCGGGTCGGAGACCGTGAGGACCGTGACTCCGGCTCCCTCCAGCCAGTCCGCTCCGCCGCCGGAAGCGCCCAGGAGGACAATACTCGAATGTTGCGGTCCGGGCGCTTGCGCGCGCCAACGGGCCGTCACCGCGGAGGAGAGTGATTGTTTCTCCGCCGAGATTCCGGCCGACCGATCCAGAACCAGCACGTGATGGGGGGTCGCGTCACCCGAGATCAGCACCGGGCCGGCCAGGGCAATCACGACCAGCGACAAGACCACCAGCCGCAGGGTGCGGACGGCGGTCCGCCCGGTCCGGCGGGGGAGGATCCACGCCAGCGGAACCGCGGCGAGAAGCAGCAGGACCAGCGGTTGGGTGAACTCGATGCTCACGGGATCCTCCCAGTCTGCAAAAGGTGCCACTCCAATCCGAGGAGCAGCAGCGCGGCGAAGAGCAGCCAGAAGGCCGGGTGCGCGGCGGTCGCGGATGGTGATCCGACGCCAGACTCTTCCGACCCCGCGGCCGGATGGATGGTGGTCTCGTGATCCAGCAGGGATACCGCGAGGTCCAGTCCGCCGTCCGCGCGCCTTAATTCGCCGGCCGCCGCTGGGGTGAAGGGCACTCCGAGCGGATCGATGACCTTTCCCGATCCGCCGAGAAAGCGGGGCGCGCGCGCGGTGCTCTCGGTCCCGAGGGTTTCGCCGGCCGCGGCCTGCGGGGCCTGCCTCTCGACGCCCGCCAGCCAGCGCACGGACTGCGCGAGAAAGAGGGGGAAAGCGCGCGTCCGCGTGAAATCGTGATGATCCGCAAGCAAATCCTCCCTCAGTTCCAGCCCCCAGGCCGGCGCCGATGCGACCTCAACCTCGACCGGGCGCCGGGTGGCGTCGGCGATCGCTCCCGCGTCGATCTCCCGAAGGCCGGTGGCGCGGACGGCCTCACGGAGAACCAGTTCGGGGTCGAGGGTCGCCGGGTGCCGAATCCGGAAAGCCGGCGTACCGGCGTCCGCTGGTACGACGACTAGGGCCGGTACGCCGGAGGCGACTGTCTCCCCGGCGCGCCTCACGACGACCCCCGGCCGCTCCGCGACGAGCTCCACCGCCTGGTCGGCGGCGAGAGCGGGAAGAAGCGCGGACTCCAGCGAGGAAGCGAGCAGCACGCGGAGCGGCGGGCGCGAGGGCAGGCGGAGCCGGGCCTCGTCGTCGGCGGATAGGGCGTCACCTCCGCGCACCCGAGCGGACAGCAGACCGCCGGCCGCCGGCACGTCCCGGAAGAGCAGACCGTCGGGGGAAGTTTCTCCGGCCGGCAAGGGCGTGCCTTCCAGCGTCACGACCGGCGGGGCCGCGTCGCCGGCGACCCGCACGAGGATATCGACGCGATCCCATGCCCCGGACGCGGCCTCAGCCACACCCAAGCCGGTGATGCCGGCGTTACGGGTGGCGGGCCGGGCGCCGGATGCCGCGCGTGAGACGCGGATGCCGTCGGGCACTGAGGCGGGGCGCAAGGGCGCGTCGCCAAACACGATCACCTCGCCCCGACCGCCGGTGCGCGCTAGGTCGCGGATCAGAGTTTCGAGGCGGGATGGCGCGGGCTCGGGGCGAAGCCCTTCGAGCCTGCGGGCGAGAAGGGCGGGGTGCTCTCCCGGGTTCAGCAGCGTGCGCACGGTGGCGCCGCTCCAAACGACCTGCCGGGCGGAGGAGGGGAGGGCCGCGACGTGCCTTGCCAGAGCCGCGGCCGCCCGCTCGAAACGGTCGCCCGCGGCCATGCCGGCGGAACCGTCGAGCACCAGCGTCCGGAAGTCGCCGACGGAGGCCCCGCCCGGCGCCGGCCGGGCGAACGCGACCCACAGGAGTGAGGCGATGAGGAGCGCGAGGGCGTAGGCCGCGGGGTGGCGGAACCTCTCGGTGAGCATGCGGGCAGGCGCCTCGCCCGCGGCCTCCCGCCAGAAAAGCGTGGTGGCCACCCGGACCGGTCGGCGCCGCACTCGCAGACGCTGGAGGAAAAAGAGGGCGGCCGCGAGGGCGGCGAGGCCGGCCAGCACCGCCCCGGCGGACATTTGCGCAAAGGTCATGGCGTGATCCCTCCGGGGCCGAGGAGCCGCGCGAGCTGGGGCAGCAGCGCGGCACCGGCGTCGACCCGCAGCAGGCCGGCGCGACGGGCGCGGGCGACGGCGGCGAGCTCGTCATTGAAACGAGAATACGCCGCGCGGTAGCGGGCAAGCACCCCGGGGGTTACGGTCAGGTCGGCGGCGTCGCCGGTCTCGCAGTCGGTGAGGCGGACGTCGCCCGCCACCGCGGGCGCGGCGTCGGCGGGCCGGGTGACTTGGACGAGCAGCACGCGGTGCCGCATCGGGCGCAGGGCGGCGGCGAGCGCGGCCGCGCCGCCGGGATCAAAAAAGTCGCTGATCACGACTAGGAGCCCCCGGCGGAGATTCATCCGCGCGGCAGTCGTGAGGGATGGCTCGAGGCTGGTCGGGGCGCCGCCGGCGGCGGCCGCCAATGCCGCGAGCCGGCGGGCGAAAGGGAGCAGGCGGGCGCGGCCGCCCCCGGGTTGGAAGGCGACCTCGAGCCGGCTGGAGAAGGGCAGGAGCGCGGCGGAGTCATGGTGGCAGAGGCCAGCGGCCGCGAGGGCGAGCGCACAGCGGAGCGCGGTGATGATGGCGGGGGGGCCGTCACCGTCATGGAACATGCTGCCCGACACGTCGGGCAAGAGGTAGACCGGCAGGTCCTGTTCCTCGTCGAAGACGCGCGTGAAGACTCGGCGGAGGCGCAGGAAGAGATTCCAGTCGATCGCCCGCAGATCGTCGCCGGGGCAATAGGGTCGGTGGTCGCGGAATTCGAGGCCCGCCCCGGCCTCGAGGGAGAGGCGCTCGCCGTGCCGGCCGCCGGCGGCCACGCGCCTCGCCGGGAGGCTCCAACGGGAGAGCGCGGCAAGAAAGGTGGGCTCGAAGAGCCGCTCAAAGGTGATGGGAACGCTCGTCACCGGCCGGCGGGCTCGGGCAGCGCCGCGAGCACGTCCCGGACGATCGCCTCGTCGGTGACGTTCTCCGACTGTCCCTGGAAGTTGATCAGCACACGGTGCCGGAGCACCGGCAGGGCGACGCCTCGGATGTCCGCGGTGACCACCGCGTGGCGCCCGGCGGCGAGGGCGCGCACCTTCGCGGCCAGCAGCAGCGCCTGGGCGCCGCGGGGGCTGGCGCCCAGTGCGACGCAGGCGTTCACGCGCGCCGTCGCGTAAGGGCTGCCCGGCTGCGTGGCCATCACCAGCCGCACGGCGTGCTCGGCGGCGTGGGTGGGAACAGGCACCGAACGCACGACGTGGCGCAGCCGCACGATTTCCTCTCCAGTGGCCGCCGCGGATACGGTGGCCTCGGTGCCGCCGGTCGTGCGGTCAAGGATCGCGGCGTAGTCCTCCTCCCGAGGGTAGCCCACGACGATCTTGAAGAGAAAGCGGTCAAGCTGGGCCTCGGGCAAGGGATAGGTTCCCTCCTGTTCGACCGGATTCTGGGTCGCCAGCACGCAGAAGGGTTCCTCCAGCCGTATGGTGCGGCGTCCGACGGTGATCTGCCGCTCCTGCATGGCCTCAAGCAGGGCCGACTGGGTCTTGGGCGTCGCCCGGTTGATCTCGTCGGCGAGCACCAGATTGGCGATCAGCGGCCCTTCCTGGAAGCGAAGCTCGTGGCGCCCCGGTTCGCTTTCCACGAGCACCGCGGTGCCTTGGATGTCGGCGGGCATCATGTCCGGGGTGAACTGGATGCGCGAGAAGCGTGCGTCGATGGCGCGGGCGAGGCTCCGTACGAGGAGGGTCTTCCCAAGGCCCGGTACTCCCTCGAGCAGGACGTGACCGCCGGCGAGCAGGGCGGTGAGCACGCTGTCGACGACCTCCTCCTGGCCGACGATCACGCGGCCGATTTGGGTCTTGATGTTCCGGTGGATCTCCCGGAAGCGATCGGCCTCTCGGAGGGCGTCGGCGGTGGTGATGGCGTCTTTGGACATGGAAAGCTTCAGCGAGGCGGGGCGGCAGCGTCGCGGGTGCGGAGCGCGCGGAAATAATTCTCGACGATCGCGCGACGCCACGGCGCGGGGTCGGGCTCATCCAGATGCCCGACGGCACCGGAGCGCGGGGCATGGTCGAGCGCGCCGACCGGGGCGTGCGACTCTTCTCGCGGGCGGCTGAATTCCTGGGTGACCTTGGAGCGGCCGGCGCCCGGAGTGCCGGGGACGCGGTCGGGCAAGGGCAGCCCGAGTATCATCGAGGGAACTCCGCGGGATTTCTTGATTTCTCCCGGACCGCCGCGGCCGTCACCCGGACGACCGCCGTCCTCGGGCGGCCGGGTGGAGAGGTTGCGGTCGACCGCGGGGTCCCGCGTGTGGCCCATCGGGCGGTTGGCCCCGCCGGATTTCTCCCGCTCATCCTCGTCCTCCGCCGCGTTGTCCTCGGCATCGGCGGCGGCGCCTCGTCCGGTGCGGTCGGCCTCCTCGGGGGCCTCGAATGGATTCAGATTGGCGCCCGGCGCAGAGGAGCGGCCCTGGCCGGCATTGGCGTCGGCCGCAAGCTGGCCCTGGTCGTTGCGCGGGCGTGGCGCCGGTCGCCGGCCTCCGGCGGAGGTTTCCCGATCCTCCAGTTTCTCCTCGGCCCGATTTTCCTCCCGTTTCCGGTCGGGTGCCGCTCGCTGGCTGGGGGCCACGCCAGCGGCCCGCGCCCCGGGGTTGGCGCCGCTCGCGTAGGAGCCGCCGCCGCTACCGGGCGCACCGTCCATGGGCTGCTCGCCGCGCCGCTGCCAGCGGTCGGGCGGCGTGGAAACGGAGCGTTCCGCGGCTGCGGGAATCGCGGGAGAATCGGCCGGAGTCTCGCGACGGGTTGGAGGAGTGGGGGCGCGCTCGCTGGAGGAAGGTTTTCCCCTCTCCGCGATCGAGGCGAGGGTGGGCGGAGGGGAGCCGACGTCCCCAGCGCGGCCCGGAGCGGTCGCGGGCGTGAAGCTTCCGGCCCACCAGACGATGATGGCGGCGGCCGCACCCAGCAGCGAGGATGGGTGGGGCCTCCAGCGCGCGGCCGGCGGCCTCGGCAGCGGTGAGGCAAGGGCGCGTTCCGCGTCAGCCCGCGCCTCCGCGACCACCGCGCGCATGAACGCGCCCTGCAGCGAGCCCTCCTCCAGCCCGGGCGAGGAGATGAAGTCGTCCGCGGAGATGATCCGCTCCGCGGCGCGGGCGTTCCGGTCGTGGAGCGCGAGCGCGTCGCGCCGCGGCGCGGCGGGTGCGGCGAGGGCCCGGGCCGCGCGCAGCGCCACGAGCAGCGCGGGGCCCAGAGCGAGGAGGCCAACGGCGGTCCATGGTCCCGGCGCGGGCGCGCCGGTGGCGAGGCGCACCACGAGTTCGGCCAAGGGGCCGGCGGGGAGAAGCAGCGGCGCCCAGGCGAGGGCGCCGTGGGCTTCCCGCGCAAAGCGGGCTCGACGCAGGTGAAAACGTCCCGTGGCTGCCAGACGGTCAAGCCGTGAGGCGAGCGGATCGGCGCGGCGCGGGTTGCCTGCGGGAGCGACGGCCATGGCTCAGCTGTCGAGAAGCTCGAGTTGATCCGGGGCGATCCGCCCGCGGAGACGTTCCATCGCGGCGTTGATTTCGGCGCGCAGTTCGTCGCTAAGCGGCGCTCCGGGCACGGCGAGGGCGGCCCGGTAGCGGGAGTAGGCGCGCGCCGGACGGTCCTGGCGCTCGTAGACACGGGCCAGACCGAGCGCCACGCGGAAGGCGTGCTCCGGATCGCGTGCGATTGGCACGAACGCCGCCGACAGGAGGTGTCGCCACGCGGCGGCCAGCTCGTCGCGCTCCAGGTGTTTCTCCCCGAGGATGCGGTGCAGGCGGTAGACGTGCTGCACGGTGACCGCCGATCGCGAATGCTGCAGCGCGAGCCGGGCGGCCTGGATGGCCAGCTCGGCCTGGCCGTCCAGGGAGGCGAGGCGCAGCACGTGGGGAAGGCAGTTTTCCGTGCGTCGGTCGGGCGGCGAGGTGTCGGCCACGCGCTGGAGGGCTGCGAGCACGGCCACGTCCAGCCCGAGCGGATCCTTGAATCGCAGCTCGATCAGGCGGCGGGCCGCCTCCGGCCCGAAACGGCTGCCCGGGTTCGCCTCCAGGAAAACCTCGTAGGCTTCCGCCGTATCCGCGGCGCGGGCCGCGAAGAAACTGCGGTCGGCCGGCGAAGTCGCGGGATCGCGCAGGCGCGTGAACACGGCCCGGGCGGATGACCACTCCACGTCGAGGCGGAAGCTCTCCAGCAGGTTCACTCCGGAAAGGAACTCGGCTTCGCCACCGTCCGCCGCGTCCACCCTCCAGTCGAGGGGCCGCAGCGCGACCTCGCGGGAGAGTTCGAGGCCGCCGCCTCCAGCGAGGGTCACGGGGCTGATGTCCCCGTCCGGCCGGCCCAAGCGGCGCGCTAGAGCCGGGTCGACCAGGGTGTCGTGCCGGGAGCTGCCGAGAATCATGCGCGCGGGTGTCCCGCCAGGCAGTGTCACTTGAAAAAGGATACGGCCCCCGGCCGTGGTGAACGGGAAGGCGTGACCGCCGGCCGCCGGCGGGGCGCCGTCTTCCTCCGCCGCGCGGCGCAGGCGCAGGAGCAGCCGGCGAGCGGAGAGGTCCAGCGTGAAATCGTGGTTCCGGAGGAATCCCAGCCCGAGCACGCCCTTCAGTTTGCGCTCGCGGAGATCCGCGGCGAACAGGCGCGTGACGCGGTTCTGGTCCTGGACGCGGGCCGGGGAGGTGTCGGGCCGGAGTTCAGCGGCGGGCAGGTCGAGCGCGAGTTCCCCAGCGAGCGTCACGCGGAGCGTCGAGTCTCGCGCCGAGGGGTCGGCGCCGGTCCAAGCGAGCTGATCGCTGTGCAGGAGGAGCGTGCCCGCCTCATCGAGGGAGAGTTCGACGCTGACCGAATCCTCCCGGCCCGCGGCGTTGCGCAAAGTGAGATCCAGCACGATGCGGCCGTCGACGAGAGTCAGGGGGAGCGCGCGTCCCTCGCCGCGGGCGGGGAAAATCGCGGCGGCGAGGCAGGCGGCCACTGCGGTGGCGAAACGCATCGCCGCGCGGCGGGCCCAAGCTGCGCGCGCGGGTGTCGGTACGTTACGTTCGGGCGGCTGGGGCATGGGCTTCAGTCGCGTAGCGTGGGCGCCGGCGGCGCGGCGGCAAGGTGGAATCGAGCTGAAGCGGGACGGGCGCGTGCCGCGGCGGTGTTCACGCCGCACCGCCAGCTGACCCGGCTCGCAGAAGCCGCCGCCGCGCGACGGCTGGAAGCGCCGATCAACGCGGGGCCGGAAACATCCGGGTTTGATCAGGTTGGTTTCCTGACCCGCAGGGAGGCGAAGCGCTGCGGCCGACGTTGCCGCCGGGACGGAGGCGCCGCGCAGCGTGAGGAGCGGTGCGATGGCGGGGCAGGAGTGGTTCTCATCGATCAGGCGCTGGGCAAGGCACGGTGCGCTCCGCGCGGCAAGGAGATCCCCGTTCATCCAGGATTCGTGCGCGCAAGCTTCAGTCTTGCCCGTGGCGCGATCGCGGCATCCTCTTGAAAACGTTCCCAGTGCCCCGCCATGCGCCCATTCCCGAAGGTCCGTCTCGCCCTCGTCTTCCTCGCCCTGAGCGTGCCCATTTCCGCCGCCGCCGGAGCGACCGCGCCGGTGGTGCTGCAGTCGTACGAGGTCACCGGCTCGCGGCTGCGTCAGATCGACGTCGAGGGTCCGTCGCCGTTGCTCACGTTCGACCGTCCCTTCATTGAGGCCACCGGCCTCGCGACCACCGAGGAGTTCCTGCGGACGCTGCCGCAGAATTTCACCGGCGCCTCGGCGGGGCGCGCGGGGGTGGTGAACGACGAGAACCCGCTGCTGTTCGCGCGCAATGCCGGCCAGTCGGGAGTGGGGCTGCGCGGGCTCGGCTCGAACTCCACGCTCGTGCTCATCAACGGCCGCCGCGCGCCCCTCTCGGGGCGCGGCAACAACGGCACAACGCCGCCGCAGGGTTTCTTCGACATCAACACGATCCCGATGGGCATGATCGAGCGCATCGAAGTGCTCACCGACGGGGCGTCGGCGATCTACGGCACCGACGCGATCGGCGGGGTGGTGAACATCATCCTGCGCCGGGATTTCAACGAGACGGAGCTGCGCACGCGCTTCGGCGGGACCTGGCACGGCGGCGGTTTTGAGCGCGGCGCGACGCTCACCCACGGCTTCACGCGGGGGAGGCTCCGGCTCACCGCGGTGCTGGATTGGTTCGAGCGCGAGCCCCTCTGGGCGAGCCAGCGCTGGTTCTCGCGATCGGGCGACCACACGGGTCGCGGTGGGGACGACTTCCGCAGCACCATCGGCTACCCCGCCACCGTCTACGCGCTGCCGGGCCAGACGCTCCGCGGGCTGCTCAACCCCAACGGCTCGCCCGCCACCCAGGCGTTGGTGCCGGCCGGTCAGGATGGGAAGTCTCTCCGGGTCGCCGACTTCGCGGCGACGGCGGGCCAGCGCGCCTACTATAACACCGCGAACCTCTACTCGATCGTCACTCCCACCAGCCGCCGCGGCTTCTCGCTGGCCGGTGAGTTCTCGTTCTCGCCCCTACTCACGCTTTTCACCGAGCTTGCCCTCACCCGCAACTTCACCGACACCCGCGCCAATCCCGTCCCGACGAACAATCCCAACGGGCTCGCCACGTTGCCGCGCATCCCGGCCTCCAACCCCTTCAATCCTTTCGGTCAGGATCTCGGCGTGGCGATCGCCCACGAGGAGCTCGGGCCCCGCGATCTCCTCACCCAGACCCGTTCCCTGCGCGGCGTTGGCGGTCTGCGGGCCGAGCTTCCCGGTCGCTGGCAGGCCGAGGGCTCCCTGTTGTTCTACGGTCAACGGCTGCACGCCCGCAACGGTGGTCTGTCCAACAACGCCGCAATCAACGCCGCTCTTAACCAAACCGACCCCGGACGGGCGCTCAATCTTTTCGGCGACTACCGCGCCAAGGGGCCCACCAACCCGGCCGGGCTTTATGGTTCGCTGATCAACGTTACGCTCGAGAGCGCCGACTCCGACGTCTACACCGCCGAGCTCACCGCGCGCGGGCCGCTGCGACAGCTGCCTGCCGGCGACCTACAGGTCGCGCTCGGCGGCGAGTGGACGCAGCAGGACCGGGTGCGCACCACCAACATCCCGACCACGCTGCTGCCGCCCCGCAGCCGCGAGACGCGCGATAACCTCGCGGCCTTTGCGGAGGTTTCGGTCCCCGTCGCGGGCGGCGGCCGGCGTTTCCCGCTGTTCCACCGTCTCGACGCCTCGCTTGCGGCGCGCCACGAGCGGATCGAGGGGGCTGGCTCCACCACGGACCCCAAGATCGCCCTCCGCTGGCAACCAGTCCCGGCCGTTCTGCTCCGTACGTCCTATGGAACCGGATACCGCGCTCCCGCCCTCACGGAGCTCGAGCGCCCGGAGTCGGGCCAGAACCAGACGCTAATCGACCGCCGCCGTTCCAACGAGCGCTATCTCATGCTCGTGACCTCCGGTTCCTTCCCGAGCCTCGAGCCCGAGACATCGCGGACCTACAACCACGGACTGTTGGTCAATGTCCCGGGCGTCAGCGGCCTGAGCCTCGGCCTCGACCATTACCGCAAGGAACAACGCAACCTCACCACGAACTTGCTGCCGCAGACCTTGCTCGACTTCGAGTCGTCCTTCCCGGACCGCCTCACGCGGGTCAGCGCGACCGCCGCGGAGACCGCCGCCGGTCTGCCTGGCCGGGTGTCCGGCATTGACGCCCGCTTCGTGAATTTCGGCCTCGTCGTCACCCGCGGCTACGACTTCTCGCTGGGCTACGTCGTCGCGGATTCCCCGCTGGGCCGCCTCAACTTCCGCGCCACCGCGACCTACTTGGCGTCCTACAAGATCGCCTTCAACCCCGGTGATCCCCTGGTGGAGCGCAAGGGCACCTTCGGTTTCCCGCAGGACTTGAAGGGTAACTTCCTCGCCGTCTGGACGCGGGGCGCCTACGGAGCCTCGCTCGCCTGCTATCATCAGGGCGATTTCGATCGCAACGGGCGCCGAGTGGACTCGTTCACCACTTGGGACGTCGGCGGTTCCTTCGACTGGGCACGCCGGCGCCTGCGACTCCGGGGCGGGGTGGGCAACATCCTCGACCGTGCGCCGCCATTCGCAAACACGGTGTGGGGCTACGATGGGGGCTTTCACTCCGCCAAGATGCGTACCTACCATCTCAGCGTCTCACGCCGAATCTGAGCACCGTATCCCTAGCCCTTCGCCGCGCCATTCCATCCCAGTATTCCTTAATCCCATGAAAATTCTCACCGCATCCCTCGCCTGCCTCCTGCTGACGCCGCTTGCCCCGGTCCAAGCTGCGGAGGCGCGCGTGGTTCCCTTGGTTCACGACAGCGCGATCCTCTCCGAGGGCGGGTTGTTGTGGGGCCGCCTGCCGTTCTTCAACGAGAACGTCGCGCTCTCCTCCGAGCGTCCGCCGGAGGTCACCAAGGCTCCCGCGGCGAACGGCACGCTGGTCTTCGGCCGCATCCGGGCTGGCGACGGACCGGCCGCCAGGCACCTTATCGCCATCGACCGCGAACCCGCGGGCAAACCCGAGCTCCGCCGGATCTACATCGACCTCAACCGCAACGGCGACCTGACCGACGACGGCGACGGCCGGTGGGAAAAATCCGTCCCTCGCGGCAAGATCACCGCCGGTTTGCACCATGCCACCTTGCGCGCCTCCTACGGTTCCGCCGCGGGTGAGATCGGCTCGGCCGATTACCGGCTTATGTTCATCTACACCGTCCCGCGGCCTGACGGGGAGTACGCGCTGACCTATCGTCGGCTCTCCGCCCGTACCGGCCGGTTCGAGGTCGGCGGCCGCGTCGTCCCGCTTGTGCTTATCGAGAACGACAACGACGCCCGCTACGACAAGGCCGGCGTCGCGGGCGACAAGGCGCGTCCTTTCTGGTTGATGGCGGATCTGGACGGTGACGGCCAGTTTGACCCCTACGCGGAGCGTTTCGACGCGCGCCAACCCGTGCGTTTCGGTTCATCGACCTACGATATCTCGGCTCCGGCCGACGGGTCGTCGCTCAAGCTCACTCCCACGACTCGCGTCGCCCAGGCGCCCGGCAAACCTCCCGAGGCGCGACCCTCCGGCGGGAGACCCGCTCTTTTAGCCGCCGGGACCGAGGCACCCGACTTCACGGCACTCACCAAGGACAACCGGCCCGTGAAGCTCTCGGACTTCCGGGGGAAGCTCGTGCTGATCGACTTCTGGGCCCCGTGGTGCGGACCGTGCAAAGCCTCTATGCCTTACCTCGAGTCGCTCCACCAAAAGGCGGCCGGACAGGACTTCGTGCTGCTGGGGCTCTGCGTTTGGGACACCCGCGAGAACTTCGACAAGTGGATGGTTGAGCCGCAGGTCAAGACGAGCTACCTCAAAGTCTTCGATCCGGCCGGGCGCGGGGACGACAACATCGCGAAGAAACTCTACAACGTCTCCGGAATACCGACGTTTTACGTCGTCGGAAAAGACGGCAAGGTGATCAACGGCTTCGTGGGTAACTCCCCCGAGAACAAGCAGAAGCTCTCCGAGTTGCTCGCGGGGAACGGGATTCAGCTCTGACCGGGAAAACGTGGCGCGCTGCGGCGGCGCGCCACATGGTTAGAACGGGTCGTCCCTCAGCGCAGGTCGAAGCGGTCGGCGTTCATCACCCTCACCCAGGCGGTGATGAAGTCGTCGAAGAACTTCCGCTTGTTGCCGGTGCTCGCCGAAGATGGTGGCGAACCGGTCGTCATTGAAGGTGTAGCTGGTGGCGCCGATTGGGCCGTTGCCGGAGAGTATCATTCCGAGTGCGGCGGTAACGGTGAGATCGCCCATCCCGGCGCGGGAGCGCGCACGACAATTAATCCGGTCGCTCCGCCCATCGCCGCCGTCAACTCCATGCAGCGTGTTTTGCGCCAGCCTCAGAAGTTCTTGCGTACCGTCAGCGTGTAGGTGGCGAGCCGCGGGTCGCCGTAGCGGCTGATCAGGTAATTGGGACTGTAAAAGGCGTCGAAGGGCGGGGTCTTGTTGAGCACGTTTTGCACGCCCACCTGCAGTTCGGTGCGGCTAAGGGCGCGGCGCCACCACGCGGCCTCGGGAGTGACCGACTTCGGGAAACGGCGGGCGACAAAGACATCATGGTAGTGCTGGCTCGGGAGGCGAGCGGAGCCCTGCTGCGCCACCACGGCAGTGCGCTGGAGCACGGAGTCGATGTAGCGCACCGACCAGCCCAGCGACCAATGCTGGTAGTCCCAGTTCAGTCCGGCACTGGCCTTGAACTTCACGTAGCCGGGCGTGCCGATGAACTCGACCAGCGGAGCGTTGAAGGTCGCCTGCACCTGGTAGTGCTGCCACGACGTCGCCTGGCTCCAGAAATTCCAGAGGCCCCCGCCCTTGGAGCGGCGGCTGTAGCTGACGGCGGCATCGAAGCTCTCGGTCAGCGCGCGGTTGAGATTCATGCTCTTGGCATCGACCGAGATGATGGGGCCGACGGCATGCAGATCGCCGGCGGCCGGCCGGTCGCGCACGACCCGGCCCGGCAGGAAATCCTCAAAATTGATCACGTTCTGCACGCTCAGCGTCGCGATGTTGTCCCGCTTCCTGATCTTGGAGTAGTCCACCGAAATCCGTAGGCCCCCCACCTTTCTCGGTTCCCAGACGACGCCGAAACTTCGATCATAAGCCCACTCGGGCTTGATGTCGGGGTTGGTGCCGCCCTGGGAGGCAACGGTGGTGGAGGCGTTGTCGCGCTTGGGGTCGGTGATGCGGGACGAAGTCGCCGTCACGAGCGAAGGCGCCGACTGGTTGTAGGAAGGCGGACGAAAAGCCGCGGCGTAGGCGCCGCGCAGCATGACCTCCTGAAACGGCCGGTAACGCACGCCGAAAGTCGGGGTAAAGGCGGAATAGCGCGAGCGGGAGCGGGGGATCTCGCCGGTGCCCGTGAAGAGCGCGACGGCGGAGGCCACCTTGAACCGCTCCTCGCGGCCCGCCGCTTGCAGGTCGAGTTGGCGCAGCAGCGGCCAGTTCTTCTTCGCACTCGCCAGCGGCACCCAAGCTTCAGCGTAGAAGGCGTCGGTGCCGCGGCTCCGGGAGGCGATCGTGATGAAGTTGTTCGGCGGGGTGTTGTACATGTAGCTGAGGACGTAAGTCGGAATGTACTCCTTCCGGTAGCTTCCGGTGGCCGCGAGCTTGATCGGCCCGGCAGGCAGCGACCAGAGCGGGCCGGCCGTGCGGAAGGCGTATTCCTCGAGCGTATTCTTCGTGCCGGCGGTGATCCGCCCCAGATACGGCGTGAGGTCCAGCGGGTAGGCCACCGTGTCGCGGAACGGATTCAGGACGCCGTTATTGAAGTCATTGTTCATCAGCGTCGTGCTGAGCGTGACCTGCGATTGGCTCGTGCGGGTGTTGTTCCAAGTGAAATCGGCATGCACCCGCCAGTCGTGGGGCAGGTTGACAATCACGCCGGCGAGCCCCCGGAGGCTCGTGACCTGAATGGCAAATTCACCGACGGCCCCCGGCGGATCGCTGGGGATGGAGAGGCGTACGGCCTGGCCGAAGGGATTCGTCGGGGCGGTGGCCGCGACCGTGAAGTTGGCCGTGCCGGAGAAGGCCGTCTGTTCGGCGTTCTTGTTGTAGTTGGTGCTGCGGCGGTACTCCACAAACGCCTCAAGCCACGAGCGAAACTGCCGCGAAAGCTTCATCTGCTGGGCGGTGACGGTGCTGGGAGAGCCGATCATGTAAGAGGCGCCGCCGCTCTGATGCGTGGGCGCGAGATCGTAGTTGTACGTGCCGGCCTTGCTCTGGAGGGCGGCAAGCGTGGCGGCGCGGTCGCCGCCGGCGAAACCGAGGGGCACGGTCGTGTGGGCCGGCGTGCCGGGGCCGAAGAGCGGGGTGTTGGTGTTGCTGCGGATATTGGGCGCGGCCCCCAGCGGCTGCGAATTGGGCGGCAGAAACGTCGCCGGCGAAATCCGCCGCATCAGCGCGCTGCCCCGCCGCACGAAATCGCGGTCCTGCACCAACGGCACCTGAGTGTCAGAATAACTGCCCGTAACCATGACTTGCGTCCGACCGCCCTCCAGCGCCAAGCCGGCGGCAAAGTTCGCCGTGCGCACCGGCGCATCGCTCGAGAATGTGTTGTTGTAGGAGGTTGTGAGCTGCACCCCGGCGTAGTTGCGGCGGAGCACGACGTTGATCACCCCTCCCACCGCGCTCGCCCCGTAGATGCCGGAGGCGGACGAAGGCAGCACTTCGATCCGATCGATGGCGGCCAGCGGCACCCCGTTGAGGTCCGCCTGATAGCTGGCAGTCAGGATGGCGTAGTCCGCGGGCCGACGGCCATCGATCAATACGAGGGTGTGATCCGTGCCGAGGCCGCGCAGGTTGAAGGAACTAAAATTGCTGTTGTTGGGCCCGTAGTTGTTCGGCGACTCGGTGGAGTCCATAGTCAGTCGCTGCCGCAGGAACGCCTCTACGCTGGTGGCGCCGGACTGCTCGATGGCGCGGCGCTCGAAGATCAGATACTGCTGGGCGTCGTTTATCGTGCGCGGCAAGTCGACGTTGGCGCTCTGGTAGGGCTGGAGGCGGTTGCTCGAAACTTCGTACGGATCGAGCACGGTAGCTGCAGCGGCGCGGACCACCTCGGGCGCGAGCCGGGTGACCTCGACCGCCTTGCGCATGACCTGCCCGGCCAGCGTGAGATCCTCGCCCGGGCGCACCGAGACGCCTGCCAGATGCAACGGTTGATACCCCTCGGCCATGGCGATCAGGAGGTAGGTGCCGGCCTTCAAGTTCCCGAACTGGTATTCGCCATACTTGTCGGTCTTCGCCGTCTGGCCGGTCTCGCTGACGAGGATTAAAACACCGGCGGCCGGCCGGCCATCGCCCCAACCCAAGGTGCCCCGCACGGAACCAAGAGTCGAAGCCGCCGCGAAAGATGCGTTGCTCTCAAGTTGTGCCGAAAAGGCGGAGGAGACGGAACCCGCCGCGTAAAGGACCGAGAACGCGGCGGTAACGGAGGGAAGGAAGCGCGACAGCGACATGGTTGCCTAACGTGACCTAAAGTCGACGCTGAACCGACCGTCGCGCAGCCTGCAAGTAGCAAAGTAAGCCCTCCCTAAGCGGGACAGGCCTTTTTCGCGACGAACCTGGATGCACCTCACGTTCTTCAGTCAGGTGCTTCCGCGTTTCGCCTCTGCTTGGGTAGAAAGGCAACTTCTACTCGAGCCTGCTCCGGCAACCCCGACGTTGCTGGACGGAAACTGGATTTTCAGGGTTGAGGTGATCCCTCGAAACTTGGCTTAGGGCAGTGTTAGTTTGGAGCGAACAAAAGGACCCCAGAACCATGAAAGGGAAGCGTGAGATTGCCTCGAATTGGTGGACAGACGGCCGGGATGAGGGCTGCGCCAGCAACACCATGAGTGAAACCAAGACGAACGAGTACCAGCCGCGCCGGCAGTACGACGAGGACTACAAGCGGCGGGCGGTCGAACTGACGCTGCAGGGCAAACGCACCGTGCGGCAGGTGGCGAAGGAACTGGGGGTGAAGGAATCGCTCCTGTACGAGTGGCGCCACCGGCTCGCGCCGCGACCCGGGGCGGACGCCGGGGCGTCGCGGACCCTGGAGGAGGCTACCGCGGAGATCACGCGGCTGCGCACCGAGCTGGAGCAGATGCACGAGCGGGAGAACGTGCTAAAAAATCGTTGGGTGTCCTTTCCGACGCGCCCGGGAGCGGTTTGCCCAGGTCCAGGCCATGAAGGGCGCGCATCCGGTGGAGGGGCTGTGCGAGCTGCTGCAGGTCTCGCGCAGCGGGCGCTGCAGCTGGCGGCGCGCGCGTCCGAGCCGGCGGGCGACTCAAGACGCGGCGCTGAGCGAGCAGATCGTGCGGTTCCACGCCCGCAGCCGGCGGACTTACGGCTCGCCCCGCATCCTGCAGGATCTGCAGGAGCAGAAGCTGCGCATCAGCCGAAGGCGGTGTGCGCGGCGGAACCGGGAGCACGGGCTGCAGGGCCGCAAGCGGCACCGGCGCCGGCCGTGCACCACGAACAGCCGGCATGGGCATGCGCCCGCGCCGAACCAGCTGCTCCAGCGGGCCAAACCCACCGGGCCGGATCAGGTCTGGGTGAGCGACATCACCTACGTGCCCACGGAAGAGGGCTTCCTGTACCGGGCCGCGATCCGGGACGGCTGGAGCCGCCGGGTGGTCGGCTGGGCCTGCGGTCCAACCCTGCACGCGAGTCTGGCGCTGACGGCCCTGCGCAAGGCGATCCAGGAGCGCCGGCCGGCCTCGGACGTGCTCCACCACTCCGACCAGGGCGTCCAGTACGCCAGCGGGGAATACCGGCAGGCCCTGCAGGTGGCCGGGCTGGACTGCAGCATGAGCCGCCGCGGCCACTGCTACGACAACGCGATGATGGAATCCTTCTGGAGCACCCTCAAGACGGAGGCCGGCCTTGACTCAGTCGTGCCCCTCAACCGTTGTGCCGCGGAGTCGATCATCTTCGATTACATCGAATGCTTCTACAGCCGTTCGAGGCGCCACAGCTCGCTCAGTTACCTTTTCCCCGTGGCGTTCGAACAACAAGCAAACATCAAGGACACATCCGCGGCCTGAGTCTGTGTCCACTTTTTCGAGGAAAGACCAATTTTTACCACACTCTTTTATGCTCTGTCTTTTTTAACCATCTTCAACCCTTCCAGTCCGTTTCTCCGCACTTCACGCTGAGCGCTCCGGTTCCCCCATGTCTCCCTTCTTCCCCCGTCTCCTAGCTCCGCTGCTCCTCGCCGCGATGCTCGTCGGCTGCTCCTCGAGTCCCGCGCCCGAACTGAAGACCGCCTCGGCCACGCCCGCGTCGCCCGCGCTCGTCGCGCCGCCGGAGGGCGGGGCGCGCGACGTGTTTGTGTTGCTCTCGGGCGGCGGCACGCCGCTTTCGAACAATTACTCGCAGTACCTTCAGGCCAAGGCCTACGCCACGTACTTCGAACGCCGTTACGCGGCTTGGCCTCAGTGGGTTTTCTTCGGGGTCGGCAACCGAGAAGGCGAGAAGCCGATCCTCGGCGACGCGCGCAAGCAGGTGAGGCGCGAGGGGCGGCTGGTGGAGTCGTGGCTGCCGGGACCGTTGAAAGTCAACCGTCCCGCGACGCGGGACAGCTTTCTGCGGGCGCTGCGCGAGGAGATCCTGCCGATGGTGCGAGGCGGCGGCACACTTTTTCTTTTTGTCGGCGATCACGGCACCGAGTCGAGAGGGGACAATCCGGAAAGCCTGATCACGATGTGGCAGCTCAAACGGCAGAAGGATCGTGCTGACAGCTGGGCCACCGACAACAAGGAGGTGCTCGGTGTCGCCGAGTTGCGCACGGTGCTGACCGAAGGCATCGGCCAGGGCCAGGTGGTGTTTGTGATGTCGCAATGTCATGCGGGCGGTTTCCACTATCTCAGCACGCCGCGCGAGGTGGCGCCGCCGGCGGAATGGTTTGTGGCGATGCCGGAATGGGCGATGCCCAAACCGCCGTTGCCGCCGTTGCGGGCGGCGGGCTTCACTGCTACTGACCAGCAATCCCTGGCGGCCGGCTGCGATCCCGATCCCGATCCGGATACCTGGGCGGGCTACGAGCGTTTCATCCCCGAGGCGCTGCTCGGGCTCGATCTCTTCACCCTGCAGGAGAAAGGATCGGGCCTACGCTCCTTTGCCGCCGCGCATGAGGCGGCGACGCTGGTGAACCGCACGATCGACAAGCCGCGCTCCACTTCCGAACAGTATTTGGAAACGTGGGCGCGCACAATCGAGAAGCTGGCGGGAGAGCCGGCGCTCGCGCCGGAGGCGGCGCAGGCGGTGGCCACGTACAGGCAGGCAGTCGACACGGGACAGATCGCCACGACCACACCTGCGCTGCGCGAGCGACAGGCGCAGTTTCAACGCTTCACGCAGCGGCTGACCGAGCAGTCTCCGACGGCCAAGGAACTGCTGCTGACGGGCGACCGCAGGAAGCTCGAGGCTGCGATTGGCCCGGCCGCGGCCTCGCGGGGCCCACGCGGACCGAGTGAGGAAGCACGCAAGGCGTGGAACGACGTGATGCGGCCGGCGTGGAAGGCGGCGGTGTTGGAAAACAAAGTGCCGGGCCTATCCGGAGCAGCCATGGATTTTGAAAAGCACGTGTTGGGCCTCGAGGACAAGGGGCGGTCGTTTATCTTTGCCCGCGGCGGCAATAATCCGCTGCTGAACGAGATGTTCTGGCGCTCGGGTTACGCGCATCCGGCGACGCTGGACCTTAAGAAGGCGGAGGCCGTGACCTGGTGGGGGGCGGTGCGTCGGGAGAAGATCGGCGAGTGGGCGAGGGCTTCGAACAACGAGGCGGTGCGCACGGCGGCGACGACGGTTAACCTGCCGATGCCGCGACGGCCGCCAACGACGGAGCCGCGTACGAACTCAAGCGGCGTGTCGAGCCGGCCCCTAAGCACCAAGACGGCGGCCGAGCGGGTGCTCTTCTACCGTCGGACGCTGGCAGCCTGGGAGTTTCTCGCCGCCATGAACCACCGCGAGGCCTTGGCGGAAATCGACGCTCTCACCTCCCTCGAGCGGACGCCAATGCCGTAAAGGTCCGGCGCATCACGCCAAGGATCGTACGCAGCACCCATCATAAATTGCGTCACGGTCACCGCCGGAATCAACGGCCGGTTTCGGGATGAATGCCTCAACCGGGAGTTGCTCGGCAGCGTGCTGTAAGCGCGGGCAGCGAGCGCGCGTTCCAGGAGGAATGCAATACCGTGCGACCCCACAGCACCATCGGCTACAAGGTTCCGGCGGAATATCGCGCCGAACTTTTGCGCCAAGCTCCGGGCTCCGGTCAGGCCCGCCACGCCGGGCCTTGCCTCCGCCCGGAGCTTGCCTGTTCACCCATCCCCACCAACCACCATCACCGTAACCAACAACCCGCTCAGGCTCTCATCAGCGGTGGTCCAAGATTGTGAGTCCGGTCACTGGTGATCTGGGTCCTTTCTGTTGGACCCAAACCGAACCTTCAAGCGGCTCGAATTTCCGGGATCACGTCAGCCGCAGCGGCAGCGATGGAACCAAGCCCGGCAAGGAGGACGGGAAGCAGCCTCGGGCGCCTTTTCTGGAAAAATTCCGGAGGGGTGGACCCGTCCACGTGCGCTGGTGCCAAAAATCGGCCCCTACCCGCCCCCCGACCGGCTGTACCGGACACCCGAAACTCGGTGAATCTCGGCGGCAGTGCTGTGACCAGCTGCTTAGACTCGGGATCTCCCAACGAACAACTCGTTGAAGATCAGAATGGTGGACCCTACTGGACTCGAACCAGTGACCTTTTCCATGTCAAGGAAACGCTCTAACCAACTGAGCTAAGGGTCCGCACCGGTGGAAAGAATCAGGAAAGGGTCTCGGCCCGCGGTTGCGCAAGGAAAAACCTCGGTACTCACGCGGGCGGTAGCCCGAGCACCGCCCGCGCCGCAGCGCAGTCCAGCTGGATCTGCACTCGCAGCGCCGCGACGTCCGGAAAGGCCTGCTCCGGCCGCAAAAAACGCTCCCATTCCACGCTCAGCACAGCACCCTCGGTCCAGGGACAGTCGCCAAACACGTGTAACTCCAAACGGGGATCCGTCGCCTGCTCAAGCGTCGGGCGCAGGCCGTAGTTAGCCACCCCAGGTCGCGGCGCTCCGCTCGCGCCGCGCACCCGGACCGCGTAGACGCCGAACCGGGGCCCGGCCGGTGGCGACCAGATCAGGTTCAGGGTCGGAAACCCTAAAGTGCGGCCCAACCGCTTGCCGGTCACCACTGGCCCTTGGGAGACA